>Ga0194126_10002798_pt1 | contig 28105 bp, 23 predicted proteins | sample TA2KigC150mmetaG_FD_148641 | JGI IMG/M metagenome (GOLD analysis project Ga0194126, IMG submission 148641) | Freshwater microbial communities from Lake Tanganyika, Tanzania - TA2015035 Kigoma Deep Cast 150m | ecosystem: Environmental > Aquatic > Freshwater > Lake | place: Tanzania: Lake... | reverse complement strand
GATTCCGCCGCACCTCGTAGATTTCGCCAAAGGCGAAATGCGAGGTGCCACGGGCGTCCTTCAACAAGCTCAGGATGGTGAGTAAGGTCGAACCATAAGCCCGTGGGGCTCCACCTCCTCGAGTCTTATTTCCCAGCAAGCACCCGCGCAACAGTCGTAAAAAGGAAAATAAAAAGCGCCACGAGCACAATCGCTCCCCCGGCAGCGATATTGAGATAGTACGATGCAAACAGTCCGAGTATTGCGGAAATAAGCGAAAAAAACACCGCAAGACAGAGTGACGCCCGAAAGCTCCGGGCGATCTGAAACGCTGCGATCACGGGAATCACCATCAGCGCGCCCACAAGGAGCACTCCCACAATCCGCATCGCAAGCGAAACCGTAATCGCGGCGGCAACAATAAGGAATGTGTTAAACCATTCTGCGCGGATACCGCTTATGCGCGCACCGTCTTCGTCAACCGCCAGATAAAGAAGTTCTTTTCGAAAGATCAGCGTGCCCGCGGCAACCATTGCGCCGAGCGCCGCGATGGTATAGAGATCCGAGGGGCGGATCGCAGCGATGGAACCGAAAAGGAAGCTGAAAAGATCCACATTGAATCCTCTCCCGAGACTGATTAACACCACTGCGATCGCAAGACTTCCCGAAAGGAAAATTGCAAGGGCAGATTCGCCGTAGATTTTATGGGTATTCCGCAGCCGCTCTATGAGAATCGCCGCAACAACCGTGGTAAGCACCGCCATCAACACAGGCGATGTGCCCAACAAAAGACCGATTGCAACACCGGTCAGCGCGACGTGCGCGAGGGTATCGGCAAGAAGCGAGTATCGGCGAAGCACGAGAAAAATGCCGATGAGCGGAGAAAGCACGGCAATGGCCGCCCCGGCCGCAAACGCCCGCACCATAAAACTGTACTGAAAAATCTCCATGGTTATGTGCACTGAAGACCGGCGGCAAGATTGATAAGATTTTCGCGCATCAGCGAAACATAGTCATCTCCCGCATGCAACCCTTCATCGGTCAGCCCTTCGATCGGATTGAGCGAAAGCACGCTGCCTCCGATTTCCCGCGCAATGGTCTCGCTTAGTTTCGGGCTCACGAGCGATTCGAAAAAAATATGGCGGATCCCTTTGGCGCGCGCAAGCTCCACGAGTTTCGCGATCTGGGCGAGCGAGGGTTCCTCTTCGGGAGAAAACCCTGCAATCGCAATAGTGCGGAATCCGTATCGGTGTCCGAGATACCGGAATGCATCATGTGAAACAATAATTTCCGAAAGCGCGCACTGACCAAGCGTCTCTTGGTAATTTCGGTCAAGTAAATCAAGGCGCGCTGCAGCGCGTTCGACGAACGCGTTGTAATGCGGGCGGCCATCAGGATCGAGATGCTTGAGCGTTTCTCCGATCACCGTGATTGCTTCTTTCGCGCGGGACGGATCAAGCCAGAAATGCGGATCAACTCCGCCATTCTCATACCGAAGACCAGATGTTTCAAGTAAAAGCGTTTCCGTGAGATTGATCACGGTAACTCCTGCTTTTTCTACCTCTGGCCGCAGTTTTTCCGCCCACGCATCGAATCCCCCTCCGTTATAGACAAAAAGGTCAGCCGCGTAGATTCCTGCGATGTCCTTGGAAGTGGGTTCAAAATCATGCGGCTCGGCGCCCGCAGGCACGACCGAAAACACTTGTACCCGCTCTCCTGCCGCGGAAGTGACAAAGTAATGCGCCGGATAAAAAGAGGCAGCGACATTCAGGCGCGCCCGGTCAGTATCTTCTGCGACGCGGAAACGGAGCAAAAACGCCGCGCTTATCACGGCAATCACGAGAAATATTCCGAGCGCAAGCAGTATGTGTTTTTGCGGCATAGCTTCTTTGCGGTTAATGATGATGCGGGGCGTGTTTATAAAACGCAGTATGTTCCCGATAGAGCAACGCGAGCTGTTCGGGAGTCAGTACTTCTTCCGGCGCGCCGTAACAGGTCATCGTTTTATTAATGCAGATTACTTTATCGGCGAATTTATAGACGACATTCAGGTCGTGCGAAATTAACATCACGCTCAAATGCCGCGCATCTGCGATGCGCTTCAAAAGCACGTAGATCGTTTCCTCTCCTCCTACATCAATGCCCGCAGTAGGCTCGTCAAAAAGGAACACGTTCGGATTTGAGACCAACGCCCGGGCAATAAGCACCCGCTGGAGCTGGCCTCCGGAAAGTTCGGCAAGCCGTTTGTGCACAAGGTGCGCGGTGCCGACTTCGTCAAGACACCGGGTAATGTTGTCCTGCGGGATTATTGCGCCGCCCTTTCTGCGGGAACGCATCTCGAGCGAAAGAAATTCTTCAACGGTGAGCGGAAGGTTTTTATCGATGTGAAAACGCTGAGGCGTATAGCCGATGCTTACTTCGCCGCGCCACATGACCTGCCCCGTATGCGGCACCAATCCAAGAAGCGCTTTAAAGAGCGTGGTCTTCCCGGAACCATTGGGACCGATCAGCGCGACTACGTCACCTTCTTCAAGATCAAAATTAATATCTTCGACGATCGCATCGCCGTTCAGAACTACTTTGAGATTTTTCACCTCAAGAACCTTCATTTCCTTTTACATCCATGATCCCAACCACACTCTCATCCTATATGCCGCGTCGGCAAGAGGCAGGCCGTAGGAAAGCGGCGCAAAGAAAACAAACCCGATGATCGCAATAAAGAGAAGTACTGGCAGGGCGTAGCGTTCGTACTTTCTTCCCTTCGCCAACGCATCAAGCCACACGACTACAATGCCTATCGCAAACACAAGCGCTGCAAGGTAATGATAAAGAAAAAGCACGCGCGGCACAACCATAAACGGCAGCATATTAAGAAGATAGCCGGCAAAGAGTCCGGCCTTGAGTTCCTTTTGTTTCGCTCTCCAGAAAAAAAACGCGGCAAAAAGTCCGAACGTGGAAAGCCACCACATCGGCGCATTTCCCAAAAAATAGATCCTCGCTGTTCCGTTGCCCTCGTAACTCTTGACCCAGTAATATACGGGCCTCGTCATAAAGGGCCAGGTATGGTATTTACTCGAATAAGGGTGCGTCGCGGAGAGCGTTGCGTTCGCGCGATACATGGTGCGGTTTAACTCGAGTGTTTTTTCAAGGATGTTTTTCTCGCCTGCGCGGAACTGCGGGGACATAAACGCATCGCCGGGTCCTGATTTGGAAAGCAGGCTAAAATGGATGAAAAAAATAAGCACGTAGGTAAGGAGCGGCAAAAAAACGAGCGTCACAATAAACCGGGGAAGCACAGCGCCAAGCGCCCGCGTGCCGGAACGCAGGAACGGCACCAAAAAATCTTTCAGCACAAAAAATCCCGCAAGGGCAAAGAATGCAAGCCCTGTCCACTTCACTGAAACGCTTAAGCTGAGAAAAAAACCTGCAAGCGCCAATTCCCGCAATGCATACTGCCAGGACCGGGCACGAAAGAAAAACGCTGCTCCCAAAAGCCCGAAAAGAAGCAAAAATGCGTCCAGTAAAATGAAATGCGACTGGACGAGGAACGCGTTTTCAAACACGAGCAGCATTCCTGCATACCACGCAACGCGCCAAGATATGCCAAGCGCCGTAAAAAGAAGGTATGCGGCAAACGGAATCAGCGCGCCTGCCAAGTTCGGAAGTATCCGAAGCGCAATATACGGAGCGTGACCGTACGGTTCGCCAATGCGGTCAAAATCAAAATTGCCTTGATACCCGCCAAGCCATCCGCCAAGCGCCAGGAGCAATTTCCCGAGCGGCGGGTGAATGTCAAAGTAGTATTCGCCGGTAAAGTACGCATTGACGAATTTTCCGAAATGCACCTCGTCAAATACTACTTCTGCGGGCAGCCAGATGAAAAGGAATCTTGTCAAAAGCCCGAGCAGAATAAGCAGCGCCGGCAGAAGCCATTTATGTTCGGCTAATTTTGGCACGTAAGTTGGATTATTTTTCTTCCTGAAGGATGCGCGAAGCGCAACGCACCCACTGTGGTTTCGAGGTCTTGGCGCGGCGTCGGATAGTTTATGTAAAATGCAGGCTCGGCCATCCAGTAGCGAATCCCGTCCTCGCAGAGCGCTGACGCATCTCCGGATAAGACGAAATCCTTGATTTTTTTCTGACGCGACGCAACAAGCGCGCCCCTCCCTTGCGTCCATAGCCACCCCGGGAAACCAAGGTAAATGGGCCTGCCCGTAAGCATCGGAAGCGACTGGTTTGCCCAATCCACGGTAAGGAATGCATCGTTCGGTTCGGTATTGCGCCGAATCCATGCGGCGATCTCGCGTTCTTCTGCGCCGTAGTATCCGAAATGACTCTTCGTGGTTTCGGGATACCGCGTCGTGATAATTCCATTTTTTATTTTCGCGGCAACATCGATGGTGCCGGAAAGACCTGCGCCAATCAAAAATATCCCGAGCACGAACGGCCATATACGGCGGCGCCCAAATGTTTCTTTGAGCAACGCGAGAATAAGCAGTGACGCAAGAAACCACCAGTAAAACAGCGCTTTATTATTATCAAACTCCCACGGCTGAAGTAAAAGAATATTCGGAACAGTAAATGCGACGATGCTCGGGAACACAAACTGCGCGAGCTCCATGCGCTTTTTTGCAAACCCAACAAAGAGGAGCATCAGAAGCCAACCTGCAAAGACAAATCCAAAGTTTTTTATCCAAAAAAAGAATGGGTTTCCGTCGGTGCTCGGCACTCCTGGATCGCAGAAAAGCCACGAGGCGCTGTGCGTGCACATCATCCATCCAAACCACGGCCTGAAAAACCCGGCGCCTGCCTGCTCGCCGAGAAATCCTGCCTGCGCGAGAAACAGCACCTGCGGGAGCGCGATAAGTATTGCAAGCACCCCGCCTGCCCCCCATGAAAGCAATATCTTCCAACGCTCAAATGTAACTTTCCAAAGCGCGCCGATCGCAAATACCGCAGCCATCAGCGATACCGAAAAAAAGCTGTGCGTGTGCGCAAAGGGGAGAAAACCGATAAGGCCGAGCCAAAGCGGAAGCGTGATATGGTCTTTCCGATAGAGCACAATGCCAAAAAGCACGAGAAGCGAAAGCCCGGCACCCAGAATGAACGAGCGCTGGTGCGAAAAAAACGATACCGCAGGCACTATCCACACAATGTTATGCGGCGCGTCAAATCCCTGGGGCTTGCCGCCGGTACGGCTGTCGAGGTGCGTGTATTCGTGCGGCGGACTCTTCAATGTTTCCCAAACTGCAGAAACCCCCTGCTGCTGCCAAAAACTTGATGCATCCTGAAAGAACCACCAAAATCCGATTCCTGCGCCAAAGAACGTGACAAGCACAAGCCCTGCGGCAAGGCTGCGCGCGCCAAGCATTCGTTTTCCAAACGCATAGACCAGCCAAAAAAGCGATGTTCCCAGAATGAATGCAGGAAGATGCCACGACAAAACATCAGAAAGACCAATTTTTTTAAAGAGCGCGCTCAAAAAATCCATCATCAGCGGATACGTAAGGGGCTGCCCGGCAGCAATCGGCTGCTCGAGCCGAAAGGGATCAGCGGTCGCAAGCCGCGCGATAATATCAAGATGATACGCGCCGTCGCCCCAGCCCTTGAGCACGCTCAACGGAAATCCGTTCGCATCCCATATCATGACCTGCCACAAAATACCCCAATACATCGCGAGCATCAAAAAAAGCGCAAGGTGGTGCCGCCCGAGGCGCACGCGGATCTTGCGCAACGCAGCAAAAAATGCAACAAGTTCTTTTCGGCACAAAAATGCGGCCGCACACACGACAAGATACCCAAGAATCATGCCCGCGCGCAAACCGAAGCGCAGCGCAAAAACAAGTACCGCATAACCAAACACCGTAAAGCCGAGCGTGAGCCCTGCGACAGCCGCTTCCCAGTGTTCAAGTTTTTTATCCCGATCGAGCCGCAAAATGAGCGCGATCCCGAAAAGAAATGCGCTCGCGACAAGAAATGCAGCTTCTGCGATACCCATAAAAATATCTCCGTTTCTTTAGATCCCGAAGGGCTTCAAAAACTCTTCCACCCGATTCTGCTCGAGCTCCGGCGCATGCTCCCGCAAACGACGCGCTGCCTCTGCGGCTTGCTCCTTTCTTCCGGTTTCCGTAAAGAGACTGACCAGATTTGCGAGCGCCCTGGCTTTGTCTTGCCACGCAAGATTCGGGATGCGGAGCATTATCTCGTAGAGCCGGATCACTTCCGCTTTATTATTCTGCCTTCGAAACTCTTCCGCAAGAAATGCGATCGCGCCGGGGTTTTGATCCCAATGGTACCAGGTATGGGGCACATTTTTTGCCCGCTCAAGCGCCTCGTGCATCGCGCCTACGTTCCCCTGCCGCGCCTCAAGCACTGCCTTGTACCACCAGAATATTCCCACTTGGTCGTTAAGCGACAACACTTTCTGTATCATCTCCTCGGCTTTCGCATACTCTCCTTTATTCATGTGCCAGATTGCCAATTGCTGGTATGCGTCTTGGCGTTTTGGCGCAATCCTCATGGCTTTTTCCCAATACGACGCAGGGTTTGATGCACGCTGCGGATTGTGCTGCTCAAGCAGCGCCGCGATATTGCCCGCTTCGATCAATACATCGTAATCAAGCTTATGGCGATCAAAGTCTTCCTGAAGGCGCAAAAGCAAAAGATTGCCGAATTCCTGTCCGGCTTCCTGCGAAAGCGCTGCCGGGTATCCTCCGACAAAATCGCGAAATCGCCTTGCCACGAGCACATCCACTTCTCTGTCCAGGAATGTGGAATTGTCACGCGCGTAGCGATACGCCTCTAGCGCGCGCGGTATCTGCTCATTCTGGACTCCGAAACCCGATGCGGCAGCCACCACTCCTTGTGCCGCGCGGAAAGGTTTTGCAATCCCGAAGTAAAACGAAGCAATGACCGCGATCAGCGCAGCCGTAAAAAGCACAAACCCTGCGCCATCCGATAAGGGGCGTTGCGCGGTAGGAGAAACGACTGTGTTCTTTTCCGGTTTTTTCATCTCTCGCCGCACCTCATTCGAAAGCCAGATCAAAAATCCGAGAAGGAAAAAAAAGATAATTCCGGACGTGGGCATCTCGAAAAGCACCATGTTTTGCACCACATAACCGGTCATAAGCCCGAAAAAACCCGCAGGCCAGATGGGATTGACGAGCTTTTTTCGCAAGATAAAAAAAAGTTCTTTACACACCGCGGCGAGGAGCACAAGATAGGCAGCGAGGCCAAGTAGACCGTTCATTACCAATAAATCGATGATTTTATTGTGCGCGCGGTCAAAAAGCGAAAGTTCGTAGGTATGGATATTCGGATCAAAATGGATGTTGAATGCGTAAATAAAATTTTCCTGTCCCCATCCGAGCAGCGGCCGCGCGCGAAACGCCGCAAGTCCGATATCCCATGACACAAGCCGCGCTTTCGGAAACTGCCACATACTGAACACCCGATCGCCGAGTTGCGGGAAGTATTCAAGGAACGTGTTCCTCATAATAAAGAGGTCTGCCGCAAAAAACAGAAGGAGTATCGCGATAATTGCAACGGGTTTCAGCCACCGCGTCCGGTCCCAGATGACCAGAAAGAAAAGAAACCCTGCAACGCCCGCTAGAAACCCGGCATAGGCCCCTCTCGTGCCCGAAAAAAGCATCAGGAAGAAAAAGAAAAGCGCGCTTCCGCCGAACATCCAGCGCTCGAAAGCACCGCGGCCGCGGAGGAAAAAAATCATCGCAAGAAACGTACACACGAGAAAATATGTCGAAAGAAATGCGGGGTTCCCGAAGGTCGCGCCGAGCCGATCCTGCGCCCCAAGACTGATGACCGCCGGGGCATATTTTGCGAAAAGCGCCACGATGCCGATAAGCCAGCCGGTCAGGATGACATACCGGAAAAGACGCAGCCATTCGGCTTCATGCCGCATCGCGGCAAGCAAAAAAAGCAGGAACGCGCCGAGGTGCAGATACTGCATTAGCCCATCCATGCGTTCTGCTTTGGACCAAAACGAAAATGAGGGATCTGCGCCCAGAAACCCTGTAAGGGCCATGACGAAAAGGTATCCGCCGACGCCTGCCAAAATCCAGTTCCGTTTCGGGAGGTACGAACGATCGGCGATCACGAGCAATGCGTAGACGATAAGTCCTGCCTGGACGAGCGCCTGAAAGAAAATCGCTTTGGGAAACACGAACGGAAACAAAAAATTCCTCCCTACAATTAAAGGGGTAAGGAAGGAAAGATAGATGAGCCCGGTAAGCAGCAGCCGGAGCTCTCTTTCGAATCGAAGCCCCAATGTGCGCATGGAGATATGGTAGCATTTCTTGCTCTTTCAGAAAAGAAAATCCCGCTCTCGAGCGGGATTTTCTTTTCGAATACGTTCTTTACGTTAAGGGGTTGGTGATGGGGTTGGACTTGGGGTTGGAGTCGGCGTTGGAGTCGGCGTTGGAGTCGGCGTTGGAGTCGGCGTTGGAGTCGGAGTAGGAGAAGCTGTAGGAACAGGCGAGAATCCCGGAGGCAATGGCTGCCCGGTTCTCTGCAGGATCTCCTGAAGCTTCCGGATAAGGTCCTCAACGAGCGCGCGCAAACGCGCGATCTCTCCCTCGCGCTCACGGAAAAGCAGTGCCCGGCTGTGAATAATTTCTGCTTGAATCACTCCAGGGGTTGCTTCGCTCGTAAATCCGATGACGTCCACCTGATCGTTGACTTTTATTTCGGAGAGCGCAAGATCGCGAACCTTTCCTGCGAATATTTTTGTGCTGGTGCCGATCCTCGCGGTAAAGTTAAGCCCCCAGATTTTGACGCTGAGCGAATCTGCGCCGACAGAGGTCACGATGCCGTTGGTGATGCGGATATGGCCGTTCGGGTTGATCGCAAGGCTCGGCGGCACATTCGGCTGCTCAAATTCACCGGCTCGGAATTGTTTCTGTTCGAATTTCTCCAGTCGCTCGAGCGCTTTTTCAAGCGGCTTGAGGAGCAATGGCGCAGCACCCGGCTTTTTTGGCGGCTCGTTTTGCGCGAATGCCATGGACGCAACCGCAAATGCGAGCGCTGCTGCCGCGAATAACGCGATAATTGATTTTCTTGACATACGTGTGTCTAAGGAAAAGAAATGAAAAAATCTTTAAGGATGTATCGACCTTTCATGGTCCGAAACAGTGACCATATCGCACTGCTTATTAAGACGATGCAGGTGCGATTTATTTACTTCAATTGTACATTATTGTTTCGCCGAAAAGAAGGGGGTAGGCGCCATCTCTTAGGGTTCCTGCCTGCCAAGAGAACGGAGAAAGGCTTCTACTTCGGTTGCGCGCAAAGGGTCAATGTCCGCGACTTTTCGCGCATACGCTGCCGCCTCGTCAAATCGGCCAAGCTCTTTTAAAAGGAAGGCAACCGAGCCGTAGAGCTGCGGATTTTTCGGATCAAGGCGTATCGCGACAAGATAGAAGTCCACAAGCGCCTGATCTTTTTTCCCTGCCCGGAGGTAAAGGTCGATCAGAAACGATACTTCATGATAATTCCTTGCCCATGCTCCATATCCTCTCTGAAGCGCGGTTTCTGCGGCTTGCACCGCTTCCTCCAGTCGGCCCTGGTCGCGACGCAGCACTGCCAGGTTAAAGTATGTCTGGGGGATATGCGCATTGATTAAAAGCGCCTTTTCAAGATATGCAGCAGCGCCTTCGAGATTGTTGCGCTGCCGTTCAAACTCCGCAAGCTCGTAATACGTATCCACGCGCACAGGGGAAAGCGCTAGCGCATGCATGAGCGCTGTTTCTGTCTCTTTTTCGTCAACACTTCCGCCGAGACTGTAAAGCAAATTACCAAGTCTCCCTGCCTGATAAAAATATCGCGCCTCGAGCGTATGCGATTTTTGAAGCACTTTAAATTCGTCGAGGCCGGCAGTCAGGGATTGTCGAAGATCCTGCAAAGAAACTTGAATGTGGCTGCTGCGGCTCGGGTCGCGGTCCAGTATAAATTCGGAAAACGAAAGCCAAAGATCAGGCCGAAAAGGATTCGGTAACTCGAATGCGCGGTCCCAAAGCGTACGAAAATCGTTTTGGTTTTTGGGAAACGCCTCAAACGCCTTCCACCCGTATCCCATGGCGCGGCTCGGAAGGAGCAAAAATGCGTAGAAGGCCCAGACGGCAACAAGAATGCCGCCTGCTGACGCGAGTTTTACAAATACATTCGGAAGCAAAAGAAACTTTGCGTGATGTTCCTGGCTCGGGGTCGCAAGAAACGCCGCGAGCATGAAAAGCACAAGATAGGTCGGGAAAATATCAAAGAGAAATCCGCCCTGAATGACATACGCGGCAAGCAGCCCGACAAGCCAAGGGGAACCCGGATACGTCTTTCGCAAAGAAAACGCGTACCAGAAAAGCGCTCCAAGAAATAGAAGGAATGCGAGCGCGCCGATTATTCCTCCGGCAACCAGACTATCTAAAAAAATGTTGTGGCTGCGGTCAAACCAGGCTTCCTGCGCGCGTACGCGCTCAAGCAGCGCCGGATTAAAATGCGCGTCAAAGCCGTATGCAAAGTTCTCAATGCCCCACCCTGAAAGTGGCCGCTCCTGAAACATCTCGATGCTGGCGCGCCACACGATCAGGCGATTGCGGAACCCGGTCTCAACAAGGGAAACAGGATCGGTGAGGCGCGAAAGGTAATAGTTTTGAGGAAAGGCCTTAGATAAACCGAAAATTAAAATTGGCGCTACAACAAGAAAAATGAGACCCGCGCGGGCTATCTTTCTCAAGTGCTGATTTGTACTGATTTTGGCTGATTTATGCTGACCCGCCCCATGAGATAGCTTCGCATCTAACGCTGATTGATGTTGATTTTTTGAGACGCTGATTGACCCTTCGATCCCCCCAGGGTCAATGCTGAGTTTGCGAAGCATTGATGCTGATAGCGCTGAGGTACGCTGATACATGAGAAAAAGAGATGCAGCGGCAAGAAGCCCCCCATAAAGCCCGAGGAGAGCTCCGCGGGTAGCGGTAAGAATTAACGCAAAAGCGTTAAGAGCAATAATTGCCGGATATACATAGATATATGGTTGATAGAGACGCTGATTTTTACTGGAAGCTGATTCGCCCTGATGTGGGCTGATTGATGCTGATTCTTTATCGGCATAAATCCGCATCGAAAACAAAAAGAGCGCTAAAAAAATATTCAGTAAAAGGTACGCGGCAAAAAACGACGGGTTGCCGAACGCGCCGTAAAGGCGCTGGTCAGAAAGATTCACGGTTGCGCTAAAAATCCCGAATCGCTGGCCGATCGCGTAGGCGCCGCTCATGCCGCTTCCGGCAACTGACGCCGCAAAAAGCGTCATCCAGTCTTCGCGCTTCTTTAAACACGCGAGCAGAAGCAGGAAAAAGAAAAACGCGCTTGCCAGAAACCACCAGCCGGTAAGCCGCTCCCAGGTTGAGAAAAATGCGCGCAAAGGACTCACTGCAGTCAGGGTGGTAATGCCAAACGCCGCAACAAAAAACGCGGTCGCCCAAACCACCGCATGAGGTTTCGTGATCGCGAAGACCTGTTTTTCCAACAGGGTTTTTAAAAGAAACAGCGCGCAAAGGACCGCGACAAGCATCTGGAAGAGAATCTCCTGGCGCAGAAGAAACCCCGCGATCGGCAACCGGAAAGAAAAAACCGGTATCACTAACACCAACACCAATCCGAAAAAGATAGTCTTTTCTAAGGCGGTGGTTATGCGAGCAGTAGACATAATAAACGCTGATTTTTGCTGTTCGACAAACATATCAACGCGGATTTATACTGATGCCAACGGATTTATACGGATAAGCACTATGCCTAAATTATTGTACGAAAAAGAATCTTACACAATAAGAGGTGCCTGCTTTAAGGTTTTCAACGCCCTCGGTGGAGGCATAAAAGAAAAAATAATCGAGCGAGCACTTATAAAAGAGCTAAACAATTGCGGCATAAGCATCAACGAACAAGTAAGGATTGATATAAAATATGGCGGCGTAAAGGTTGGCACATATATTCCTGATATAGTTATAGATAATAAAATCGTCATCGAGTTAAAATCGAAACCATTTCTTACCAAAGAAGACGAAAAACAATTTTGGGGCTATCTTAAAGGGGCTCATTACCAGCTCGGATTCTTAATTAATTTTGGCCCGAAAAAACTTACCATTAGACGCTTCATACACACAAACAAATTAGCCGTATAAAGTTGAATCCGTAGTAATCCGCACTTATCAGTATTAATCCGTGAACCAAAAAGACCCCCGAAGGGGTCTTTTTGGTTTTATCCGGTCAGCTTGGGCAAGGAAACCAAACAACCGGGGTGCGTTACGGGTTACGGCTCAACGAAGATCGCGCCTTCGAGCGGCAGACCGATGCCCACAAAGCTGGCATTCGAGTAGTCTGCGCCGGAAGTGCTGTCAGACCATGAGAGGTCCAACGCCGCGTTCTTAATCGACACCTGGAAGGAATCCTTTCCGGATTGGGTACCGAAGTTCGTAAGGTTAGTTTTTACGTAGAGTTCCTTGGAGGTGCCTTTCGAAACAGTGATGTTGCAGTCCGTCGTGAAGTCTGGAGTGCCAGCGTTGGCAAAGCTGCCTGAAACCGTGCAGATCGATGTGTTGGTTGCGCCATCGAAGAGCTCGTAGGCATATGCAGTTGCCGCGCCGGACGAGGTCTGGGTGAGCCGGATGTTGTGCGTACCTGAAACAAACTTTACGTCTTCTGCGGCATGCGCAGTAATCCTGAACCGGAGGACTTCCGTGAAGCCAGCTTGCAGCACAGTGCTTCCGGGAGATACCAGCGCAAAGGTGGGTTTGGATTTTACCACCTTCATATTACTGGAATCACACTCGTCGCTTGTGCACGCATTGCTGATAATCACGAATGTTCCGGAGGTTACGCCTTTTGCAGAGACGTTGGTCAGCGAGGTCGCAGTTCCATCAGCCACTTTAATCCTCACCCGCATGTCAGCGCCGTTCGCGTCAAAGGTCGCGTTGGTATTCGGGGTCATGTCAGCCCTCAATACCAGGGTCTTTGAAGAGTTCTTGGACACGGTAAAGAGCCCTGCCAAATCTTCAAAGAGCGCTGTGTCGGTTGTTGCCAAGCCGCCCTGCGCAAACGCAGGAACTGCGGCGCCAACCTGCACGCCGTCCACATAGAGCTTCAGGTTCTGCACGTTCCCAAAGAGGTCGTCAGAACCGATCTCGTAGACAGCCACGCGCGTGACCTTGACATCTTCGGTGTTGTTTGCAGTGAACTTCCAGGCAGCAAGGGTTTGGCCGAGATCACCCGCAACCAGGTACTGGCTGTCAGGCATGGTCGGCGAAACCTCGCGGTCAAGCGTCAGGATTGCGCCTGCGCTGATGGTCAAGAGCTGACCAACCACGTTGCCGGATGTGTAGCTCACTGCGCTGTTGGTGACTACGCCGGTTGCGTTCATCGCAATGACGCGAGCCGCATCAGTCGCATCGCCATCCCATACCGCGGTATCAGCGCTCGAGAGCACATTCGCCTTAAGGTCAATCTGTTTGGATTGGCCTGCAGGAATGTTTAACGCGCTCGAGAAACTAAACACCAGGTCAGTGCCAGTGGCAGACGAAGGCGTGTTCACGGTCTGGCCGTACTGCGTAGTGCCGGAAAAGAGCTGGAACACATCAAACGCAGAACCAAGTCCTGCTTCAGCATTGTCCTCAATGGTAATGCTGTTGATGTTTACGCCCTGATCAGACGGAGCAGTAATAAGCCATGAACCAATGGTCACGCCGGTTGCGCCGAGCACAGATGTCACGTTTGCGAGCGAAGCGTTCTTGGTCGCAGCAAGACCGCCGCTGGTAACCGTAATGGCATTTGCCGCAAGGTTTGTTGCAGGAGCAGTAGTAAACGAAGTTCCAGAAGAGAGCCTTGTTACATCAGCTCCGGCAATCGAAAGCAAGACGGTAAATGCATCATTGGCAGCAAGCACATCTTCTGTGCCGGACGACTGCATATCTGCCCAGAAAGAGAGATTCACGGTAGTGCCGGCTTTGACCACAAAGCTGTTTCCAGCCGAGAAGTCATTCGCGGCATCTGTTAGAGCAGTTGAGACTGTGGTGCCAACCTGCGAGCCAGCAACAGTAGCTTTGAGGTTCTTTAAGTTGGTGAAGCCGCTTCCGATTGTGTCATCGTCATTGACGTTGACAGAAATCTTGGAGATCTTGATGTCTTCGCCAACTGCTTTGACGTCATACCGAGCAACCTCAAGGTTTGTGGCATTCAATGCCAACGGTCCTGAAGGAGAGCCGGTGGACTTGGTAACCGTCAAACTGCCTTCGTTGATGCTGGTGGTGCCGCCTGCTTTGAAGATTGACCAGACGTCAGTTCCTTGAACCTTGATAAACACGCCATACCCCATGTCCTTGGCAACAATGTCAGACGAGCCCGTGATCTGGAAGTAGAAATTCCGACCAGAGCCCTTCAACACGTCGCCGCGAAGCGACAGGGTCTTGGTGACGCCGCTGCCGATCTCCACAGGAGCTGCTGCAAGATCAAATGCCGCGGTTTTGTCAGAGTTCATCAAGGTGACAGTAGCTCCGACCTGCACGCCGTCAACGTAGAGCTTCAGGTTCTGGAGGGCATCAAAGTCTGCAGTGCCGATCAAGCTAACTTTGAGGTACGAAACCGCAACCTTTTGGTCATCTGCTTTTGCGGTAAAGCGCCACACCTCGTGATTCGTCAGGCCTGCATCAACCGTGTTGTTGGCCGCAGGGCTCTGATTTGTCAGCGTGAGCTTTCCAAGATCATTGACCTGCGCGGTGCGGAACTCATTGCCGTAGAATGCCGTGAGCGCGATTGAAGTGGCACTGGACACCACATCACTCGATGCGGCAATGCCGAACTTGAAGGTCTTGCCCGCAGACACGCCATTGGCAAGGTCTACTTTCACGGTAATGTCTTTTGCGCCTCCTCCGGAAACCTCAAAGATTCCATTGGAGTTGGTAAACGTGAAGTAGCCGCCTGACACAGACGGAGAGTCGGCAAGGCGCTTAGAACCGTCATAAAGATAGACGTTCGAGAAGTCAGAGTCAGTTGAGATGCCGGTGCGGTGAAGCTTGACTGTGGTCACTTTCACCGCGCCGCCTGCGCCTGCAGTAAATCGAACCTTTAAGACGTCTGCCAAAGCTTGGGCGCCGTCAGCATTTACTAAATCAGCGACAAGCGTGGCGCCTGCAGGATAGTCAGGAGCCAAAGCAACCGAGAGACCTCCGGCAGGAGCCGGGGAAGGACTCACGCCTGGAGTTACGCCAGGGGTCGGCGAAACAGCTGGGCCGCCGTACAAAGCATTGAACTTTGCGCGAGTGGCAGCGCCAACTAAGCCAGTGCCCCTAGCAAGCCCGAGCGGAGTTAAAATCTCGGAAGCATATTTCTCCTGAAACTTGATGACTGCAGCGCGCGTCAGAGGTCCGAAGTAACCTGTCACCAGGCCCTGCGGATAGACTGCGGCGTCCTGTTTGAGTCCGCCTTGCAGCGTGCTCACTTCAGGATCAGTCATGCCCAAACGCAATGTCTTGGTGAGCATGCCCACTCCTGCTGCGGGCTGGCCTTGCAATGCAAGGAGCTGCGCCTGGAGCGTGGCGATCTGCGCGAGAAGGTCCTGCACTGTCTGGGCAGCAGCTGGCATCACCATTGCCGCGCCAGAAAGCCAGAGAGTCGTAGAGAATGCAACCGTAACGGATGCAATCTTTCGTAGTAATTTTCTATTAGTCATTTTCAGTAGATTAGTGAATACTGTGGGCTTTCAGCAAAATTCGTTGACCAACCCTTCGGTGCGACCCGGAAAAATCCCGGGTTGAGCCGAAGGACTAAAAAGCTCCCAAGAAATGTCCGATCTCGGGAACAATTCGACCTGTTTAGTGTATGACCTGCCTTGCGCCGACAAGTTCGGCGCAATGCGGGCCGTGGAAGCAAATTCTGCCTGCCCGGACATTAAAGTAATTAATTACTTTAATTGGGAGAGAGGAACGACCTATCTCCTCACCCCGCCTTGTGCCGCAAGATGTTTTTGCACCGGGTTATGCGGTCCCAAACGAAAACCCATCTCACAAAACAAGGCGGAGGGAGAATCGAGGGAGAATATTGCTTTCTTGCTGCGGAGTTTCTTGACTGAAATCCCCTTCTTTCACAATAGACGAGTATATGGCTCTATTCTTACAGGATCAGCGGGCTTGCCCTGAGGGTACTCCCGAATGGGCTTGGCCGGGAAGTGCTTGCTTGATAGGTAGTATAGCGCATCAAGCGGCATTCTCCCCTTGAATCTGTGGATAATTATTTGACTGCAAAAACCACTTTATTGTCAAGGCATCGCAATAGTTCAATACCTTTGCACTACCTGCGTGATGAGCATCATCCGCCATACTTGGGTAAATAGCTCCTGAAAGAAACTTATAATCTTTTTGACACTTTGTATGCGATCGCCTAAAAAAGATAAAGTTTTAGCGTGATACTAAGCCGTGATGCGAAGCTATTGATGAGAAAACAGATTTGACAAGCTTAGTCTTGACGCTAAGTTTTATCGAAGCGTCAAGTTTACGGCGAAATTCACTCCCCCGCTGACATCCGAGAAACTTCCGAGAGGCAGTTCGATGTTCGCAAACAGCTTCGTATCTTCAAGCGCTTTTTTAAAATCGAGCGCAGCCTGACGGTTTGGCGCAAATCCCAAAAGCCGGATTTCTTTTGCGCTGACCACGAAGGTAAGGCGGTCAATTCTTGCGCGATTCGCCTCGGAGCTCTCTGCAAGCGCAGTCATCGCCGGCGAGAGCGCGACAACATGCGTTTCTGCCTGCGTGATTGCAGTCACGAGCGCGTTGAATTCTGCTGCGCGCGTTTGCAATGCTTCGATCTCTGCTGCGGACGACGTGCGTTGTACCTCTCCTAATGTCTCGGCAAGATTATCCCGGAGCCCCACAAGTACCGCGGTGGTTCCTGCCACGAGCATTAGGAGTCCTGCAAGTGTACCAATGCCGATTTTTGTCCACAGCGAGGCGAAGGCGTGAAATCGGAGCCGGGCATAGGTTGCTTCGGTGCCGGTCGGCATAAGACTTACAATGTTATCATCTGCGCGCGGGATGATGCCCCGGAGTGCCGCGCCCAATGCTCCTGCCCAAAGATCAGAAAGCGGCTCATGGTCTGTCGAGGGAAGCCGGAGCCCCACTGCTTTGAGTTTAAATGCCCGCTGCAATGCCTCTGCCAGCTCTGTTTTCAGCAGCGGCGAAAGAAGCGCTGCTTGCGTCACCTCTTCTTTATGGTGCGTACGGTAAAAGTGCAGCAGCTTGGCGGTCTCGCGCGTCACAATACGCTCAAAATCCTGGCGCGAAACCGCGCGATCTTTTGCTTCAGAAATTTCGCTCCAGTATGCGTAGCGGTCAAAGAAAGGTTTCCCTTCTTTGGTGAGCACGAAGTTCAGTCCGTCTTTTCCGATGTGCGTAATGATGTGCGGAGAATTTTTTTCGGCAGTCGCGGCAAAATAACTTAAAAGCCGCACGAGCCCCAGGGAACTCGGCTCAATCGCGAGCGGCTCAATGCCTGCCTGCCTAAGCGCCTCAAGATACGGATTGATTTTTGATTTTAACGCGACTGCGATAAGAAATTCCCTCTCGAGCGTCTTAAGGTCCACACCAAGGTTCTGCCAGTCAAAATAACTATCATCAATATTGATCGGAGAAATCTGCAGGGCGTTTAACCGCGCCGCTTCCTCATACGATTCTTCGGGAACTTCCGGGAGGTCAAGCACGTGCGTATAGAAAATTGCCGCAGGGAGCGACACGATCGCCGCGGGGTGTTTTGCAAAATGCGGTCCTGCCTGTTTTTTAAGCACAAGCAATGTTTCTGCGAGTCGCGCCTCGTTTTTGACCTCGCCGGCCGCAATCGCGCCAGCCGGTATCAGCGCTTCGGAAGAAGCGCGCACTGCCAAGCCCTTTCGCGAAAGAAGCACGAGCCGACACGCGCTGTCGGTAATATCAAGCCCCGCGACTTCTTCGGTCGGGAGAAGCGTCAGTTCGGTAAATGAAAACGGAAAAAATTTTCCCATGCGTTACAACGGGAGTTCCTTCCAGGAAACCACAGTTATCTGGCCTGACGTATTGTCCACCGCGACTTTTACTTCAAGCTTTCGTTTCCGTTTGGAGACCTCGCCGGTTGCCGTAATCGTATTTTGACCGATCACCGGCGTATGTGCGGCAACCACCACGGTAGAGGTTCCATTTCCTATTCCTAAGGTGTATCCCGCAGAGCTAAATGTCTTGTTGCGCGCAAGGCGCATGAACGCGTCTGCGACTCCGGACTGCGCAACAAGATACGCCTCCTGCGATTTTGACTGCGCAAAGCCCATGGAGCTTTCAAGAAATGCGAGCGCGCCGAGCGCAAACCCGAGTACCGCGATGCTAAGCCCGATGCCGAGAATAGTCGTGAGCGCCGCAACGCCGCGCTGCGAGCCCTGCGAAATTCCTGCCTTGATCATGCATTCAGTATAGCACGGCGCGTGTGCGCTTCTGCGCGCGTTATACGTGGCGATCCGCGACTTTGGTTGCGCCAAACGACTCTGGCTTAGTGCGAACCGCAAATCCCGAGCCGCGCACCATACCAACTACTTCTTGAATCATGGTGCGCGTCTCGCCCACAAACCCGACATCCAAGTGAATTTCGAGCTCAAAATTCGCGTGCGTCTCTCCTTTCAAAATCTCCAGCAATTCCTGCGCCACTTTGAGCGAAAGCGCTGCCTCGTGATAAATTCTTTCGCGGAGTACTTTAAAGTTCGGCGACCGAAAACGTCTCCACCAGTAACGTCCGCCGTTCCGCTCGCGGTGAATCACGACCGCAGACACAAAATCCGTTTCGGCGCCGGGCTGCGAATCAGTGCCGATAATAATACGGTAGTGCCGATCCGGCACTTCTTTTATAAATCCAAGCATGGCTCCTACGATCTCTCGGAGTGAAAGAAGTTTTCCGTATCCATCATGAAAATATTCTTCGCTGAATTCTGCCATGCATCCAGAGATTACTCCATCAGGCGTCTTTTAGCAAGCCGAGGAGCTGGTCGGTTTTTTCCCGGACGGTCTTTGCGTCATTCCCTTCGACCACGAGCCGCACTACGGGTTCGGTGTGAGACGGACGCACCAAGAACCACCATTCGCCGCAGTCCGCAAAAAATCCGTCAAGCTCGCTTATGTGCTTTGCGGACGATGCATAGGCGCGCTTCGCTTTCGAGATCGCAGCTCCTGCGTCCTCGGACGGAATGCTCATCTCTCCGCTTGCCGAATACTTTGCAAAATGCGCCACCACGGTATCCGAAAAAGGCCCCGCCGAGTCCTCGGATTCCGCAAAGAACGAAAGAAAACTCAAAAAGGCGAACACCGCAGAATCCCTGAAGAAAAAATCACGGAAGTAGTAATGCCCTGTACGCTCGCCTCCAAAAATTGCATTCTGCGATTCCATAGTATTGCACATAAATACATTCCCCCGGCGCGAGAACGCCGCCCTGCCGCCATGCGCCCGGATCGTTTCCTCAACGATCCGCGAAGTACCGATCGGAAGCACCACGGTGCTTAACGGATGCCGCAGAAGATACGCGCGGCTGAACCACGCAGTAATCCAGTCGCCGGGAACAAGACTGCCTTTCTCGTCAACAAACACGATGCGGTCGCCGTCCCCGTCAAAGGCAACGCCAAACGCGGCATGCTGGCGCTGCACCGCGCGCGCAAGCGCTCGGAGCGCGCCCGGCGCGTTCGGATTCGGGCCTCTTCCCTGAAACTGCGGGTCGCGTTCCCAAAAAAGCTTGATCGGTTTAATCCACGGAAGCGCGCCGAGTAGTTGATCGAGCGGAAACGAAACCATGCCATTTCCGTTATCCGCAACAATTTTTATCTCGGGAAACTGGTTTGAAAAAAGGGTTGGAAACTTTTCTTTAAGAAACGCGGCGTAACGTTCCTGCAGTGATACGACTTCTATCCTTGCAACGTGCGGGGTCGCTGGCGCGCGGCGCATCCCCTCCTCAATTTTTTCAAGACCTCCGCTAAGAAAAACGGGAAGTGCGCGATCTTGCATAAATTTAAAACCGTTGTATTCGGCTGGATTGTGCGATGCAGTTACCATCACCCCGCCGTCTGCGGCAGCATCGTTGACTGCCCAGTAAAGCATCGGCGTGGTCATCATGCCGCCAAATACAACCTGCGCGCCAGCCGCCGAAAGCCCCGTAATGAGCGCTTCGGAAAGCGGCTGCGACGATTCGCGTCCATCAATGCCAACAAGAAGCATGGGCGCCGGCTTTCCGGATATTTTTTTATAATATTCCCCGGCGCTCCACCCGATGCGCCTAGCAGTCGGTACATCAAGTTCTTTCTGCCAGATGCCGCGTACGTCGTAGGCATGGAACACAGACTTTTCTCGCATACAAATTAATTATAATATGCAAGTAGGTAAAGAGTATGAATCTTTCCATTGGCATAGTTGGACTCCCCAACGCTGGCAAATCGTCGCTGTTTAAGGCGCTCACCGCGGAGCGTATTCCCATTGAAAAATATCCCTTCACGACCATCAAGCCGCATCATGGAATCGTACACGTGCCTGATCCGATGCTCGAAAAACTCGGAGCGTTCACGCCTTCAAACTTGGTACTCCCGGCGGTGATCGAGTTTGTCGATATTGCGGGTCTTATCAGGGGCGCGCACCGCGGGGAGGGGTTGGGAAATCAATTCCTTTCGCATATACGAGAAACCGCGGCAATTATCGAGGTAGTACGCGCATTTCCGGATCCCACGGTGCCGCACCCCGAGGGAACCGTGGATCCGGATCGCGATATCGAAACCATAGACCTTGAGCTCTGTATGGCTGATTTCGAGACCGCAGCGCGCGCGCTCGGCACATGGGAACACGAAGCAAAGAAAGGGACAAAAGGGGCAGCCGAAATGCTGCGCACGCTTGCGAAAACGCATGGCGCGCTCAAACAAGGAACGCCGCTTCGAAAGGTTTTGACTCGCGAAGAAGCGTATCGCGTAAAAGAATTTAATTTCCTTACCGCAAAGCCAATACTTTTTGTATTGAATATCGACGAACACGTCTTGATGCCTTCTGATGAATTTACGGTGCTTCCTGCCAAACTTCTGGCAGAACTTGTCGATCTCCCCGAAGAAGACCGCGCCGCAGTACTTAAAGAATCTGGCTATGCCGAACATCCGCTCCTCGGACTCATTCGAAAAGCATTCGAGATGCTCGATCTCATTACGTTCTATACCGTAAAACCTCCGGAAACGCGCGCGTGGCTCGTCAAAAAAGGCGCAACGCTGCCCGAAGCTGGCGGCGCCATTCATACGGACTTTGAGGAAAAGTTCATCAAGGCAGAAGTGGTGCCCGCAGCCGTGCTCCTCTCCTTTAAGAATTGGCATGAAGCAAAAACACGCGGCAAAGTGCTGCTTGAAGGGAGGAACTATATCGTGCAAAACGAAGATGTCATTGAATTTAAGATTTAGCGCGCATTTGTTCTTTCTTCCACCTCCGCATCACCATTCAGCATCACACTTAAACTTCTAAAACTTCATCTTTTTTAGGCGATCGCATATAAAGTGTAAAAATGGTTATTGACTATTCAAACACCTTGGAGACCGCTTCCATCCCCCGATTATGAACACTCCTATTCGATCGAATATCGAAGTATTGTGTTAAGGATTATAAGCTTCTTTCAGGATCCATGTATCCCAGAATAGCGGATATGCAGGTGGCGCAAGGGTATTGAAACATTACAAAGGTTTGACGTATGCGCTTCCCTGTGCTACATTTTCGAGGACATGGAAACTACGCGGCAGTACGAAATCGCATTTTGGATAAAGAAAAACGACGAACACGACCTTTGTGAAGGGGTTGTAGAGCTTTTAACGGGGGAGATTATTGCCCGCGGCGGGTCAGTGACGAAAGAACCAAAGCTTCTCAAGCGAAGACTCGCGTACCCTGTCAAAAAAGAAATCGAGGGTTTTTGGGGCACGTGCGCGGCAACCATGAAGCCCGAAGACGCGCGATCACTCGAAGACAAATTCAAACGCGAGGATCGCATTTTGCGTCTCGGGATATTTTTGCTTCCGGAATTCAAAGCCAAATCACGCGCACCATTGCGGCGCGAGCGAAAGCCCGCTGCGGCGCCCCGTAAGAAAACTAGCTCCTCGCTCGAAGAGCTCGAAAAAAAATTGGAAGAGATATTAAAAACGTAAAACCAAATTACCAAATAAATCTGTATAAATCAGCACACATCAGTATAAATCAGCGTTATAATATACGATACGAGATTCGCTGATATATGCTGATAAAAGCTTATTGATACTGAATGTGAAAACAATATGAATCTCAATAAAGTTTTCATTATCGGCCGACTTACCAAGGACGTTGAGCTCCGCGCAACCCCTTCGGGACAATCCGTGGCAAGCTTTGGCGTCGCAACCAACCGCGTCTGGACCAACCCCTCGGGCCAGCGCCAGGAAGAGGTTGAATACCACAACGTGGTGGTCTGGGGCAGACAAGCAGAGCTTGCGAACCAGTATCTTGGCAAAGGCAGACTCGCGATGATCGAAGGGCGGCTCCGCACAAGAAGCTGGGAAAGTCAGGCAGGAGAGAAAAAATTCCGTACCGAAATTGTCGCCGAGCGCATCCAATTCGGCCCGCGCAGCCAGTCACAAGAAAAGCTTGAGCTTCAAGGAAGCGATAAAACCCAGGAAGTGCCTGCAATTTCGCTCGATGAAGAAACCCATCCCGAAACCAACCCTGCGCCGCAGACAGGAGAGCAGGCCGGATTTGAAGAAGAAACGCCATTTTAGGCATGACGCAGTGTTATTTTTGCCAAGGACAAGGAAAAGAAATTGACTGGAAAGACACCGATATGCTTCGGCGCTTTGTGTCAGTAGGCGCAAAAATCAAACCAAAACGCAAAACGAATCTCTGCGCCAAGCATCAGCGCGAGATTGCGCGCGCCATAAAAAGAGCGCGCATGATGACGCTCTTTCCGTTTGTTCCGGAATAGACTAGATCGGACCTTATTCTGGCTCGGCTGCTGCTCCTTGAAGGGAATGCGCTGCAGCCGCTTTTATGTTTTTAATCATCTCCTCGGTCATGTTCGGATTTTCCCGCAAGAACGCTTTTGCGGCTTCAAATCCGGTGCCGAGGCGCGTTGTCCCACATGAGTAACTTGCGCCAGAACGGGCGGCAACGCCGTACTTTAACGCGCTGTTTAACACGTCGCCTTCGTAGGAAATCCCTTCGTTATACATGATGTCAAACTCGGTGGTGCGAAAGGGTGCTGCGACTTTGTTTTTTACCACTTTTGCTTTCACGCGATTCCCCACGATCTCCTCGCCTTTTTTAATCTGCGCGGCTCTTCGGAGCTCCACGCGTACGGATGCGTAAAATTTGAGCGCCCGCCCGCCGGGCGTGGTTTCGGGATTGCCGTACATGCCGATCTGCATACGAATTTGATTGATGAAAATTACCACGCACTTTGTGCGCGCCACAAGTGAAGTGAGTTTCCGAAGCGCCTGGGACATTAATCGGGCTTGGAGTCCGATATGCTGATCGCCCATCTCGCCTTCGATTTCCGCCCGCGGCGCCAAGGCAGCTACCGAGTCAATCACAACCACATCAATCGCACCGGAACGCACCAGGCTTTCGACGATTTCAAGCGCCTGTTCGCCGGTATCTGGTTGAGAAATCAAAAGGTCGTCAATTTTTACGCCCAGCCGCTTTGCATATTCCGGATCGAGCGCGTGCTCTGCATCCACAAACGCCGCGCGCCCTGCCATGCGCTGGGCTTGCGCGACCACGTTAAGCGCAAGCGTGGTTTTCCCGGAAGACTCTGTGCCGTATACCTCAATAATTCTTCCCCGCGGCATGCCGCCTACGCCGAGCGCGATATCAAGCCCAACTGAACCAGTGGGAATCACATCCACATCCACGCGACGCGCCTCACCAAGTTTCATAATCGCGCCTTCGCCGTATCTCCCCTGGATTTCTTTTACGACTTCATCGAGCGCGGTTTGTTTTTCGTCCTTTGAAGCTTTTTCGTTTTTTTCTTTTGGCATCCCCGTAAAAAATTAAGTGCGGTGTATGACTATGACTATAGTGTATGACTTTTAACGCGATTTCACAACCAATATATAGTGAACCACAGTTCTTGTATGCCTCGCAAAATATGTATCAGAAAGGAATGAACGGCTGTATTGGCGAAGCTGGTGGTAGCGCAGCAGGCAAGGGCGCGTCTTCTTCAGAGGGTTCTGGAATGCCCGGCGAAGGTTGCGGGACTGGTGTCGGCGCCTCGAATACCACGTACCGTATGAGTGTTGTTTCTTTCTTTAAATAATTTTCCGCGATAATTTCTATACGATTTAACCCTTCGACAAGCGAAAGATTAACCCGGAATGCGCCGCGGCGCGAAAGCTCGATTTCTTTTCCGTGAATCGCGACGCGACGCGCGCCGATCGCGCGGCCCGCGACCACCACAGAAGAGGTTGTCGCAGTAAATTGGACCGGGGGTTCTGTGATTACCACGGCAGGAGCCCAAAAAAATGGCCGCGCTTGGAATGCAAGATACAAAAACGCCGCAAGCCCAAAAAACCACACAGGATGCATGCGTATTTTGGGAAAGAGCATGCGCGGCCGGAATGAGAGCGCAAATCGGTTCTTCGGGAGTTCATCGCGCGCGCCCGAGACCTGGCCGCGCCGCACATGGTCAAACATCAAAAAAAGTTTTGTCTCGTCAAGCTGGAACTTTTCGGCATACGCCCTGAGCATTCCCTGCACATAGATATCCGGCGGAAGCTCGGCATACTTGTCGGATTCGATCGCGACAATGTGGTGCATCGGGATTTTGGTTGCCGCGCTCAAATCTTCCGGAGACATCCTCGCAACCTCTCTGGCATTTCGCAGAATCCTGCTTAACGCCATTTCTGCGCGTTCAGGAATGAATTCCTGATGCACTGCGTCCCGATGTGCAGGCGGCGCCGGAAATGGTTTTTCCTTATTGAATTTCGTTTTTGGCATCGTCTCGCTTTACATATACTTCCCGCGGCTTTGCGCCTTTGCCCGGACCAATGATGTTCCTTGCTTCGAGAATGTCCAAAAGCCGCGCGGCGCGCGCGTACCCGACTTTCAAGCGCCTCTGGAGAAACGATGCAGATGCTCTCTGTGCCTCCACGACTACCTGATAGGCTTCAGGGTAAAGTTCGTCATATTCCTTTTCTTCCGCCAATGGCTCAAACGCCTCCTGTTCCCACGACGACCTTGCGGCAGCATCCGCTCCTTCCCTTTCTTCAAACGACATCACTGCTTCTTGCGGCGCATTTGTTCTCACAAATTCAGCGATTGCTTTTGCTTCGCTTTCATCCACAAACGGCGCCTGGATGCGGCGGGGTTTGGGCGTGTCGGCCGCGATAAACAACATATCGCCTCTGCCGAGAAGCTTTTCAGCTCCTGCAACGTCGAGAATCGTGCGAGAATCCACCTGTGAAGCAACCTGGAATGCCACGCGCGAAGTGATGTTTGCCTTAATAAGCCCGGTGATGACCTCAACCGACGGGCGCTGCGTCGAGACCACCAGGTGAATTCCGGTGGCTCTTGCCATCTGCGAAAGCCGCACAATCGACGCCTCAATGTCCCTGCCGTAGGCCGCCATCAAATCCGCGAGCTCGTCAATGAAAATGATGATGAAAGGCAGCGGCTCTCTCCCGAGTGATTTTCCGACAGAGGCGTTGTAGGAAAAAATATCGCGCGCGTGCGCCTCGAGCAAAAGCCCATACCTCCGATCCATTTCGGATATCGCCCAGCGAAGCGCGGCAATGGCTTTTTTCCCCTCGGTGATCACGGGCGAGAGCAAATACGGGATGCTTTCATACTGCGAAAGCTCCACGCGCTTGGGGTCAATCAAAAGGAATTTCAAAAGCTGCGGCGGGATGCGAAAGAGGAATGTCAGGATGAGCGTATGGATGAATATTGATTTTCCGGAACCGGTTGCGCCTGCGATCAAAAAATGCGGCATTTTGGTAAGATCCGCAAACATGGCCTGGCCGCGCACATCCCGGCCGAGCGGAAATACGAGTCCCTGCGATCCGTCGCGCAGACTTAATTCTTCAAGAAGATTGCGAAGCCGCACAACGTTCTTGGTTTTATTGGGCACTTCTATGCCCACAAGCGCTCTCCCGGGAATCGGCGCCTCGATGCGGATGGGATGCGCTGCGAGTGCGAGCGAAAGGTCGCTCTGAAGCGCAAGGATCTTGGAAAGTTTCACTCCCTGCGCGGGCCGCAGGGTATACTGCGTCACAGTCGGTCCGATGTGCACTCCTGCCATTTCAACCGGAATGCCGAAATTTTCGAGCGTTCTTTGGATGATGCGGGCATTGGTATTGATATCAGACACCTCGGGCTGGGGTTTTTCTTCGGCTAAGAGCGAAAGCGGCGGAAACTGCCATTTCGCAAACGCCCGAACCCCTCTTCCAGGAGGCATCATAAACTTTTCCGGCGGAGGCGGTTCTTTTCGTTTTTCTTTATCCGCCTCTTCAGCAATTGGCGCGGGCTCTTTCTGCGGCGCAAGTATTTCCTGGGACGGTACAATCATAGGAAGCATTTCCTCTTTTTTTTCTTCTTTTGGTTTTACAGAAAGGAGCGTAAGAAAATAGCTTTCAAAGGTAAGCACCGTGCCTGCGGCAGCAAGCGCAAGTAAAATCACTAAGCTCGCCCACGGCCCGAAGGGCCGTTCAAGCGCGCCCATCGAAGTCCCCACAATGCCTGCGGCATTCGGTTGCAGTTCGTCAACAATTCCGAGAAGCGCGAGCACCACAATTGCCATTCCAAGAATTGTCGGGAGATAAAAATTCGTTTCCTGCGCGCTTAGAAAAATGAGCCCTAAAAAGAAAAGCGCAAGCGGCACAAACACGCTCCCCACGCCAAAAAGGAACGAAAAGCTTTTGCCGACAGCGTTTCCGACCGGGCCTGCCGCGCCGAGCAGACTCATGAAAATCACAAAACTTGCCGCGAGGCACGCGATCCCCCAGATAAGTTTCTTTGTCTTTGGTTTTACTAAGGGTTTACGCGGTTCCCTCGGTTTTCGATTTTTTTCTTTCCTTCGAGCCATTTGCAACCTTATTGTAAGCCGCAGCCATTAAAAAGAAAAGCGTATCTGTAATCAAAACATCTACCAAATAGCATCTGGCTCGATTTGACTCTACATCACAACAGTGGTATCTAAAGATACATGCCGCATCTGTCCCTAGAAGCGCCATATCACTTCTGTCGATCGACGCAGATGATTCTCACCCACATGACTGAGGTGATCACACCTGACAAGGAGGGACTGCGCCTTTCCCCCGCGCCACTCTTTGAAATGATGGGTACTTAGTGTTCCACACTAAGTACCCATCAGAACGTCCATTATGGAAAAACAAAAATATCTACAGGATAGCGTACAAACGACTTTTCGCACCCAGACCATTAGTACCATAGTGCAAAATTTTAAAACAAACGGGTTTGATTTGATATTTGAAGTTCTATCATGGATCCATAAAAATTTAAAATCTCGTAATGAGCCAGAATTCAAAAGTGAGGTATTTCGAAAGCGATCTACTTCTGAAATCATCGAAAGCGGTTTCGTAACAGGGTGTACCGACTATGCGCTTGTATTCATTACGTTCATGCGTGCCAAAGGTATACCCGCAAAATATATTGAGGCGGTCAGTACCAAGTGGCTCGAGAGCGGCGATCCCGAATACCTTGAAGGGCACGTCTTCAGCGAGGTTCTATTAAATAACAAGTGGTATATCGTTGATCCACAGGGCGCCGTGATTAAGGCGTGGTACGGAAAACGCTACGAGATTCTCGCCGAAGGCCTGGATTCGTGGGATATCGAGGTCAAAAACCTTGAAGACCTTAAGAAAAAATTCCTCGAATTCCGTACGGGGTGGTTCGAAAAACAGGTTCAATAATCAAAAAACGCCCCGGTTTTGCCGGGGTGTTTTGCAGCATTGTTTTCTACCGAAGCACTCTGGCAAAAAACGGACCAAGCAGCGGGAAGCGCGGCAAAATTTCTCGCCACCTGACTTGCGAAACCGTTACCGGTGCCTCCTTGTATACCTGGTCGCCGGTTGCGCTA
>Ga0194126_10002796_pt1 | contig 28106 bp, 29 predicted proteins | sample TA2KigC150mmetaG_FD_148641 | JGI IMG/M metagenome (GOLD analysis project Ga0194126, IMG submission 148641) | Freshwater microbial communities from Lake Tanganyika, Tanzania - TA2015035 Kigoma Deep Cast 150m | ecosystem: Environmental > Aquatic > Freshwater > Lake | place: Tanzania: Lake... | reverse complement strand
TTTAAGCTAAACAATTACAATTTTTAGCTAAACAGGACAATTATCATTAAAGAAATAATTAATGATGCTAATAATGTTTTACAAAATCTTTTAGCAGAACAATATCAAAATTTTGTTTTTTAGCTGCTTCATATAATTTTGAATCGGCAGTTATAAATGGAATTTGAAGGTTTTCTGATAATGAAATATAAATACTATCATAGATAGTGATATTATTATCTCTTGCAATCTTAAATGCTTTTTTAAAGACGTTATTCCCTATTCCATATATTGATATTGTGTTATGAATTTCATTTAAAATAGAATAAACATATTCATGAGATACATCATTTTTATTTTTAAAGAAATTTAAAACTTCATAAATCAATAAATCTGGTGCAACAATTATGTCATAACCTTCCTGTGACTTATTATAAAAGTAATTTGCCTGAACTAAATCTTCTTCATTTTTTTTATAATACCACTTTATAACAACCGACGAATCTATTATAAACTTCCTTTTTTTTAATTCTTTTATAATAAAATCATTTAATTTTTTTTGTTCTTCAATTATTTTAAAAAAATTATCCATAGTCTTGATTAAAGAAAAATATTATATTTAACCTAATTTTTTAAGTACTTCTTCTTCAGCTGATTCTCTAATTTTTCTTATTTCTGCAACAGGATCCCAGTCTTTAATTCCCAGACTCATTATTTTTTCACTGGTCTTTTTAATCTGTTCAAATGCTATTTTCTTTCTTTCGAAATAATCCTCTTCCCATAATGTCTGAAAATATTTTTCAATAGCACTGATTATCAACTGGTTTCTTTTTATTTTTTTCTTATTTTTATAGCTATCAATTTTTTCAATCATTTCATCAGGAATTGATATTAATATTTTTTTCATACTTATTCCTCATTCTTCTTACTTTGTTAAGTTAATTTTAAATATATAATTATTTATATATAAAATATATATTTAATTATATATAAAGTAATATATATTTCAAGTATAAATTTTAAAAATCAACTAATAAAGTCCACATATAATCCAATTATAATATTTTCCGAAGACTTCAGTACTTTTATAAAAATTTTTTTAAGTTTGAAAGAATTTAATTTCTTTATGGTAGAAGTGAAACTCTCTCAACTAAAGTGGTGGGCTTCTTTTATATTCTATAAATAGAGTAAAGTCTTCCATCGCTAGACTGAAGTTGGTAATTTAACGTCAGACTAAAATATTTCAGCATGATAATTGATGAACTCTTTTATATTTTATGTGATTTTTATGTGATGGAAATTATGGAATATAAAAAAAGTATATGCTTTCAATAAGTTGAAGGTTCAATCATTTTCCCGTTTAGCTGTTTACCTGTTTATCTGCTTTGAAAATATTAAGCTCTGAAAATCTTTTTTATAAAATAGCTTAATATTTATTTCCGGGTGTAATTCCCTAAGCATTTTCATTTTTCTATTTTTCTTTGTAACAAGTTTTTGGTTAAGTGTCGTAAGCTCAATGAAAAGATCATAGTCAGGAAGGTAAAAATCAGGTGTGAAGCTGACAACCTGGTTACCTTCCCTATCCCATTCAATAGGAAAGGTCTTAGGTTCATAAACCCATTTTATATCGTAAAAATCAAGAATTTTAGCAAATTCTCTTTCGCTGTCATGTGCAAAATTAATATCTTTGTATTTGTATTTTGATACTTTATCTTTTATTTTCATAAATGGCTAATTGGAAAATTATTTCAGGTCAAAGTCTTCAGGTTTAACATTGTCTAAAAAATCTTTAAATTTTTCTACTTCTTCATCTATTGATTGTATTTTTATTCCTGCCTGAGTGAGTACATGATGGGCAGAAAAAATTTTACATTTTTCTCTTACTGCAATCGCAATTGCATCTGATGGTCTTGAATCAACTCTAACAACTTTTCTATTTAGGCTCTTAAGATTTAAAACTGCATAAAAAGTATTATCCCTGATATCATTTACTTCTATTGTATCAACTTTAATATTTAAATTTTTCAGTATATTAATTATCAAATCGTGAGTCATAGGCCTTGGAGTTTTTATATTTGATAATTCTAAGGCTATTGCTGAAGCTTCAAAAGTTCCTACCCAAATAGGAAGGTATATGCATCCCTCCCTTTCCTTTAATAAGATTATAGGACGTTGAGATGGAAGTTCTATTCTTACACCTTCTAAAGACATTTCCACTAATTTATTTTTTTGATTCATTTTAATAAGTTATTGATAGGTTATTGATAGTTATTATTGTTATATCAACAGTGGTATTTTAGTTTTAATAATTTTATCTAAGCATTATCAAATCTATCAAGTTAACTCATATTATACCATTTTTATTTTTTATTGCTGAGATTGCTTTGAATTGCTTCTATATCTTTTTTTACCATATCTATTTTTAACTCATATATGGACTCAAGATTTCTATATTTTTGTTTGTAATCAAGACCATAACCAACAACAAACTGCTCACCTATTGTAAATCCAATATATTTTATTTTTATGTCAGCAATTCTTCTCACATTCCTGTCCAGAAGTGTACAGATTTCAATGTTATTTGGATAACGTGATTTTAAATTTCTTAAAAGATAACTTATTGTAAGTCCGGTATCAATTATATCTTCGACAATGATTATATCCTTGCCTTCTATTGGTTCTTCAAGATCTTTAGTTATTTTTACAACACCGGTAGATTTTAAATCAGTGCTCTGATAGGTTGATATCCCCATGAAATCTATTGATAATTCAAGATCAATACTTCTTAAGATATCAGTAAAAAAAAATACCCCTCCCCTTAAAACACTTATTAGAAGGAGGTCACTATCTCTGTCCCTATAATCTTCTGTAATAACTTTTCCGAGCTCTGTTACTCTATTCTTTATTGTCTGGCTTGGAAATAAAACTTTCCCCAGTACTTTACTTTTAGTAAGGTTTTTCAGGTTTATATAATCAGAATTTTCCATTTTGGAAGTATTAATATTCCAGCCGCTCTATTCCCGGTATCATTGAAACCCAGGTTTGTCCCCTGTTAAAAAGAACAGTCTTTCCGTCCATATCCCTGAATGTAAAAGGCTCAAGAGCACTTTTTCTGTCCCATGTTCCTTCTATTACTATCCCATCCAAAAAATAATATGCATTTCCGCTCTGGGTTGTTCTGACAAGCATGTGCCCTTCTGCACTGGCAGATTTTACAATATCTGTTAATAATACTATAACATTATTTACTGTTATTTGTTTACCTGTCTCCCTGTCATTTGAAGGTTGCCCTCCGCAGTATCTGAGGTAGGTATTTGTTTTACTATCGTATTTAAAAGCTACTTTGAATAATGGATCTGAAAAATTTATTGTGATATCTGTAATATTTCCTCTTTCTGATTCAGAAGCATCTTCCTTGAAGCGGAATGAAGACTGACCACCCTCTAAGGAATACCCGAGTTTTTCTGCAATTTCTTTCATTCTTGGTATCCTTACATATGCATTATGGGGTCTCTGTCTTGTCCCATCCCTGATTGCGTCAACACCTTCTCCGGGATTCCATGGGTCAACAAAATTACTTGTTACAGACGAATTTCCCGTATCATCGCCGAGTGGTGTAAGGTAATCAAGCCCAAGGTTTTCTATTACTTTGTAAAATGTCGGATGCGTACCCCAGAATACATATACAGGGTCAAAACTTGCTGCAATTTCTGCATAATATGGTCTTGCACTTCTGACTGGTCCGATAAGATTTGCATCATAAGAAGAATAAACTGCTACAAATCTTGTTATTCCTCCTTCATCAACAACCTCAAAAACCACGTCAGCGTATATAAGGCCCGATTGAGGTCTGGCTGGAGTATTGTTTTCAACCATTACTGCCATTGGTCTTGAATTCAATACCTTGTCTGATAAATCAAGACCGCTAAGAATATTGATATTACCGGTAATCTCACCAATAATTATTTCCTCTTCTGTTGTTTGTTCAGCAGTTGTTTCTTCAACTGTTTCAGCAGAAGTCTCTTCTGTAGCAGTTGTCTCAACAGCTGTAGTTTCAGCAACTTCAGCAGCTTTACAGCCTGCAAGTGTAAAAGCTGCAAGTACAGGTATTATTACAATAAGAATTATAATCTTTACTGTTCTTAATTTTGTATTTTTCAAAATAATCCTGCCTCCGTTCTTTTTAAACACTACAATAATAAATTTACCTTTTTTTCATATACTTTTCATATACCAATTAATTAAAACTCAACCAATTGAAGCCGTGGTTTTCCCTTTCTTATTATATATATATATAATAAAGTATATCCATCACCAGACTGAAGTCTGATGTTTTAACAGCTGACTAAAAAATTAAAGCCATCATATAAAACATCATTTATTTCTTTGTTACTAAATTTTTAACTATTATAAAGATAATTATTAAAAAGTAAAATCCTGAAAAGAATATTATTATTTTTATCTGGTTGGAATTAATTTTATCACTTAGTTTAATGTAAGTTTCCGGCTTTTCTATACTGTCTGCTGCAATTAAATTTATTTCTTTTTCTTCTTCATTATTTATGTAAATAAATAAATTAGCAATTTTTTCATTATTTTTAACCGGAAGTGTAAACTTATAATAATTTGTATTTGTATTAAAACCGTCATTCTCATCATTCTTATAATTATTATTTATCAGGCTTACCGGCAGCACACTTTCAATATTGTCTTTTATTTCAATTACATCGCTCTTCTTGACCAGTTTTATAAAATCTTCTTCAGGATAAAGAACAAGATTTAACCTGCTGCTTAAAAAAATGCTTTTATTATCTTCGATATTTTCAATTTTTATAGTCCTGTAAATATTACCGCTGTCAACTATTTTTTCATTTGAAAAATTTTCATTTGCCCATTTTATCAGTTTCAAAATATCTGCTTCCCTGCTTCTCTTTTTGCTATTAAGAACAACGCTTATCAGGTTCAGTCCGTTATGTTCAGAATAAGCAACAAGGCACCCACCTGCATTTTCAGTAAAGCCTGTTTTAATGCCTTTTATATAGTTATAGTTTAAAAGATTATTTGTATTTTTAATTTCAATTTTTTCATTATTTATGGTTATTGTATCCTCTATAGTGCTTACTATTTGTTTAAATAAATCATTTTTTAAACAGTAATCTGCAATAATCGCCAGGTCTTTTGCAGTAGTTTTATGTTCAGGATAATCTGTATCAAGACCATTTGTATTAAAAAAGAATGTATTGTAAGCACCGAGCTTATTTGCTTTTTTGTTCATTAACTCAACAAATTCCTGCTCACTGCCGGAAATGTATTCAGCAATGGCAATTGTTGCATTATTATGTGAAATTATTAGAGCAGCTTTCAGAAGGTCAAGAAGTGTTATTTCGTCCCCAGTTTTAAAAGAAAAAAATGAACTATTTTTTCCTGATGCACTTTCTGAAATTGTTACTGTTTCATTGATGTCAGGAATATTTTCAATAGCAACAATAGCTGAGAGCATTTTTGTTGTGCTTGCAGGATACATCATCCTGTCTGAATTTTTATCCAATAATATTCTTTTGGTGTCATAATCCATCACTATAGCTGATTCTGCTGTGATATCTATAAAATCCTGCATTCTGGTGCTTCTGTAAGCATCAACTTCAGAATCAATTGCAGTATCAATCTCGTGATCAGTTTCAGTATCAATTCCGGGTTCAATTTCAACACTAATTCCGGGTTCAATTTCAGCTCTTATTTCAATATTATTATCACGGATTAATGGTTTAAAGAAGAAAAATGATAAAAATAAAATAAATAATAACAGGTATGATAAAACCTTAAACCATGAGGTTTTATTTAAAAAAGGTTTTTTTGATTCAATTAAGTTAAAGTGATTATTAATGGTTCTGGCTTTCCATTTTCTGCTGTTTAAATTCATTTGTAGCTGTCAAGAAATTGCTTGTTTATTTTTTTAAATAATATATCATGCAGTTCGGTGAAGTATCCTTCAAGCTTAAATAGAATTCTGGATGCCTTTTTATATGAATCCTTGCTTGAAGACTTTATAACCGGATAAACAATCTGCTGTATAAATGATGACTGGCGGAAAGCTGAATTTTCAAACAGTTTCAGGTGTTTAGGCTTTATGCCAAATTTTGAAAGCTCGCTTATAATTCGAAGTATTTCAATATTTTTGCCATCTAATACATATTTACCATCCTCTTCCGTCCAGCTTATTATATTCTCTTCTGCAAGTTCATTTATGTTTTCCTGCGAAAGCTTGAATTTTTCTTTTATTTCATCAATGGTAAGTTTTTTTGATATAAATTTTTTTTCATCATCTTCAAGTTTTGTCTGCAATTCTTTTAAAGCTCCCTTATTATCATCAAGTTTATTAAAATCTATTGATTCTATTTTTTCTTTTATAACTTCAAGTGGTAAAAAATATTCTCTCTGTAACTTTAATATAAGGTTAATTTTTCTAACATCATTTTTGAAAAAAACTCTGTACTTATTATCAGTGCGCTTTGGAATTATTAATCCCCTTGACTCTAAAAATCTTAGCTTGCTGCTTGTTAAATCAGGATAATATTTTTTAAATTTTTTAACGAGTTCACCTATTGTAAGGTAAACTTTTTTATCCTCAGCCATAACAATAAACCAATGCTTAATGGATGAAAGTTAAGAAAAGAACAGAAAAATATATTTTCCAATTTGTATTCTATCACCATTGTTTAATCTGGACTTGCTTATGATTTTGCCATTTAAGTATGTTCCGTTTAAGCTTTCCAGGTCTTTAATCACATATTCATTATTAATTTTTTCAATTACAGCATGATTTCTTGATACGGTTATATCATCAAGCAGGATATCGGAATCAGAACGCCTTCCTATGGACAGTGATGGTTTTTTTAAGAAGAATTTTTCCCCAATTATTGGTCCCTTAAGAACAATGAGACCCGCCCTGTCTTTTGGGATCCTGCGAAGTATATCCAGAATATCAGGAGGTATTTCCCTTTCAAGCTCTATTTCCTGTTCTTTTATTGAACTGGTCTTAAAATTTTTATCTTCTTCCTTCATTTATTTTTTAGTGATTATTTTTCCTCATTTGGCTGGCTTAATTATATAATAAAAAGAGAAATATTCTAATAAAAAATTGGTTAAATAAAATAATAAAAAAATATTGTAAAGTTAAAGTAAAAATTAATGCAAAAAAAATTTTTATTGTGAAAGACTATTTATTGTATCTTCTGTGAATTCTAACAGGGTGAAGAAAAAATCACTGTTTTTGGATTCAATATAACATCTTATTAATGGTTCTGTTCCTGAAGCCCTGACAAGAAGCCAGCTCTTATCCTCAAATATTACTTTTGCTCCATCCCTATCAGATACATCGGTAACTTTAATATTTTGAATTTTTCGGGCTTTTAAATTATCTTTTAAATTTATGAAATAATTAATCACATCTGCTTTTCTTTCAGAGGGAATCTCAATGTCTATTCTTCTGTTATAATATTTTCCATATTTTTTGTAGATTTTCTCCAGATAATCCGAAAGAGACATAAATCCATATTTTCTTTTAAGATGTGACTGTATTTCAATTAGTATAAGACCTGCAAGCAGACCATCTTTTTCAGGGATATGTCCTTTGATGGTGAGACCTCCGCTCTCCTCTCCCCCTATTAATACATTTCTTTCAAGCATTATTTTTGCTATATGCTTAAAACCAACAGGTGTTTCAATTAAATCAAGGTTATTATCATTACAAATTTCATCAATTAGGTGTGTAGTTGCTACTGTTCTGACTGCCGTATCATCCTTTTTATATCTTTTTGATTCAATCAGATAATACAGCATCATTGCAATTACATTATTTGGGCTTATATAAATACCCTTGCCATCTATTACCCCGAATCTGTCTGCATCACCATCAAGGGCAATGCCTGCATCCAATTTATTTTCTAAAACATAGTCCTTAAGAGCAGCAAGATTTTTTTCTGAAGGGTCAGGTAGTTTTGACCCGAATAAAGGGTCTCTATAATTATTAAAAATTTCTGCATTAAGATGAAGCTCTTCATTGATAATTTCAGGAAAAATTTTGCTCCCTGCACCAAACATTGTATCAACAGCAACACCAGGTTTTACATCTTTTATAAGTTCCGCATTTATATTGCTTATCAGCTTATCTTTGTAATTTTTAAAATCCGAAACCACTTCTATATTATTGGTATCTGTATTATATTCTGCATTAACCTCTTTATTTAATATTTTATTGCCTTTATCGCTCTTCTCCGGAGAGCAGTCAGAAAGAGAGTCTAATATCATTGAAAGCTTTTTTTCAATTGCTTTTGTTATTTTATCATCTGCAGGTCCACCGTAATAAGGTATGAATTTTATACCATTATATTTTGAAGGGTTATGACTTGCGGTAATCATTATTGACCCGTCTAATTTTAAATCCACAGCCATAAATGCTGTAAGCGGTGTTGGAACTGATGTTTCAGCAAGATATACCTTAATTTTATTTGATGACAATATTTTTGCTGCATGGGCTGCGAAATCTTCAGATAAAAAACGGTTATCATAACCTATAAATATTCCATTGCCCATCAAATTATTATCTTTGAGGTAATCACATATTGCCTGCACTACAAACCCAACATTTTTGAAGGTGAATTCTTTTGCTATTACTGCACGCCATCCGTCAGTTCCAAATTTTATCTTTTCAGCCATAATTCTTATTTTAATGTATAAATGAAAATGGTCGGGATGAGAGGATTCGAACCTCCGACCCCCAGTACCCCATACTGGTGCGCTAAACCAAACTGCGCCACATCCCGATAAACCAATTTTATTTTAAAATAATAAAATTTATTAGTAAATGCTTTCGGATACTTTTTTAGCCTGCAGTTAAACCGCCAGACTCCAGTCTGGTGACGGATAGCATATTCTATTTATAGTAAGCAATGGAAGCCCATGACTTAAGCCATAAGAGTTTCATATGCTTTAATATCAGTCCTCGGCTTTGAATTTTCTTGACATTAAATTTTTGACTGACTGAAGAGGCTGCAATCCCTCATAAATTATATTATACACACTTTCAGTGATTGGAAGGTCTATATTATTTTCTTTAGCAATAATATATAAAGATTTTGTTGTGTTTATACCCTCAGCAACCATATACATGTTCTTTTTTATATCTTTAATGCTCTCCCCTTTTGCAAGCCTTTCACCTACCATTCTGTTTCTGCTGTTTCTGCTGATGCATGTAGTAATAAGATCGCCAAGCCCGGCAGCCCCGAACAATGTTTGAGGATTGGCTCCAAAAAAGGCCCCTATCCTGGAAAGTTCATGCAGCCCCCTTGTTATGAGGGAAGCTTTGGTATTGGAACCAAAACCAAGACCATCTGAAATACCGGCAGCTATTGCTATAATATTTTTAACTGCTGCTCCTATCTCAACTCCTGCAATATCACTATTAATATATATTCTAAAAAATTCAGTTGAAAAAACAGACTGAAGATACTCAAGTATTTTTTTATTGGAAGAAGAAATTACTGAAACACTGGGAAGACCTTCAAGGATTTCAGCTGCAATATTTGGTCCTGAAAGAACTGCAATTTTTTTTCTAAGGTTTTCTGGAAGAGTCTCTTCCATAACCACTGAAAGCCTTTTATTTGTTTTTATTTCAAGGCCCTTGGCAACATTTACTACTGCTTTTATTTTCTCACAATTTTCTCTTAATTCTGTGAAGAAAAACTTAATAACATCTCTGAGGACATGAGATGGCACAGCAAAAATAACCACACTGCTGTTTGTAAATGAATCTTTCTTATTTTCCCACAGAAATGGAATTACATTTGCATGTATAACATTACTGCCTGTATATTTGCAATTCATATTATTCTTTTTAATATCATCATATACTTCTCTGCTTCTGACCCATAATTTTATAATATATCCTTTATTTCCAAGAACTGCTGCAAGCGTAGTACCCCACATTCCGGCACCCAAAACTGCAATTTCAATATTATTTTTCTCATCTTTATTATCTGTATTATCTTTATTTTCTTTCATCTTTAATAGTCTCATTATAAAGTTCTGCCCATCCTGGTTTTTTAAGCATTTTTATCCAATCAAAATGATCAAAACTTAAATTTAAAAAATATCGGGGTGCCAACAAAACCAAAATTTTCTCTAATGCTGTGTTCAATATACCTTTTAATGTTATTTTTTTTCCTTATATCCATATTTGAAAAGACTAAAAATCCTGGTGGAGAAACCTTTATCTGTTTAATGAATTTTATTTTAAATTTTTTACCTCTGTAATAAATTGAACTTTTCACTTCTAGTTCCTTAAAGAGCTCGATTAATCTTTTATCTGTAATTTTTTTCAATCTTTCTGAAAGCAATTGTTCAATCATTACAAAAATTTCATTGATTCCTGTTTTTTTCAGGGCACTTATTTTTAAAAATGGGATAAATCCTGCAAATTCAAGCTTGCTGTCTAGCTCAGGTATCAGTAACTTAATCTCTTCCTGTCTGACAATGTCAGTTTTATTGAGCAGCACACATACGCTTGCACCCTTATCAATGCAGGTCTGAACAATTCTCTGGTCCTGATTTGTAATACCTTTAACTGAGTCTATTAAAACAAGACAGATATCTGATTTTTCTATTATCCTGAGGGTTCTTAATTTACTGTAAAATTCTAAGTCTTCCTCTTTTAATTTATCTTTCTTCAAGCCTGCAGTGTCAATAAACCTGTAGTTTTTGGAACTGACTGAAATTACACTGTCTATGTTATCTCTTGTTGTCCCTTCAATTTCATCAACTATTACTCTTTCTTCATTAATGATACTATTAAAAAGTGTTGATTTGCCAACATTTGGCTGACCGAGGATGGAAATACTTGGAACTGTTTTTTCAATATCCATTTCTTTTTTTGTTTTTTGAACACCTTTTTCAAAGCCATTTTCAAAGCCATTTTCTTTTTCCAAAATCTCATCAAATTTATATATTTCTGAAATCTTACGGATTATTTCATCTAGAAGCTCTGTAATATTCAGGCCGTGAATAGCTGAAATAGTAATAGGATAACCAAATCCAAGCTTAAGGTAATCATCAATGTAATATTCACCATCCGGGTTATCCCATTTATTCCCAACAAGAATTACATCTTTGTTTGATTTTCTTAACAGGTCTGCAATTTCTGAGTCAATAGCTGTTATAGGTTCTTTTATATCAACCATAAAAATAACCAGATCAGACTCATCAATGGCTTTTTTTGACTGCCTGAAAATCTTTTCAGACAACCTGTTTTCTGCCCTGATATCAATTCCACCTGTATCAAGTATGTAAAAATCAACACCTGTCCACTCAGCCTTATAATATTTCCTGTCCCTTGTTATCATTGGTTCTTTATGCACTATAGCTTCAGAGGTTCTGCATATGCGGTTTATAAGTGTAGATTTGCCGGCATTGGGTTTACCCACTATTACAACACCTGGTAATTTTCTTTTCATTTTTTATAAATTGCTTATGACCTGTTGATAAATTTGTTTATAATTTTTTTTACAAATCAGTCTATGTCTTGAAATTGCAAACCTGTTTAATTATTTTCTAAAATCAAAACTTTTAAAATTTAGAATATCTTTAATACAGATACACAATATCTTTAAACATCTTTAGACATCTCTAATTTAACTATTAATTATTTATTATGCATGAACTGATTAATTTTGACAAAAAAGTTCGTTCAGAAGTGCATCTGCACTCTCATTTATAATTTTTACTGCACTGTTTACTCTTTTTAAACTATTAACTTTGTAATCATCCAGAGTCAGTCCATTATTATTAAATATGCAATCAGGGATAAGAATTTTTCTATACCCTTCCGCTGCTAATTTCTCTATTGTTTTTATGATATCTGTTCCTGTCAAAAGACCGGTAGTCTTTACATTACCCCCAAAAAAGTTATTTTTGACTGCAGCAATTCTAATATTAGCATTGGTGCCAGCCATTAAATTATTTGATTTTCTTCTATCATTAATGATATTAAATGCCTTTTCAAGAACACCTTTACCATATTCAGACGTAATTATCAGTATATTGTTATCAGTATTATTATCAGTAACATAGCTGGTTCTGTTTTTTATTAATAAATTTATTTTTTTCTGAAGTTTGTTCTCAACTTTATTTAGAAAATCAGCACTTTTCCCGATACCATTTTGAATCTGCAAAAATCTGCCATAATCCTTATAATCTGGAAATTCTTTTTCAGCCATAATATAAAATTCATCAGATAAATATATTTTCTTTATATTTTTGTTTTTTATGTTTTTCTGCTTGTATTCTTCAATACTTTTAATTAAGGCTTTACTTTTATTTTTATCGTAAGATTTTAAATCCTTATTTTTATTGTATCCGGTTATCCCAACTGGAACTATTCCAATTGATTGTATTTTTTTAAAATTTTTTGTTAAATTATCAAGTGTATTTTGCAGGTCATCCATATCATTGATACCGGGACATAAAACTATTTGAATGTTTGTTCTTACTGCATTATTGTCCAGAACCTTTAAATTCTCTAATGCATTAATATTTTTATTGTTTCCAAATAATTTATTTCTAATTTCTTCATTAAAGCTGTGTATCGATACATAAAGCGGCCCTATTTTAAATTTTACAATATTTTTAATATCCTTTTCTGTAAGATTTGTAAGAGTTATAAAATTACCGTGCATATAGGACTGAAGATAATCATCATCTTTTATGTAAAGTGATGGTCTTAAATTTTCAGGTAATTGCGATATGAAACAAAAGATACATTTATTTTTGCAGGTTTTCAATTTATGAAAAATTAAATAATAAGTCTCGTCCAGTTTCTCAATTTCAAATAATTAAATATTAGTTCTTGTCCGGATTAAAAATTCAGGCTTTCAAGATAATTTCTTACATTTTTTATGTCTTTTTGTGGAGTCGAAGCTCCACTGCTTATTCCGATTTTCATTTTCTGCCTGAACAATTCTTTTTTAATTTCCCTGTAACTTTCAATCTGATAGGTGTTTATGTTATATTTTCCTGCCAGCTCTGCAAGATGGGTGGTGTTTGCGCTATTTTTACCACCTATAATCAGCATCACATCAACTTTTTTCGCTAATTCCTTTACTGTATTTTGCCTTTTTTCAGTTGTATTGCATATAGTGTTCTCAATAAGTATCTCTTTTCCTTTTTCAAGCAATCCAGAAATAATTTCTTTAACGTTTTCCATTGTCTGGGTTGTCTGTATTAGTACTCCAATTTTTGCATAAGTTTTTAATTTTGAAAGTTCTTTCTGATTTTCTATTACTGTAACATTTTTACTTTCTATCTGGGCTTTAACACCAAGAACCTCAGGGTGTTTATTATTTCCAATAATTACAATATTATATCCTCTTTTTGCAAGCATTTTTGCTTTTGATTGAGCCTTTTTAACATATGGGCATGTTGCATCAACTACTCTTACACCCCTAAGTTTTATTCTTTTTAGTATTTCTGGAGACATGCCGTGTGACCTTACAATAAATACACTTCCTTCTTCTATTTCATTTTCGTCTTTTACTGCCTTAATACCACTTTTTTCTAATTCTTTTACTACACCTTTATTATGGATTATTTCCCCTAAAGTATATATCCTGACATTTTTATTTTGATATTTTTTTATTGTTTTTTCAGCTAAATCCAGGGCTCTCTTTACACCAAAACAGTATCCTGAATTTTTTGCAACTTCAATCTCCATCTTATTCCATCTTTATTTAATTTTTGTTAGCATCTAAAATTCCGTGATAAAAAATAAATTAATGGGCCAGGATGGGTTATTGAGAAAACCTTTTGAAGGATGAGCGGGCACGGTTCCTCTTCTAAGAGGAGAGCGAAGACTGAAACTTAAGCAAGCTTTGGCTCGCTGGGACAAAGCTTTGCGTGTTTTTGAAATAACCCATCCGTTGGTCCTTAAAGTTTTACTTTTATTGCTATCATGGAATTTTAGATGCTTCTTAATCTTTATGCCAGATGTTTTATGTTAAATTATATGTTAAATTATATATTAATTCTGCTGTAAAGCTCTTTTATTTCATCCATAGTCTTTTTTACAATTATATCCACTGCTTCTTTTTTTCCATATTTTTCAATTATAGAAGCAGTTTCTATTACATCTCCAAATATTACCCGGACCTTTGGAAAAAATAATCTTTTTTTTGGTTTTTGAATAATTTTATTGGTTCCTGATAATGCCATTGGCTGAACCGGACTTACACCCATAACAGCTATAAGCCCAAAACCTCTGTATCCATCTTTTATTATTCCGTCCGGAGACCTTGTTCCTTCAGGGAAAATTCCAATAGCTTCTTCATCATTTAAAATTTCAACAGAATACCTGAATGTTTTCCTGTCAACAGACTGTCTGTTTACAGGATATGCATTAAAAAATTTTGCCATTGGTGCAAGAAAATTATTTTTAAATATTTCAGCTTTTGCCATAAAAAATACATATCTCGGGTAATATGTATCAATAATAAAAGGGTCAAGGTAGCTTATATGATTTGAACAAAGTATCAGCCTGCCCTTTCGCGGTATTTTTTCCCTTCCAATAACCTCAACTCTATAAATCATCTTAAAAAAATAAAAAAGTAAGAATTTAAGCGAAAAATATAGAGAAGAATAAGCTTTTGAATGTTTAGTTTTTAGAATAAATTCTTTCATGATAAATTTTCTTAATTTTTTCAAATGTCTGGTTAATAGTTATATTTGTACTGTCTATTATTACTGCATTCTCAGGAATAATTAGCGGGCTGTCTTTTCTTGTACTGTCAATTTTGTCACGCTTTATTATCTCATTTTTAACATCACTTTCAATTATTGTAAGACCTTTTTGCTCGTTTTGAACCTTTCTCCTTCTTATTCTTTCATCCATGCTTGCTGTAAGATAGACTTTTAAGATTGCATCAGGACAAACAACACTTCCGGTATCTCTGCCCTCAAGCACTGCACTGCCGTCCTTTGCAAGTTTTCTCTGCAGTCCAACAAGAAATTTTCTAACACCAGGAAGTTTTGAAACAATTGATACAGCATCCCCCACTTCTCTGCCCCTGATCTTTTCTGTGACATCTTTATTGTTTAATTTTACAATTGTATAATTGTTCTCATTTCCTGGATTTCCCTCAAGTTCAATTCTTGATTTTCTGGCAAGCCTCAGGATAGATTTTTCATCTTCGAGGTTAATTTTATTTTCAATTGCTAAAAGAGTTATTGTTCTGTACATTGCACCTGTATCTATGTATTTTAAAGCAAGTTCTTTTGCTATCATTTTAGCTATTGTACTTTTACCGCTTCCTGCAGGGCCATCTATTGTAATTATATTAACTTTTTTCATAAATAATTAACCCATAAATTGTTAACTTATAAACTATTAATTTAGAGATTTTTTTAACTCATATTTGAAACTTGGAAAAGAAGTGTCAATATAACCTGAATCCATTATTTTAATTTTTCCTTTAGACCTCAAACCAAGCACAGCAAGAGACATTGCAATGCGGTGGTCTTTGAAGCTTTCAAACGAACCTTCAGCAATTTTAAGTTTTTTGTTTCCATATATAATAAAACCATCTTCTTTTTGTTCAATATTAACTCCTGCCTTTTTAAACTGGCTTACAACTGCAGAAATTCTGTCACTTTCTTTAAATTTTAATTCTTCTGCACCTGAAATCTCAGTCTTACCATCTGCAAAAGCAGCAGCGACACATAAAATAGGAATTTCATCAATTATGTTAGGTATAAATTCTTTATCTATTTTAATACCGCTAAGCACACTGCTTTCCGATTCTATATCAGCAACTGGTTCATTATTTATTATTCTTTTGTTTTTTATTTTAATTTTTGCTCCCATTTTTTCTATCAATTTCAAAAAATAACACCTTGTAGGATTTATTCCAACGTCTCTTATCAATATTTTTGAATTCTTTAAAATTAAGCTTGCAGTAATAAAATAAGCTGCTGAAGAAATGTCACCTGGTATGAATAAATTTTTTCCTTTTAGTTTTCTGTCAGGTATAATTTTTGTATATTTGCCGTCAAAAATAATATTTGCACCAAAAAATTCAAGCATTCTTTCTGTGTGGTCTCTTGAAATGAAAGGCTGCAAAATTTCTGTTTCTCCATCTGCAAATAACCCTGCAAGTGTAATACAGGATTTAACCTGTGCACTCGAAATATCTGTTTTAAAAGTTCTACCCTTAAGAATATTTTTCCCAAAGATAATTATTGGAGCTTTTGAATTTTCTTCCCTGCCATAAATTTGTGCCCCCATATCTTTTAAGGGCTCTATAATTCTTGACATTGGTCTGCTATTAATTGAGTTATCTCCGGACAGCACAGACATGAAGCCTGAAGCTGAAAGAATTCCAGGTATAATTCTTATTGTTGTTCCCGAATTCCCAACATAAAGAATATCATCCGGTTCCCTGAAGTGTTCAATTCCCTCTCCAGAAATTATCAGGCTGTCCTCCAATTTTTCAATTTTTATACCAAGTTTCTTTAACACTTCAAGAGTCATTATGCAGTCTTTTGAGAAGAGAAAATTTTTAATTATAACTTTACCTTTTACTATTGAAGAAATTATTGCACTTCTATGTGAAATGGATTTATCACCGGGAATCTTTATCTCTCCATTTATTGAGCTTGTACTGCTGACTTCCATTTGTTTATCCTTAAAAATTATTCTCCAAGAACTTTCCTGATTCTTACTTCATATCCTTTTTTTTCAATTGACTTCTTTGCAATTTCTCCTGCATTTTCACCCTGAACAAGAATTTTAAGTATGCCGCCTCCCAGAAATTCAGTGGAATGAAAAATAGATATATCTTCAATATTTATGCTGCTTGAACTTATCGCAAGGGTTATTTCTGAAAGAACACCTCTCCTGTCAGGTATTGCAATCATTAATTCATAAAGATTTGAAATGTCCTTTTCAATATATTTTGGCAGGTTTACTCTTGCTTCCTTTGCCTCATTGTAATGCTTTTTTACATATTCAATGTTATTTTTATTAAGGCTGTCCTTGAATTTTAATAAGTATTCAATATATTTATCTATTGCCTTTATAATCTCCTGCTTGTTCTCCAGGGTAATATCCAGCCACATCTTTGGATTTGATGCTGCAATTCTTGTCATATCTCTGAAACCACCTGCACATAATTTAAAAAGATTCTTAAGAACTTCCTGCTCATCATCTATGAGTTTAACTAGGTTTGTTGAAAGTATGTGCGGAAGGTGGCTTATAAGTGAAACAATTTCATCATGTTCTTTTGGTGAAATTGAAATAACCTTTGCACCTATTTTTGCTAGCAGCGAGTGCAGTGAAACAAGGGCCTCGGTCTTTATGCTGTCTGTTGGAGTTAGGACATAGAATGCATTTTTAAATAAATCGGGTCTTGCAGAGAGCACACCTTCATTTTCGGAGCCTGCCATTGGATGTCCCCCTATAAATATGGCATCACGCGGCAATAATTTACTTACTTCTTTTACTATATTGTCTTTAGCGCTTCCAACATCTGTAATAATAACACCTTTTTTTAAAAAATCTTTTATTGAGTTTATGACACTAATTATTTTTGAGACAGGTGTAGCAATAATTATAAGGTCTGCATCCTTCACAGCATCTCTGTAATCTGATGCAACTTTATCAATTATTTTTCTATATTTTGCAATACTCATCGCATCAAGAACTATATCATATCCGGTTACAACTATTTCTTTGCTTACATCTTTTAAAGACAGAGCCAGTGAACCACCAATTAATCCAAGGCCTATAACTGATATATTCTTTATGCTTTGCATATGCAGGAATCCTTTTTAAAAATAAAATACTAAAATTTTTTATCCCTATAGTATCATAGTACCCTTAATAATATTTAAATTAAATTTTTTAGGCTATTTTATTACCTGAGTAAACACTAAATGTAAAACAATATGTCTTTAATACTATTATTATAACCTATATATAGTGTATATCGAAGTAAAGTAAATACTACTATAAATTTTTTATAAAATATATTTCCTGAAATAAATTAAAAAACCTCCCGTATGATGTTCCATTAAATATTTTTATTATTTTACTATAATTAGAAAATTTTTTACGAAGTTTTTTTAAAATGTAAAAATTATTACCGAATTTTTACCGGATTTATATTGACATAAAGTTATATTTTTGCTAAATTAATAGTTGCCTTAGAGCAGGAGGCAACGCTCGGTCTTAGTTGAAATTTGCGGACGAAAGAAAGCACAGAGTAAACTGATGTACTGAAAAGAACCTGAGAAAAGTTCTAAGGTGAACCCCGAGAGGTTGAAAGCCTAAAGCGCTAGCGATGGCAAAAGATCACTCGGGGTATTTTTTTATCTACAAATTCTACAAATAGTTCTTATCTTTTTGAAAAAATTGCCGATATATTATTATATGAATATGGAGGCAGTAACTTTAATAATTCCACTAATAACAGGTATAGTTATATCTATTTTAATGATAATCTGGTTGCTAATTAAGAAATTTATTGTCTGTTATAAAATAGTCGCATTACTTTTTTTTGGATTCTTCATCTGGATGCTATTTTATTCTCTGGAACTTTCAAGTAAGGAAATTTCGTTTAAAATATTAATGGCTAAAGTTGAGTATATTGGCATAACAATAGTTCCGGTAACTTTTTTTATTTTAGTCTTATATTTTTCAGGATATACAAATTGGACACAGATAAAGAAATATTTCTTTTTAACAATTATACCACTTGTAACCCTTGGATTAGTTATCTCAAATGAAAAACACAATTTAATCTGGAAAGAAATAGTTCTTGAGTATCATGGCAGGTTTAATTTTTTATCTATTAAATATGGCAATTGGTTCTGGGTTAATGCCTCTTTTTCTTACCTGCTATTAATTATTAGTTATGTAATTCTTATAAAAACTTCAATTGGAAAAATAAAAATTTTTAAATTTCAGGCAATTTCAATGATTACTGCTTTAACAGTTTCCTGGGTTGCAAATATTTTATACATTTTAAGATTATTGCCATGGGATAATTTTGATATAACACCAATTACCCTTATTATAAGCAGCCTTGTTTTAATTTATGGTTTTAAATATTTAAAAATCGGTGATATTGTTCCTGTTAGATTTGAACCAAAGGTTGATAACGAAAGAGATGCTGCTCTTATTATTGATAATAAAGACCGTCTGATTTATATGAATAAACTTGGTCATGAACTATTCAATTTAATAGATAACAATTTTATTGGAAAAAATTTAGAAGATATATGGCCAGATTATCCTAAATTTAGTTCAAATAACAGTAAAGATATTTATGAAAAAGATTATGCAATATTTTATAAAGATTCAAAAGAACTTATATATAATGTTCAAATCAATTCTATAGTTAATAATAAAAAAACATTGATATATAAAGCATGTATTTTAAGAGATATTACAGATAAAGTAAATGCAGAAGAAGCATTAAAACTGAGCGAGGAAAAATTCAGGAGTATTTTTGAAAATTCACTTGATGGTATCTATCTGAGTACACTTGATGGAAAATATATTGATGCAAATAACGCTTTGGTAAAAATGCTCGGATATAGCAGTAGAGAAGAGCTTATTTCAAAAGATATAAGGAAGGATATATATTATTCTGAAAAAGACAGACCCAAATTTAATGAAAGAAATAAACCCTTCATAACACGTCTTAAGAAAAAAATGGTGATGTTGTCTGGGTAGAGATTAATTCAAAAGTGTTTTATGTGGGTAATTCACCTGAATATTATGAAGGAATTGTAAGAAATATTGATGAAAGAATAAAATCTGAAGAAAAAATAAAATACCTGAGTTACCATGATTACCTGACGGACCTCTATAATAGATATTTTTTTGAAGAAGAACTAAAGAGACTTGACAGCCAGAGACTATATCCAATTAGCATAATAATTGCAGATATAAATGGATTTAAGCTTGTAAATGACACATTTGGACATAAAAAAGGAGATGAAATATTAAAAAACACAGCTAAGATTTTAAAATCCTGCTTTAGAAAGGAAGATATAATTGCAAGATATGGTGGCGACGAGTTTATAATAATACTGCCGTCTACTTCAAAAGCTGTTGCAGACAGTATTGTTGAAAGAGTTGATGATTTATTCAAATCTAATTTTTACAGCGAATTCATTATGAGTTTATCGTTCGGGATTGTAACCAAGGAATCAAAAGAACAGAACATTAATGAACTTATTAAGATTGCAGAAGATAATATGTACAGACATAAACTCATGGAAAAACAGAGTCTTCACAGCTCTATGATTGTTTCCCTTGAAAAAGCTCTTGAAGAAAGGAATTACGAGACTCAGGAACATATGCATAGAATGAGAAGTCTTGCTCTGAAATTGGGGAAAAAGCTTAAATTTTCAGAAGATAAACTTGATGAATTAAGCCTGCTTTCATCTCTTCATGATATAGGAAAAATAGCAATATCCGATAGTATTATTTTAAACCCTTCAAAGTTAACAAGCGAGGAACATGAGATAATGAAAAAGCATACTGAAATAGGATTCAGAATTGCAAACTCAAATTCAGTACTTGCATCTATTGCAAAAGGTATTCTTGCACATCATTAAAGATGGGATGGGAAAGGTTACCCTATAAGTTTGGAAGGTAAAAATATTCCAGTAACAGCTCGAATAATATCTATTGCTGATGCTTATGATGCTATGACAAATGACAGGCCATATAGAAAGGCTTACGATAAGGAATATGCTATTAAAGAACTTTTAAAAAATTCAGGAAAACAGTTTGACCCTGTTCTGGTAAAAAAATTCATAAGTATAATTACAGCAAAAAATACTAATTTCTCTAATAATAAAGAAAAGATTCTAACTAAATAATATAACTTTATTTAACTACTCTTTTAAAAAATTGTTCTATTAAGTCAACAGAATATTTAATCTTATGTTCGTCAATATAATAATGAGTTACAAACCTGAATTCCCTGTTATAACTTGGACTGATTTTTATATTGTTATTATTTAAAAATTTTATAAACTCCGACTCAGAATAATTTTTTTTCTCAATGACTTTATTTTTAATTGTAAAAAATACCATATTTATATCAAGTCTGTCCCAGCAAATATTAAAAAATCCAGTATCATTAAGTTTATCAGCAAGAAATTTCGCATTTTTATGGTCTTCTTTTAACCTTGACACCATTTTTTCAAGTGCAACTATGCAGGGCGCTGCCAGATACCCTGCCTGTCTCATTCCGCCGCCCATTAATTTCCTGTTTTTTTTTGCCCTTTGAATAAAACTTCTGCTTCCAGTTAAAACAGAACCAACCGGTGCACACAAACCCTTTGAAAAGCAGAACATAACTGAATCAAAATATTTTGCAATATCTTTAGGGTCCACACCCAGGGATATTGCTGCGTTAAAAATTCTTGCACCATCTAAATGAGTTGGAACATCAACCGATTTGGCAAAATAATGAACCTGTCTTATGTTCTTAATTGGTACGACTGTACCGTCAGTATGAGCATTTTCCATACATATAAGCCCTGTTTTAGGAAAATGTATATCGTCATCTCTGTAAAGTGTCTTTAACTCATTAACATCAACTTTACCCCTGCCTGCTTTTAAAAACCTGAGCTGAACACTGGAAATTACTGCCGGTGCTCCAACTTCATATAATACAATATGATTATCCTCTGAAATTATTACTTCATCTCCTCTGTTTGCATGTGTTAAAATTGCAAGCTGGTTTCCAAAAGTTCCAGAAGGAACAAAAACAGCACTTTCTTTCCCCAGAATAGCTGCTGATTTATCTTCAAGCATGTTTACGGTTGGGTCATCACCATAAACATCATCCCCTACCCTTGCAGAAATCATTGCATCAAGCATTTCTTTGGTCGGTGTGGTTACAGTGTCACTTCTAAAATCAATTAAGTCCATAAATTTTAAAAAACAGAAAATAATAAAAATAATTTTAATTTTTTTTAATAATAGTGTTTATTTCTTTCTTATCAAGGATTTTATAAGAGCCTTCCTTTAAATCTCCAAGTTTATAGCTGCCTATCTGTATTCGTTTTAAATCAAGAACAATATAGCCCAGCTCTTTAAAGGCTTTTCTCAGTATTCTTTTCCTTCCTTCCATAATTTCAATTTCAAGTACTGTGTGGTTCGGTTCATGTTTTAAAATTTTTACACTGGAAGGAATAAAAATTTTTTCTTCTATTCTTATACCCCTGCATAATTTATTTATCACGTTATTGCTGATTTTTCCCTGAATTGTTACTTCGTATATCTTGGGAATCTGAAATTTTGGGTGCAGAACTCTGTGTGCAAATTCCCCATCATTTGTGAGAAGTATAAGTCCTCTTGAATTTGCATCAAGTCTACCAACCGGAAATAACCGCCAGTCTTTTTCCTTAATAAGGTCAAGGACTGTTTTTCTTTCAAAATCATCTTTTACAGTGGAAATATATCCTGGGGGTTTATTTAATGCTATAACGACATTCTCTTTCTGTTTAAGTATCCTTCCATTATATTCAACAGTGTCACTATTTGAAACCCTGCAGGATAAATCGCTTATTATTTTTTTGTTTACCTTTATTTTACCTTCAAGAACCAATTCTTCACATTTTCTTCTTGATGTCAGTCCACATGCAGCTAAAAATTTAGCTATCCTTAATTTTTTCTCAACTCCAGATTTATCTTTTTTTATTTCACTCATTACTGTCTTCGAAATCTTTTAAAGGCGGCAGATCTTTCAAACTGTTTATTCCAAGTATTTCAAGGAATCTGTCTGTTGTTCTGTACAGTATTGGATTTCCAGGTTCTTTAAGTCTCCCAGCATCTTTTATCAGCCCTTTTTCAACAAGCGTCTGAAATACGCTATCAGTTCTTACACCTCTTATTTCTGCAACCTGGGTTCTTGTAACAGGCTGTCTGTAACAGATTACTGCAAGTGTTTCAAGCGCTGCCTGTGAGAGGTATGTCCTGATATTTGATTTTACAAAGTCTTTTAAGACATCATTTAAATTCGGGTTTGAATAAAATTTATAGCCGCCACTTACCTGCCTTAATATAAAACCCCCATTTTTTTCGTCATATTCTCCCTCAATATTTTTAATAATACTTTTTGCTTTTTTTTCATTTATTTTTAATGCCTGACATATTTCATGAATGGTTACGGGTTTTTCAGATATAAAAAAGATTCCTTCAATACAGGACTTTAACCAGTTTTCATCATTATAAAATAAATCTGATTTATCTTTTTTTATTTTTGACATGGAAATTTTTACCCTGTTTTTATATTTTTATTTTTTGGCAATCCTCTTTATTATAATATTTCCGAAATTTTCAAACTGTACAATATCTATTTCTTCCCTTTTGTACAGCTCAAGTATGGATAAAAAACATATTATTTTATCAATCAAGAGTTCATATTTTTCCGACAGCTTTTTAAAAGTAATTTCACTTTCATCAGCAAGAATCTGTCTTACCCTGTTTATTTCATCAGCAATTGTTGTTGTCGAGTTATTAAGATAAATATTATATAAATCAATTACAAGGTCAGTTTTTTTCAAAAGCATGGATGCAAGATAATTAATATGCCCAACATTTAATTTATCTAAAAAATCAGGCAGTAAATCAATAAAATCCTTTTCTACAGGAGATTCTCTAACATAGTACAGCTTTTCAGTATCAACTAATTTTTCAAAATAATTGGAAATTTTCTTATAAATTTTATATTGTTTTTCCCTTTCAAGAAGAATACTTTTATCAATAACATCAGTTTCGTCTTCAACAATTCTGCTTTGTGAGGGTATTATTGAACTTGATTTAATTTCAAGAAGTATACATGCTGTGTAAAGGAAGCCTGATAATGTATTTAAAAGTTCATCTCTTTTTGACTTTATGTAGTTTACAAAGTCTGAAATTATTACACTGAGTTTTATCTGATAGATATCTACTTTTCTTTTTCTTACAAGTTCAAGGAGTAAATTTGCAGGCCCGCTAAAGTCAAGGTATTTGATTTGATATTCCTGTGCTGTCAATTTGCTTGTTCTTAATCTATTCCCATTTTATTTCTAACTTCAGAAATGGTCTTTTTTGCAATTTCTCTTACCTGATTTTTACCACTCTCAAGAATTTCATAAATTCTATCCGGATTGTTTTCCAGTTCTTTTCTTTTATGCTGAAAGTCCTTTAAACTTTCATATATTATAGATGAGATCTCATCCTTGCATGCTGTGCAGCCAATTCTGCCATTTTTGCATCTGTCTTTTATTTCTTTAATATCTCTTTCTTTATAAATATTGTAAAAAGTAAATACATTGCAAACTGACGGATGCCCGGGGTCTGCCGCGTGTATTCTTAGCGGGTCTGTTATCATTTTTCTTACCTTTTTCTTAATTGTGCTGTAATCATCAGTAAGAAATACTGCATTATCATAACTTTTTGACATTTTTCTGCCATCAATTCCAGGAACCCTGGTTGCACTTGAAAGCAGCTCAACAGGCTCTTTAAAATAACTGCCGTACAGAAAGTTAAACCTTCTTGCGATTTCTCTTGTAATTTCAAGATGCGGCAGCTGGTCTTCACCAACTGGAATTACGTCAGCATTGACAATTAGTATATCTGCAGCCATTAGCACAGGATATGCAAGAAAACCAAGTGTTGATAGGTCTTTAGCTCTTATTTCCTTAATCTGCTCTTTATATGTCGGGCAGCGCTCAAGCCATGAAATGGGAGTAAACATGGAAAAATATAAAAAAAGTTCTGATATTTCAGGAATATCAGATTGCCTGTAGAGATTTGTAAGCTGAGGGTCTATCCCGAGTGCTACAAGGTCTATAGCACATTCAATTAAATTCTTTTTTATTTCTTTCGGGTTCTGATACTCGGTTGAAAGTGCATGCCAGTCAACAAGAAAAAAGAAGTTTTCATATTCGTGTTGATGCTTAATCATGTTCTTGATATTTCCATGTAGGTGACCAAGGTGAAGCCTGCCGGTAGGTCTGAAACCTGTTAGCATTATTTTTTTCATCTACAATTTTCCCCTGTTTTATTAGCCAAAATCAAATTAAATAGCGCCACCATGTAAAAATGTTAAATAAAAAATTAGCTGCAGGCCCGATTATACCCCAGAAAATTCTACCGCCTAAAAAAAGTAAAATAAAAATAAATATAAATCCGAATCTTCCAATACTCAGATACTTGTACATTGCATTACCTGGTAAAAATGATGCAAGTATATTAGCACCATCAAGAGGTGGTATTGGAATTAAGTTAAAAATTGCAAGAAAAATGTTAATGTATATTGCAGTTCTAAATATATCATTAAAAATAATTAAAGCCTGATATCCCGCACCACCAGCCGCAGTTTCTGTTAAATAAATGTTTGATATTTTTAAAATATAGATAAATAATCCATAAAGGCATCCGAGGACAAATGCAACTATGAGATTTGTTGCAGGACCTGCAAGAGAAGAATATCTTATTCCCTTCCTGAAACTTCTGAAGTAACCCGGGTTTATCGGTACTGGTTTTGCATATCCAAAAATAATTCCGCTCCTTAAAAGAATTAGCAATAGTGGAAGAACTATACTTCCAAAAATATCAATGTGGGCAACTGGATTGAGCGTAAGCCTTCCAAGATTTTTTGCTGTAGGATCACCGCTTCTGTAAGCTATGTAGCCGTGTGCAACCTCATGCAGAACCACTCCCAGATAAAGTCCAGGAATAACTATTAATAACTGTTTAAAAAAGTTTACTATTTCATTTCCAAGATTACTTAACATGATTTTTTAAATTTTTTTTTAACATAATATTTTTAAAGTCTGGTGGTTAAACGACAGACTAACTACTTTTTAATTTCTTATAAAACAAACATGGAATCTACGATTTTATACCTTATCAAAAACTGATAAAATTGCAATTACTTATTATCTTTTTCTCTTGGATGATATTTAAAGTAAGTTTCTTTTATATGTCTTTTATCTAAGTTTGTATATATTTCAGTTGTTGAAATGCTGCTGTGGCCTAAAAGCTCCTGCACTACCCGTATGTCTGCGCCTTTTTCAAGCATATGAGTTGCAAAACTATGTCTGAATATATGGGGATAAATGTTCTTTTTAATATTCAACTTTTCAGAATATTTTTTCAATATTTTCCAGAATCCCTGTCTTGAAATTTTACCTCCTGCTTTATTTAAAAATACAAAATCATTTTTACGCTCGCATTCAATATTAGGACGTCCTGCCCTGAGATATTTAATAAGAAAATTTTTTGCAGTTTCACCAACTGGAGTTATTCTTTCTTTACTGCCTTTACCAAAAAACCTTATAAGACTTTCATCCAGATCTATATTCTGAAGCCGCAGGTTTATTATCTCACTTACTCTCATTCCGCATGAGTAAAGAAGCTCAAACATAGCCCTGTCACGGAGCTCAAGGTATGTTGATTCCGGAAGGCTTTCAAGAAATTTTACAGTCTCTTCCTGGTTAAGAATCTCGATATTTTTCTTAGGCAGTTTCGGATTTCTTATTTGACTGAACGGGTTTTTTAAAATCCTGCCAGATCTTATAAGATATTTATAGAAAGTCCTCAATGTTGATAGAATTCTTGAAACGGATGTTTCCTTCTGGCTTTTAAATAATGACTCAAGAAAAAAGATAATATTTTCATGAGTAATATTTTCTAAATCTGAAATTCTTTCATCATCAAGATATTGCCTGAATTTACTTAAATCTCTCTTATAAGACAGTATTGTATTTGATGAAAGAAGTCTTTCAAACCTTAAATAATCAATAAAATTTTCAATAAAATTTTCTGTAAGTTCTTTAAATACTTCCGGCATTTATTTTTGAAAGATAATCTCTTGCCATTAAAATTCCAATGATGCTCTTCGCATCACATATCATACCTTCTTCTATCATCTTCAGGCATTCATTTAAATCAATTTTTAAAATCTGCAGAAACTCATCATGGTCAGGTTCATTCTCTTCCTCTTTAAAATCAGTAACAAGATATATATACATAATTTCATTGCTGAACCCTGGAGATGTATACAATGTAGATAAAAGTTTAAAATTCCCCTCTGATATACCTGCCTCTTCTTTTAGTTCTCTTTTTGCACATTCAAGCGGGGGTTCAAACCTGTCAAGCTTTCCCGCAGGTATTTCAATTAATACTTTTTCCACAGGGTATCTGTACTGTTTTATCAGTATTACCTGTCTTTTTTCATTAACAGGAACAGCAGCAACTGCACCAGGATGTGCAACTTTTTCTCTTGATGCTGTTTTTCCGTTTGGAAGCTCCACCTTATCAAAATAAAGGCTTAATACTTCTCCTTTAAATACTTTCCTGGAGCTTATTTTTTTTTCATATAATTTTTCATCCATTTTTAAACACTTTCTTATCTAAAAAAAATTTTTTCATGCAAAATAACATTTGAATCTTAAGAATTTTTCATTTACCTACACTTTAGTTATTTAGTTTTTGGTGAATAATTCATCATTTTATCAGAATTTTTAGTTTCTTGAGCATTAATTTTCCTTAACGTTAGCATCTAAAATTATGTGATAATAAAAGAATTAATAGGTTAGGATGGGTTATTGAGAAAACCTTTTGAAGTCTGAGCGGGCACGGTTCCTCTTTTAAGAGGAGAGCGAAGACGGAAACTGAGCAAGCTTTGGCTCGCTGGGACAAAGCTTTGCGTGTTTTTGAAATAACCCATCCTAACCCTTAAAGTTTTATTTTTATTGCTATCACATAATTTTAGATGCTTCCTTCTTAACGCTTTAATTTTAGCTAATTATTATGCATGAACTATTTATTTATTTATTTACTTATTTATTTTCTCTTATGTCAGACTGCATATTTCTAGAATAAGTGATGAAAGCTTTACAATTTCCCTAACCTTTACATACTCATTTTTTGAATGGACATTTTCCATCCCTGATGAAAGTGTTACTGATTTTTTTCCTCTTTCATTAAAAATATTTACATCACTTCCACCGCCAGTTGGTATAATTCTGGGCTTTATTCCCATATTCTGAATTGCTTTTTTTGCTAT
>Ga0194126_10002795_pt1 | contig 28107 bp, 28 predicted proteins | sample TA2KigC150mmetaG_FD_148641 | JGI IMG/M metagenome (GOLD analysis project Ga0194126, IMG submission 148641) | Freshwater microbial communities from Lake Tanganyika, Tanzania - TA2015035 Kigoma Deep Cast 150m | ecosystem: Environmental > Aquatic > Freshwater > Lake | place: Tanzania: Lake... | reverse complement strand
CAGTTCCAACTTCCCGATCCGCGTCACCAAGCCCCGGCTGTAGTGCCCGGCACGGTAGCCCTGGCGCTCTTCCGTTCGCTCGCCACGCCCAGCACCTAGCTGCTCCGTCATCTCGCCTTCCAGGACTTCTTCCAGCGCTTCCTTCATCAGCGCCTTCATCAGATCCCGGTCCTTCGCCACCAGCGTTTCCACCAGCGACAGCTTCGTCTTATGCTCTCTCTCGGTCATGGTTTGCCCTCCTTCAGGGTCTGGGTCGATCTCGTCAATCAACCTCTTACCATGACCACCTCTTCGCTTCCGTCTCGAAAACGCTTTTGCACACGGTTCGGGACACTACCGCATCGCGCCCCCGGCCGGTCCAAACCCGTGCTCCGGCGCGGGTGCGCCGCCCCGCCCCGCCTAGTGCGGCGCCCGCTTCCGCGCGCTCTGCCCTGGGTGGCGCGGTCTCGCCACATTTCTACTTGCCGATGCAGAACTGACTGAAGATCACGCCCAGAAGGTCGTCGGCGCTGAATTCGCCGGTGATTTCCGCCAGGGCTTGCTGGGTCAGGCGCAATTCCTCGGCGAACAGTTCCAGTTGCCGCCGCGCGCCGCGTGCCGCCTGCACATGCGCGCGGGCACGCCGCAGGGCCTGCAGATGGCGGGCGCGTGCGGTGAAGAGGCCTTCGCCCGCGCTTTGCCAGCCGGCCCGTTGCAGCAGGGCCTGGCGCAACAGCCCGATGCCTTCGCCGGTGAGGGCGGAAAGCCAGAGTTCTCGGCCATCCGCCGACACGCGTGCCGCTTCCTCGGTCAAATCCACCTTGTTGTGCACGGTCAGCACGGGAATATCGGGCAGGCGCGCCAGGATATCGGCTTCCCTTTCACCCACCCCATGCTGCGCGTCCGTCAGTAGCACCGCCAGGTCGGCCTTGCCAACGGCCGTCCAGGCGCGCTCGATGCCCAGTTTCTCCACCGGGTTGTCGGGTTCGCGCAAGCCCGCGGTATCGATGACATGCACGGGTACGCCATCGATGCTGATGGCTTCCCGCAGGGTATCGCGGGTCGTGCCGGCGATATCGGTGACGATGGCCGCGTCGTAGCCGGCCAACTGGTTGAGCAGACTGGACTTGCCGACGTTGGGCTGGCCGATGAGGACCACGCTGAGGCCATCGCGCAGCATCGCGCCCTGGCGGGCCTCGGCCAGTACCGCATCGAGGCTTGTCACGAGACGCTCCAGCATGCCGCAGGCATCGGCCTGCTCGAGGAAATCGACATCCTCTTCGGGAAAATCCAGGCTGGCCTCCACCAGCATGCGCAGGTGCACCAAGCCATCCCGCAGAGCGCTCAGGCGGCGACTGAACTCGCCTTCCAGGGAACGCAGGGCGCCGCGCGCGGCTTCCCGACTACCGGCGTCGATGAGGTCGGCGATGGCCTCGGCCTGGGTCAGGTCGATCTTGCCGTTGAGAAAGGCGCGGCGGCTGAATTCTCCCGGCTGGGCCGGCCGCGCGCCCAGCTCCAGGCAGCGCTCCAGCAGCATGCGCAAGACCTGCGGCCCGCCGTGTCCCTGCAGTTCCAGGACGTGTTCGCCGGTGAAAGAGCGCGGCGCGGCAAACCAGATGGCGATGCCTTCATCCAGGGCCTCCCCCGACGCATCCAGGAATCGCGCATATAAGGCCGTGCGCTCGGTCAGCGGCCTGCCGAACAGGCCCTGGATGAAAGGTTCTGGATCCGCGCAGGAAATCCGCACCACGCCGATGCCGCCGCGGCCGGGCGCGGTGGCGATGGCGGCGATCGCTTCGGCAGGGACGCCCGCCATGGCCAGGGGGTACGTAAGTTAGTGCTTGCTATCGTTGGCGGCCGCAGTGCCGCCTTCGATAAGCCGGTTGATATGCCACTGCTGCAGGATGGACAGGACGTTGTTGATCAGCCAGTACAGCACCAGGCCGGCGGGGAAGAAGATGAACATGATGGAGAACATGATGGGCATGGCCATCATGATCCTCTGTTGCACCGGATCGGGAGAAACCGGCGACAGCTTGACCTGGATGAACGAGGTGATCGCCATGACGATGGGCAGGATGTAATACGGATCCGGCACCGACAGATCGGTGATCCACAGGGCGAAAGGCGCCTGCCGCAGTTCCACCGCGCCGAGCAGCACCCAGTAGAGGGCGATGAACACCGGAATCTGCACCAGGATGGGGAGGCAGCCGCCGAGCGGATTGATCTTCTCCTCCTTGTAGATCTTCATCATGGCCTCGTGCAGCTTCTGGCGGTCGTCGCCAAAGCGTTCCTTGAGGTGCTGCAAGCGGGGCGCCAGCTTGCGCATCTTGGCCATCGACTTATAGCTGGCGGCGGACAGGGGGAAGAACACCAGCTTGATGATGACGGTGAGCAGAATGATGGCCACGCCCCAGTTGTGCACCAGCCCGTGCAGCCAATTGAGCAGGATGAACAGAGGATAGGCCAGCACGGTCAGCCATCCATAATCAACCACCAGGTCCAGGCCCGGCGCCAATGCCTTGATCTTTGAAAGCTCCTGCGGGCCGGCATACAGACGCATGCTGGTGGAAGCCTCGCCGCCCGGCGCGACCTTCACGGCCGGCAGGATGACGCCCGCAGTGTAGTCTTCGTTGCCGAGCGCCCGCGTATAGAACTCGCGCGCCTGTCCGCCCGCGACTTCCGGCGCCAGCCAGGCCGCGACGAAGTGGTGCTGGACCATGGCCAACCAGCCATCGCGGGCTTCGCGCACGTAATCCATCTTGCCCTTGGCGATGTCCTCGAAGGTGATCTTCTGGAACTTGCCGGCCTCGGTATATACGGCCGGCCCGGTGAACGTGTAGACCATCCAGGATTCGCCTTCCGGGGCCTTGCCATGGCGCTGGAACTGGTAATAGGGGAAGGCTTCGATGGCCTCGCCACGGTGGTTGCGCACGCGGGTGTCGATCTCCACCAGATAGCTGCCGCGGCGGAAGGTATAGGTCCGCACCACCTCGGCGCCCTCGAGACTGGCGCGCAGTTCGACGCTCAAGGCGTTCTCGCCTTCCTTCAGGCGGTATTCGCCGGGGGTCAGGCTGAACGGCGTCTTGTGGGTGGACAAGCCACCGCCGACAAAACCGCTCTGGGCGAAATAGTTACGGCCGCTCTTCTCCTCGAACAGACGCATGGGCGCGTCCGAGTTCTCCTGATGCAGATAGTTGGTCAGCAACAGTTCGCGCAGGTCGCCGCCATTGGCGTCGATCTCCGCGACGAGTACATCGGTGATGACGCGGGCGCGGGCGCCGCGCTCCGTCGGCGCAGCCTCGACGGACGGCGCGCCCGGGCTCAGCGATTGCCCGGGCTTGGGCAGGCTGGCCGGATCGGCGCCCTGGGCCGCGGCTTGCACGGCGGCCTGCTGTGCCGCGGGTACCTCGACGGCAACCGGCTTGGGATTCGAATAGTTCTGCCAGGACTCCCAGAGCAGGAGCAAGGAAAAGGAAAACACGATGAACGCGATGATGCGTTGGATATCCATGGCGATCGCTAGCGATAGGTATGAAGGCGGGTGAACTCAGGCGGGGAGCGCCGCGGCGGCGTTGCGGAGCCTTTTCCGCACGCAGGATTCGCAAAGCAGCATGGCGCTGCCGAAGGTGTCGAGCAGGTCGGTTTCCGTCATTTCGGCTTTCATCCTGGCGACGATGTCCAGACCATGCAATTCATGTTGCCGCAAACGAAATCCCTCTCTGAGCAACCGTTTGACCCGGTTTCTGCGCACCGCGTCGGCAATGATCCGTTTCGGGATGATGAGGCCCAGTCGGGCATGCTCCAGCCCGTTGGGCGCGGCCATGACCGCGAGTCCGGCGTTGCCACCCGTACACTTGAAACGAAAAACGGATGAAAACTCATCCGTTTTGCGCATTTTCATGTGCCGCCCGAAGGCGAGGGGCATGGCGCCCGGCCCGCGATGCGACGGATGCGTCAGACCGCCAGGCGCTTGCGGCCCTTGGCGCGACGCGCGTTGATCACCGCGCGTCCGCCCTTGGTCTTCATGCGCGCGCGAAATCCGTGTGTGCGCTTGCGACGGACAACGGAAGGTTGATAGGTACGTTTCATGGCGAATCCTCGGGGGAAAAGTCAGCTGCGAAAAAGCGTCGTATTAGACCGCTAGCCCCCTGATTTGTCAAACTTTTCCGGCTCGCGAAAGCTCGGTGCTAGAATGCCCGCTTCCCCTCCCACCGGCCTTCCCACACGCTGCGACATGGACGACTTCTGGAGCCATTGCCTCGCCCATTTCGAGCGTTCCCTGAACGCCCAGCAGCTCAACACCTGGATCAAACCCCTGGTGGTGGACGTGGGTAACGGGCACGTGGTGGTGCATGCGCCCAACCGTTTCGTGGCGCAGTGGGTCCGCGACAAGTTCCTGCCGCAGATCGACCTGCTGGCACGCAGTTTTTTCGCGGAAGCTCCGGCGGTCTCGCTGAACATCAGCGAAGCGCGCGCGGACAAGCCCGCTCCCGTGCCGCCTTCCTCCGCGCCCGCGGCCAAGCCGGCGGATGCCGCGGGCGCGAAGGCCGCGAGCGTGCGCAATCCGGCCCCGGGCACGGCGAAGACCGAGAAACCCGCCGGTATCGATGAAACTCGGCTCAACGCCCTGTTCACCTTTGACACCTTCGTGCCCGGCAAGGCCAACGACCTGGCCCGCGCCGCGGCCTTGCAAGTCGCAGACAACCCGGGCGCCGGCTACAACCCCTTGTTCGTTTATGGTGGCGTCGGTCTGGGCAAGACCCATCTGGTGCAGGCCATCGGCAACCGCATGGTGCGGCAGAACCCCAAGGCCCGCGTGCGCTACATCCATGCCGACCGCTATGTGTCCGACATGGTGCGGGCGGTGCGCGCCAATTCTTACGACGACTTCAAGCGCCGCTACGACTCCCTGGATCTGCTGCTCATCGACGACATCCAGTTCTTCGCCGGCAAGGAAGGCACCCAGGAACAGTTTTTCTACACCTTCAACACCCTCATCGAGGAACACAAGCAGGTCATCATTACCAGCGATACCTTCCCGAAGGACATGGCAGGCATCGAGGAACGCCTCAAGTCGCGTTTCAGCTGGGGCCTGACCGTAATGCTGGAACCCCCAGAACTGGAAATGCGGGTGGCCATCCTGCTGGACAAGGCGCGCCTGGAAAAGGCCGATCTGGACGAGGGCACTTCCTTCTTCATCGCCAAGCAGGTGCGCTCCAACGTGCGCGAACTGGAGGGCGCCTTGAAGCGGGTCATTGCCTATGCGCGCTTCAACAAGCAGCCCATCTCTGTGGAACTCGCCAAGGAGGCGCTGAAGGATCTGCTGGCGGTGCAGAAACGCCAGATCTCCATCGAGAACATCCAGAAAACCGTCGCCGACTACTTCAAGATCAAGGTGGCGGAGATGTATTCGAAAAAACGCACGCGCGCCCTGGCGCGTCCCCGCCAGATGGCCATGTATCTTGCGCGCGAACTGACCGACCTTTCCTACCCGGAGATCGGCCAGTCCTTCGGCGGCCGCGACCACACGACGGTGCTGCATGCCTGCGCCAAGATCGAGGAACTCAAGGCCTCCGACGCCGGCCTGCGCAAGGACTACACCCTGTTGATCCAGGTCCTGACTGGATAAGTATGTGCGCAAGCCTTGGACACATTGTGCATAAAGGTCGCTCTTCTTCACCGGCAAGGAATTACCCACATTTCCTCCCCTTGCCGCCCACAGGCTTACCCACCTATTTTTCCACAGCTTAACTCGATGATTTTGATAAACTTTCCGCGCTTATCCGGAAGAGACACGCTGACCTATCAATAACATCAGGAAAATATCCATGCTTGTACTGAAAACATCCAAGGACGCCCTGCTCAAACCTCTGCAGGCGGTGGCGGGCGTGGTGGAACGCAAGCACACCCTGCCCATCCTTTCCAACGTGCTGGTCGAAGTCACCGGCGGCCGCGCCGCCTTCATCGCCACCGATCTTGAACTGCAGATCAGCACCTGGGCGGAGGAACCGGGTGCGGCGGACGCTGCCCTGACGGTGTCTGCGCGCAAGCTGCTGGACATCTGCCGTTCCCTTCCCGACCTGGAGCCGATTGCCTTCGATCTGAGCGGTGAACTACTCAAGGTGCAGGCAGGGCGCAGCCGCTTCAGTCTGCAAACCCTGCCGGCGCGGGACTTCCCAAAACTGCAGATTCCCGAGGGCCAGGGTCAGGCCTTCAGCCTGCCGCAGGGCAAGGTCAAGCAGTTGCTGTCGCGCGTGCAGTACGCCATGGCGGTGCAGGACATCCGCTATTACCTGAACGGCATGCTGTTTTCGGTGCAGGGCAAGCGTCTTACCGTGGCGGCCACCGACGGTCACCGCCTGGCCGTGGACGGCGTCGATCTGGAGGATGCGGTGACGCAGGGCGTGGACGTGATCCTGCCGCGCAAGACCGTGCTCGAACTGGGCAAGCTGCTGGGCGATGGCGACGACCCGGTGCACATCCAGATCAACCAGAGCCAGGTGGTGTTCCGCCGGCCCGATTTCGAATTGCGCTCCAAGGTGGTGGACGGCAAGTTTCCCGACTGGCAGCGGGTCATCCCGGTGGGGCACGACAAGAACTTCGTCATCAAGCGCCAGCGACTGTCGCAGTCCCTGACCCGCGCGGCGATTCTCACCAACGACAAGTACCGGGGCGTGCGCATCGCCATGACCGCCGGCAGCCTTCGCATCGCCTGTAGCAACAACGAGCAGGAGGAGGCGCAGGAGGAACTGGACATCGACTATGCCGGCGAACCCCTGGACATCGGCTTCAACGTCCAGTACCTGCAGGACGTGCTCAACAACCTGACGGCGGAAGCCGTGCAGTGCAGCTTCGGGGATCCCACCAGTTCCCTTCTGATCACCGTGCCTGGCGAGGAGAACTTCCGCTACGTGGTCATGCCGATGCGCATATAAGCAAGCGGGGAGCGAGGGGCGAGGCACCAACTGGAGCCTCGCCCCGTTCATTCATTACCCAGAAAGAAGGTTTCACGTGGAACAACAGAACGGTACCGGCAACGGCGGCTACGACGAGGACAGCATCCAGCAACTGGAAGGCCTGGAGGCGGTACGCAAGCGTCCCGGCATGTATATCGGCGATACCTCGGACGGCTCCGGCCTGCACCACATGGTGTTCGAGGTGCTGGACAACGCCATCGACGAAGCCCTGGCCGGATACTGCGACGACATCAAGGTCATCATCCACCCGGACAACTCCATCTCCATCTCGGACAACGGCCGGGGCATTCCCACCGGCATCAAGTTCGACGACAAACACGAACCCAAGCGTTCGGCCGCCGAGATTGTCATGGTGGTGCTGCACGCCGGCGGCAAGTTCAACCAGAACAGCTACAAGGTCTCCGGCGGTCTGCACGGCGTCGGTGTGTCCTGCGTCAACGCCCTGTCCAAGTGGCTGCGCCTGACCATCCACCGGGACGGCAAGAAGCATTTCATGGAGTTCCACCGCGGCGTGCCGGTGGATCGCGTCATCGAGACCCAGAACGGCGTCGAAGTCTCGCCCCTGAAGGTGCTGGGCGATACCGCCCGGCGCGGTACCGAGGTGCACTTCTCCGCCGACGAGGAGATCTTCGGCCTCATCGATTTTCACTACGACGTGCTGTCCAAGCGCATCCGCGAACTGTCCTTCCTCAACAACGGCGTCAAGATCGAACTCATCGACGAGCGCGACGGCCGCCATGAGAACTTTGCCTTCTCCGGTGGCGTGAAGGGCTTCGTCGAATACATCAACCGCACCAAGAGCGTGCTGCATCCGAACGTGTTCTACGCCACCGGCGAATCCAAGGTGGGGGAAAGCGGTGTGATCATCACCAGCGAGGTGGCCATGCAATGGAACAACGGCTACCAGGAACAGGTGCTCTGCTTCACCAACAACATCCCCCAGTCCGACGGCGGCACCCACCTGACCGGCCTGCGCGCAGCGATGACGCGGGTGATCAACAAGTACATCGAGGAACACGAGATCGCCAAGAAGGCCAAGGTGGAGATCACCGGCGACGACATGCGCGAAGGCCTGGCCTGCGTGCTCTCGGTGAAGATGCCCGATCCCAAGTTCGGTTCCCAGACCAAGATGAAGCTGGTGTCCTCCGAGGCCCGCCCGGCGGTGGAGGAAACCGTCTCCGCCAAGTTGGCCGAATTCCTGCTGGAGCGGCCCGCCGACGCCAAGATCATCTGCGGCAAGATCGTCGAGGCCGCGCGGGCCCGGGAAGCCGCGCGCAAGGCGCGGGAGATGACGCGGCGCAAGGGCGTGCTGGATTCCGCCGGCCTGCCCGGCAAGCTGGCCGACTGCCAGGAAAAGGACCCCGCCCTCTGCGAGCTCTACCTGGTGGAGGGCGACTCCGCCGGCGGTTCCGCCAAGCAGGGCCGCGACCGCAAGTTCCAGGCCATCCTGCCCCTGAAGGGCAAGATCCTCAACGTGGAAAAGGCCCGCTTCGACAAGATGCTGTCCTCCCAGGAAGTGGTCACCCTCATCACCGCCATGGGCACCGGCATCGGCAAGGACGACTACAACCCGGCCAAGCTGCGCTACCACCGCATCATCATCATGACCGACGCGGACGTGGACGGCTCGCACATCCGCACCCTGCTGCTCACCTTCTTCTACCGGCAGATGCCCGAGCTGGTCGAGCGCGGCCATATCTACATCGCCCAGCCGCCGCTGTACAAGGTCAAGCAGGGCAAGCGCGAGACCTACATCAAGGACGACTACGAGCTGAAGCAATACCTGCTGCGGGAAGCCCTCAACGGCGCCGAACTGATCCCCGCGACCGGCGCCGAGGCCATGCCCAAGGACAGCTTCGAGCGGATCGCCCGAGAATTCCTGCTGGCCGAAGCCATGATCGAGCGTCTCGCCCGGCGCATGGACGCGGACGTGCTCTACAGCCTGCTGAAGATTCCCGCCATCAGCCTCAACACCGAAGAGGAAGCCAAGCGGGCGGCCGAATTGCTTACCGTGGAACTGACCCGACTCGGGCCGGTGAAGATCACCCCCGTCCAGCACGAGGGCGACCCCGCCTTCCGCCTGGAAATCACCAAGACCCGCCACGGCATCGGCCACACCAGTTTCCTCGACGCGAACTTCATCGAGGGCGGCGACTACGACCAACTCCGCCGCACCACGGAAATCCTCACCGGCCTCATCCAGCCCGGCGCGGAAATCCGCCGGGGCGAAGCCAGGACGCCGGCCTACGATTTCAAGCAGGCCCTGGACTGGCTGCTCGACGAGGTGCGCAAGAACCTTGGCATCCAGCGCTACAAAGGCCTGGGCGAGATGAATCCGGAGCAACTCTGGGAAACCACCATGGACCCGAAGGTGCGCCGTTTGCTCAAGGTGCAGATCGAGGATGCCATCGCGGCAGACGGCATCTTCACCACCCTCATGGGCGAGGAAGTGGAACCGCGCCGCAACTTCATCGAGACCAACGCTCTGGGCGTGCGCAACCTGGATGTCTGACCTGCCGGCCAGGAAGGTTCTGATCACCGGCGTCAGCCGCGGCCTGGGCCGGGCCCTGACCGCCGGTTTTTTCGAGCGTGGCCATGTCGTCGTGGGCTGTGGCCGCGATGGCAATGCCATCGCCGCGCTCAACCTGGCGCATGCTCCCGGTCACCATTTCGCCGTCGTCGACGTGCGCGACGACGACGCGGTGGCGGCCTGGGCGGTCTCCGTCCTGTGTGACTTCGGCCCACCCGATCTGCTCCTCAACAACGCCGCGGTGATCAACCGCAACGCCCCGCTCTGGCAGGTTCCGGCGGCCGAGTTCGACGATCTGGTGGACATCAACATCAAGGGCGTGGCCAACGTCATCCGCCACTTCGTGCCGGCCATGCTGGCGCGAGGCTCCGGCGTCATCGTCAATTTCAGTTCCGGCTGGGGTCGGGAGACGGACCCCAACGTGGTGCCCTACTGCGCCAGCAAATGGGCCATGGAAGGGCTGAGCAAGGCCTTGGCCCAGGAACTCCCCCCGGGCATGGCGGCGATTCCTCTGTCGCCGGGCATCATCGATACCGACATGCTGCGCGCCTGCTTCGGCGACGACGCGGGCTTGTATCCGAGCCCGGAGGAATGGGCGAAGACCGCCGTGCCCTATCTGCTTTCCCTGGGGCCCGCCGACACCGGCCGTTCTCTCACCGTGGGCGACCGCTGAGCCGACAGTGAAGCTCTACCTGGTCCGCCACGGCGAAAGCGAGGCGAACGTGGCGGACGTCATCAACGACGACCCCGCCTGCCCGGTGAACCTGACTGAACGGGGCCGCCAGCAGGCGCGGGAAGCGGTCGCGGGGTTGAGGGGCATTCCCTTCACCCGGGCTTACGCCTCCCGGTTTCCGCGCGCGCGCCAGTCCGCGGAAATCCTGCTGGCCGGCCTGGGGCTCGACCTTCCCCTGATCCAGGATGCCCGCCTGGACGAGCGCCATTCCGGACTCGACGGCCAGCCGGTGGAAGTCTTCAACGGCCTGGTGCGCCCGGACCCGGTGCATATCAAGCCGGAGGAGGGGGAGTCCTTCCTGGAACAGATGCAGAGGGTGCGCGCTTTCCTGGACGAACTTGCCGCCGCCTGTCCGGATGCGGTGGTACTGGCCGTCTCCCATGAAATCCCGATCCAGGCCGCGACCGCCGTGGCCGGACGGGAGCCGGAAGCGGCCGTACTGGACGGCATCGAGAATGGCGAATGGCGCTGCCTGGAATGGGAATGTTAGCGCTCACTTACGGCGAGAGTGCCGTATCTTCAAGGCAAGGACCGTGCCGGCGAGAACGAAGGTGATGCCGTTGGCGAGGATCACCGGCCAGCTGCCGATGGCCAGGCCGTAGATCAACCAGAGGCCCACCCCCAAGGTGAACAGGCCGTACATGGCCAGCGAGATGCCGGACAGGTCGCGGCTGAACCAGGATTTCACCGCCTGCGGCACGAAGGCGGCGGTGGTGAGCACGGCGGCGCCGTAGCCGATGAGATCGGGGGTATCGGAGAGCATGCTTCGACGGGACAATAGGAGCTTTGCGGAAGTGTGACAGCTTGCCTTCCGCCCGCCCACCGAATGCCATGCTCAGACTCACCGAACTGAAACTGCCCCTGGGCCATGCGGAAAGCGCCCTGCGCGAGGCCATCCTGCGCCGCCTGGGCATTCCCGAACACGAGCTCATCCGCTTCGACATCCACCGACGTGGCTACGATGCCCGCAAGCGCGGCCACATCGCCCTGGTCTACACGGTGGACGTCGAGCTCACCCGCGAAGAAGCGGTACGCAAGCGCCTGGCGGGCGACAAGCATGTCGCCGTCACCCCGGACATGGCCTACAAGTTCGTCGCCCGCGCGCCAGAAGGCCTGCCCACCCGGCCGGTGGTGATCGGCGCCGGTCCCTGCGGTCTGCTCGCCAGCCTGGTGCTGGCGCAGATGGGCTTCAAGCCCGTCATGCTGGAACGGGGCAAGACGGTGCGCGAACGCACCAAGGACACCTGGGGCCTGTGGCGCCAGGGCAAGCTGAACCCGGAGTCCAACGTGCAGTTCGGCGAGGGCGGCGCCGGCACCTTCTCCGACGGCAAGCTCTACAGCCAGATCAAGGATCCCCATCACCACGGCCGCAAGGTGTTGGAGGAGTTCGTCAAGGCGGGCGCGCCGGAGGAGATCCTCTACGTCAGCAAGCCCCACATCGGCACCTTCAAGCTGGTGTCCATGGTGGAGCACATGCGCGAGACGATCACCGCTCTGGGTGGCGAGATCCGCTTCCAAAGCAAGGTGACGGACCTGGACATCATCGACCGCCAGGTGCGCGGCGTGGTGCTGGAAAACGGCGAGCGCATCGCCACCGAGCACGTCATCCTGGCCCTCGGCCACAGCGCCCGCGACACCTTCGAGATGTTGCACCGGCGCGGCGTCTTCATGGAGCCCAAGCCCTTCTCCGTGGGTCTGCGCATCGAACATCCGCAGTCCATCATCGACCGCTGCCGCTTCGGCGCCCAGGCCGGCGATGCGCTGCTGGGCGCGGCCGACTACAAGCTGGTGCACCACGCCTCGAATGGTCGCTCCGCTTACAGCTTCTGCATGTGCCCCGGCGGCACGGTGGTGGCGGCCACCTCCGAGGAAGGCCGGGTGGTGACCAACGGCATGAGCCAGTATTCGCGCAACGAGCGCAACGCCAACGCCGCCATCGTGGTGGGCATCACGCCGGCGGATTTCCCCGGCGATGCGCAAACCAACCCCCTGGCCGGCGTCGATTTCCAGCGCCGCTGGGAAGCGGCGGCCTTCGAGGTCGGGGGGCGCAGCTACGCGGCGCCGGCCCAGAAGGTCGGCGATTTCCTCGCCGGCCGGCCTTCCACCGGGCCGGGCACGGTGATCCCCTCCTACACCCCCGGCGTGCACTGGACCGACCTCTCCACCTGCCTGCCGGATTACGTCATCGCCACGATCCGCGAAGCCATTCCCGCCTTCGACAAGCAGATCCGTGGCTTCGCCATGGATGACGCGGTACTCACCGGGGTGGAGACGCGCACCTCCTCGCCGCTGCGCATCACCCGCGGCGACGACCGCCAGAGCCGCAACACCCGCGGCCTGTATCCCGCCGGCGAAGGCGCGGGTTATGCCGGCGGCATCCTCTCGGCGGCGGTGGACGGCATCCAGGTGGCCGAGGCGGTGGCCCTGAGCCTGGTCGGGAAAGCCGCGTGACACTGCCCGTCCCGGCTTCTCCCCCCTTTGCAAAACGGGGGCCGGGGGGGATTTCCCCGCGCGTCGCCGTCATCGGCGGCGGACCCGCCGGGCTGATGGCGGCGGAAACCCTGCTGGCCGGCGGGGCGCAGGTGGACCTCTACGACCGCATGCCCTCGCTCGGCCGCAAATTCCTGTTGGCGGGCCGGGGCGGCCTCAACCTGACCCATGCCGAGCCCCGGGAGAAATTCCTGGCCCGCTACGGCGAACGGCAAGGGGAAGTCGAGCCCCTGCTCGCCGCCTTCGGCCCCGACGATCTACGCGCCTGGGCTGAAGGCCTGGGGGTGGAAACCTTCGTCGGCAGTTCCGGCCGGGTGTTTCCCAGGGCGATGAAGGCCGCGCCCCTGCTGCGCGCCTGGCTGCACCGGCTGCGCCAGGCCGGCGTCCATATGCACGTGCGCCACCGCTGGCTGGGCTGGGATGGCGGGGAATTACTGTTCGAAGCGCCCGATGGCGAGGTCCGCGTGCGCGCCGCAGTGGTGGTCCTCGCCCTGGGTGGCGGCAGCTGGTCCAAGTTCGGTTCCGACGGCGCCTGGGTGCCGGTCCTGGCCGCTCGGGGCATCCGCGTGGTACCCCTGAAGCCCGCGAACTGTGGTTTCGACGTGGGCTGGAGCGAGCATTTCCGCTCGCGTTTTGCAGGTGAACCGGTGAAATCCGTGGTGCTGGATTGGGCCGGGGAACACCGCCGGGGGGAATTCGTCATCACCGAAACCGGTGTCGAGGGCAGCCTGATCTACGGCTTTTCGGCTTCCCTTCGCGACGCCATCGAGCACACCGGCGCGGCGGAAATCCATCTAGACCTCATGCCGGACCGGGAACTGCCGCGTCTGATCGAGGAAATCACGCATCCGCGCGGTGCCCGTTCCCTGTCCAGCCATCTGCAAAGCCGGCTGGGGTTGAAGGGGGTGAAGACGGCCCTGCTGCGCGAAGCGCTGGATGCCGGGACCTTCGCCGATCCCGGCCGCCTGGCCGCGGCGATCAAGTCCCTGCCCCTGCGCCTGCTGGCGCCGCGCCCGTTGGAGGAGGCGATCAGCAGCGCCGGCGGCGTCGAATTCGGTGCCCTGGATGAACGCCTCATGCTCCACGCCCTGCCCGGCGTGTTCTGCGCCGGCGAGATGCTGGACTGGGAAGCGCCCACCGGCGGCTACCTGCTCACCGCCTGCATCGCCAGTGGACGGGCCGCGGGAAAGGGCGCGCTGGAGTGGCTTGAGGGGAAAGGCTGATGCGCATCTGGGTGGACGCGGACGCCACGCCGGCGGTGATCAAGGACATCCTGTTCCGGGCGGCGGACCGCAAGCACATCCCCACCACCCTGGTGGCCAACAAGCTGCTGCGGGTGCCGCCCTCGCCCTGGATCCAGGCCCTGCAGGTGCCGCACGGCTTCGACGTGGCGGATGACGAGATCGCCCGACGGGTGGAAGCGGGCGACCTGGTCATCACGGCGGACATCCCCCTGGCGGCCCAGGTCATCGAAAAGGGCGGCCATGCCCTCAACCCGCGCGGCGAGTTCTACAGTCCGGAGAACATCCGCGAAGCCCTCAACCTGCGCGATTTCATGGCCGGCCTGCGCGACGCCGGCCTGGCGACGTCCGGGCCGCCGGCCTTCTCCCAGGCCGACCGCCAGGCCTTCGCCAACCAATTGGACCGCTTCCTGGCGAGGATGGTCGGCTGAAGGGGGGGGCCTTAGACCTCAGCGGGCGCTGACCGCAACATTTCCAGTTCCGCCGCATCCAGCCATTGCCAGTGTCCCTCCGGCAGCGTCGCGGGCAGGCTGTAGCCACCCACCGCGCTGCGATGCAGGCGGACGACCCGGTTGCCGGCGGCGGCCAGCATGCGCTTGACCTGGTGGTACTTGCCTTCGGCGATGGTCAGCTCCAATTCGTGTTCCCCGAGGCGGACGCAGCGGCGGGCGGCGAGGGGCGAAGTCTCGTCGCGGAGCAGGACGCCGCGGCGCAGTTGCTCCAACATGTCGTCGCTCAGCGGATGTTTGCAGGTGACGCGGTAGGTCTTGCCCACCGCGCGCCGGGGCGAGGTGTGCTGGTGGATGAAATCGCCGTCGTCGGAAAACAGCAGCAGACCGGTGCTGTCCTGGTCCAGCCGACCCACGCACTGCACGCCACGGGCGACCAGGGGCGCCGGCAGCAGGGCGAAGACGCTAGGATGGTCGCGGGGCTGGCGCGAGCATTCGTAGCCGGCGGGCTTGTGCAGGACCAGATAGGCGTGCGCCCGGAAGACCCAATCCTCGCCATCCACGTTCAGGATCAGGCGCTCGGTCTCGAATTCCCGATCGGGATGCAGGCAAGCGGCGCCGTTGACGGCTACCCGCCCGGCGCGCACCAGTTCCCGGCAGGCCTTGCGGCTGCCGAAGCCCTGGCACTGCAACGCGCGGGAAAGTTGCATGGCGAACGGATCAGAGCGCCTGGCCGGACTTGCGGCATTCGCACTTCAGGTGGATGCCCTCGCCTGGGCGGGCGCTGCAACTGAATGCCTGGACGCCGGCGTTGCCGCAGATTTCGCGGCACTGGCTTTCCTTGTTGGCGCAGGCGTCGACATAAACAGGAGCGGGGGTTTCGCTGGAATGGAAGGAGATGCAGCCGGCAAGAAACAGGGGTAGGGCGAGCAGAACAAAGAATTTCATGATGGTCCTCAAAGAATGAATTACCTAAGTTTGTCTGTAAGCGCGCGAAAATAAAGGAGATCGAATGTTCCAGACGAGCATCCCCGTCCGCGCAACAATAAATAACCGTGATGCCGGTGAAGGATCGCCGGCGTCATAATTTGAAACTTTGCGACCCAGGAGAACAACATGGCCGTGACCAAACGCCCCCCCGCCGCGAACTCCGCTGCTGCCGCCACCCCGACCCGTCGTCGCCGGCCCGCCGCGGCCAAGACCGCGACCCCGGCGCCGACCCCGGCGCCGGACGCCGCCCCCGACGCGGCGGAAGCCGTGGTGGTAGTGCACACCCCGGACGGCGACGTGCAGGTGCCGCAGGCGCCCGCCGGCCATGACGCCAACCCGGCCGCTGTCGCCGAGATCGAGGCGGTCAGCCACGAGCCGGTGGCCATGGCGGTGGCCCACGCCCCGCACGGCACGGCGAGGAAAGCGATTATGCCGCCCTGCCGGCCAGTTATCCCTACCGCACCCGGATCCGGCGCGGCGATTACGAGGCGCAGAAGGAAAAGCTGCAGATCGAGCTGCTCAAGGTGCAAAGCTGGGTCAAGGATACCGGCCAGAAGATCGTCATCCTGTTCGAGGGCCGCGACGCCGCCGGCAAGGGCGGCACCATCAAGCGCTACATGGAGCACCTGAATCCGCGCGGCGCCCGCGTCGTCGCCCTGGACAAGCCGTCCGAGCGGGAGCTTGGCCAGTGGTATTTCCAGCGCTACATCCAGCACCTGCCCACCGCCGGGGAAATGGTCTTCTTCGACCGCTCCTGGTACAACCGCGCCGGGGTCGAGCGGGTCATGGGCTTCTGCACCCCGCACCAGTACCTGGAGTTCATGCGGCAGACCCCCCAGTTCGAGCGCATGCTGGTGAACAGCGGCGTGCGCCTGTACAAGTTCTGGTTCTCGGTGAGCCGGGAAGAGCAGTTGCGCCGTTTCATCTCCCGTCGCGACGATCCCCTCAAGCACTGGAAGCTGTCGCCCATCGACATCAAGTCGCTGGACATGTGGGACCAGTACACCGAGGCGAAGAACGCCATGTTCTTTCACACCGATACGGCGGATTCGCCCTGGGTGGTGATCAAGTCGGACGACAAGAAGCGGGCGCGCCTGAATTGCATGCGCCACTTCTTGCACAGCCTGCCCTACCCGAACAAGGACGTGCACATCGCCCACGCGCCCGATCCCTTGCTTGTGGGCAGCGCCCAGGAGGTGCTGGCGGGCGAGGAGAACCTGCTGCCCACGTTTTCCTGAGCGCGCCCCGGCTGGGGGCTGTTTTGTTTATCGCAGCTCCCAGACGCCCGGTTCACTCTGGCAGGCGGTCTGGCGGGAGGTCTTGCCAGCCACCGTCAGTTCGAACACGCGGCAGGGCTGGCCGTTCAGACTGGTGGCCCTGAGCGGCTTGAGCCGGTAGGCGGTGCCCCGGTCATCGCTCCAGGCCACGCGCTGGCCGTCCTTCGCCAGTTCCAGGGCGTGGCCGATGCAGGCCGCGTCATTGCGGTCCGCCTCGCGGCCGGCACGCGCGCCGAGGATGGCGCCAAGTGCGGTGCCGACGACGATGGCCACCTTGTTGCCGTCGCCCTTGCCGATCTGGCTGCCGACGGCGGCTCCCACCGCCGCGCCGAGCACTGCGCCCACCGCCTCGCGGTTGCAGCGGCCGGCAAGGATGCCGTAGTCCTGGTCCCATTTCTTGCCGGTGTAGCCCAGATAGCCCGGATCGTGTTTTTTGCGCCAGCCGTGCGCCGGGGCATGGTCGGGCGGGGTGGCCCCGAGCGGAACGGACAGCGAAAGGGCCAACAGCGCGACGATGCCGGCGGAATATCTGGAACGCATGGTCGTTCTCCTCAAGCGGTCAAATGAAGAAACCCAGCAGGCCGAGGATCATCACCACCATGCCGCCGGTGACAATCCGGTTGTCGGGCTCGTGCAGGTGCTGGCGCACTTCGAGTTGCACGCGCTCCAGCTTGATGTCGGCTTCGTCGACGGGCGCGACTTCCAGGCGGTACTGGCCGGCCTGGACCACCTTGAAGAACAGCAGGTGTTCCTTGAACACCGGGTTGGAGTCGGCCACGCTTTTCACGCCCAGAGTGAAGTTCAGCGGCTGGGCCGCCTCCTCGTTCCTGTACAGCTTCAACGCATAACGGTCCTTGGGCGGGCTGTTCTCCATCATGTTCGGCGAGAAGCTGCCCTGTGCGTGCAGGATCAGGCCTACCGGCGCCATCTCCGGGCTCAGCGCGAAGGGCGCCGAACGCCAGGGCGCGGTGGCTTCAGCGTCGGCGCGCTCGAGGCTGAGCAGCGCGACACGGCTGCCGGTGAAAAACTTGGCGTACACCCAGTAGGCGGGACCGGCCAGCAGGCCGGTGATGAGCAGGATCAGGGAGATGGTTTTCATAGGGCTGGATTGAAACTGGAAAAGGCCGGTAGGCAGATCACCACCGGCAGGTGAGGGGGCTCCTCAGTCGTCGGCGTCGAGCCCCATTTTCTGGGCCACGAGGACGGCCTCGGTGCGGTTCGCGACCTTGAGGATGCGCAATATCGCCGTCACGTGCAGCTTGACGGTGCCCTCGCCGATCTGGCGATTGCTGAGGCCCTTCACCAGATGGCGCAGGACCTCGAGGTGACGTTGCGACAGGCTGGGATGGCGGCGGACTATGGCCAGGTAGGCGGCGGAGTGCGCGGGGAGATTCTCTTTTTCTTCCTCGGCCTCGAGCATGCCGGGCGGGGTGTAGATACCGCCCGCCATGACCTGCCGGAGGGCCGCCAGGATGCCGTCCCTGGGGGTGGATTTGGTGATGTAGCCGAGCACGCCGGCCGCCAGCAGTTGACGGATGGGGCCCTCCTCCTCGGAGGCCGTCAGCATCACCAGCGGCACGATGGGGAACAGGGCGCGGAAGCGGCTGACGCCGTCGATGCCGTCCATACCCGGCATGTTCAGGTCCATCAGCGCCAGATCGACGTCACCCAGGCGGCGCATGGTTTCGAAGGCGGACGGAAAATCGACGGCCTCGAAGACCTCGATGTTGCTTTCCAGATGGCGCAACAGCGGTTTCACGCCCTCGCGGAACAGGGGGTGGTCGTCGGCCAGCAGTATTCTCATCGAGTCCTCCCGGGCTGAAACAGCCCCCTAACTCGCTGCGCTCGTATCCCCCCGAGGGGGAGGTCGGTTCCTTCGGAACGGCCGTGCGGAGCAGACATGGCCATGCGCGGCACCTACTCTTCGATGCCGAGACGCTGCCAGATGGTGCTGGTCAGGCCGGCCTGGTTGAGGGCGTAGAAATGCAGGCCCGGAGCGCCGCCGTCGAGCAGTTTTTCGCACATGCCGGTGATGAAATCCAGGCCGAAGGCGCGGATCGAGGCGGTGTCGTCCAGGTAGCTTTCCATCTTGCGCGCCAGCCAGCGCGGAATCTCGGCGCCGCAGGCGGCGGAGAAGCGCGAGAGCTGGCTGAAGTTGGAGATCGGCATGATGCCGGGGACGATGGGCAGGGTCACGCCCAGCTCGGCGCAATCGTCGACGAAGTTGAAGTAGGCATCCGGGTTGAAGAAGTACTGGGTGATGGCGGCGTTGGCGCCGGCCGCCACCTTGCGCTGGAAGTTGCGCAGGTCCTCCTGGTAATTGCGCGCCTGCGGGTGGGTTTCCGGGTAGGCCGCCACCTCGATTTCGAACCAGTCGCCGGTTTCCTGGCGGATAAAGGCCACCAGTTCGTTGGCGTAGCGGAATTCGCCGGGCTCTGCCATGCCCGAGGGCAGGTCGCCGCGCAGGGCGACGATGTGGCGGATGCCTTGCGCGCGGTAGGTATCCAGGATTTCCCGCAGGCTGTCGCGGGTGGAGCCGATGCAGGACAGATGCGGCGCGGCGGCCAGCCCCTCGGCCTGGATTTCCAGCACGGTTTCCAGAGTGCGGTCGCGCGTGGAACCGCCGGCGCCGAAGGTCACCGAGAAGAACTTGGGCTTCAACTGGGCCAGTTGGCGGCGGGTTTCGCGCAGCTTGGCCATGCCCTCCGGGGTCTTGGGCGGGAAGAATTCGATGCTGAAGGTGCGCTCGGCCATGACGGAATGCGGTTGCGGTGTGACTGCGGATTCTATCCCAGGGCCACGCCCAGGGCGCCGCCGATGAACCAGGTGGCGGCGCCGGCGGCGGCGCCGATGCCGAGCATGCGCAGGCCGCCGAGCAGGGCGCGCCGGCCGGTGAACAGGCTGATGGCGGCACCCACGCCAAACAGGCTGATGCCGCTGGCCAGCAGCACGCCGCTGAAGGCGGTATGGCCGGAGAGCAGCAGGAAGGGCAGCACGGGAATGAAGGCGCCGCAGGCGAAGGCCAGGAAGGAGGAGATCGCCGCCTGCCAGGGCGAGCCCAGTTCGTCCGGGTTGAGGCCGAGTTCCTCGCGCGCCAGGGTGTCCAGCGCCCGGTCCGGGTCGCGGATCAGGGCCTCGGCCATGTGCCGGGCGGCTTCGCCGTCGACGCCCTTGGCCTGGTAGATGAGGGCCAGTTCGGCGGCTTCCTCCTGCGGATACTGGTCCAGCTCCTCGCGTTCCAGGGTGATCTGGTATTCATGGAACTCACGCTGGGAGCGGACCGACACGTACTCGCCGGCGGCCATGGAAAAGGCCCCCGCGAGCAGGCCGGCGGTGCCGGAAAGCAGGATCACGTCGGCCGCCGCGCCGGCTCCGGCCACCCCCAGGATCAGGCTGGTATTGGAAATGAGGCCGTCGTTGACGCCGAATACCGCCGCGCGCAGGTTGCCGGCGCCGCCCATCTTGTGCCGCTCGGCGCGCATCTGCTCGAGGCTGACCGGCGTGACGTGCGGCGCTTGGGCGGCATGGTAAAGGCTCATGCCGCGCACCTTCATGGCAGACAACACCCCGCGCAGCGGGCGTATGCCCAGGCGCGGGATCAGCCAGCCCACCAGCCGGGTTCGCGCGTCCGGCCGGAAGGTGTCGGGCACGGCGACGCCCGCCTCCCTCAACTCCGCCTCCCACAGGACGGCCTGCTGGTCGGCGGCCCGGGCCAGCTCGAGGAACAGCACCTGGCGCGTCGATCCGCATTCCGCGTCGGAAACGACGCGGTACAACCAGGCGGAACGTTTCTCCTCGGTCCAGCTTTCGAGTGCGTGCATGGCGATTCGCGTGGATTAACGAGAAAGTCGCATCAGCGACTCTCGAAGCTCCCCTCTCCCGCAGGCGGGGCGAGAGGGGAATTCGGAATGCACAGCATTCCGCCCTCGCAGCCGGCTGGCGATGCATCGCCAGCCGTGGGGCGCGGAGCGGGGGTTGGGGGTGAGGGAAACGGACATCACATTCATGCTTCGGGGCGTCTTCTGAATGTTATGTCCGTTAGTGCCGACGGCATTATGGCCCGGCTCAGGTGCCGATGCCGCGCCGGTACTGCACCGCTTCGGCGACATGCGCCGCGCCCAGGTCGGCTTGCCCCGCGAGGTCCGCCACCGTGCGCGCCACCCGCAGGATGCGGTGGTAGGCGCGGGCGGACAGGTTGAGACGGGTGATGGCCTGTTTCAGCAGGGTCTGGCCGGCGTCGTCGAGGCCGCAGTGCAGGTCGATCTCCTTGCCCGCCAGCCGCGCGTTGGGCTTGCCCTGGCGAAGCAGTTGGCGTTCACGGGCGGCGGTCACCCGCTGCCGGACGCGGGCGGAATCCTCGCCGCCGGCCACGGCGGTCAACTCGGCCTCGGGCAGGGCGGGCACCTCGATGTGCAGGTCGATGCGATCCAGCAGGGGGCCGGAGATGCGGCCGCGGTAGCGGGCCACCTGTTCCGGCGTGCAGCGGCATTGGCCGGAGGGGTGGCCGAGGAAGCCGCAGGGGCAGGGGTTCATCGCCGCGACGAGCTGAAAGCGTGCGGGGAAATCCGCCTGCCGCGCCGCCCGCGAGATGGTGATGTGGCCCGCCTCCAGGGGTTCGCGCAGCACCTCCAGGGCCTTGCGGTCGAACTCCGGCAGCTCGTCCAGGAACAGCACGCCGTGGCTGGCCTGGCTGACCTCGCCCGGCCGGGGCGGATTGCCGCCGCCGACCAGGGCCACGCCGGAGGCGGTGTGGTGCGGCGAACGGTAGGGCCGCGCGCGCCAGGCCTCGGGTCGGAACTGGCCGGACAGGGACAGCACGGCGGCGGATTCCAGCGCCTCGGCCTGGGTCATCGGCGGCAGGATGCCGGGCAGACGCGCCGCCAGCATGGACTTGCCGGTGCCGGGCGGGCCGCTCATGAGCAGGGAATGCCCCCCCGCCGCGGCCACCTCCAGGGCCCGCCGCGCCGCCTGCTGGCCCTTCACGTCGGCGAGATCGGGATAGGCCGGCGCCGCCGATGTTTCACGTGGAACCGCGCGGGGCAGCGCCTCCCGGTTCATCAGGTGGGCGCACACCGCGAGCAGGCTGTCGGCGCCGTAAACCTCGGCGTCCTCGACCAGGGCCGCCTCCTCGGCGCTGGCGCGCGGCAGGATGAAGGCGCGGCGGGCGCGGGCGGCGCCCAGCATCATCGCCAGGGCGCCGCGTATCGGCCGCAACTGCCCGGTCAGCGCCAGCTCACCGGCGAATTCGTAGTCCTTCAGCGCCCCGCCCGGCAATTGCCCGGAGGCGGCCAGCAGGCCGATGGCGATGGGCAGGTCGAAGCGGCCGGATTCCTTGGGCAGGTCCGCCGGCGCCAGGTTGACGGTGATGCGCCGTTGCGGAAACTCGAAGCCGGATTGCAGCAGGGCCGCGCGTACGCGGTCGCGCGCCTCCTTCACCTCGGTATCCGGCAGGCCCACCAGGGTGAAGGACGGCAGGCCGTTGGCCAGATGCGCCTCCACCACCACCTCCGGCGCTTCCATGCCGGCCAGGGCGCGGCTGCTGACGACGGCCAGGGTCATGCGGAACTCCCCATTTTTCTACGTTGCCGAATCTTGGTCGGAGCAGGCGTCCTCGGCAAGGGCCCGCTGAAATCCCGAGCCGGATCCCGCACCTGCTCCTGCGGAGGGTTAAGCCTTCGTTGACTTGCGCCGCAGTCCCTGCCTGCCCACCCAGTCCCGGGCGAACTGTTGCGCCACCCGACCGGAGCGGCCGCCACGCTGGATGGCCCATTGCAGGGCCTGTGTGCGCATGGCCTCGTCCGCCTGGCCGCCCAGCGCGGTGACCCAGCCGGCGACGATGGACAGGTAGTCGTCCTGGTTGAAGGGGTAGAAAGTGAGCACCAGGCCAAAGCGGTCGGACAGGCTGATCTTTTCCTCGATGCTTTCGTCGGGGCGGACCTCGCCGCCCAGGTGTTGGGTGGCCGCGTTTTCAGCGAAGAACTCGGGCATGAGATGGCGCCGGTTGGAGGTGGCGCAGAGCATCACGTTGTCCGGCAGGCCGGCGACGGAGCCGTCGAGGGCCGCCTTCAGGGGCTTGTAGGCGGCATCGCCGGGCTCGAAGGAAAGGTCGTCGGCGAACAGGATGAACTTGCCGGCTTGCTGGGCCAGCCGGTCGGTAATGTCCGGCAGGTCGATGAGATCGTCGCGGTCCACTTCCACCAGGCGCAGGCCTTTGCTGGCGTAGCGCGGCAGCAGGGCCTTGATGAGAGAGGATTTGCCGCAGCCCCGGCTGCCGGCAAGCAGCACGTTGTTGGCCGGCAGTCCCCGCAGGAACTGGCGGATGTTGCGGTCCAGGGCCGCCTTCTGCGCGTCGATGCCGGTCAGCGCCTGCCAGGGCGGGCAGTTCAGGGTGGCAACCGGCGCCAGCATGCCCCGGCCCATCGGCTTGCGCCAGCGGCAGGCCAGGGTGGTGCGCCAGTCCACCGGCGGCGGCACTGGTGGCAACCAGGTGTCCAGGCGGGTCAGCAGATCGTTGGCGCGGGTGATGAGCAGGGCGAATTCGGCAGGAGAGAGGCCGCGGGGATCATCGCGCATGGCGTGGCTACCGGGGTGCCGGCCTGGGCCGCGGATTCTCGTCGGGTTTGCCGGACTTGTGGCGCACCGCCGGCGGATAGGCCGGCCGTGGAACGTATACCGGTTTTTCGATCACCACGGGTTGCCGCGCCTCCTCCGACTCTTTCAGCCGGGCCTCCTCGGCTTGGCGCGCAGCTTTCCGTTCCAGGCGGAGCTTTTCAAACTCGCGTCCCTGTTCCGCGTCGCGCTGTGCGCGTTCCTGCGCCTGCGACACCTCCTCCCGAGAGGGAGGTGGCGGCACCCCGATCTGTTCCGCCCGCGTACCCGCCGGCGGTGGCGAGGACGAGTAGTTCACCTGGCCGGCGCTGTCCATCCACTTGTAGATCTGTCCGGCATGCGCGGTCGCCGCTCCAGACAGAAGGCCAAGCCAGACCAGGGTGGTTGCCGCGCGTTTCATGCCGGTCATTCTACGTGTAGCGCACCACGATCGTGGTACCCGCCGATCAGGGCACCAGCAGGACGTCGCAAGGCGCGTGGTGCAACAGGTTGAGGGCGACGCTGCCGAGCAGGCGCTCGTCCAGGGCGGAATGGCCGTGCCGGCCGACCACCAGAAGGTCGGCGCCGGCGCGCGCGACCTCCTCCAGCAGCACGCCGGCGGCGTAGCCCTCGCGCAGGATGCTGTCGATGTCCGGGGCGGCGCGGTAGTCGGCGTCGGCTACGAAGGCGGCCAGGTTTCGCGCAGCCGCCTCACGTTCCCGTTCGAGATGGAGGGCAGCCTCGCGCTGTGCCACCGCCGGCAGGTGGCGCAGGCGCTCCGCGTGGGTGGCGCCGAGGACGTGCGCCACGCCCAGGCTGGCGGCGGGGAACCAGTCCAGGGCGGCGCGCAGGGCACGCGACGAGGCTTCCGAGAAATCGGTGCCGAGCAGCACCCGGCGATAGGGCCGTTGCGGATCGCCGCGCGCCACCAGCACCGGACAGGGGCTGGCGCGCAGCACCTTGATGGCGGTGCCGCCCAGCGCCAGTTCGCTGGCCAGACCCTCGCCGTGCGCGCCCAGCACCACCAGGCCGGCTTCGATTTCTCGTGCCCGCGTGATGATGCCGGCGGCGGCGCGGCCGAGCAGCACGGTGCTGTCCGCCGCCGGCGCGCCGGGCGCGGCCAGGGCCTCGGCGGCGGCGCGCAGGCGCGCGGCCAGGTCGGTGCGCAGGTCGAAACCCGGCGGTTGCGCCAGCAGGGTGCGCAGGCTGCTCCAGGTGAATTCGTTGCAGACGTGCAGCAGGTGCAGCGGGCGTTCCAGTTCACGCGCAAGATGGGCGGCGCGGCGCAGGGCGCGTTCGGCGGCGGCGGAGAAATCGGTGCTGGCGAGGATGGGTGTGTGCGTGCTCATGTCGTCTCCATTTCCGAGCGGATCAGGCCCGCCAGGTGTTCCACTGTGAAATCCACCGCGTCGCGGAACGGATACAACACGGTGGGCGCGCCGGCCCGCTTGAGGGCGGCGCCCTGGGCGTCGTCGCGGGCGACCATCGCCACCTCGCCGGCGAAGCCGCGCGTCGCCAGGGCGTGCAGCAGGGCGCGGTTGGATTCCAGGTCGGGCAGGGTGCTGACCGCCCAGGGCACGCCCTCCAGCGGCAGGCTTTCCATGAAATCCGCGTCCTGGCCGTCGCCGAAGCGCACTTCCATGCCTTGGGCGCGCAGGCGGCGCACCAGTTCCGGATCGAACTCCACACCCAGCACCGCCAGGCCGGAGTCCTTCAGGCGCCGGGCCAGGCGCTCGCCGTAGCGGCCCAGGCCGAACACCACGATGTCGGGCCGCGAGGTGCCGTGCGGCTGGCGTTCCACCGCCAGTTCACGGTGCGGCCGCTTGCGCTCGAACACGCCGAGCCAGGGCGCGAGGCGGTCGTAGAGGGCGTGCGAGAACAGGATCATGTAGGTGGACAGGGCGATGGTCACCACGCCGACCAGGGTGGTCAGTCCCAGGGCCTGCATACCGACGTGGCCGAGGCTGATGCCCATGGCCACGAAGACGATGGAGAACTCGCTGATCTGCGCCACGGTGAGGCCGGCGAGGAAGCCGGTGCGCTTGCGGTAGCCCATGTAGCCCATGATGGCCATGACGATGAGGGGATTGCCGATGAGCACGAAGGCCGACAGCACCATCGCCGGCACGATCTCCCCGCCCAGGGTGGAGAAGTCCAGCTTGGCGCCGAGGTCGATGAAGAAGAACAGCAGCAGGAAATCGCGGATGCCGGTCAGGCGCGCGCTGATGGCCTCGCGGTAGGAGGTGGAGGCCAGCGAGAAGCCGGCGAGGAAGGCGCCCGCCTCCTTGGAGAAACCCGCCCACTCGCCGAGGGCGGCCAGGCCGGTGCCCCAGGCGATGGCGAACACCAGCAACAGCTCCTGCGAGCGGGCCATGACGCGCACCAGGCCGGGCAACACGTAGCGCATGAGCAGGTAGACCAGCACCGCCGCCCCCGCCACGCGCGCCAGCAGCGAGACCGCCACCTCCCAGCCGGCGGCCTGGTCGGCGCCGCGCAGGGCGCTCATGGCCATCATGGCGACGACCACGGCGATGTCCTGGACGATGAGGAAACCGACGGCGATGCGGCCGTGCAGGGAGTCCAGTTCGCGTTTGTCGGACAGCAGCTTGACGATGATGATGGTGCTGGAGAAGGTCAGCGCCACCGCCACGTAGAGCGCTTCCATCACCCCCTTGCCCAGGGCCAGGATGATGAAGAAGCCGAACAGGATGGTGAAGGCCAGTTGTCCCAGGCCGGTGGCCAGGGCCACCGGGCCGATGTGGCGGACGTGCTGGAGATCGAGCTTGAGGCCGACCAGGAACAGCAGCACCGCCACGCCGATCTGGGCGAGCAGGTCGATCTGGTCGTGCGCCTGCACCAGCCCGAACACCGCCGGTCCCACCAGGATGCCGACGACGATATAGGCGATCAGCACCGGCTGCTTCAGGCGCGTGGCCAGGGCTCCGGCGGCGGCGGTGATGCCCAGCAGCAGGGCCATTTCGGCGAAGGGCGCGGCGTGCATGGCGTCAGGGCTCATAGGAGCTCCGTTTGCGGCGGCGTTTCCAGTTCCAGGCGGTGCGCAGACGCCAGAGCAGCATGATGCCCCAGTAGGTGAGCAGGCCGGCGACCACGGCGAAGATGCTCAGACCCAGCAGCAGGGGGCGGCCCAGGCCGAGCAAGCCATCCCAGGTGGCACGCCACCAGCCGAGGGCGCGGATGGCTTCCGGATCGCTGCCGGGAGGAGCCTGCACGGGCGGCGACTTGTCCTCGCCGAGCAGGCTGGCGCCGACGCGATGGGCGAGGACGTAGATCGGTGCGAAGGTCACCGGGTTGGTCACCAGGGTGCTGCCCACCGCCGCCGGCACGTTGGCGCGCAGCAGGATGGCCATGCCGGCGGCGAAGGGAATTTGGGCGATGGGGACGAGCAGGCCGAAGAACACCCCCAGGGCGACACCGATGGCCACCCCGCGGCGGCTGAAATGCCATAGGCGCGGGTGCGAGAGATGCGGGGCCAGCCAGCGCAGCCAGCGGTTGCCGTGGATCTGTTCACGGCTGGGCAGGAGTCGGCGGAAACGCGCAAGCATGCCCAATCTTACCTGCGCGGAGATACCCCCGCATGCGCGACCCCGAGCGGGGCGGACGGCCCGCTATTTCTCCTCGCTCCAGTCGCGGATGCGCGTCGCCGCCCAGTCGCGTCCGCCCAGGCCGAAGGCCAAAGCCAGGGCCAGCACCAGACCGCCGAAGATGATGCTGAAGGCGACGGTGAGCAGGGCGGTGCCGATGCCCAATTGTTCCAGGGCGAGGAACAGCACGAAGATCTGCACGGCGTATTCGCTGCCGGTGCTGACGCCCAGGGCGCCGGGGAACTTGGTGCCGTTGAGCCAGGCGAACACCAGGCGGTTGACCAGCCGCGCCAGCAGGGTGCCGAACACCAGGATGAGGATGGCCACCAGCACCTTGGGCAGATACAGCGCGGCCTGGTTGGCGAGGCCGGCCACCGTGTCCAGCCCCAGACTGCTGGCCGCCGATACCGCCACCACCAGCAGCACCAGCCAATACACCGTGCCGGCGATGACCCCGGCCAGGGACAGGTCCATGCCGCCTTGGCGCACCAGGGCCTCCAGGCCGGTGCGTTCCGCAACCGTGCCGAAGCCCAGGGCGGCCAGGCCGCGCTTGACGCCGGCGCGCAGCGCGCGCGCCAGCAGCCAGCCGGCGAGCAGCAGGATGAGGGCGGCGAGCAGCTTGGGCAGGAACAGGGCGATTTGCCCCCAGAAGGCTTGCAGGGAAGAGACGAAGAGGTCGATCTGGGTATCCATGGTGGTTCCTCAGCGGTCGTTGCGGGAAGCGGCATCCGCCGCGCCGCCCGGGCGCAGCAGTTCGGCCATGGGTTGCAGGGCGGCGCGCTCCTCGCGGAAGGGCAGATGCTCGACCAGATCGCTCATGGCCTGCACCAGCTTGCCCAGGGAGGCGTCGCCGAGCTGGCCCATGGCCGCCTTGAGCACGCCCTGGCCATACTGCGGCGAGGCGTCGGCGATGCGCTGGCCGTCGAAAGTGGGGAAATAGACGCTGACGCCGCCATTCTCGGGAGCCGGCTCCCGACGCACCAGGCCGCGCCGCAGCAGGCCGTCGAGCAGTTGTTCGGCACCGCTGCGCGGCATTGCCATGGCCTTGGCCAGATCCACGGGGCGCAGGCCGGGCGTCTGCGTCAGTTCCCACAGCGCCCACAGATCGACGGCGCTGATGCCGTGGCGCGATTCCACCCATTCGGAGTGGCGGCGCACCGCGTCGAGGACCATGCGGAACATCTTCAGGGCGGCCAGGGTGGCCTCCTTGCGGCGGGCCCAGGCCACGTCGGTGTCGTGGGCGGGGTC
>Ga0194126_10002794_pt1 | contig 28108 bp, 21 predicted proteins | sample TA2KigC150mmetaG_FD_148641 | JGI IMG/M metagenome (GOLD analysis project Ga0194126, IMG submission 148641) | Freshwater microbial communities from Lake Tanganyika, Tanzania - TA2015035 Kigoma Deep Cast 150m | ecosystem: Environmental > Aquatic > Freshwater > Lake | place: Tanzania: Lake... | reverse complement strand
GAAGGACTTGACCGGCGTGAATTCCGAGGGGATGCGGTCGTAACCGTAAAAGCGGGCGATCTCCTCGATGAGGTCGGCCTCTCTGTCGATGTCCACCCGGAAGGTCGGGACCTCGACCCGCCAGGCGCCCTTGGGAGCGCTCTCGACGCGGAAGCCCAGGCGCATCAGGACGTCCTCGACGAACGTATCGGGGACCTCGACACCCAGAAGCCCCGCGATGCGGCGCGGCCGTAGGCGGAGCGACACGGGCTTGGCAGGCTTGGGGTAGACGTCGATGAGGCCGCGGCTGGCCCGGCCTCCCATCTGGGTCAGGAGCGAGGCCGTCATGAGGGCCGCCTTCGGCGGGAAGCCGATGTCCGACCCCCGCTCGAACCGGTAGGAGGCGTCGGTCGCCAGGCCCAGCGCCTTGGCCGTCCTGCGGATGCCGGCGGGGTCGAAACACGCGCTCTCGATGAACACGTCGCGGGTCGCTCCGCCGATCCCGGAATCGCGGCCGCCGATGATCCCGGCCAGGGCCACCGGGCGCGATTCGTCGGCGATGACCAGCATGTCGGGGCCGAGCGCGAGCTCCCGCCCGTCGAGGTCGACGAGCGTCTCCCCCCGCTTGGCCTTGCGGACGACGATCCTGCCTCCGCCGATCCTGCCGAAGTCGAAGGCGTGGATGGGCTGGGCCGTGGCGAACAGGACGTAGTTCGAGACATCGACGATGTTGTTGACCGGCCGCAGGTGCATGGCCTCGATCCGGCGCCTCAGCCAGTCGGGCGACGGCCCGACGGGGACGTCCCGGACGACCAGCCCGCAATACCGGGGGCAGAGCTTCTCGTCCCGGATCTGGACGTCGGCCAGCTCCGTCGTGGGCTTGTCGAGCTCGGTCATCGGCCAGCTCCGCTCGACGAGGGGCCGGCCGAGCATGGCGGCGACCTCGCGGGCCATCCCCAAGTGGCCGAGCGTGTCGGGCCGGTTGGCGTAGGTCTCGACGTCGAGGAGCGTGTCACCGTCCCGTTCCTCGACCGTCTCGACGACCAGGCCGATCATCGTCAGCCTCTCGACGAGCTCGGGCACGGGGAGGTCGACGGGGACGAACTCGCGGAGCCAATCCAGACTGATCTTCATTTGAGTTGGAACTGCCTTATGAACCGGAGGTCGTTCTCATAGAAATGGCGCATCTCGGAGATGCCGTAGGAGAACATGGCCGTCCGCTCGATGCCCAGCCCGAACGCCCATCCGGAGTACCGTTCCGGATCGATGCTGACGTTCTTGAGGACCTGGGGGTGGACCATGCCCGAGCCCAGGATCTCCTTCCAGCCGGTCCCGCCGCAGACCCGGCAGGCGGCGTCCCGCCCTCCGCAGACGATGCACTCGATGTCGACCTCGGCCGAGGGCTCCGTGAAGGGGAAGAAGCTCGGGCGGAAGCGGACCTTGATCCTCTCGCCGAACAGGGCCCGGATGAAATGCTCGAGCGTGCCCTTGAGATGGGCGAAGGTGACGCCCTCGTCGACGACCAGGCCTTCAACCTGGTAGAACATCGGCAAGTGGGTTGGATCGGGGGTCTCGTGGCGGAAGACCCGGCCCGGGCAGATGATGCGGATGGGCGGTTTGGCCCGCTGCATGACCCGGATCTGGACCGGCGACGTGTGGGTCCGGAGGAGCAGGTCGCCCTTGATGAAAAGCGTGTCCCACTGATCGCGGGCCGGGTGATGGGGCGGGAAGTTGAGGGCCTCGAAATTGTAATAATCGGTCTCGACCTCGGGCCCTTCCTCGACGGTGAATCCCATGCCGCGGAAAATGGATTCGATCTCCTGCTGGAAGAGGATGACGGGGTGCGGGGCCCCGACATAGCGCCGGAGGCCGGGAAGGGTCAGATCGTCCGGCGATAGGAGCGTCGTCTTGCCTTTTACTTCCGAGCGGGCTTCAACACTTCCTCCGACACGGATCTCTTTCTTCGGCAGGCCCTTCTCGAGCTCCTCGAGCCGGCCCTGAAGGATGTCCTTCAGCTCGTTGACGAGGCGACCGGCCTCCCGTTTCTCCTCGGGAGCGAGCGATTTCATTTCCTCGAACAGACCGGTGACCAGGCCTTTCTTGCGGCTGAAGAACAGGTTCCTCAGGTCCTCGAGGTCCTTGGCGCTCGCGATCCTACGGGCGCGTTCCTCGAAGTCCCCGCGGAGGCCTTCGACCCGGTCCTGGAGAGCGGCCATCACCGGAGTTCTAGGCGGCCGCTTCCTTCGCCATCCGGGTCAGCTCGGCGAACGTCTGAGGGGCCCGAACGGCCAGCTCGGCCAGGATCTTGCGGTCCAGCGCGACGCCGAGCGTCTTCAGCCCCTTGATGAACCGGCTGTAGGTGATCCCGTTGGTCAGGGCCGCCGCCTTGATGCGGACGATCCACAGGGTCCGGAAATCCCTCTTTTTGTTCCTCCGGTCCCGGTAGGCGTAGAGCAGGGACTTCTCGACGGCTTCCTTGGCCGTCCGGTAGTTGCGGCTCTTGGCGCCGAAATATCCCTTGGCCTGATTGAGGACCTTGGTCCTCCGGTCTTTCCTCTTGGTGCCTCTTTTTACGCGTGGCATGAACGTCTCCTTGAAACGATGGGGCGGTCCTTACATGTCGTAGGGGAGCATGGCCTTGACGGCCCGCAGGTTCGCCGGGCTGGCGACGGCCTTCTTGCCCAGATTTCTCTTGCGCTTGGAGGCCTTCTTGGTCAGGATGTGGCTTTTATTGGCCTTGCTGTGCAGGACCTTTTTCCGGCCCGTGACCTTGAACCTCTTTTTCGCCCCCTTGTGGGTTTTTAGCTTTGGCATCTTTTCCTCCAGATTTCACGGGGACCAAGAGAGCGGAAACGGCCCAATCCTGTTTCCGGGCGCTGCCGTCCTGGGTCGCCAGGTCCTTCAAGTCGGCCATGACCCTGTCGAGGATCTGCAGGCCGAGCTCCGGCTTCTGCCTTTCGCGTCCGCGGAGCATGACCGTGATCTTGACCTTGTTGCCTTCCCCGAGGAACCGCTTGACGTGCTTCATCTTGAAGTCGTAGTCGTGGACGCTGATCTTCGGCCGGAACTTGATCTCCTTGATCTGGATCTGCTTCTGGTGCTTCTTGGCCTCGTGGTCCTTCTTGTGCTGCTCGTACAGGAACTTCCCGTAATCCATGATCCGGCAGACCGGCGGCTGGGCCGTGGGCGCGATCTCGACCAGGTCGAGGCCGCGCTCGCGGGCCATCTGGAAGGCCTGCGCCGTGGGCAGGACCCCGAGCGGCTTCTTGTCTTCGTCAAGGACCCTGATCTCCCGGGCCTGGATCATGTCGTTGGTCCGATGGGGCTTGGCTTTGGCGACGGCAGGATAGTAACCGTGTCTCTTGAAAATGACTGTCCTCCTCTAGAAATCCACTTTCAAATTTTTATTCTGATGGAATTCCTTCGCTTTTGCAAGGAACGCGGCCACCTCGACCTCCCCCTTGTCGCCCTGCCCGTGGACGCGGAGGGCGGCCGTGCCGCGCTCGACCTCCTTGTCGCCGACGACCAGGATGAGGGGGACCTTGGCCAGCTCGGCCTGGCGGATCTTCTTGCCGACCTTCTCCCGGCTGATGTCGGCCTCGGAGCGCAGGCCGTTGTCGGTCATCGTTTTGACCAGCGAAAGGGCGTAGGCCTCGTGCCGTTCGGCGATGGGCAGGACGGCGACCTGGACGGGCGCCAGCCAGAGCGGGAAGCTGCCCTTGTAGTGCTCGACGAGGATGCCGAAGAACCGCTCCAGGCTGCCCAGCAGGGCCCGGTGGACCATGTAGGGGCGGTGCTCCTTGCCGTCCTCGCCGACATAGGTCATGTCGAAGCGCTCCGACATGTTGAAGTCGAACTGGATGGTCGTGCACTGCCAGAGGCGGCCGATGGCGTCCTTGACCTTGATGTCGATCTTGGGGCCGTAGAAGACGGCCTCGCCTTCCATCCGCTCGTAGGCCAGCCCGCGGGCCTCGAGGGCTTTGACCAGGGAGGCCTCCGCCTGGCACCAGCGGTCATCGGCCCCGCAGTACTTCTCCAGGTTCTTCGGGTCGCGCACGGACAGCTCGATCTTGTTGTCGGTGAACCCGAAGTCGGCCAGGATGGAGATCGAGAAGTCGAGGACCCGGAGGATCTCGTCGTCGATCTGGGCCGGTGTGCAGATGATGTGGGCGTCATCCTGGGTGAAGCCCCGGACCCGGAGCAGGCCGTGGAGGGTCCCGCTGCGCTCGTAGCGGTAGACGGTCCCGAGCTCGGCCCAGCGGAGGGGCAGGTCGCGGTAGGAGTGGACCTTGGCCTTGTAGATCTGGATGTGGAAGGGGCAGTTCATGGGTTTGAGGTAATAGTTCTGCCCGTCGATCTCCATGGGGGCGTACATGCTGTCCTTGTAGAAGCCGAGATGGCCGGAGGTCTGCCATAAGGTCTCGCGACCGATGTGGGGGGTGTAGAGGACCTCGTATCCGCCGGCCCAGTGGCGCTCGCGCCAGTGCTGCTCGATGACGGCCCGCACCCGGGACCCCTTGGGGTGCCAGAGGATGAGGCCGCCGCCCAGGTCGTCCGAAGTGCCGAAGAGCTCGAGCTCCGGGCCGAGCTTGCGGTGGTCCCGCTTCTTGGCCTCCTCGAGCATGACCAGGTGGTCCTCGAGCTCCTTCTTCGTGGCGAAGACGGCTCCGTAGATCCTCTGGAGCTGGCGGCCGCGCTCGTCGCCCTTCCAGTAGGCGCCGGACACCGACAGGAGCTTGACGTTGGCCAGCACGCCCGTCGACGGGACGTGGGGGCCGAGGCAGAAGTCGGCGAACGGGCCCTGGCGATAGATGCTGACGGCGGCGTCCCCCTTCTCCCGGACGAGCTCGACCTTGAGCTCCTGGCCCTTCTCGGCGAAAAACTCGACGGCTTTACCTTTTTCGAGGACCAGGCGCTCGACGGAGGCGTTCTCGCGGACGACGTCCTTCATCCGCTTCTCGATGGCCTCGAGGTCCTCGGGCGTGAACGGGTCCTCCCTGAGGAAATCGTAATAGAAGCCGGTCTCCACCGCGGGGCCGATGCCCGTCTGGGTCCCGGGATAGAGGTCGAGGACGGCGTGGGCCAGGAGGTGGGCGGCGCTGTGACGGAGGATGTCGAGGGCTTCGGTGTCCCGCGGTCCGACCAGCGCGACCTCCGCGTCCTCTTCGATCGGGGCCGACAGGTCCTGCAGCCGGCCGTTGACGCGGGCCGCGACGAAGGGCCCGGCCTCTCCGAGGCGCACGGCGAGGTCCGAGGGCCGCGACCCCCTGTCGACCGTCAAAGAAGAGTCTCCGACTTTGATACTGATCTTATCACTCATGCTAAACGACCGTCGTGGTTCACAAGGGCCGGGGATTCAAATCCGGCCGTCACGACGGCCTCTTGAATTCTGACCGCTTGAGTCGAGTGGTAGGCGCGGAGGGGATCGAACCCACGGCCTCTTCCGTGTCAAGGAAGCGCTCTCCCACTGAGCTACGCGCCTAACATCTGCTTTTTAAGGCTGTTATATATTATGGAAATCGGGGGGCACTGTCAACCTGGAGCGCGGAAAATCCATTGCCTCTCCTCTCGCCGGGGATTTCTTGATAGGAGAGGCGATAAGAACCGTCGGGGCCGAACAGAAAGCCGGTGGCCTCACTTGGCCGCCTTGGGATATAATTACCCCTCGAGGCTCGACCCGTGATCGGCATCATTTCCGACACCCACGACAACTTGACGCTTGTCCGCCGGGCCGTCCGCCTGTTCAACGACGCCGGTTGCGACCTGGTCGTCCACGCCGGCGATTTCGTGGCCCCGTTCACGGCCCGGGAGCTGCGGGAGCTGGCCGCGCCGGTCAAGGCCGTCTTCGGCAACTGCGACGGCGAGAAGACCGGCCTCCTGAAGGCCTTCGAAGGCCTGGGCGAGATCAAGGAAGCGCCCCATCTCTTCTCCCACGCCGGGCTCCGGTTCGTCGTCTGCCATCTCGACGGCCCGGTCGAACGATATCTCGCCTCCAATCCTTGCGATGTCCTCGTTTTCGGACACACGCACCGGCCTCTTGTCGAAAGGAGGAACGGGACCCTCCTCATCAATCCCGGGGAGGCCGGCGGCTGGCTCGGCGGCCGGTGCACGGCCGCCCTGCTCGACCCGGAAACCCTCGAAGCGACCATCCTCCCCCTGGAATGAGCCCATGACCCACCCCGTCAACCGCCGCCAGAAACCCGTCTGGAAGCAGCCCCGCCGGCCGCCCGCCCCGCCTGCCCGCCAGGGAGGGTTCCAGAAACGGGCCCCCGGCCGCAAGATCTCCCCGCCCCCCAAAGGCCGATGAGCCGCCGCAGGCGGCTTCGCAACCGGGCTTTCGATTTGCATTAAGAGGCCTATTGGACTATACTTATGCTTCTTTTTTACAATTGAATCTCGCCCATTTGCAGACGGAGAGGTTTTTTCGCTCGACGAAAGGAGAAGGCGGAATGAAAAAAGTCATCATCATGGGGGCCGCGGGCCGCGATTTCCACAACTTCAATACCTATTTCCGGGATAATCCCGGCTATCGAGTGGTCGCCTTCACCGCCACCCAGATCCCTGACATCGAGGGCCGCAAGTACCCCGCCGCTCTGGCCGGGAAGCTCTACCCCAAGGGCATTCCCATCCACGCCGAGGCCGAGCTCGACGACCTCATCGCCGCCCACAAGGTCGATGACGTCCACTTCGCCTACAGCGACGTCTCCCACGAGTACGTCATGCAGAAGGCCTCCCAGGTCATGGCCGCCGGGGCCAACTTCGTCCTCCTCGGCCCCGACGACACGATGATCAAGAGCCGCAAGCCCGTCGTCTCCGTCTGCGCCGTGCGGACCGGTTCCGGCAAGAGCCAGACCAGCCGCAAGGTCGCCCAGATCCTCCAGGAGAAGGGCCGCACGGTCGCCGCCATCCGCCACCCCATGCCTTATGGCGACCTCGTCAAGCAGAAAGTCCAGCGCTTCGCCGATTATTCCGACCTCGACAGGCACGAGTGCACGATCGAAGAGCGCGAGGAGTACGAACCCCACATCGACAAGGGCATCATCGTCTACGCCGGCGTCGACTATGGGGCCATCCTCCGCCAGGCCGAGAAGGAGGCCGACGTCATCCTTTGGGACGGCGGCAACAACGACTTTTCCTTCTACCGGTCGGACCTCGAGATCGTCGTGGCCGACCCCCACCGGGCCGGCCACGAGCTCCTCTACCACCCCGGCGAGACCAACTTCCGGCGGGCCAAGGTCCTGGTCATCAACAAGATGGACACGGCCCGGCGGGAGGACATCGACCTCGTCCTGGCCAATGCCAAGAAGCTCAACCCCAAGGCCACGATCATCCGGGCCAACTCGCCGACCATCGTCAAGGACGGCGGCCGGATCACGGGCAAGCGCGTCCTGGTCATCGAGGACGGCCCGACCCTGACCCACGGCGGCATGAAGTACGGGGCCGGCATCGTCGCGGCCAAAAAGTACGGCGCGGCCGAGATCGTCGACCCCCGCCCCTTCGCCGTCGGCAGCATCAAGAAGACGTTCCAGAAGTACGGCCACCTCGACAACGTCCTGCCGGCCATGGGGTACGGCGCCAAGCAAACCCGCGAGCTGGCCAAGACCATCGAGGCCGTCGACTGCGACCTCGTGGTCAGCGCGACGCCCATCGACATCACCCGGGTCATCTCCGTGAACAAGCCCATCCTCCGGGTCCGCTACGAGCTCGAGGAGACCGGCGCCCCCACGCTCAAGGACGTTCTCAAGAAGTTCTGAGGACCCATGAGACCGAAGATCGCGCTCGTCGCCTTCGGCGGCAACGCCCTGCTGCCCGAGAACCAGCGGGGCCTGCAGGCCGAGCAGATGGCCAACGCCCGCCGGGCGGCCGCCATCATGCTGTCCATCGTCCGCAAGGGGTACGAGCTGGTCATCGTCCACGGCAACGGGCCCCAGGTCGGCAACCTCCTCATCCAGATGGAGGAAGCGTCGAACAAGATCCCGCCGTACACGCTCGACGTCTGCGACGCGATGACCGAGGGCAGCATGGGCTTCATGCTCGAGAGAGCGTTGATCAACGAGCTCCGGCGGCTGTCCATCGACAAGGAGGTCGCCTCGCTCGTCACCCAGGTCGTCGTCGACAAGGACGACCCGGCCTTCCAGAGGCCGACCAAGCCCGTCGGCCCGTTCTATCCGAAATACCGGGCCCAGATCCTGGCCCGGGAGAAGAAATGGACCATGGTCGAGGACGCCGGGCGCGGCTACCGCAAGGTCGTCGCCTCGCCCCGGCCGATCGACGTCGTTCCCAACGGGATCATCCGGGACCTCGTCGAGGCCGGTCGGATCGTCATCGCCGCCGGCGGCGGAGGGGTGCCGGTCATCATCAACGGCCGGGGGCTCTTCGAGGGCGTCGAAGCCGTCATCGACAAGGACTACGCCGCGAGCCTGCTGGCCCGCGAGATCAAGGCCGACCTGTTCATCATCCTGACGGCCATCGAGCGCGTCTATCTCAACTTCGGCCGGCCCGGCCAGGTCGAGGTCCCGGTCCTGACCGTGGAAGAAGCCAAAAAGCACCTGGCGGACGGGCAGTTCCCGCCGGGATCGATGGGCCCCAAGATCCGGGCCGCCGTCGAGTACATCGAGGCCGGCGGCCGGGAGGTCCTCATCACCAAGGACTCCCATCTCAAGGCCGCCCTGCTCAACCGCTCGGGGACCCGCGTCGTCGCCGAGAAATAGGAGGAACCGCAATGAAGAAGGACTTTCTCTCGATCCGCGACCTGACGACCTACGAATTCGGGCTGCTGCTCGACCGTACGGCGGAGATGAAAAAACACCCCCGCCGGTTCCGCCGGGCCCTCGAGCACAAGATCCTGGCCATGATCTTCCAGAAGCCGTCCCTCCGGACCCGGATGACCTTCGAGGCGGGCATGCTCCAGCTGGGCGGCGAGGCCATTTACCTGGCCCCCTCCGACATCCAGATGGGGAGCCGGGAGGGCGCCTACGACATCGGGAAGAACCTCGAGCGCTGGGTGGACGGGATCATGCTCCGGACCTTCGGCCACGGGATCGCGGTCGCGCTCGCCGAGAGCACCAAGATCCCGGTCATCAACGCCCTGACCGACCTTTCCCACCCCTGCCAGGGGATGGCCGACTTCTTCACCCTCCGCGAACACAAAGGCTCCCTGGCCAACCTCAAGCTGGCCTACGTCGGCGACGGGAACAACGTCTGCCACAGCCTCATGCTGGCGGCCGCCCGGGGAGGCACGAAGATGGCCGTGGGCACTCCGGCCGGCTACGAGCCGGCCCCCGCGATGGTCAAGGCCGCCCGGGAAGACGGCCGGGACACCGGGTTCGAGCTGACCGTCACCAACGACGCGGAGCAAGCCGTGAGCGGGGCCGATGCCGTCTACACCGACGTCTGGGCGTCCATGGGCCAGGAGACGGAAAAGGAGAAAAGGGCCTTGATCTTCGCTCCTTTCCAGGTCAACGCCCGGCTCATGGCCCTGGCCAAGAAGGACGCCGTCTTCATGCACTGCCTCCCCGCCCACCGCGGCGAGGAGGTCACCGACGAGGTCATCGACTCGCCGAATTCCATCGTCTACGACCAGGCCGAGAACCGGCTCCACGTCCAAAAAGTCATCCTCGCGCTTTTGATGGGTAAAAAAGACAAGACATGAGCACTGAAACCACGAACCTCACCACGGCGACCCCCGAGGACCTCCTCGTCGTCGAGCGGGAGCTCGAGCGGACCCTCCGCCCGATGTCCCTCCGGGAGCTCGCCGAGACGCTGGCCTTCGCCAAGACGGCCGGCCAGCGGGCCCAGGCCGTCAAGAAGTACGACCCCTATTCCCGATACGAGGTCGGCGACTATATTTCCAAAGAGTACAACGAGCCCCTGACCGTCGGCAGCAAGGCCGTCGAGCATTATGAGGGGACCGTCATCCTGCAGGTCGTGGCCAGGACCTTCTACAAGAGCTTCGACTGCGAGATGCTGGAAGTCGATTACGCGGGCGGCGGCCCCTTCCGGAAATACATCGACTACATGAAAAAGACCCGGACCCAGGTCCTCCTGCCCGCGAACACGGGAGGCGAGGGCCGGCCGGCGGAGATCCTGGCCGCGGCCGACGACCCCCGGGCGACCGAGCTGCCCATGACGGAACGCGACCTCAGGGCCCTCGAAAAGAGCCTGCGGTCGTCCCTCGTGGCGAACCCTAAGTTTTTCAACTGGAACGATCACTGGCAGCTGGTCTCGAAACGGGTGGACATCCCCGCCGACCGGTTCGTCGAGATCGAGAAGGACTTTTCCGAGACCCGGCATTCGGCCGCGACCGAGGACCTGGTCAAGAGACATCTGGGGCTCGAGGCGTCCCAAGACCTCTTCGACCTCACCTGCCTGAGCCTGAGCTACTGGCTCGACAAGAAGCACAGAAAGGATTTCCTCCTCCTGGCCGACGTCGGCTGGGGCAAGTGGCACCTCAAGAAGATCCTCAACGCCCTTCCCGACGGGCTGGCCCTCTCGGCCCCGCTGGTCAAGGTGCCCGAGCTCGAGGAGGCCGAGAAGGCCGAGCTGAGCCACGTCCCGGGATTCCCCATCAAGGTCTATCTCACCTGGAGGGAGATCCTCTCGGGCGGGCTCAAAGTCCCCCGGAGCTTGAACAAGGAGCTATCCCGGGCCCGCGAATACACGTTCACGGATCCCGAGGACGGGAAGGCTTATACGCTCTATTTCTACCCGTCACAGAACTTCTTCCTGGGGCTTCAGGATTTCTACGCCCAGCACAACATCCCGCAGGGGACGAGCCTGACCCTCGAGCGCTCGGGCCCGAACGCGTTCAAATTCTGGGTCAAGAAATCCAAGAAGAAGATCTCCGCGCCCCGGCTGGCCTATGACCCCGCCGCGGACCTGTTCCTCGACACGGGCGAAGAGGCCTATTCCTACGCCGAGCCGAACAAGATCATCTTCATCGAGCGCGAGACCCTGACCCTCCTGCTCGCCCTCGCCAAGACCCGGGAAGGCCTCGACCTCAAGGACCTCCTCGTCCTCCTGTTCAAGGACCACGCCTTCTCGACGCCCGCTCATTCCCTCCATTTCCTGAGGGCTTACCACCTCGTGGACATCGTCCGTCAGACGACCCAGGACGACGTCGAATGGACGCTCCTCAATTCCCCGGAGTTCTCGAAATCCGACAAGAAAAAGGGCGTGTTCACCTACGAGGAGCCCTTCGTCCCGAAGGAGGAGGCGCCGGCCGAAGCCCCGTTCGCCGAGGCCTTCCCCGAAGCGCCGATCCCGGATTACCTGACGGGCGACATCCCGCTCGGGGACGAGGAGCTCGAAGCCGCGGCCCAGGAGATCCTGAGGACCGCCCCCGAAGCCGTCCCGCTCGAGTCGCCCAGGGACAGGCCAAAAGCTCCGCCCGCCGGGCCGGCCGAGCCGGCCAAGAAAGACAAGGCCTTCAAGAAAAAGAGGCCGAAAACGGAAGGCGAGAAAGCCCAGCGGCCGAGGAAGAGCGAGCGGCGGGTCATCGAAGAGAAGATCGAAGAGGAAGAATCCGTCCAGGCCGCCCTTTCCGCCATCAAGGAGAAAACGGAGGAGCGGGACGAGCAGCGGGCCAAGGAGAAGAAAGAGGAGTTCAAGCCCATACCCAAGGACGAGCCCAAGTTCGGGATCTTCGCCGATCTCCTCAAGACCGCCCTCAAGAAGAAGGAAGACAAGAAGCCCGAAGCCGAAAAGAAGTAAATCCGCCGATCCCCGCGGAGAGTCCTCTGCTCGGCTTGGTGAAGGACATCGCCTCGCGACGGACTTCTTTGCGTCCTGTCAGGAGGAGCTCATTCTATAAGATCTCGCGGGAGGAGCCCTTGCGGCGGGTGACGCCCATTTCGTCGAGGAGCTCGAGCAAGGGGATGGCGTACTTGCGCGTCAGCCCCGTCATGGCCTTGAAGTCGGCGACGCTCAACTCCCGCCTCCCGGACCCGCGGAGCATCTTCACGAGCTCGTCCAGCCAGCGGGAATGGACGATGTAGCCGTCCCGCCCCTCGACGATCTTTTTTCTCTCCGTCAGGACGGTCAGGAGAGCATCGATCTTGCCGGGCCTGAGATGGAACCTGCTCCTGATCTCTTCGATGGACACCGCCCCGAACTCGCCCTTGAGGAACATTTCTTCGAGCTGCCCGAGGATCTTCTCGTCATCGGCCGAGAGCGGGATGCGGAAATCGGCCAGCCAGACAAGGCCGCCCTCCGCGCCGACGCGGCCGGCCTTGCCCAGGGCCCGGATCGCGAGAAAAAGGACGCTGCGCGGGGCGTCGAATCTCTTTTCGAGGCGCTCCATGGGAGCGCCTTTCTGCCCGGGATGCTTCTTGTGGAACTGGGTCAGATAGGCGGTGATCTTGCCCTCCAGGAAATCGAGCGCGCCCTGCGATATGAGGAACAACGGCGAAAAATTCAGGATCCGGACCCGGCCTTTTTCTTCGAGCGCCCGGGCCAAGGCCTCGACCTGGGGCGGAGTCAGGCGGCAGAACGCCTCCACCGCCTCCGCCCGCGCTCCCCTCAGGCCTCCGGTCTCGGCCAGGGCCAGGAGCATCTCCTCTTCGCCCCGCGACAGGCGTTCCAGGAGGGCCTTCCTCCTGGCCGGCTTGACCTCCTCCGGCGGCGGCGCCGCGGGATGGAGGCAGACGCCCCGGCCGAGCGGGACGCCGTTCTCGTCCAAGACCTCGAATTCGTCCCGCCAGCGAACTTCGACCGGGCCGACGGCGTCGACCCGGACGAACGGGGCGCTCCGGCGGCCGGGGAGCCCGTAGTCCTTGAACGTGGCCGGGACCTTCCCGGCGGCGAAGGAGGCCGCTCCGCGGAAGACCCGGCCGGGCTCCCGGACGGGAAAATCGAGGGCGGCGTCGAACGCGGGCGTTGTCATCTCGGGCCGGCCTCCGGTTCCGGCGCCGGGACGAAGCTCATGCGCCGCAGGACCGGGTCGCAGGAGACAAGGACGACACGGACCCTGTCCCCCAAGTCGAACCGTTTAGTGCGCTTGCGGACCGCCCTCTTGCGGTTCTGGGCCCGGGGGGCGTCTGCGCCTTGCAGCAAGGCGAACGGCAGGAGCCCGTCGACGAAGTAGTCGTCGAGCTCGACCACGAGACCGGCCTTCGTGACGTCGACGACGATGCCCGCGAACTCGTCGCCCAGGCGTTCCTTGAGGAAGCGGAAGATCCGCCACTCGAGGAGGGCCTGCTCGGCTTCGGCCGCGTTGCGCTCCCGGTCGGAGGCGTGGAGAGCGACGGACTCGAGATCGACATCCCTCTCTTCCTCCCCCGCCAACAGCTTCTTGAGCAGCCGATGAACGACGAGGTCGGGATAACGCCGGATGGGGGACGTGAAGTGCGTGTAGTCGGATTTGCCCAGCCCGTAGTGGCCGACGTTCTCGGCCGCGTACACGGCCAGCTTCATGGCCCGCAGGACCTGGATGCCGATGAACTTCTCCTCGGGGCGGCCCCGGGCCTTTACCAGGACGGCCTGCAGGTCTTTCGACCGGACCCTGGCAGCCTCCGGCAGGGCCAGGCCGAACCGGAAGAGCAGGTCCCGGAGCTTTTCGAGGTCGGCGGCCCCCGGAACGGGGTGGACGCGATAGAGGCCGGGGACCTTTTTCCGGGTGAAGAACGAGGCCACGGCGACGTTCCCGGCGACCATGAATTCCTCGATGAGGCGGTGGGCTTCGTTCCGCTCCGCGGCGGCGACGGCCAGGAGCTTTCCCTGCTCGTAGACGAGCTCCGGCTCGACCAGGTCGAAATCCAGGCTGCCCTCCGCCAGGCGGCGGGCCCGCAGGGCCTGCGCGAGCGCTTTCATCGTCAACAGGGCGGGGACGACGTCCGCGTATTTTTGGGCCTCCTCCTCGTCCCCTTCGAAGATCCTGAAGACGGACGAGTAGGTCAGACGATGGGCCGTCCGGATGACGGAGGGGGCGAACTCGGACCTCCGCACCAGGCCGTCGGCGCCCACCTCCATAAGGACCGAGAAGGTCAGCCGGGGCTCGGCCGGGCGCAGGCTGCAGATCCCGTTCGAGAGCTTTTCGGGCAGCATCGGCAGGGTGAGGTCCGGGAAATAGACGCTTGTCGCGCGCTCGAGGGCGTCGCGATCGAGGGCGCTTCCGGGCCGGACATAATGGGAGACGTCCGCGATGTGGACGCCGAGGAGCCAGCCGCCGTCCGGAAGCCGGCGGACGGAGACCGCGTCGTCGAAGTCCTGGGCTTTTTCTCCGTCGATGGTCACCGAAGGCCAGTCCCGGAAGTCCCGCCGGCCCTCGAGCGCCCGTGGCGGGATCCCGTCCGCGACGGCCGCGGCTTCGGCTTCCGCGCCTTCCGAAAAACGGGCCGGAAGAGCGTATCTCCTGATGATGATCTGGCTGTCGACGCCCGGGTCTTCGGGGAAGCCGTAGACCCGGGAAACGGCCAGGGACGCCCGGTCGGCCTCGACGATCATCCCGGGCCGGGGGGCGAGCCGGCCCCGCGACTTGAGGGACATGTCCTCGGGCGAGGGGGAATCGAAGGCCTGGAGGAACGGCGCCCCGCTGCGCTCCGTGTAGACGCCGAGGAGGGTCGCCCGCTCTTTTTTCACGACCCGGACGATCTTGCCCTCGGGTTTCCCGAACTTCCCCTTGGCTTCGACCATGACCTCGACTTCATCGCCCTGGATAACGCCTTCGGCGAACCTGGCCGGAACGAAGATATCGCCGCCGCCTCCGGCCGGGGTGACGAAACCGAACCCCGGCCGGGAGGTCACGAAACGCCCGCGGACAAGGCCCGGACCCGCCGGTAGGAGGAAGCGGCCGCGCAAAAAACGCAGACGCCCTTCCTGCTGCAGCTTTCTGATCTCTTCGAGAAGCTTGTTCCGCTCGCGGACCTTGACGCCCAGCTCGGTCCGGATCCGCTCAAAGGGCAGCCCGCCCTCGTGCTTCCTGAGCAGGGAAAGGATCCTGGCGGTGGATAGGGAACCCATGGCTCAATAATAGTACAGAGAGACGTAAGGGACCTGGCCCTTTTTTCTCATCGCCTTGACGATCCTGGTCCGGGACAAGGACTCGACCTCCCCGGACCCCCCGCCCGGGAGCTCCCTGCGGGCCTGGCGGACGGAGCGGGCCTTTTCTTCGGGCCCCGCCCGGTCATACAGGAGATGCTCGATGGAGGCTTCGATCCTCTCCAAAGCCTCTTCGTCGGGATCCTTCCCCGCGAGCGCCTCGAGAGCGGTCCCGTAAAGGCGGGAAAGCTCGGCGTCGCCCGGAGAAAGGGCGCGGAGCGCCCGCTCGATTTCGCGGCGGGCCCTTTCCTTTTTCGCGGGCCGGGTCGGGCCGGCCCGCCGCCCGCCGGCCGACCGGTCCTGATGCTGCTCCATGGCCCTGCCGACCTCGCGTTCGCAGAGGGCCAGCGACCCTCCTTTGTTCCCACGGCCTCTCTTCCTGAGGCCCTCGAAGGTCCGGCCGATGCCTTCCAGGACGGCCTTGAGAGGGACCCTGCGCGCCTCCCATCCGGCGATCGCGGCCATGTCCCGGGGAGAGAGAACAAGGGGCGCGCCCCGCCGCTTGAGGAACTCTCCGGCGATGGTCCGGTAATATTCGCTCTGGTCACGATCTTCGCTGGACATCGCTCTCGGCCTCGCGCGGCCCGGACTCAACCTTCCCGGTTCCTGTCGAAGATGATCCTCAGCCCTTCGAGGACGAGGTCGGGCTCGAAGGCCTCGATCCGGGCCAGCTCGGGAACGATCAGGCCGCCGAAACCTCCTGTGGCCACGACCCGGGCGGCCGACCCGAGCTCCTTGCGGATCTCCTCGATCGTGTTCGTGACCAGCCCGACATAGCCGAAGTAGAGGCCCGATTGCATGCTGGAGACCGTCGTCCGGCCGATGGCCTTCTTGGGTTTCCGGATCTCGATCCGCGGCAGCCGGGCCGTCTTGAGGTAGAGCGCCTCGGCGGAGATCTGGATGCCCGGAGCGATGGCCCCCCCGAGGTACTCGCCCTTGTCCGAGACGGCGTCGAATGTCGTCGCCGTCCCGAAGTCGACGACGATCACCGGCCCCCCGTATTTTTCGAAAGCCGCGACGGCGGCCACGATCCGGTCCGCGCCGACCTCGAGCGGGTTCTCGTAGAGAATGGGCATGCCCGTCTTGAGGCCCGGGCCGACGATCCGGGCGTCGACCCGGAAGAAGCTCCGGCAAACGTCCTCGAACACGGGCGTCAGCGGGGGGACGACGCTCGAGATGATGCCGCCCGCGATCCCCCCGGGGTCGTGGCCGGAGATGCGGAAGAGGTCGAGGAGGGTGGCCCCGTAATCGTCGCTCGTCCTGTCCCGATCCGTCTTCAGCTTCCAGGCCTTGACGAGCTTCTTGGCTTCGAAGAGACCGAGGGCGACGGTGGTGTTGCCGATGTCGACGGCGAGAAGCATGGACTCTCTCCTTGTTATTGGCCCTCGAGTCCCAGGATGTCGTCGAGGGCGACAGGCTCGGTCCGTCCCCGGCGGCCGACGAGCAGCCGCCCCCGGGCGTCGAGCCCCCGGTAGACGCCCTGGAAGGGCCCGGAGCCGGTCGTCACCCGGATCGGATCGCCGGAGGAGAACGCCGCCCGGTCCTCGAAGGCCTTGACGATCGTTCCCGGCTCTCCCCGGATGAGCGCATTATACCAGTTGTCGAGGGCCCGGCAAAGAGCGGCAAAAACCGCGTCCTTGTCCGTCGGACGCCCGGCGATCAGGTCGAGAGAGGTCGCGCGGGGCCTCAGTTCCTCCGGAAAATCCTCCTCCCTGTGCCCGACGTTGATCCCGACCCCGACGACGGCGAAAGCGGGGCCGGAGCCGGTCGAGACGCTCTCGACCAGGATCCCTCCGAGCTTTCTGCCGTCCCGAACGAGGTCGTTGGGCCACTTGAGACGGACCTCGATCCCGGAAGCGGCCAGGACGGCGTCGGCGGCCGCGACGCCCGCGGCGAGCGGCAGGAGGTGGAACCAGGGGCCCGGACCTTGCGGCGGGAAGCGCAGGACGAAAGAAACGTAGAGGCCCATCCCGGGCGGCGAATGCCAGAGCCGGCCTTTCGTGCCCCGTCCCCGGGTCTGTTCCTCGGCCAGGACGGCCGTCCCGTGGGCGGCGCCCTCCCGGGCCAGATCGCGGGCCGCGTCGTTCGTGGAAGACACCGTCCCCAGCTTGTGAACGACAGTCCCGAGGGGCATGATCAGGAGCCTCCGGTCCCGACGCGCTCCTTCGGACGCCGGCCGGCCGGGTCGCCCACGCCTCACTCCCTGGGCCCGGGGCTTCGGGCCTGCCGGGACTCCCATTCCCTGAGCTCGGCCAGGAGAACGGCCCGCAGGCGCTTCTCGATCTCCCTTTCCAGGCCGCCGACCTCGCTTCGGACCCACTCGCGAAACCCGGGGTCCCGGAGCCGGTCCCGATCGTCCGGTCTGCCGGGCGGGCCGGAAGGAAGCTTTTCCCGAAGGTCGGCGGGGAGCCCCTCGTGAGGCGGGAGAGCGGCGGGGCCCTCTTCGGGCTCGCCGGATGGGGGCCAGACCGGTTCTTCCGGCATGGTCGAGGGGCCCGTTTTCCGGGCGATGAGCTCGCGCACCGCGGCGGCCAGCCGCTCCGAGTCGAAGGGCTTCTGGACGATCCTGTCGTAATCCCCGTCCTTGATCCTCTCCAAGTCCGCGGGTTCGAAGCCCCCCCTCAGCCCAACGACCGGAAAGCTCCCGAGGCCCTCCCGGCCCCTCAGGGCCCGGCCGATCTCCGCGCCCCCCGGAGCCGACAAAGAGAGACTGACGAGGACGGCGTCGGGCCGGACGCCGTCCATCGCCTCCAGGAGGGACGGTCCGTCCTCGAACGGATAGATCCTGAACTCCGGCTCGGGGAAGACGGCCTGGGCGATCTTCTGCATCGAAGGACTGGGGTCGGCGACAATGATCCTGTAGGGCATGTCCGTTCTTGAAAAGACCGGGCGACGGCCAGCCCAATCTAACCTTTTTCCGGCCGGAGTGTCAATCGCTCCACGCCGCGGACACCCCTCAATAATCGATCGACACGCAGTTGTCCCCGAGCAGGACCTCGACCTTCTTGATGAGGTCCTCCGTCGGGGCCACCCTCTGGACCTCGGCGCTCCTCGTGAAGAGCCGGTAGGAGTGCGGCGTCTCGAGCTCGAAATAGACGGGACAGAGGCCTTCGTGGGCGTCGAGGATGGTCTTCAGCTCGGCCAGGGTCGCTTCCTCCAGCCCGGGAAGGAAGATCCGGACGACGACGCGCTTGGCCTGCTTTTCGAAGGCCTCGGCCAGGGGCATGGCCTGGACCAGGCTGATCCGCCGGCTGTCCCCCTCCCCCATGTATTTCCCTTTGACCCAGACGAGCTGGCCTTCCCGAAGGTACGTGCCGAACTTGCCGTAGCATTCCGGGAAGGCCACGGCCTCGATCCGGCCGGTCAAGTCCTCCAGGGTGAAGGCCGCCATCCGCTCGTCTTTCTTGGTCTTCAGCTGTTTGAGGACCGTGATGATCCCGGCGGCCCGGATCTCCTTGTCGAAGTCCCGCTCGTCGTCCAGTTCGCCGAGCCCGTGGGAGACGAGCTTTCGGAGCCGGTCCTTGTACCGGGCGAGGGGATGGCCGGTGATGTAGAAGCCCAGCGCTTCCATCTCGTAGGACAGGAGGTGGGATTCGTCCCACTCTCTCATCTCCAGGACCTCCTGGGGGGCGGCCGGCGGCTCGGCTTTGCCGGAGCCGAAAAGGAGGGACTGGCGGGACGCCCGGGTCTTCTGGATCTCGTGGCCGAACTCGATCATCCGGTCGAGCAGGTGGTAGCATTGGGACCGCTTCCATCCCAGCGAATCGAAGGCCCCCGCCTTGATCAGGCTTTCCACGGCCTTGCGGTTGAGGACCTTCGAATCGTGATCCCGGAAGAGGTCGAAGGGCGAGCCGAACGGGCCGAGAGCCGTCCGGGCGGCGACGAGCTCCTCGACCGCCCCCTGGCCGATGCCCTTGACCGCGGCCAGTCCGAAGCGGATGTTGCCGTCCTCGACCGTGAACCGGAAATCGCTCTTGTTGACGTCGGGCGGCAGGACTTGGATGCCCATCTCGTGGCATTCGCCGATGTATTTGACGACCTGGGGCGTCGCTCCGCGCTCGGCTTCGGAGGTCAGCAGCGCGGCCAGGAAGTGAACGGGAAAGTGGGCCTTGAGATAGGCCGTCTGGTAGGCCAGCAAGGCGTAGGCGGCGCTGTGGGATTTGTTGAACCCGTATTCGGCGAACTCCTTGATCTGTTCGAAGAGCTTGTCGGCCTTGGCCTGGCTGATCCCTTTCTTGCGGGCCCCCTGGATGAACTTCTGCTTCTGGGCCCTCATCGCCTCTTTGTCCTTCTTGCCCATGGCTTTGCGCAGGATGTCGGCCCCGGCCAATGAGAAGCCGGCCAGGTCGGTGGCGGTCCGCATGACCTGTTCCTGGTAGACGATGATGCCCCTGGTCTCCTTGAGGATGGGCTCGAGCTCCGGAAGCTCGTAGGCCACCCGCTCCGGGTGGTTGCGGCGATGGATGAATTCGTCGGTCATGCCGCTCTTGAGAGGCCCCGGCCGGTATAGGGCGTTGAGGGCGATGAGGTCGCGGAACTCGTCGGGGCGGACGCGCCGGAGGAGATCTTTCATGCCCGGGCTCTCGAACTGGAAGACGCCGTCCGTGTTGCCCGCCTGGAAGACCTGGAACGTCTTGGCGTCGTCGAGAGGCAGGTCGGAGATGACCATCTCCCGTCCCGTCCCGTCGCGAATGAGCTTCAGGGCGTCGTCGATGACGGTCAGGTTCCGCAGACCGAGGAGGTCCATCTTGAGGAGGCCCAGGGACTCGACTTCGCTCATGGCGAACTGGGTCGTGATCTCGCCCTTGACCGATTGGTAGAGCGGCAGGAACTCGACCAGCGGCTTGGGGGTGATGACGATGCCGGCGGCGTGGATCGACGGGTGGCGGACCTGGCCTTCGATCCTCTGGGCGATGGCCAGGAGCTGGGCGATCTTGGAGTTCCGGTCCCGCAGGGCCCGGAGCTCGGGGACGCTCTTCAGTCCCTCGGCGATGGTCGAATCGGGGCCCAAGGGGATCATTTTCGCGATGCGGTCGACCTCGGGCAGCGGCACCTCGAGGACCCGGCCGACGTCGCGGATGGCCCCGCGGGCGGCCATCGTCCCGAAGGTGATGATCTGACAGACGTTCTCCTGTCCGTATTTGTCCGTCACGTATTCGATCATCTCGCTCCGGCGGCGGGCGCAGAAGTCCATGTCGATGTCCGGCAGGCTGATGCGCTCGGGGTTGAGGAAGCGCTCGAACAGGAGGTCGTACTCGATGGGGTCGATCTCGGTGATCTCGAGGACGTAGGCCAGCAGGCTCCCGGCCGCCGAGCCGCGGCCCGGCCCGACGGGGATGCCTTTCTCGCGGGCCGTCTTGAGAAGGTCCCAAACGATCAGGAAATAACCTTCGAAGCCCATCTGCTTGATGAGCTTGATCTCCCTTTCGAGCCGGCGCTCATACTCCTCGACGGCATGGGCCTGGTCCTCGGAGGCCTCCCCGGCCGCCCGTTTGGCCATCCGGCCTCGGAAACCCGCCCAGGCGACCTCCTCGAAGTACTCGCTCAGGGTCTTGCCGGCGGGGGGGGTGAAGTTGGGCAGAAAATACGATTTGGTGGGGAAGTCGAAGCCGCACCGGGAGGCGATGCGGCCCGTGTTCTGGATGGCCTCCGGCATCTCCCGGAAGAGCTCCGTCATCTCTCCGGCGGACTTGAAAAAGAACTGGTCCGAGCTGAATTTCATGCGCTCCGGATCGGAGATCTTGCGGTTGGTCTGGATGCAGACCAGGACGTCCTGGCTCTCGGCGTCCTCGCGGCGGGCGAAGTGGATGTCGTTGGTGGCGACGAGCGGCAAATCGAGCTTGCGGGCCACGGCGACGAGCTGCGGGAGGACGGCCTTCTGCTCCGGCATCCCGTGGTCCTGGAGCTCGATATAATAATCCCCCGGGGAGAAAAGGGCCGCGTATTCCCGGGCGGCGTCCTCGGCTTTCTCCGGGAAGCCCCGGCTGAGCCAGACGGAGACCTCCCCTTTGAGACAGCCCGACAGGCCGATCAGCCCTTCGGCGTGGGCGGCCAGAAGCTCCTTGTCGATCCGGGGCCGGTAATAGAATCCCTCGAGGTAGCCCTTCGTGAGCAGCCGGCAGAGGTTCCGGTAGCCCGCCTCGTCCTTGACGAGAAGGGTCAGATGGAAGTGATGGACGTCTCTCCCGGGGGTGGGCTTCTTGTCGAACCGGCTGCCGGGAGCCACGTAGACCTCGCAGCCGAGGATGGGCTTGATGCCCCGGGCCTTGGCCTCCTTGAAGAACGAAACGGCCCCGAAGATGTTGCCGTGGTCCGTCAGGGCCACGGCCGGCATGTCGTTCCTGAAGGCGGCATCCACGAGGTCGGGGATCTTCAGGCAGCCGTCGAGGATGGAATACTCGGAATGATTGTGAAGGTGAACGAATGTCGGTTCCATGTCGATCCGCAGGCCGGCCCGGCTATCGGCGGGGCCCGGCGCCGTCCTTTACTCCCACTCGATCGTCCCGGGCGGTTTGGTCGTGACGTCGTAGACGACGCGGTTGACCCCCTGGACCTCGTTGACGATGCGCGTCGAAATCCGGGACATGAGCTTCGGGGCCGCCGGGTACCAGTTGGCCGTCATCCCGTCCGTGCTCTGGACGAGCCGGACGACGACGACCCGGTGATAGGTCCTCTGGTCGCCCATGACGCCGACCGACCGGACGGGAAGCAGGACGGCGAAAGCCTGCCACAGCCTCCGGTAGATCCCGGCCCGGCGGACCTCCTGGAGGATGATGTCGTCGGCGGCCCTGAGGATCTCGAGGCTTTCCCGGTTGACCTCGCCGATGAGGCGGACGGCCAGCCCCGGACCCGGGAAGGGGTGCTGGTGGATGAAATCCTTGTCGACGCCGAGCTCGAGGGCCAGGGCCCGGACCTCGTCCTTGAAAAGCTCGCGCAGGGGCTCGACGAGCTTGAACCGCAGCCCCTTCGGCAGGCCGCCCACGTTGTGGTGGGACTTGATCACCGAGGACGGCCCCTTGACGGGATTGGATTCGATGACGTCGGGGTAGATCGTCCCCTGGGCCAGGAACTCCGCGCCTCCGATCCGGGTCGCCTCCCGGTCGAAGAGGTGGATGAAGAGCCGGCCGATCGTCTTCCGCTTCCGTTCCGGGGACACGATGCCTTGGAGCTTCTCCAGGAACAGGTCCGAGGCGTCGATGCCGATGACCTTGAGGGCGAACTTGTGCCGGAAGGCCTCCATGAGGTCCGCGTACTGGCCTTTCCGGAGCAATCCGTTGTCGATGAAGATGCAGACGAGCTTGTCCCGGACGGCTTTGTGGATGATGAGCGAAGTGACGAGCGAGTCGACGCCGCCGCTCAGTCCGCAGATGACCTTGCCGCGGCCCACGGTCTCCCGGATCTCCCTGACCTTGTTCTCGACAAAGGAGGATATGTTCCAGTCGGCCTTCAGGCCGGCCAGGCGGAAGAGGAAATTCCCGAGGACCCTCTGGCCTTCCCGGGTGTGAATGACCTCGGGGTGGAACTGGACGCCGAAGAACCTCCGGCCGCGGTCCTCGATGGCGGCGGCCTTGGTGTTGGCCGTGCTGCCGGTGACGGCGAATCCCGGCGGGACCTTTTCCAGCCGGTCGCCATGGCTCATCCAGACTTGCTCCCTGTCCTTGACCCTGGCCAGGAGTCCGGAGCGGTCGAGGACCCGCAGGGACGCAAAGCCGTACTCCCGCTCTTTGGAAGGGATGACTTTGCCGCCCAGGAAATGGGCCATCAGCTGGACCCCGTAGCAGATCCCCAAAATGGGGACACCCAGATCGAAAAGGCCCTCGGGCGGATGGGGAGCGCCCTTCTCGTAGACGCTCTGCGGCCCTCCGGACAGGACGATGGCGGACGGGGCGGCTTCGCGGACCTTGGCCAGGGGCGTCGAGAAGGGCAGGATCTCGGAGTAGACGCCGAGCTCGCGGACCTTGCGGGCGATGAGCTGGGTGTACTGCGACCCAAAATCGAGGATCAGGACTTTCTGCATGGAGTGATTCTAGCAGACAGGTCCTCGCGTTTCAAATCCCGCGCGGCCTATCCCCGACGCCGGCCGTTTATGCTAAACTGGGGGCGATCGATGGCGGGAGAAACGCTCATGGAATGGGAAACAATGGCCCGGGAATTGAGTCAAACGACGGACACCAAGATCGTCCTGCTGGTCATGGACGGCGTCGGCGGGCTACCCGTCGACGGCAAGACCGAGCTCGAGACGGCCCGCAAGCCGAACCTCGACGCTCTCGCCGCGCGAGGGGTTTGCGGCCTGTCCGATCCGGTCTTCATGGGCATCACGCCCGGGAGCGGCCCGGCCCACCTGGCCCTTTTCGGCTACGACCCTCTCCGCTACCGGCTCGGCCGCGGCATCCTCGAAGCCCTGGGCTCGGGGGTCGAGGTCGGCCGGGACGATCTCGTGGCCCGCGGCAATTTCGCCACCCTCAAGGACGGCCTGGTCGTCGATCGACGCGCGGGCCGCATCCCGACCGAAGAGAACATCCGCATCTGCGAACACCTCAACGCCCGCCTTCCCCGGCGGGAAGAGGCCGCGGTCCGGGTCTTTCCGGGCAAGGAGCACCGGTTCGTGGCCCGGTTCAGCGCCGAGGGGCTGTCCGACGCCCTGACCGACGCCGACCCGCAGAAGGACGGCCGGCCCCCGGTCCCGACGGCTCCGCTCGGGCCCGAGGCCGACAAGGCCTCCGGCATCGTCAACCGTTTTCTCGACGATGTCGCGGCCGCCCTCGAGAACGAGCCCAAGGCCAACACGGCCCTGCTCCGCGGCTTCTCCAAGTTCCCCTCCATCCCGACCATGCCGGAGCTGTTCAAGGTCCGGCCGGCGGCCATCGCCAACTACCCCATGTACAAGGGACTGGCCCGGCTCCTGGGCATGGAGGTCATGGACGTCGGAGGCGGCACCGCCGGCCTCTTCGATTCCCTGGAGAAGAGCTACGCCGGCCACGACTTCTTCTACATCCACTATAAAAAGACCGACTCGGCCGGCGAGGACGGGAATTTCGCGGCCAAGGTCGCGGCCATCGAGGAGCTCGACGCCCACATTCCCCGCCTCCTGGCCCTGCGCCCGGACGTCCTCGTCGTCACCTCGGACCACTCGACGCCCTCGCTCCTCAAAGGCCACTCGTGGCATCCGAACCCGTTCCTGCTCGTCTCGGCGACGGCCGGCGTCGACGACGCCCGCGTCTTCACGGAGAGGGCCTGCGCCGGGGGCCTCCTCGGCCGCTTCCGTTCGCTCTACGCCATGCCCCTGATGCTGGCCCACGCCCTGAAGCTGAAGAAATTCGGGGCCTGAAACGGCCCTCCAACCAAGGGGCCGCGCGCCGGAGAGCCCGGCCCCCGGGGCGATCCCAGGAGGCCGACAAGGCGGAGCGGGAAAGGGCCCGGTCGGTGGACAAGGCGCGGCGCCTCATATAAAATTGGAGGGAATTGAAGATCGCGAGGCCCGGTTCGCCCCTTCTCCTCCTGGGGTCGTTGTGCGCGTCCCTGCTGGGCGGCGCCCAGACCGACCCGCGGGCCGAGATCGCCAACCTCCGCCAGCACACCCACCCGGCCTTCACCCGCATCGTCCTCGACATCGGGACGCTGCGCGAGTACACCTCGGGCGAGCTGCGGGACCCGGACCGGGTCTATGTCGACGTCCTCCAGGCCAAGCTCAATCCCATCCTCCAGAACCAGTCCTACCCTTGTCAGGCGGGCTACATCAGCCAGGTGCGGATCTCCCAGAAAACACCGAGCACGGTCCGGGTGGTGGCCGACGTCGACTTCGCCAAGGTCCTGTCCTATCGGGTCTATCCTCTTTTCGACCCGTTCCGACTGGTCATCGACATCCACCCGGTCGACAGGGCCGGCGTTCACGGGGGCGCGGACCCGTCCGGCAACATCCCGTCCGCGAAACCCTCGGGCCTGCCTCCGGACCCCGCTCCGTCCGGATATTCGATGGCCCGGCAGCTGGGCCTGGGGGTGCGGACCATCGTCATCGACCCCGGCCACGGCGGCCCCAAGCCGGGGACCATCGGCAAGAGCGGCCTCCAGGAGAAGACCATCAACCTCGACGTGGCCCTGGCCCTCCAAAAGCTCCTGAGGGATAAAGCCGGCTTGGAGGCCGTCCTGACGCGGGAGACGGACATCGACGTGCCCCTCGAGAACCGGACGGTCATCGCCAACCAGAAGCGGGCGGACCTGTTCGTCTCCATCCACACGAACGCCCACCGGGACAGGAACCGGGGCGGCGTCGAGTCGTTCTACCTGAACATCAGCCCCGACCCCGAGGTCAACAGGCTGGCCGCCCTGGAGAACGCCACCTCGACCAAGAACATCGGCGAAATGAAGGGCATCATCCAGAAGATCGTCCAGAACAGCAAGATCCAGGAATCGCGGGACCTGGCCGACAAGATCCAGCGGAACCTGGTCAAGTCCCTGGCCAAGGACCTCCCCGGGATCCAGAGCCTGGGGGTCAAAGGCGGCCCGTTCTGGGTCCTCATCGGCGGAGAAATGCCGTCCGTGCTGGTCGAGATCTCCCACCTCAGCAACGCGCGCGAGGAGGAGAAGCTCAAGACGAGGAAGTATCGCGAGCTGGCCGCTGAGGGCATTTACGACGGCATCATGGAATACATCAGATCACTCGGGAAAGGATGATCCGCATGAAAAGACGCGCATTCATCAGGGACGTGGCCGTCGGCGGTCTGGCTCTTCGCTGGGCGCCGGGGCTTCTCGCCGGGCAGGCCGCGCCGGCGCTTCCTCATCTGGGCGTCGCCGAAGGGGCCTCTCCCTACGCCATCACCAAGGAAGCCGTGGCCGCCATCGGCGGGATGTCCCGGTTCGTGGCCCGGGGCGACAAGGTCGTCGTCAAGCCCAATATCGGCTGGGACCGGACCCCGGAGATGGCCGCCTGCACCAATCCCGAGGTCGTCAAGGCCCTCGTCGAGCTGGCCCAGGAGGCCGGCGCCAAGAGCGTCATCGTCATCGACAACACGACCAACCAGGCCCGCCGCTGCTACATCCGCTCGGGCATCCAGGAGGCCGTCAAGCAGGCCGGCGGGACCATGCTCTTCGTCGACGAGCACCGGGTCAAGAAGATGAGCCTCGGCGGAGAGTGGCTCAAGGAATGGGACATCGTCCTCGACGTCATCGAGGCCGACAAGATCATCAACGTGCCGATCGCCAAGCACCATTCCCTGTGCCGGGTGACCCTGGGCATGAAGAACTGGCTCGGAGGCATCAGCGGCGCCCGCAACCAGCTCCACCAGCGGATCGACGAGGCCGTGGTCGACCTGGCCGCCTTCTTCAAGCCCGCTTTGACCGTGCTCGACGCCTATCGGATCCTCGTCCGGAACGGCCCTCAGGGGGGACGGATCTCGGACACGGAGCTGCGGGAGACGGTCGTGGCCGGCGTCGACGCGGCGGCCGTGGACGCCATGGGCGCGTCCTTCTTCGAGCTCGCTCCCCAAGACGTCCCCTACCTGCGCATGGCGCGCGAGCGGGGGTTGGGGCGCATCGACCTGGAGGGCCTGAATATTGATAAAAGAAAGATCTAAGAAATACCGGGCCCTCCAACGCCTGCGGATGGCCAGCCAGGCCGGGTTCTTCGCCCTTTTCCTCTATCTGCTCATCGGAGCGCGCTACACCGGAGAGGATTACATCGGCTCGACGGTCCAGCGCTTTTTCCATTTCGACCCTCTGCTGGCCCTGGTCACGATCGTCTCGGCCCGGGTCCTCGTCGCCTCGTTCGCTTTCGCCCTCGTCACGGTCGTCGCGACCGTCCTTCTGGGGCGCGTTTTCTGCGGCTGGGTCTGCCCGCTGGGCTCGGTCCATCAGTTCGCCTCCTTCGCCTTCAAGCGGACCAAGTTCCTGCGGCCGCCCAAGGAGGAGAGCGCGAGCCTGGCGTGGAAGTATTTCATCCTGTTCGCCGTCCTGGCCGGCGCCCTCCTCGGGCTGAACCTGGCCGGATACCTCGACCCCTTCTCCTTCCTGGCCCGGTCGCTGTCGACGGCCGTCTTCCCGATCCTGGCCCAGGGCCTTTCGAGCCTCAACGGCGTCATCTACGGGCTGGGGCTCGTTTCGGTCGGACGGTCCGTGTCCCATTTCCTCGAGAACTGGTCCCTCAACGCCACGTTCGTCCAGGGGTTCGCCATCGGCCTGATGTTCCTGGGAGCCCTGGCCCTCAACGCCCGGAAGGAGCGTTTCTGGTGCCGGTACCTGTGCCCGGCGGGAGCCCTGCTGGGCCTGCTCTCCCGCGTCAACCTCTTCAAGCTGCGGATCGACCCCGGGAAGTGCATCGAGTGCGGCCTCTGCACCCAGCACTGCCAGACCCAGGCCCAGCCCTTCCCCAACGACAAGTGGAAGAGCGGCGAGTGCGTCTACTGCGAAACCTGCGCGGCCATTTGCCCGACCGCAGCCATCGGCTTCCCGGCCGGGGCCGCGGCGGAAAAGACGACCAACGTCTCCAACGTCGACTTGTCGCGCCGCAAGGTCCTTCTGTCGACCTTCCTGGGCCTTTTCGCCGTGCCCTTCTTCCGCCTGACGCCGTTCCGCGATCGGGCCTCCCCCAAGCTCATCCGGCCGCCGGGTTCGCTCGCCGAGGCCGGTTTCCTGGCCAAGTGCGTCAAGTGCGGCCAGTGCATGCGGGCCTGCCCGACCAACGGCCTCCAGCCGGCCCTCGCCGAGGCCGGCCCCGAGGGCCTCTGGACGCCCGTCCTGGTCCCCAAGATCGGCTACTGCGAGTACTATTGTTCGCTCTGCACGCAGGTCTGCCCGACGGGGGCCATCAAAGAGCTGACCATCGAGGAGAAGGGCGAGGTCAAGATCGGCACGGCCTGGGTCCGGAAGGAGCGCTGTATCCCCTACGTCCTGGGCAAACCCTGCATCGTCTGCGAGGAACATTGCCCGGTGTCGCCCAAGGCCATCAAGCTCGTCGACGTCGAGGCCCACCTCGCCGACGGGCGGGTCGTCGTCCAGAAAGGCCCGGTCGTGGACATCGAGCTGTGCATCGGGTGCGGGATCTGCGAGAACAAGTGCCCGGTCATGGACGACCCGGCCATTTTCGTCACCAGCGTCGGCG
>Ga0194126_10002778_pt1 | contig 28184 bp, 30 predicted proteins | sample TA2KigC150mmetaG_FD_148641 | JGI IMG/M metagenome (GOLD analysis project Ga0194126, IMG submission 148641) | Freshwater microbial communities from Lake Tanganyika, Tanzania - TA2015035 Kigoma Deep Cast 150m | ecosystem: Environmental > Aquatic > Freshwater > Lake | place: Tanzania: Lake... | reverse complement strand
CCAACGCGCGCCAAAGCAATGCCATGGATTGCCCAGGGCATTGATAACCTTCGTTACTGGGTGCGGTTAATTCCCCACCCGGTGATTGGCATAGGTGGCGTCAATAGTCAGAATCTGGGGGCGATTCGTGCCACCGGCTGCGCATCCGCCTCAGTGATTCAGGCAATCGTGGGAGCAGAGAGTCCGATTCAGGCTTTTAGGAGCCTGCAGCAGCAGTGGGATCAGGCGCCGGTGCTGCAAGAACAACCGCCGGCACTGGCCCGGCCGACACTAGCGGCCTGAGGGCGTGGGCCCAAGGCCTGTAGGTAATGGGACTGGGGCCACCGCATTGACCGCTGGGCCGGTCACAATTCCAAGGGCGGCACCACCCACCACCCCAGTGGCAATCTCGCCCGCGGTCTTGCCCTTGCCGCCGCAATGAATCTCCATGCGCGAGGCATCGATCCGATCTGCAGTATCCAGGCCGGCGTTGGCAGCAATCACGGCCGGCAGGAGCACCCCACCGGACAGCACGAGAGCCACAGGCGAGGCAATCATGCGGGCCAATTTCAGTTCATCGTGAAGCCGGGTGTCGTCAGCGGCAGTTCTGCAGGCATCGGAATGAAAGGCGGGGTGGTCCCGATCGAGCTTGGAGAAAGTCTTCGAGGACGTGCTGGCGCAGCCCGCCAATAGCGCAGAACAAAAAAGGCCCGAAAGGAGTCGAATCACCCAGGCAAGATGACACGGCCTCTTATAAAAATCAACGGCTTATGGCCGAATTTTTACTTCATGACTTAGGTGGAATCCCAGGCAATAAACCAATGGTTTGGCACAGCCGTAAGACCCGTCATGGACGTATCCCGAATGTATAAAGCTGCCCGACTGGCCGCCCTTTTGTTGGCGCTGTGGGGCCCGCATGCCCACGCCCGCTTTGAAAAGCTCGCAGATCTGGATGAGGTGTCTGTCTCAACCGAGCCCAATTTCCTGACCAATGAGGGGCCGCAGCTTCTTCGGACCTGGATTCTACTGGACTTTAAAGAGGCCCAGCAGTTCGAGCCGACACCCCATGCCATGAACCCGAGGAGCCTGCTGAACTATCGCTCCCGAAAAGATTATGTCCAGGTCGACTGCCGCCGAAATCTTTACACCGAACTTGCGACCCAGATGTTCCCCGAGGCCGAAGGCAAAGGTAAGACGGTATTTGAGAGCACCTTCCACCGATCTGGCCTGCCCCGCTTTGTTACCCCAAGCTCACACGAGGGAGCCGTTCTGGTCTTTCTCTGCCGCGGTATTCGGCCGCCCGCTAATTAACGCCACCCGAGGCGAGACGACAGGCCTCAGCGTTTTGATAATTGCGCTGTCTTACCAGGTCGGCAAGAAATCGAAACTGCTCTCGCAGCCGATGGCGGAATACCGCATCAATCACAATCGTGGGCAGCTTGAGAGCAAAATCTACTTCGGACTCGTAGAGAACACGGCTGCCGCCTGACTAACTGGAAATCGACCAACGGCCCGCATAGAACTTCGGATCGCCGCGAACCAACGAAAAACTCAATTCTCTTGGGCGCATTTCCGTGTATTCAACAACCGTCTCCAGTTGAATCGGAAACAGTAGTACAGAATCCCTCACCAGGCGGCGCACAATCGCTTTATTGCCCGCAACCCGATCCACCGACCACTCCTTTATTTCAGGCTGAACCCGAAGATTGGCCTCGTAATCTGTCAAGAACGCAAAGGCCTCACATGGCCGCAGCGGCAATCGGAAGCTCGCTTTCGAGACAATCCTGCCCTGCTGTCGCTCGGTCAGGACCTGAATGTCCGAATCTGCAGCCGCTGCAAAAGCAGCCAGATGCGAAAGCGCCAGCAGCGCGAAGGCTAGAAAAGCCGCACTAAATCGCACGACAGCGCACGAAGGTTTGGAGGCGGGGGTCGGAATCGAACCGGCGTCCACGGCTTTGCAGGCCGCTGCATAACCACTCTGCCACCCCGCCGGTGGGCTTGTAATTGGAGCGGGAGACGAGTCTCGAACTCGCGACCTCAACCTTGGCAAGGTTGCGCTCTACCAACTGAGCTACTCCCGCATTGCACGAAGCCTTAGATTCTAGCTTTTTTAGGCTTTTTTCTGCAACTCGGGCCAGGCGGCCCGCAGGTAATAGACCATCGAGACCACGGTCAATACGGCCGCGCCCCAGATCAGCACCAGGCCCCAGGCCCGGGTATCGACCAGGCCCCAGAAAATGCTGCCATGAAAGAGCAGAAACGGTATCGCCACCATCTGCGCAATCGTCTTGGCCTTGCCCATCCAATTGACAGCCACACTGGCCCGCGCGCCGACAGATGCCATCCATTCACGCAGGGCAGAAATCGTGATTTCGCGGCCGACAATGATCAGTCCGATAATCGGGTTGAGCCGGCCCAGCTCAATCAGCGCCACCAAGGCCGTGCAGACCATGAGCTTATCGGCAACTGGATCAAGAAATGCGCCAAACGGTGAGGTCTGATTCCACTTACGGGCCAGCCAGCCATCGATCCAGTCGGTAACGGCCGCCACCACAAAAATAATGGTCGACCAGAGATTACGCTCGGGCTCGCTTAATCCCATCGGCAGATAAAACACCGCCACCAGCAGTGGAATGGCCACGATGCGGGCCCATGTCAGCAGATTCGGCAGGTTCCAGACCATCAGCGAATTATGAACTACGCAATCGCCGATACAGATCCTGCGCGGTCTGCCGTGAAATCCCCTCAACACTGGCAAGATCTTCAATACTCGCAGCCTTTAGGCCCGCCAGCCCACCGAATCGGGCCAAAAGCCGCTGCCGACGCTTCGGACCAATGCCCTCGACATCATCCAACACGGACCCAATCTGCGCTTTGGCCCGCCGCGCACGCATGCCCGTGATGGCAAATCGGTGGGCCTCATCCCGTATTTTTGCAATCAGCATCAGCGCAGGGTGATCGGGCCCAAGTGCGATCTCGCGGCCATCTGGAAAAATAAGGGTCTCAAGGCCCACCTTTCGGCCCTCGCCCTTTGCCACCCCGACCAAGAGCGAAGCATCAAGCCCCAGCCCTTCAAAGACTTCCATCGCAACACCGAGCTGGCCTTTGCCGCCATCAATCAGCACCAGATCCGGCAAGGTTTCTAACTGCTCATATCGCCTGCCAAGGGCCTGGCGCATCGCGGCGTAATCATCGCCTGGCGTGATCTCCCGGATATTGAACCGTCGATACTCAGCCGGCCGCATCTCGTGATGCTGATAGACCACGCAGGAGGCCTGGGTCGACTGGCCTGCCGTGTGGCTGATATCAAAGCACTCGATCCGTAAGTCCGAGGGATCCTCGCCTTCCGATGTTAGCCCAAGCGTCTGGGCCAAGATCTGTGTCTTTGATTGCTGTGAACCCATCTCCTGGGCCCGTCGTGCTAGGCCAAGACGAGCATTGGACTCTGCAAGGCTTAACCACTCGCGCCGCTTGGCCTGGGGCTGATGCAGCACTCGAATCTCTTTGCCCGCCTGGGCGGAAAGCCACTCCGATATCGCCGCGACACACTCGGGCCGGTTGACCACAATGGCCTGCGGCATCTCATGCGATCCGTAGTGCTGAGATACAAATGCAAGCAGGGCCTCATCCTGCAGTTCATTGAGATCCGCTTCCTGCAGCTCGATGCCGGCTGAGGAAAAATGCACCCGGTCCCCAAGGTGGCGGCCCCCGCGCACCATGGCAAGGTTGACCGCGATATTTTTTCCATCGGTTGCGACTGCCAGCAGATCGCAGTCCAGCTCTGGATGAGTCTCCATATTGTGCTGCTCCAGCACCTTGGACAGCGAAGCGATCTGATCACGAAATGAGGCAGCCTGCTCATAGTGCAGCTGGCCGGCTGCCGCATTCATTTTCTCTTCCAGCTCATGCAAAAGTTCCGCCGATCCGCCCTTTAAAAACCGAACAGCACGGCCGACATCATCGGCATAGTCAGACGCTGGGATTTTCTGCACACAGGGGGCGCTGCAGCGATGGATCTGATGCAGCAGGCAAGGCCGGGTCCGATTCGAAAACACCGAATCGGTGCAGCTGCGCAATTGAAATACCTTTTGCAGAATGTGAATGCTCTCCTTCACTGCCCATGCATTCGGAAACGGCCCAAAAAACTGCGACTGCCGATCCAGGGCGCCGCGATAGTAGGAGATACGTGGAAACGCATGGCCGCTGAGCTTCAGAAACGGATACGACTTGTCATCACGAAAAAGAATATTAAATTTCGGGGCCAGCGCCTTGATCAGATTGTTTTCCAAAAGCAAGGCCTCGGCCTCGCTGCGCACCACCGTGATTTCAATATCGCGAATCAAGCTCACCATCTTGGCGATTCGCGGTGATAGGCCGGAGCCGCGGAAATAAGACGCAACCCGCTTTTTTAAATCCTTGGCCTTGCCGACATACAGCACCCGGCCCTCCTCGCCCAGCATGCGATATACGCCGGGGTGATTGGGCATCGACATCAGCCGAGACTTGATGATTGACTCAGACATACTGCCGCACGAGCGCAAAAACGGCTGAAAACATCTCCGCAGTCAGCCGGCCGGTGTTGGTGTTGTAGCGGCTCGGATGATAGCTATCGATAAGACGAAGGCCGGCGACCTCATGGACAGCGGCATGGGCAAATCGATAGGCACTGCGCTTAATCGATCGCTCACTGCCTGCCAGGCACGACAGCACCGCATCATGGGCGACTGCGCCCAGGCAGACAATGACTTCAGGCCCGACCGACTTGATCTCCTGGGCCAGATACTTCGCGCAGGTCTTGGTCTCGGCAGGCGTCGGCTTATTCTGAGGCGGCAGGCACTTCACGGCATTGGTGAGCCGGCAGTCAATCAGCGCCTGATCATCATCCCGAGACAGCGATCGTGGATTTTTTGCAAAGCCATAGGCATGCAAAGTGCTGTAGAGCAGATCGCTACACCAGTCGCCAGTAAAAGGCCGGCCGCTTGCGTTGGCGCCATGCATGCCGGGGGCAAGGCCCACAACCAAAAGCCTAGCACGTGCTGATCCAAAGGGCGGCACCGGCTTACAGAAGTAACTGGGATGCTGGCTTTTGACCTGATCCAGAAACTGGGCGAGCCGGCTGCAGTCACGGCAGTCGGGATCATAGACCGAGCGATCCAATTGCATGGTCTGCCCTATTGCAGGGGCCGCAATTGCTCCAGCCCCCTGCGGCCCGGGTCATGCAGAAACTCCGGTATTCGCCGCGGGACTTCATCCAGCGCCTGCTCCACCAGATCCTGACGGTTACAAATCAGTGTTGCATCACAGCCCGCCGCAAAGGCGGCGCAGGCGCGATCGGCAACATGGGCGAGCACTGCGGCACCCGCCATGGCGAGATCATCCGAGATGATGACGCCATCAAAGCCTAGCTGCTGCCGCAGAATATCCTGCAGCCATATTTTTGAAAATCCTGCGGGCTGCGCATCCACCTGGTCATAACGAATATGGGCAGGCATCACTGCAGTAAGGGCGGGTGAACCAATGCGTGCATACGGCAGCGCATCCTGCGAGAGGATCGCCTCAAGCGGCCGCTCATCAACCGGCAGATCAAGATGCGAATCAGCCTGCGGCCAGCCATGACCAGGAAAGTGTTTGCCGCAATTTTTCATGCCTGCCAGCAGCAGGCCATGCATGAGGGCTGATGCCAATTCAGTGACCAACTCTGGGTCGCGATGAAAGGCCCGCTCACCGATGATGCTACTTTTGCCCCAGTCAAGGTCCAGCACTGGCGTAAAGCTGAAATCAACGCCCACCGCCCGCAGTTCACTGGCCAACACATAGCCCAGCTGACGCGCGCGGGCCAGCGCGGCCAGCCGGCTTGGGCCATGCTGCTCGGCCACCATTGCCCCGATACTGGACATGGATGGAATCTCAGTGAAGCCCTCGCGAAAGCGCTGCACCCTGCCGCCTTCGTGGTCCACACAAATTAAAAGCCGGCCGCAGCCCTTCGGCCGTGCCACCGCATGAATATCTGCAGTCAGCGCGGCGATCTGCGTTTTGTTTTCAAAATTTCTTGTGAAATAGATCACACCGCCCACCCAAGGATGGGCAAGGAGCTCCCGATCACGGGCAGTAAGCCGCGTGCCTTCGACATCGATGATAAAAGGGCCCAATCGGCTCATCGGTCTGTGGTCTGCACAATGGCAAGCGCCTGGGCGTGTTCGATCTCGTCAGAAATCGAGACATGAATCTGATAATGACGTTCCTGCAGATATTCCTGTAGTGCTTTTCGGGCAACCGCCTTGGGCGCGCCACGGGCATCGTTAAGAATTTCAACCGAATGCAAAGACATCGGATGGTGCAGCCCTACCCCGAGGGCCTTGCCGATGGCCTCTTTGGCGGCGAATCGTTTCGCAACATAGCGCACGGCACGATCAGCGCCTGCAACGCCAAGGGATTTTCGTCGTTGATATTCCTGAAATTCGGCTGGCCCAAGCACCCGCTGCGCGAACCGCTCGCCCCAGCGCTCCATCATCTGGCCCACGCGGCGAATCACGACGGTATCCGTGCCAATGCCAACCACCATTTAGGCGGCTCCATTGACCTGATGGGCCTCGCGCATTAAGCGCTTCATTTCCCGTACGGCCTCACGCATACCAACGAGCACTGATCGCGAGACGATCGCATGGCCGATATGCAGCTCTCGTACCCCCGGCAGCGCAGCAATCGGCTGCACATTAAAGTAGTTCAAGGCGTGCCCTGCGTTAAAGCGCATGCCCAGGCTTTGGATCTTTCCTCCCGCGCGACGAATCTTTTTGATTTCAGCGACAACAGCCGGAGCCTGTGCATCCCGGCCCTGAGAATGAAAGACTGCCGCATAGGGCCCGGTGTGAATTTCGCAGACCTGAACACCAAGATCGGCGGCCGCCTTGATTTGGGCAAGCTCTGCATCGACAAATGCACTCACCGTAATTCCGGCATCGCGCAGCCGACGGATTGTGCTGGCCAGGGATTTGCGTTGGCCCACGATGTCCAGTCCGCCTTCGGTGGTGATTTCTTGTCGGCCTTCGGGCACCAGCATGGCCATCTCGGGCTTGATCTCCGAGGCGATTGCGACCATCTCTTTTGTGGCTGCCATTTCCAGATTCAGTTTGATCTGGGTATGGGTGCGCAGCCGGCGGACATCTTCGTCTTGAATGTGACGGCGGTCCTCGCGCAGGTGCACGGTGATGCCATCTGCACCGCCCAGGTGGGCCTCGACCGCAGCCCAGATCGGATCCGGATCAATGCCGCGCCTGGCCTGCCGAAGCGTGGCCACATGGTCAATATTTACGCCGAGTTCAATCATGATGCCAATCCTGTGGAGGTGCGCTATCTTAAATCCGAACCAGATCCCGCATCACCTGCCGCGAGTGAAGCTCGTCCTCGCCTAAGTGCTGGCCCAGCAGGGCCCGTAGCAGCCGCTTGGATTCAGCTGCGATCTCGGGGTCCTCGAATGCGTGGACGGCCTGCTCAATCGATTGCTGACTGCGGGCTAAGGCCAAGAGGGTTCGGCCATGGATCAGATCAATGGCCTGAGAAGACGCTTGGGCCGACTCCATTGCCCGGGGGCCCAATCGAATGACCCCAGATTGTGGGCTGAATTGATAAAAGCCAGCCTCAGCCACCGGCGTACCGCTTGCGGTCTCGCGATCAAAATTCGGGGCCACTCCCAATTCGCGCAGCAGATTGCATTCAAAGCGGCGAAGAATCGGCTCGGTCATCTCACGGCCGCGGCCTTCGGCCTCCTGCCGTGCCAAAAGCCCAAGCGTCGCCAGCACATCATCGAAGACCACAGGATGCGGATCCTCGCGCGGCAAAAGCCGGACCATCAACTCATTGAGATAAAAGCCCGGCATGATCGCTGACCCTGAGAGCATGGCAAGGCCGCCGACCCACTCGGCAGCAATGAGCGTGCGTAACTCGGACTTGCCAGCCCAACGCAGATCGAGCAGCTGAAAAGGCTGCAGCAGCCCACGCAGTGCAGACCGCGGCCTTCTTGCACCCTTGGCGATCATGCCAAGTCGGCCATGCTCACGGGTAAAGGCCTCGACAATCAGGCTGGTCTCACGCCATGGCATGACATGCAGCACCAGCCCGCGATCAGTCGCCGCATTCATTCGACACCAAAGGCCCGAATGGCGGCCGCATCATCGGCCCAGCCGCTTTTTACTTTGACCCAGAGTTCAAGCCGCACCGTGCCATCCATCAGGCGAGCGATGTCCGCCCGGGCTTCGGTGCCGATGCGACGAATACGGGCGCCCTGCTCGCCAATGACAACCGCCTTCTGCGAGGCCTTGGCCACGACAATGCTTGCGCTAATGTCCGCATGCAATTTCCCGGGGGCGCTTACCGAGGGCTGCTCTTCGAATCGGTCAATGACAACCGTGGTCTCATACGGCAGCTCATCGCCAAGGAGTCGAAAAAGCTTTTCGCGGATTAATTCACCCGCCAGAAATCGCACGCTGCGATCGGAGATCTCGTCTTCTGCGAATCGTGGCTCGTCTTCGGGCGCAAGCTGGGCGATCTCATGAATGACGGCATCGCATTGACTGCCGCGCTCTGCCGAGACAGGAACCAAAGCATGAAAGCGTTGCATCGCGGCCAGACGATCACCCAGCGCGTAGGCAGCCTTGCGGTCCTGGGCGGAGCGGATGCGATCCGACTTATTGAGGACTGCGATGACCGGCAAGGATTTCGGAATGAGTGCCAAAGTGGCTTCATCTTCAGCAGTAAGGCCAGTGGCCTCAATCACCCAGAGCGCCAGGTCAACATCGGTCAGGGCCTGGACCGCTGTCTTATTGAGCTGCCGGTTTAATGCGTTATTGTGCCGCCGCTGTATGCCGGGGGTATCCACAAACACAATCTGAAGCCCCGGCCGGGTCAATACGCCAGTGACACGATGGCGGGTGGTCTGTGCCTTACGGGAGGTAATGCTGACTTTCTGGCCGACCCAGTAATTCAGCAGTGTTGACTTGCCCACATTGGGCCTTCCCACGATGGCCACCACAGCGCAGCGGTGTGTCATGAGCCGATCCGTTAGGCCTTGCGCTCTTTATCTTCAAAAACCAACGCCGCCTGCGGCGGGGGCGATGATTTTTTTGCGCGCCGGGTCTTCTTGGGCACGCTTGCTGTTGCCTCACGCACCGCTGCAAGGGCCTGCGTGGCGGCCATTTGCTCCGCGGCACGTCGGCTTGATCCCGACCCCAAGACGGTGATGGCAAGCTTGGCAATCGCACACTCGACCTCAAAGACCTGGCTGTGGGCAGCACCATGCGTGGCCACCACCGAATACACCGGCAGCGGCAGGCCAAGCCCCTGCAGGAATTCTTGCAGCAGCGTTTTTGCATCCTTGCCCAGTGTCTTGGGATCGACTTGTTTGAGTATCGGCGTATACAGGCTATCGATCACTCGGGCCGCCTCGGCAAATCCGCCATCTAAAAAGATGGCGCCCAATAAAGCCTCAAGGGCATCCGCAAGAATCGAGGGTCGACGCAGGCCGCCACTTTTTAACTCGCCCTCACCGAGATGCAAAAACTGATGTAGCGATAAGGTCTGGGCAATATCATGCAGGGCCTGCTGGCGCACCAGATTGGACCTCACCCGCGAGAGATCGCCTTCATCAAATTGCTTTAACTGCCGATACAGCAGATGGCCAACAGCGCAATTCAGCACGCTGTCGCCTAAAAACTCAAGACGCTCATTGTGGGCGGCACTATGGCTGCGATGGGTCAGCGCAAGCTTTAATAACGCCGGGTCTTTAAAGGTATAGCCCAGGCGTTTTTCGAGGTCCGGGGCCGTGTTACTCAAAGCCGCCCAATCGTTCGAATTTGCCGCTCATGACTTCGCCGGCGTTAAACCAAATAAAAAATGCCCTTCCCACCAAGAGCCGCTCATCAACAAAGCCGAACACGCGGCTGTCACTACTGTTATCGCGGTTATCGCCCATCATGAAATAGTGGCCCGCAGGCACCTCGCAGCGCAGGCCACGGTCGGTGACCTGGCAGCCCCTGCCGCCAGATGGCGGCAAGAACCCCAAGGGCAATCGATCATCATCATTCAGGGTGCGGTAACGCTTTCCGCCATGCTGCTCCTCAAACTGCAAGGAGATGCGGCCAGCATCAAAATACGGGTCAAGCGCCTTGGCCGCAACGGGCTGATCATTCACAAAGAGCCGCTTATTTTCGTAACGAATCACATCGCCGGGCAGGCCAATGACCCGCTTGATGTAATCCACGGTCTCATCCTCTGGGTAACGAAAAACGGCAACATCACCCCGCGCTGGCGCGCCGGTATCCAGCACCTTGGTATGCACAATAGGCAGTCGGACGCCATAAGAAAACTTGTTCACCAGAATCAGATCGCCAATCCGTAGGGTCGGAATCATAGAGCCCGATGGAATGCTAAAGGGCTCCACGACAAAGCTGCGCAGCATGAAGACCGCAAAGATGACGGGGAAAAAGCCCGCAGTGTATTCCAGCCAAAGCGGGCGCGGCGCACCTTCGGGCCGACGCTTTTTCCACGACCAGCGATCCGCGGCCCATAGCAGGCCGGTCACCACACAAAGCAGAAAAATAATCAGAGCGAAATTCATGATCAGTCCTCGACCTGCAGCACCGCCAGAAAGGCCTCTTGCGGAATCTCAACAGTGCCGACTTGCTTCATGCGTTTTTTGCCTGCCTTTTGCTTTTCCAAAAGCTTACGCTTGCGGCTGATATCACCGCCATAACATTTGGCCAGCACATTTTTGCGCAGGGCCTTGATATTTTCACGAGAAATGATGTTGGACCCTATGGCCGCCTGAATGGCCACATCGTACATCTGCCGCGGAATCAGCTCACGTAGCTTGGAAGCGAGTTCACGGCCTTTACTCTGTGAATTAGCCCGATGCACGATCACCGATAAGGTGTCCACACGGTCTCCATTAATCAAGACATCAAGCTTTACAACATCAGAGGCCCGGTATTCTTTAAATTCATAATCCATCGATGCATAGCCGCGCGAGACTGACTTCAGCTTATCGAAAAAATCCAGCACGATTTCATTCATCGGCAGTTCGTAAGTCAGATTGACCTGACGGCCGTGGTAGTTCATTGCTGTCTGTACGCCCCGCTTACCAGTGCATAGCGTAATCACCGCGCCCACATACTCCTGAGGCATGAATAAGGTCACGGTGACAATCGGCTCACGGATCTCCTCGATACGTGCCGGATCGGGCATTTTGGAGGGGTTATCCACATCAATTAACGTGCCATCACGCAGCAACACCTGATAGACCACCGTGGGTGCTGTCGTGATGAGGTCCATGTCGTATTCGCGCTCAAGCCGTTCCTGCACGATATCCATATGCAGTAGGCCAAGAAATCCACAGCGAAAGCCAAAGCCCAGGGCCTGGGATACCTCGGGCTCATACTGCAGTGATGAGTCGTTAAGCTTTAATTTATCCAATGCATCCCGCAGGGACTCATACTGATTCGACTCGACCGGATACAGGCCGGCAAATACCTGGGGCTTGATTTCTTTAAAGCCGGGCAGCGGCTCGGCGGCGGCATGGCTGCCTGCATGGGTCAGGGTGTCGCCCACCTTGGCGGCCTTGAGTTCCTTAATGCCGGCAATCACAAAGCCCACCTCGCCAGCGGAGAGGCTTTCTAGGTGCTTTGACTTTGGCGTGAAGATGCCGACCTGCTCCACCGGATAGTTGGCACCCGTGGACATCAGCAGAATTTTGTCTTTTGGCTTGAGGCTGCCGTTGACCACACGCACCAGCATCACCACGCCGACATAGTTATCAAACCATGAGTCAATGATCAGCGCCTGAAGCGGTGCTTTCGGATCCCCTTTGGGCGGCGGCACGCGGGCAATCAGCATCTCAAGAATGTCGGGCACCCCCTCGCCGGTCTTAGCACTCGCGCGCACCGCATCCTGGGCATGAATGCCAATCACATCTTCAATTTCTTGAATCGCCTGCTCGGGATTGGCCGCGGGCAAATCAATCTTATTCAGTACCGGTACAACCTCAACACCGAGTTCAATTGCCGTGTAGCAGTTGGCCACGGTCTGGGCCTCTACGCCTTGTGAGGCATCAACGACCAAGAGCGCGCCCTCACAGGCCGACAGCGATCGGCTCACCTCGTAGGAGAAATCCACATGGCCCGGCGTGTCGATCAGATTCAGCGCGTAGGTTTTTCCATCGCGCGCCTTATAGGTCAGAGCAGCGGTCTGCGCCTTGATGGTAATGCCACGCTCACGCTCCAGAGCCATGGAGTCCAAGACCTGGGCTTCCATCTCGCGATCCGAGAGTCCGCCACACAACTGAATGATGCGATCGGCGAGCGTGCTTTTGCCATGGTCGATGTGGGCAATAATTGAAAAATTACGGATGTGCTCCAAGACTCACCATCGATCGTTGTTCTTGTTGTGATTTTTTCATTTCGCCGTGGTGGGCCGAACCGGGATGAACAAGGCACCGTCGCCGCGTCGGACCAGTGCCACTAGGGGTTTGGTTTTATCTAACTTATTTACAAAATCACCGAACTGCTTGGCCGAGGTGATATCGGTGTTATTCACACTGATCAACACATCGCCCTGTCGTATGCCTGCGCGGGCAGCAGCGCCCTCGGCGCCCTCGATGAGTACGCCCGATTTAATTTTCAACTCGCCGCGACGGGCCTCGGTCAGATCGGCAACCGATAGCCCGAGCCAATTGGCCGCTACTGTTGCAGGAGGCTGGCCCGGCTTAGCGGCTGCCTTGGCCACACGATCGGGCTCCATCTCACCGACGGTGACACTGATTTCTTTCATGCCACCTTTGCGCCAGACCTGCGCTGTCACGCGGGCCCCGGGCTTGGTATTGCCAACAATGCGCGGTAGGTCGGTAGATTTCTCAATTGGCTTGCCATCAAAGCGCAAAAGAATATCGCCGGGCTCAAGGCCAGCCTTTTCCGCCGGGCCGCCCGACTCCACACTGCGCACCAAGGCGCCGGAAGTCTTGGTGAGGCCCAAGGCCTCGGCGACTTCCTTGGTGACTTCGCCAATTCCGACTCCGATACGGCCGCGGGTCACACGGCCCTGCGAGCGTAATTGCTCAGCCACGCGATTGGCCTCATCGATTGGAATTGCAAATGAGATGCCCATAAAGCCGCCAGTGCGACTATAGATCTGGGAATTAATGCCGACGACCTCGCCACGCATATTTAAAAGCGGCCCGCCCGAGTTGCCGGGATTCACCGCCACATCGGTCTGGATAAAGGGAAGGTAGTCGCCTGTATCGCGGCCTTTGGCACTGACGATGCCAGCCGTGACCGTGTTTTCTAAACCAAAAGGAGAGCCAATAGCCAAGACCCACTCGCCAACCCTTAGCCGATTAGGATCTCCAAAACGCAATGAGGGCAGCCCGGTGGTATTAATTTTCACTAACGCCACGTCCGTACGACGGTCCGACCCAATGAGCCGGGCTTTAAATTCCCGCTTATCGGCCAGTGTGACCAAAATTTCATCGGCACCATCCACCACGTGGTGATTGGTGAGAATGAAACCATCGGCTGAAATGATGAAGCCACTGCCGACACCGCGGGGCGTTTCTTCGGGCTGCGGTGCGCCGCGTGGATTACGGGGCGCATTGGGCCGCGGCGGGAAAAAACGGCGGAAGAATTCATAGAAAGGATCGTTCTCATCCAGCTCGGGCATCTGCTGGCCCGGGCCTGACTGCTGAACGCGTACCTTTTCAGTGGTGCGAATATTCACCACAGCCGGCCCAGCACTTTCCACCAAATCAGCAAAGTCTGGCAGTCCGCGCACAGATGAGGGCTGGGCCTGCGACTGGCCATGCGCGACAGGCGTCATCGACATCGAAACGCCCAGCAGTGCCACCGCCATCACCGCAATACGCAACGCCACTGCATTACGCCAAGCGTGTCGATTCATCATGGTGGAGCGCACAGCGACTTCCTGATTCATAAATTGGTTTTCCATTCAATACTTTGTACAAACTGCCGAAGGGCCTCTGGCGGCACATCGCCAAAGACGGTTACACGAACATCCTGAAACTCTCGCGAGGCCATACTGACTGCGCCGGTGCGGTGGGCCTTATCACCGAGCGGGCTATCCTTGGTTTTCAGGCCAACAAACACCGTGACCGCCGCAACCCCATCGGAGTACACATAACGCCGCATTTCCAGCCCGGCAGATCCATGACGCTCGTAAGACCCCACCAATTCAAAGCCCCTCAAGGCCTCTGGCTTGAATTTTAAGGCGGGGGCCGAGCCGGTGGGCTGGAAAGAGGCGTTATACACCGTCCAGTCCTTGGCCCCGGGATACGAGGGCTGGCTTGAGGCTGGGCCTGGTTTTGGGGAGAAATTCAGGGCAGTAAAGGCCGCCTGCTCCACCGTACGGCCCTCCCGGTCAAGCTTTTGGCACTTCACAATCAGGCCGGTCCGCTTATCCATCCACAGCCTGACGGGCCAGCGGGCCTCGTGGCGGGGCTTCAGCAGCACCTCCTGGGCCTCGACATCGGCCACCCGCATCGACCCGCCGGGGATGACCTCGTAATTCGCCAGCACCGCCGCCGGACTGCCCACAATCACCGCGGGAAATGCCGAACGCGGCTGGCCGGTCTGATCGACCTTGACCCGCTGCTGATCGGGCATATAGATGCGAATCTCGCCCGACTGTTTAATGACTTCTTGGCGGTTGCCCTCCAGCGTTTGCAGCTTGGTCACCGACTGCCGCGCATCGCGGGTCTGGGTGATACGCGACGACTGCAGGACCGCATCTTGCTGATGCACGAATGTCCCGGTAAAGCTTAGGCTCTGGGCAGCAGTTCGCATGCGCTCTAATAGACTCATCACGGGCGGCTCGGACTGGGCATGGGCCGAACTGAATGCCAAAGCACTCAGTGAAACCGCAGCAAGAAGCGACAGTGCAGCCGGGAGACGCATTAGCGGACCTCGGTGGATACGGGCCGAATGGACATGGACCCGTGCGCATCAAAAAGCTCACGCAGGCGGGCATCCTGCAGCACCGCGGTGGTTGCTGCGGTGGTTGCTGCGGTGTTGACGGCAGCCGGGCTGTCAGCGACCTTGATGGCAGGGTTACCGGCAGCCAATTGCTCGGGGCCGCCAGGCGCTTGCACCTGCGGCGCGACCGCCACAAAGACAACAAAGGCAAGGCCTGCTGCAACTGCCAATCCTGAAACCATGCGAGAAATTTTTCGGCGGCCAACACCCGATCGATGTCCAGAAGTGATTGCCGCGGCACCGAGATGATTGGGTTCGCTTTCCAGGGCCTGCGCTACTGCATCGGCGACATTACTTTTACGGGCAAGGGCCGCACTGTGCATCGCATCGCCAATCAAATGGTATTCATTCCAGCGGGCACGGCTTTCGGGATCCTGAAGGATTTTTTTGGTCATGTGCTCTGCCCGGCTCTCGGTAGCCTGCCCATCCATCCACGCTGATAGTTCCTCATGTGCGTTCATCACGCGCCCCCCTTGTTGCGATTGCTTTCTTTTTGAGTGTGGTGTGACATAGTGGTTTGATGCATTCCTACCAGCGTTTGCCCTCGGCGGTGCCGAGCAGCGGCCTTAGGCGTTCGGCGATGGCCTCCCGGGCACGGAATATCCGTGATCGGACTGTGCCTATTGGGCAATCCATGGCCTCTGCAATCTCTTCGTAGGTCAGTCCTTCAATCTCCCGCAGCGTCAGCGCCGCGCGCAGATCCGGAGGCAATGCATCGATGGCGGCATTTACGGTCTCGGCCACCTGGCGGCTATGAAGCACCGCATCCGGGGTATTGATGTCCTCTACGACATCGGCGGCATCAAAAGATTCCCCATCCTCCTCGATCGGCGCATCCGCCAGGGGCCTGGGCCGGCGGCCCTGACTGACCAGAGAGTTTTTAGCGGTATTGACCGCGATCCGATACAGCCAGGTGTAAAAGGCGCTCTCCCCCCTGAACTTTGGCAGCGCTCGGTAGGCTTTGATAAAGGCCTCCTGGGCCACATCCTCGACCTCGGCGGGATCTCGGATGAGCCGAGAAATCAGCCGCTCGACACGGCGCTGGTACTTGGCGACCAGTAGTTCAAAGGCCCGTTTATCGCCCTGCTGAACCCGCAATACGAGCTCGGCATCGGTCTCACGCTGATCGCTCATGGGCAGCCCGCATTAACGCGCACTTAGATTGCGCGAAAGACGAGCGTGCCGTTTGTGCCGCCAAATCCGAAGTTATTTTTCAGGGCGACCCGCATCGAGAGATCGCGAGCGGTATTGGCGCAGTAATCAAGATCACACTCAGGGTCTTGATGAAAGATATTGATGGTCGGTGGGCTGATTTGATGATGTAAAGCCAGCACGGTAAACACAGACTCAAGGCCGCCGGCACCCCCCAAGAGATGGCCGGTCATTGACTTGGTGGAGCCGACAACGACACGACGTGCCGCATCGCCTAAGGCTGACTTAATGGCATCGGACTCGTTTTTATCGCCCAGCGGTGTCGAGGTTCCATGGGCGTTCACATAATTGACCTGGTCCACCGGCGTGGCGGCATCTTTCAGGGCATTGCGCATGCAACGCGCCGGGCCATCCATGTTCGGCGCAGTCATATGAAACGCATCGCCTGACATCCCAAAGCCCGCAAGCTCACAGTAAATCTTCGCGCCACGGGATCGCGCATGCTCGTACTCTTCGAGCATCAGCACACCAGCGCCCTCGCCCAGCACAAATCCGTCGCGGTCTTTATCCCATGGCCGAGATGCTGCCGCAGGATCATCATTGCGCGTAGACAGCGCGCGTGCTGCGGCAAAGCCGCCAATGCCCAGTGGAGAAATCGTGGACTCAGCGCCGCCAGCCAGCATGGCATCGGCATCGCCATATTGAATCAATCGCATTGCCAGCCCGATGCTGTGCAGCCCTGTCGTGCAGGCCGTGACGGCGGCCACATTCGGGCCCTTCAGATTGTGCAGGATGCTGAGATGGCCCGAGATCATGTTGATGATGGATCCCGGGACAAAAAACGGCGAGATGCGGCGTGCACCGCGATTGGTGTACTCCGCATGGGTCTCTTCGATTAAGGGCAGACCGCCGATGCCCGAGCCCACAAAGGCCCCAATGCGTTCTGAATTGGCATCGGTGACCTCGATGCCGGAGTCTTTCAGCGCCTGAACGCCAGCGGCAATTCCGTAATGGATGAAGGTATCCATGTGCCGCGCCTCTTTGGCGGGCAGGAAGTCGTCGATTGCGAAGCCTTTGACCTCGCCAGCGAAATGAACCGGTAGGCCGCTGTGGTCAAACTTGGTGACGGTCGCGATGCCGGATGTGCCGGCCACCAGGGCCGACCAGGACGTGCCGATATCGTTTCCCAGGGGGGAAACACAGCCTAATCCGGTAACGACAACGCGGCGCCGATCCGCGGCACCCGATGGTGAAGGACCGCTCATCGGCAGAAAATCCGCTTACTTCTTCAGGTGGGACGTGACGTAGTCGATCGCCTGCTGAACGGTCGTGATCTTTTCAGCTTCCTCGTCGGGGATCTCGCAGCCAAATGCGTCTTCCAGAGCCATCACGAGTTCGACGGTATCCAGGGAGTCAGCGCCGAGGTCATCGACAAATTTGGACTCTTTCTTGACGTCCTCAATCTTGACGCCAAGCTGCTCAGAGACGATGCCAATCACGCGCTTTTCAATGTCTTCCATGAAGCTCTTTCCTTTGGGGTAAAACCGCGGCAGATTGTATCAGGACATCACCATGCCGCCGTTAACGGACAGGGTAACCCCGGTGATGTAGGCGGCGCCTTCTGAGGCCAAAAAGACGACAGATGAAGCCACATCCGCAGGAGTTCCGAGACGTTGGGCGGGAATCTGGCTGGTCAGGGACTTGATCTGATCCTCGGACAGGGATTTGGTCATGTCGGTATCAATAAAGCCCGGCGCGACACAGTTCACGGTGATTCCTCGGCTGGCGACCTCGCGGGCCAGGGCCCGGGACATGCCTGCCACGCCGGCCTTGGCAGCGGCGTAATTCATCTGGCCCGGATTTCCGGAGATTCCCACCACCGAGGTGATATTGATGATCCGTCCCCAGCGGGCCTTCATCATGGCCCGCAGCACGCCGCGTGAGAGCCGAAAGACCGCCGTGAGATTGGTCTGAATCACGGCATCCCATTCCTCGTCTCGCATGCGCATCGAGAGGTTATCGCGGGTGATGCCGGCGTTATTGACCAAGATGCCAATCGGCCCGAACTGCTGCCCAATCTGATCAAGAAGGCCATCGCATGCGGCAGCATCATTGACCTGCAACACCATGCCGCAGCCTTTGAGTCCATGGGCCGAGAGTGCCTGCGAAATACTCTGGGCGCCTGCATCGGTCGTTGCCGTGCCAATCACGGTGTGGCCAGCCTGGCCCAAGGCCAGCGCAATGGCCTGGCCAATGCCGCGCGTTGCGCCTGTTACTAAGGCGACCTTTGGAGTTTCACCCATTCGCGTCGTGCTCCTTTTATGCAGACACCGCGTCGAGCGCAGCCTGAAGGCTGGACTGATCGTTGATCGCAAATGTTGTGACCTGTGGCGCGATCCGTTTCACCAGGCCCGTGAGCACCTTGCCCGGCCCGCACTCAATCATGGTGGTGACGCCATTGGCAGAGAGTTTTTCGATCACCTCCACCCAGCGCACAGGGCGCATCGCCTGCCGCGATAAGGCATCGCGAATGCGATCCGCATCGCGCTCAATGGCAACATCCACGTTGTTCACGACCTGAAGTGATGGCGCATTGACTGTGGTCTGTGTCAGCCTTTCACGCAGCGCATTGGCAGCAGGCGCAAGCAAGCTTGAATGAAACGGCGCCGACACCGCCAACGGCAGCGCGCGCTTGGCGCCGCGCTCTTTGACGATGGCACAGGCCCGATCGACTGCCTCTTGATGGCCTGCGATCACGGTCTGATCAGGCGCATTGAAATTGACGGCCTCCACGACTTGGCCTTGGGCGGCATCTGTGCACGCCGCAATGACGGCCTGCGAATCCATGCCCAGCACTGCGGCCATGCCGCCCACACCGACGGGCACTGCGGACTGCATCTGCTCGGCACGAAAGCGCACAAGCCGCGTTGCATCTGCAAGGCTAAAGACGCCGGCTGCGGTCAGCGCAGAATATTCTCCGAGGCTATGGCCGGCTGCCCAGCCCGGCTGCGGGCCGCCGGCTGCAGACCATGCCCGATAAAACGCAATCGAGGCCGCCAGCATCACGGGCTGTGTATTCACGGTCAGGCTTAAGGCCTCTGCAGGGCCCTGCGCGATCAGATCGCCCAGGTCCTGGCCCAGTGCCTTCGAGGCCTCCGCAATTGCGGCGCTGACTGCTGCGTTTTCCGAAAAGCCTTGCAGCATGCCGACGGTCTGCGATCCCTGGCCGGGAAAAATAAAAGCAAGTGTGTTCATCTCAATAGCGAAGATACACCGCGCCCCAGGTAAAGCCACCGCCAACACCCTGCAGCATGAGCCGCTGGCCGGGCTGAATTCGGCCATCACGGACCGCCACATCAAGCGCAAGCGGCACCGAGGCTGCCGAGGTATTGGCATGCTGATCCACTGTGACAATGACTTTGGATTCATCGATGCCCAGCCGCTTGGCAGTGGCCGACAGAATACGAACATTGGCCTGGTGCGGAATAAGCCAATCGATATCGCTGACTTGATCACCGACGTCGGCCAAGACTTCCCGGGCAACACTATCGAGCACCTGGACTGCGAGTTTGAATACCGACTGTCCATCCATAGTAAGAAACGGGTGGCCGGTGGCCTTGCCATGACTCACTGATCCGGCGGTGCGAAGAATATTTTCAAATTCACCGCGGGCATGCAGCCGATGGCTCAGCACCCCCGGCTGCTGATCGGCCGTGAGCACAATTGCACCCGCCCCATCACCAAAGAGTACGCAGGTGCCGCGGTCAGTCCAATCCAAAATGCCAGAGAAGACTTCGGCACCAATGACCAATGCATTGCGGACCTTGCCCGCCTTAATAAACAAATCGGCAGTGGCCATGGCATAGGCAAAGCCGCTACAAACCGCCTGTACATCAAAGGCGGGCCCGTCGGAGGCGCCAATTTTTTTCTGCACCAGACAGGCAGTGGACGGAAAAATCATATCGGGCGTAGAGGTCGCCACGATGATCATCTCGAGTTGCACAGCCGATAGGCCGGCCGCACTCAGTGCTTCCTGCGCGGCCTGTGCTGCAAGATCACTGCTGGTGACGCCCTCGGCCGCGATGTAACGCTGGGAGATGCCCGTGCGCTCGCGGATCCATTCATCCGAGCTCTCAATGCCGGATTTTGCAAGACGCTCCACCAGGGCGGCATTGCTGACTGGCTGCCCGGGAAGGGCCCGCCCCGTGCCCACCACGCGCGAGAACATCTCCATTACGCCAAATCCTCAGAAGCCTCTGTGGACTGCGATTTTAGGTCAGGATGGGGAATAGTCTCCGGCCGATCCAGGGCGATCGCCTGGGCGATCTTTTCATTTAATCCGTGTGCAGCCGCATCGGCAGCGCGGCCCAATGCATAACCAAAAGCCAGCGCATCCGCAGAGCCGTGGCTCTTGAACACAATGCCACGCAGCCCAAGAAGCGCGGCGCCGTTATAGCGGCGATGGTCAACACGCTGCGAGAAACGCTTTAGCACCGGCATCGCAATAATGCCCAGCAGTTTGCTGATGCCGCTTCGGGTAAATTCCTGCTTAATAAAACTGCGCAGCATCTGGGCAAGGCCCTCGGCGGTTTTTAAAGCGATATTGCCCACAAAGCCATCGCAGACCACGACATCGGTGGTGCCTTTGAAGATATCGTCGCCTTCAACATTGCCGTAGAAATTTAAATGGCTTGCCCGCAGCAGTTCACCCGCAAGCTTGACGGTGTCATTGCCTTTAATGACTTCTTCGCCAATATTCAGTAGGCCAACTGTTGGGTGTTGCTTGTCATGAATCACCGACACCAAGGCAGCGCCCATCGATGCAAACTGAAGCAGATGATCCGCATTGCAATCGACATTGGCCCCCAGGTCGAGCATGGTGGTGACGCCACCTTTTTGATTGGGCATGGCCGTTGCAATGGCCGGCCGGTCAATGCCCTCCATGGTTTTAAGCACATAACGTGCAATCGCCATCAATGCGCCTGTATTGCCGGCACTCACGGCCGCATGGGCCCGGCCCTCTTTGACCGCCTCAATGGCAAGCCGCATCGACGAGCGGCGTTTACTGCGCAGCGCGACAGCCGGCGGATCATCCATGAGCACCACTTCATCGGTGGCGATGATCTCGAGGCGGCTGCGGACCTCAGCACTGGGGCCGAGAGACGCTAATGCTGCCGAGAGTTCAGGCTCGCGGCCAACAAGCAGCGCCCGCCGGCCTGAACTCGCGCTCAGGAAGCTGACTGCTGCGGGGATGGTGACGGAGAGTCCGTGATCGCCACCCATGCAATCGATGGCGACACAGACAGACTGCGACGAAGTCACAGCGCGAGAAAAAAGACTTAGGCGGCCTTGGTCTTCACGACTTTCTTGCCACGGTAGTAGCCCGAGGGACTAATGTGGTGGCGCAGATGAATCTCGCCGGTTGTCGGCTCAACGGCCGTGGGCGGATTGGTCAGAAAATCGTGCGAACGGTGCATGCCGCGCTTTGACGGCGACTTCTTGTTCTGTTGGACAGCCATGGTTAAGCTCCGGAAAACCTTGAATTATAAGGCATTTTTCCCTTTTGAAGGCTTATGCAGCAGCTCCGCTAGGCCCGCAAAGGGCCGACTCCGATCTCCCGCAGTCGATTCGACTGTCAGGGGTGCCTGACAGTCGGCATGCTTGGGCGCCATCGGTAACTCAAGCAACAGCTCATCCTCGATCAATCCGCGCAGGCTGGCAGAGTCTTCCGGCGCCAAAAAATCCACCACCGGCAGGTCCGGATCGCGGGCCTCATCTTCGGCCGTCATCTGCTCAGTGCGGGCATCGGCAAGGGCTGCGGACTCGAAAAATTCAAACCCGCGTCGCGACTCAAGCACAAGCGCAACTGGCTCAAGACAGCGCTCACAGATACATGCGAGTCTGACGCGGGCGGCAAGCCACCAACGTCGACGCGGATGTCCGGGGCCCGGACCCGATGCATCCGGGCCAAAGGCCCACTGCACCGGATCCTGCGCGCGATGGCAGGAGGCAATCAAGCGTGTGAATTCTGCCGCAGGAATTTCGCCGGATGCAGGAAGCTGGCCGGCCGCGAGCGCGCGCTCAAGCGCGGATGCCGTCAGCAGACTATCGAGATCAAATTTCGCCGCCATAATGCGCAAACCTTATCTGCCTTCAGAATGCCTTTCAAGCCAGCATGCACACGCCGTTGATTCTCGCCTCCACCAGCCCCTATCGCAGGGAGCTGCTGGCGCGGCTGCAGCTGCGCTTTGAGGTGCAGGCGCCGCAGGTCGATGAGGCCCCGCATGCCGGCGAATCATTTCTTCAGACTGCGGTGCGGCTTGCGCGCGAAAAAGCGGTCGCGGTGGCGCAATCCCACCCGAACGCCATTGTGATCGGCGCAGATCAGGTGGCCAGCTGCGAGGCCCAACGCCTGGATAAGCCGGGCACCGTCGAGCGTGCGTTCGCGCAGCTGCAGCTGCAGCGGGGCAAGACCTCGGAATTTATTACTGCAGTGTGTGTGGCGGCCAAAGCCGGTCAGATGGTGAAAGAGGCCTGTGTTGTGACGCGTGTGCGGTTTAGAAGTGCTGCCGAACTGCCCGATGGCCTACTGCGCCGCTACATCGCACTTGAAAACCCCTTAGATTGCGCAGGCGCTGCAAAATCAGAAGGCCTTGGCATTGCGCTGATTGAATCCATTGAGGGCCCCGACCCGACCGCGCTGGTGGGCCTTCCACTCATCGCGCTGACCGATTTACTCAAATCGTTTGAATTATCGGCACTGTCGCAAGGCTGAGACTAATGAATCGACCAACGCATCATTGCGCTGAAGATGGCATCGCCAGCTGCAGCCCCGAAGCGCTTGGCAAGCCGTTCAGCAAAATTCGGCGCCAAGGTGTAGTCGATCACCTCTTCAGCCTTAATTACATCGCGGGCCACTGAGTCCACCGTGCCCAGGCCATCGGCTAAGCCCAGCTCGACACTTTTCGCGCCCGTCCAGACCATGCCGGTGAATAAATCGGGGCCTGACTTCAGCCGATCGCCACGGCCCTGTTTGACTGCGGCAATGAATTGGCCGTGGACTTCATTGATCATGCTCTGCACGGCGCCCCGCTGCTTTGGGTCGATCGGAAGGAACGGATCCAGGAGCGCCTTGTTCTCGCCTGCGGTCAATACCCGCCGCTCGACGCCGAGTTTTTTCATGGCCTCGGTAAATCCAAAGCCATCCATGCGTACGCCGATCGAACCCACCAGACTTGATTGGTTGACATAGATGGAGTCGGCGGCTGCAGCGATGTAATAGCCGCCCGAGGCCGCTACATCTTCCACCACTGCAATCACCGGCTTATCTTTGTGGGCGGCCTTCAGCCGTCGAATCTCATCGAACACGATGCCGGATTGGACCGGGCTTCCGCCGGGGCTATTGATCCGCAGGATGATTCCCGCCGCATGGGAATTTTTAAATGCCTCACGCAGCGACTCGTTAATCAGTTCAGCACTCGAAGTGGTGCCGTGATCGATGATGCCCTGCAGATCAATCATGGCGGTATGGCGGGCGGTGGGATTGGCCGTCAGCTGTCCGCCACTTCCAAATGAGGAAATCCAGATGGCAACGATCACCAGACACAGTGTCGTCAGCCGCCAGAAGTTTGCCCAGCGGCGAGCGCGGCGCTGCTCTTGAACATGCGCCAGCAGGACTTTTTCGATTACTTGCTGATCCATTGTGTGATCCAGTTCTCTAATTCGTTAACACTGAGCATACAGCCCAGCGGTTCTGCAGCCAGGAGCTCCTCGGCCGCATGGGCGCCATAGCCAACGGCCAGCGCGCTGGCGCCGGCTGCACGGGCCATAAAAATATCATGGGTCGTATCACCAATGACCAGCGTTGAGCTTGGAGAAACGCCAAGCTCCGCACAGATCTCCAGCACCATCTTCGGGGCGGGCTTGGGCTCGGATTCATCGGCGCAGCGCGATGTCGCAAACAAATGCCGAGTCTGAGTCAGTTCAAAAGAACGATCGAGCCCCACCCGTGTCTTTCCGGTGGCAACTGCAAGCGGCATGCCCGAAGACTGCAGGCCATGTAATAGCTCCCACATGCCGGGAAACATCTGCAGCTGCTCATAGCGCGAGAGGTAATGGTGCCGAAACCGCTCGGTCAGCTGATGCTGCTGATCAACACTGAGGTTCGGTGCCACCCGCGACAGCGCATCCTGCAGGCCCAGGCCAATCACCCAGCGGGCATCTTCAGCCGCCGGAATCGCAACGCCAATATCACTGCAGGCCTGCTGAATCGCAAGCGTGATGCTCGGAGTGGAGTCCACCACCGTGCCATCCCAGTCAAAGACCACCAAGTCAACATTCATCATCGCAGGGGCTTTGCTCCCAAAGTATTCAGTAAATCCTGCAGCGCCTGGCCCAGAGGCGCAGTCAGCGTCAGGGTCTCGCCGGTGTTCGGATGGGTGAGCCGCAACGACCAAGCATGCAAGGCCATGCGGCCAATCAGTCCTGTGCCCTTCGGGCCCGCAGCCGCATCGCGCTCATGCAGTCCGTATTTTGGATCGCCCAGAATCGGATGGCCCTGGCCCGCGAGGTGCACCCGCAGCTGATGGGTCCTGCCCGTAAGCGGCTCGCACTGAAGCAGCGACACTGGCCCGAGTGACACATGCGCGAGTTGCTGCAGCAGTCGGACCTTGGTGATCGCGGTCTGCCCGCCTTCTTGAATTCGTACCCAGCGCTCGCCGCGGGCATTGACCCATTTATGAAGCGGCGCATCGATTCGATCGCAGTCCTGTGGCCAGCTTCCCCACACCAGCGCAATGTAGCGCTTGCGCATCTGGCCCTCGCGCAGCTGGCGATGAAACTCGGTCAGGCTGGATCGGCGCTTGGCCAAAAGCATCAGCCCAGAGGTTTCCCGATCCAGTCGGTGGACCAATTCAAGAAAAAGCTCGCGGCCCGCTTCCGGCTGACGGACCTGACGCAAGGCCTCAATCACGCCCAGCTTTACGCCGCTGCCGCCATGGACAGCAAGGCCAGCGGGCTTATCAATTGCAATGAAAAACTCATCTTCAAAAATCACACCGATTCGGGCAGCCACCGATTTCGCAAGGCCAGGCTGAAGGGCGCCCTGAGACTGCCCGCCATCACTGCCGGCCATCGAGGTGGGCAGCCGAAGCGGCGGGATGCGCAGCACATCGCCTTGCTCAATCCGATAGTCACTGCCAATACGGCCGCCGTTGACGCGGACCTCGCCGGTTCGCAGCATGCGATAAATCCGGGTCTTGGGGACACCCTTTAGGCGGGTCAGCAAAAAGTTGTCGATCCGCTGGCCCGCCTGCTCTGGGCCAACCGTCCACTGCTGAACGCCCTGACTGGCGCCGCGGCCTGCCGCCGCCCCAGAGGACAAATCCCCGGCCAGGCCCGCTGGCCGCAGTTTTGATGCCGAATCAAGGGGATTTGCTGTCATCTTGAAGTTCAAGGTTATACTCGGCCGGTCGGAGATGATTTACCGACCGGTTGTTGCGTCCCTCTGGGTCAGTCCCCAAGCAGATCATTTTCAGCCCCGGGCTGGATCCTGTAGGAAGAAACGCGAAGCCGGCCGATGCCTCCGTCCCGGGTGCAGTGAGCACCGGATTGTATTTGACCGAGGAGCGCAATGGCTGCGCGGCCCGGCTGACGAACAGAATGATTGATCGCAACGGATTTGTAGTGTTGAAGTTATCGCCACACGTTCTTACTCGACCATCACACCCGGGTGGGCGCCACATCGCGCCCTCAGCCCGCGGCCTGTCTCGTTCGCTCCCGCCGTACTGCCTGCACGCTCAGTTTGACCGTTAACGCGGTCGCAGGGCCATCGTCGTTCGCATTGGATTGCGCCGGCCGGCCCGTTTGAGGAGTAGTGCATGAAACGCATGTTGTTTAACGCCACCCACGCCGAAGAGCTTCGGGTGGCAATTGTCGATGGCCAACGGCTGGTCGACCTCGATATCGAAACCGCCGGCCGCGAACAGCGCAAAAGCAATATCTATAAGGGGGTCGTGACCCGGATTGAGCCCAGCCTTGAGGCCTGCTTTGTGAACTATGGCGAAGAGCGCCACGGCTTTCTGCCTTTCAAAGAGATTGCCCGCGAGTATTTCCGGCCCGGTGTTGATGTTGGCCGCGCCACCATCAAGGAGGCGATCGCCGAGGGCACCGAACTGCTGGTGCAGGTTGAAAAAGAGGAGCGCGGCAACAAAGGGGCGGCGCTGACCACCTTCATTTCCCTGGCCGGCCGCTACCTGGTGCTGATGCCCAACAACCCGCGGGGCGGCGGCGTCTCACGCCGTATCGAAGGCGAGGATCGGCAAGAGCTTCGCGAGACCATGGATCAGCTGGATGTGCCCCCGGGCATGAGCCTGATTGCCCGGACCGCCGGCATTGGCCGCACCGCTGAGGAGCTGCAATGGGATCTGAATTATCTGCTGCAGCTTTGGCGTGCCGTGGACGATGCCCGCAAATTACAGCCCGGCGCTTATCTGATTTATCAGGAATCCAGCCTGGTCATTCGCGCGATTCGTGATTATTTCCATCCGGATATCGGCGAGATTTTGATTGATACCGATGACATCTATGAACAGGCCCGCCAGTTCATGCTGCATGTCATGCCCGATATGGGCACCCGCGTGAAGCGTTACAACGACGATGTGCCACTGTTCTCGCGCTTTCAGATTGAGCATCAAATCGAAACGGCCTACTCGCGCGTTGTGCCCCTGCCATCGGGCGGCGCCATCGTGATTGACCATACCGAGGCCTTGGTCGCTGTTGACGTGAACTCGGCCCGTGCGACCCGTGGCTCAGATATTGAAGAGACCGCATTTCGTACCAACGTGGAGGCCGCCGAGGAAGTCGGCCGCCAGCTGCGGCTGCGCGATCTCGGCGGATTGATTGTGATTGATTTCATTGATATGGAGTCGGCGAAAAATCAACGCGAGGTTGAGCAGCGGCTGCGTGATTCCTTGCATGTTGATCGTGCCCGTGTACAGATGGGCAAGATCTCGCGCTTCGGGCTGATGGAACTCTCACGCCAGCGGCTGCGTCCCGCCCTCAATGAGGGCTCGCACATCACCTGCCCCCGCTGTAACGGCACCGGCGTGATCCGCGACGTGGACTCCAGCGCCCTTCACATTCTGCGGATTCTGCAAGAAGAGGCGATGAAGGAAGGAACTGCTGCCTTGCATGTTCAGGTGCCTGTCGAAGTGGCCACCTTCCTGCTCAACGAAAAGCGTACCGATATTGCGAAGCTTGAGTTTCGCCTGAAGGTAACCGTGGTGCTGATTCCGAATAAATTTCTGGAAACACCGAACTACAAAATTGAACGGCTGCGTCACGATGATCCCCGGCTCGAAGATGTGCGGGCCAGTTATGCGATGGCCGATGAGCCGGCTGCCGATGCGCAATATCAGCAGCAAAAATCCGATCAGACCGCGGCCAAGCCGCGCCAGGAGGCAGTCGTCAAAGGCATCACGCCAGCGCAGCCTGCGCCGGTGGTGGCCCCACGGGCTGCCGAAGTAACGCCCGCTGAAAAGGGCCTGTTTGCCCGCATCATGGGCTGGTTCTCCAGCGGTCCATCAAAAAGCAGCAGCGATGAGAAGCCCGAGGCACGCGCTGAGCGCGGTGATCGTGGCGGACGTGGACGCGGCCGCAATGAGCGTGGCGGCCGAAACGATGGCCGTGATCGTCGACAAAACGAACGCGAAAGCCGCGGCGGTGAACGTGGCGATCGGGCAGACCGTAATGAATCCCGTGGCGAATCCCGAGGCGAGCAGCGCGAGGCACGCGAGCCCCGCCAACAGCGACAAGACGCAGGGCGTGGCCGTGATCAGCGGCGTGAAAATCGTGATGGTCAATCGGATGCCCGGCTGGAGTCGTCAAACGAGCAACGCCAGGAGGGCCGGCGTGATCGTCGCGGCAAGCCCGAAGGCGAGCGCGCATCAGGCGGCACAAGTTCAGAACCATCTGCAGCCGCCGTAATCACTTCAGCGCCCGAAGGTGCACCGCAGGCCGAGGGAC
>Ga0194126_10002771_pt1 | contig 28244 bp, 23 predicted proteins | sample TA2KigC150mmetaG_FD_148641 | JGI IMG/M metagenome (GOLD analysis project Ga0194126, IMG submission 148641) | Freshwater microbial communities from Lake Tanganyika, Tanzania - TA2015035 Kigoma Deep Cast 150m | ecosystem: Environmental > Aquatic > Freshwater > Lake | place: Tanzania: Lake... | reverse complement strand
CTGCCGATGACGGCCGCGATCGCGTCGTGCTACAACGGCGGCCTGTCCGTCGAGCGCGGCCCGCTCGTCTATGCGCTGGCGATGGGGGAGAAGTGGGTGAGGGTCAACGAGGACAAGCCCCACCGCGAGCTTCCCCACGGGGACTGGGAGGTCCATCCGACGACGGACTGGAATTATGGGCTAGTCCTCGACGAGGCCCGCCCGGAGGGCAGCCTGCGCTTCGAGGAGCGCCCGGTCGCGGAGCGGCCCTTCTCGCCCGAAGGGGCGGGCATGGCCGCCCGGGTCAGGGGACGCAAGCTCCCCGGCTGGGGCCTCAAGCATGGCTGGGCGGCTGAGTTCCCGCCCGAGCCCCAGGCGTCGGACGAACCGGACGAGGAGCTGACCCTGCTTCCCTACGGCTGCACGAACATCCGGGTCACCGAGTTCCCTCGGCTGAAGTCATAAAAAAAGCTAGGCATCGCCAGCGCTTTATATATAGAATGGTCCCCGCGTATCCCGAATCCTGACGAAGGGAGATGACCATGGATAAGCCTTCGGCGACGGCCGCGGCCGTGGATCGCGCCAAGAAGATCATCAAGGACTCGGCGCCTGTCCGTTTCACCGTTCTGGGCATGATCAGCGTGCTGATGTTCGGCACGTACTGGTTCCAGGACGCCCTCGGACCCTTGAAGGGTTTGTTCGAGAGCCAGCTGGGCTTCACCAGCTCCCAGTTCGGCCTGCTGATCAGCTCGGCCACATGGGCCAACCTGGCCCTGATGATCATCGTCGGCGGCATCGCCCTCGACCGCTGGGGCATCCGCAAGACCGGGATCGTCCTGGCCCTGATCGCCACCGTCGGCGCGTTCCTGGTCGCTCTCGGGAGCATGGGCGTCTTCGGCACGAGCCGGAACTCCATGCTGATCTCCATGATCGGCGGCCGGATCCTGTTCGGCGTCGGGCTCGAGACGACCTGCGTGCTGATCCAGAGGACCATCGTCAAGTGGTTCAAGGGCAAGGAGCTGGCCCTGGCCATGGGGCTGAACGTCGTCGTCGGGCGGCTGGGCAGCTTCTTCGCCATCTCCTTCGGCCTGGACATCGCGGGGGGGAAGATCAGCACGGCCCTGATCACGGCCGCTTCGATCATCGGTGTGGGCACGCTGCTCTTCCTGGCCTATCTCATCTTCGACGTCAAGCTGGACAAGCAGACGGGCATTTCCGACGCCGCCTCCAAGGAGGACCGCTTCAGGTTCAAGGACCTCGTCGAGCTGGTGACGGACCGCTCGTTCATCTACATTTCCCTCCTGTGCGTGGCCTTCTATTCGGCCGTCTTCCCGTTCCTGCAGTACGCGCCCGACCTCCTGGTCAACAAGTTCGGGTTCACGTTCAGCATGCCGGACCTCGGCGGGATGACGCTGTGGCAGAAGATCGCCGCCTACCTGCAGAACGGGCCCAAGGTCAGCGGCCTGATCCCGCTGGGCACGATCCTCTTCACCCCGATCTTCGGCCGGCTGGTCGACAAGAAGGGCAAGGCCGCCTCGCTCATGGTCCTGGGCTCGCTGCTGCTCATCTACGCGCACATCACCCTGTCCCTCCTGAACAACGTGTTCCTCGGCTACACGGGGCTCTTCGCGCTGGGCATCGCCTTCTCGCTCGTACCCGCGGCCATGTGGCCGTCGGTGGCCAAGATCGTCGTCGAAAAAAGACTGGGGACCGCCTACGCCACGATGTTCACCATCCAGAACTACGGTCTCTCGGCGTTCTACTGGGGCATCGGGAAGGTCCTGGACATGACGAATCCCCAGGTCCTGGAGAAGCTCCGGTCCGTTCGCGAAAGTCTGATCGCCCAGGGGCTGGACGAGGTCGCCGTCGCCCAGAAGATCGAGGAGATGCGGGCCGTGGGAGAGATCCCCGTCTACAACTACACCATTCCCATCCTCATGCTGGTCGGGCTGGGTGTCGTCTCCATCTTCCTGGCCTTCCAGCTCAAACGGGCGGATGTGAAGCAGAACTACGGGTTGGAGCGGCCCTCGGACAAGTCCTAATAATAGAGATCTTCCCTTCACAGGTTTGCCGCAGCGAGCTATGTTCTGAGCGGCGTTTCTGAGAGGACCCGGTCCAGCTTGCCGACGAGAAGGTCGGCGTCGGCCGCCGTGAAGCAGAGCGGGGGCTTGATCTTGATGACGTTGCGGTCCGGGCCGTCCGTGCTGAGCAGGACGCCCTCCTCGCGCATGCGCTCGACGGCGTAGGAGGCGTGCAGGGGCGCCGGCTCGCGCGTCGCGCGGTCGAGGACGAGCTCGACGCCCAGAAAAAGGCCGAGGCCGCGGACGTCTCCGACGAGAGGGTGGCGTTCCATGAGCGAGCGCAGGCCATCGGCGAGAAGGGCCCCGGTCGTCCGGGCGTTCTCCTGGAGGCCTTCTTCCTCGATGACGTCGAGGACGGCCAGGCCGGCGGCGCACGAGACCGGGTTGCCGCCGAAAGTATTGAAATACTCCATCCCGCCGGCGAAAGCGTCGGCGATGGCCGGCGTCGTCACGACCGCGCCGAGAGGATGGCCGTTGCCGATGGGCTTGCCCAAGGTCAGGATGTCGGGCGCGGCGTCCTGGGCCTCGAAGGCCCAGAAGCGCGTCCCGCACCGTCCGAAGCCGACCTGGACCTCGTCGGCGATCGAGATGCCGCCCGCCTCGCGGACCAGCCGGAAGGCCTCCTTGAGGAAACCGGCCGGCGGGACGATCTGCCCGGCGCAGCTCATGACCGGCTCGGCGATGAAGGCGGCCGGCGGGCGACCGGTCTTGGCGAGCTCGTCCAGGATCGCGCCGACGCGGGCGGCGTATTTTCCGCCGGCCCGAGGATCGTCGCGGAAAAGCCCGCGGTAGGGATCGGGCATCGGGGCCACGTGGGTCGCGGGCGGGCAACCCGCGCCGCCGGGGCCGTTGAACTTGTACGGGCTGATCGCGACGAGCGAGCTCAGGTTGCCGTGATAGGCGCCGTCGAGTACGACGATGTCGCGCCGCCCGGTGTACGCGGCGGCCAGCCGCAGGGCCAGGTCGTTGGCCTCGCTCCCGGAGTTGACGAAGAAGCAGACCCGGAGCGGGTCGGGGAGCAGGGCCGTCAGACGGCGCGCGTAGCGGACGATGGTCTCATGGAGGTAGCGCGTGTTGGTATTGAGGACGGCGGACTGCTTGCGGACGGCCTCGACGACCCTCGGATGGTTGTGGCCGACGTGGGGGACGTTGTTGACCGCGTCGAGGAAGACGCGCCCCGTGCTGTCGATGAGATGCCGCATCGAGCCGCGGACGATCTCGAGCGGGGAGCGGTAGGACACGCTGAGGTTCCTTCCCAGGTGCTCCTTCCGCAGCGCGGCGATCTCCGCGGGCCCGAGGGCCGGGTCGTGGAGAAGGCCCTCCGGGACGCCGAGGATGAGGTCGGGATCGGGCGACAGGGCCGTCCAGAGGTCGCGGTCCCGGCCGGCCGCGACACCCGGGAAATCCCCGCTCCGGCCCAACATCTCGACGATGATCTGGAAATGGAGGTGGGGCGGCCAGCCGCCGTTCTCGTCCCTGGCCCCGACGGCGGCCAGTCGCTCCCCCTTGCGAACGGGCTGACCGGGCGTCAGATGGGCGATGGAGCCACGGGTCAGGTGTCCGTAGAGCGTATGGAACCTGACACCGGGGGCGGGGGCATGTTCGAGGATGACGGTCGGACCGTAGTCCAAACAGGCGGCGTTGTCTCTGAAGCTGTGGACGGTGCCGTCGAGCGGGGCGAAGATATCCGAGCCCGGCGGCACGAAGACATCCATCCCGAGATGGACGGTCCGGCCCTCGGCGAGCGGGTCGCCGGAAGGCCGGAAGACAGGCGAGGTGTAGATGAGGCGGGCTTCGTTGTAGCGCCCGATGCCCGCGCGCGCCCCGGCCCGGAGGACTTCGGCTTTGAGCCGGCGGTCGAGGGCCTCCATGTCCGTCCAGTGTTCCTCGCGTTCGAAGAGAGCGCTTGCCGGGCCGAGGTCGAAGACCGTGGCGGCCCGGGCGTCGAGGGGATAGCCCATGACCGGGGCGAAAGAGACGCGGTTCGCTTCGAGCCAGCGGGCGACGGGCTCCGCGGCTGGGAACGGAGCGTGGCCGCAGGCCCGGCGGAAGGCGCCTTCGGCGAAGGCCGGCGCGACGTCTTTCAGGCGCTCGAGGAGCCTCCAGGCCGGCTCCTCGGAGATCGTCAGGTAGGCGTTGCCGGGATCGAGCTTCTTCTGCGAGGCGGCGATGGAGACGCTCATGCACAGCCGCAGACAGGCGAGCGGGAACAGGGCCCGGAGGTCCTTGTCGGAGAGAGGCAGGACCGCGTTGTAGCCGGCGACGATATGAGCGGCGGCGCCCAGAGGATCGCCCTTGTCAAGCATCGCGTAAGCCAGCACGACCGCCAGGTCGGAAAGGGCCCAGGAGCGGGTCATGTCGCCGAAGTCGATGAACCCGGCCACGCGCATGTCCCCGAAGGAGCCGGGCGCTGGGTCGGGCGGGGCGACGATGACGTTGTAATCGTTGCCGTCGTTGTGGACGAGCCCTTCGGGAAGGCCCTCGAACAGGGCGGCCCGTTCTTCGACCCTCCGGAAGACGGCGTCGAGCGTCGCTCTCCGGCCCGGGTCGACGACGAGGGGCGCGTTCTCACGGACGACGCGGCGGCCGTTCTTGAGGTTCCAGATGAGGTCCGGCTGGTATTCGCGCTGGGGAAGGGCAGACAGGGCGCGGACCAGGCGCGCGGCGAACGCTCCCAGGTCCATGAGCAGTCGTGGCGTGTGGGGCCGGACCTCGCCGAGCGGCCGGCCGGGCAGGTATTCGACGAGCCGTACGAAATGGGGCTCACCCCCGCGGCCGGGCACCGTGGAGATCAAGGCGCCGTCCTTCGCGGGCAGGGGCCGGGGGGCCAGGGGGCCGCCGGCATCGGCGGCCAGGAGGGCCATGACCTCGTTCTGGAACGCGAGCCGGTCGCGGAGCTCGCGAGGGTTGGCGATCTTGAGAACGAGCTCCCGGCCGTCGGTCGTCCGGAGGAGGAAATTCTGGTCGCGCTCGCTGGGCAGCTCGCCGAAGCCGCCTTCGACGGCGAAGACCTCGCGGGCGACGCGGGCGGCTTCGTCCGCGGGGAAGCGGGGGGCGGTGTCGACGGAAGGCACGGGGACATTCTAAACCCGGCGAAGGGCGCGGTCAATTTGGCTTTTTTCGGGCTTCTTGCGGCGGGGGCGGTTCGGATATAATGACCCGAGCATGGAAGACCTCAGCCGGGGCGTCCGATCTTTCACCCTGGGCACGGCCGTCAGCCGGGTCATGGGCCTGGTCCGCGAATCGGTCTTCGCCCACCTGTTCGGGGTCGGGGCGGCCACAGACGCGTTCAACGTCGCCTTCCGCATCCCGAACCTGCTGCGCGACCTGTTCGCCGAGACGGCCCTGTCGGCGGCTTTCGTCCCGGTCCTGGCCGGGGAGAAGGCCAAGAGCAAGGAGGCCCAGAACCGGCTGGCCTCCAACATCTTCAACACCCTCTTCGTCGCGGCGGGCGTGGTCTCGCTGGCCGGCCTGCTCCTCGCGCCGCGCATCGCCGGGGTCGTGGCCTTCGGCTTCGGCCAGGTGCCCGGGAAGATCGAGCTGACGGCCCAGCTGACGGCGGTCCTCTTCCCCTTCCTTCTCTTCGTCAGTCTCGCGGCCTGGGCCATGAGCTACCTCAACACGGAGAAGTCGTTCTTCGTGCCCAGCGTGGCCCCGGCGCTCTTCAATCTCTTTTCGATCCTTTTTCCCCTGCTGACCTACGGCTGGTACGTCGCGCGGGGGAAAGAGCCCATTTTCGGCATGGCCGTGGGGGTCCTCATCGGGGGGCTGATGCAGTTCCTGGTCCAGATGCCGCTCGTACGGAAGAGCGGGTTCCGCTGGAGCGCCGTGCTCAGCTTCCGCGACCCCGAATTCCGGCGGGTCATGGCCCTGTTCGTGCCGGTGGCCATCGGGCTGGCCGGCACGCGCATCAACGTCCTGGTCAACACCATCCTGGTGACGCCGCTGGCCGAGGGCAGCGTCAGCTGGCTCAACTACGCCTTCCGGGTCATGCATCTCCCGCTGGGGCTGTTCGGCATCGCCGTCGGCACCGTGGCCTTGCCGTCGCTGGCGCGCTTCGTCCACGACAACGACCTCGACTCGGTCCGCTCGACCCTGGCCGACTCGCTGAAGATGGTCCTCGTCCTGACCGTGCCGGCCTCGGTCCTGCTGGCCTTCCTGGCCCAGCCGGTGACCCGGGCCATCTACCAGCGGGGGCGGTTCACGGCCGAGGACACGGCGGCCACGGCCGGGGCCCTGGCCCTCTACGCGCTGGGCATCCCGTTCATGTCGGGATTGAGGAACGTCGCCGCGGCCTTCTACGCGTTCAAGGACGCCCGGACGCCGATGGTCGCCAGCCTCGTTTCGATCGCCTTCAACATCGCCCTCAACGTTTCGCTGATGGGCACGTTGGGGTTCATGATCTTCCCCCTGTCCACGTCGCTGGCCGCGGCCCTCAATGTCGGCATTTTGCTGGCCCTTCTTCCGAAGAAAAGCGTGAGCGTCGCGACGGCGCCGCTCGTCCGCTTCACCGCGGCTCTGGTCGCGGCGTCCCTGGCGGGCGGCGCGGCGGCCTGGCTGGTCAACGGGCTGTCCGCCGGAAGGTTCGGAACGTCCTTCGCGGCCACGGCCGGAAGCGTCGTCGTCAGCGGCCTCCTCGGCCTGGCCGTCTTCTATGCCGCCTCGCGCCTCCTCGGCCTCGCCGAGGTCCGCGACTTCCTCCGCCGCCTTTCCGGAAGGGGTCAAATCTCCACTCATTAAATAATCTCCGTCCGCCCCCCTTCCGAGGGCAGGATGCGCGGAGGCCTTTGTTAATGAGTGGAGATTTGACCCCCTCTTGATATAATAACCGGAACATGACCGAACACGACAGGTCGCTCCGGCGGACGGCCCTGCTCGTCTCGACCATGGCCTCCTTCCTGACCCCGTTCATGGCCTCCGCCCTCAACGTCGCCATGCCGGTCGTCGCCAAGGAGTTCTCCCTGAGCGCGGTGGCCCTCGGTTGGGTCCCGACGGCCTACATGCTGGCCGCGGCCATGTTCCTCGTCCCGTTCGGCCGCCTGGCCGACATCGTCGGACGCAAGCGGGTCTTCGTCTCCGGTGTCGCCGTCTTCGGTCTCGGGTCGCTGCTCTCGGCCCTGGCCCCGACCGGCCACTTCTTCATCGCCTCGCGCGCCGTCCAGGGCGTCGGCGGGGCCATGGTCTTCGGCACGGGCATGGCCATCCTGACCTCCGTGTTCCCGGCGCGCGAGCGCGGCCGGGCCATCGGCATCAACACCGCCGCCGTTTACGTCGGGCTTTCCTCCGGACCGGTCGTCGGCGGCTTCCTCACCCACAGCTTCGGCTGGAGGAGCGTCCTCTGGGTCACCCTGCCCATGGCCCTGGCGGTCTTTCTCGTCACCTCGCTGAAGCTCAAAGGGGAGTGGGCGGAGGCCCGCGGCGAGGGCTTCGATTGGCGCGGCTCCCTGGCCTACGGCCTCGGCCTCGTCTGCCTGATGTCCGGGTTCTCCCGCCTACCCTCGCTCCTCGGGCTGTCCCTTACCGCGGCCGGCCTGGCCGCCCTTTCCGGCTTCGTCCTCATCGAGATCCGGGCCCCCTCTCCCGTCTTCGACCTGCGCCTCTTCCGCAACAACCGGATCTTCGCCTTCTCCAACCTGGCCGCCCTCATCAACTACAGCGCCACCTCCGCGGTCAGCTTCCTGGTCAGTCTCTACCTTCAGTACATCAAAGGACTGCCTCCCCAGAAAGCGGGCCTGGTCCTCATCGCCCAGCCCGTGGTCATGGCCGTCTGCTCGCCCTTCGCCGGCCGGCTTTCGGACAAGGTCGAACCGCGCGCGCTGGCCTCCCTCGGCATGGGCTTCACCAGCCTGGGCCTGGCCCTGTTCATCTTTCTCGGCCCCGGCACCCCGTTCCCGGTCATCTACGGCGGCCTGTTGCTCCTCGGGCTGGGCTTCGGCCTGTTCTCATCGCCGAACATGAACGCCATCATGGGCTCGGTCGAGCGCCGGCACTACGGCCTGGCCTCGGCTTCGGTCGGGACCATGCGCCTCGCCGGGGGGATGCTGAGCGCCGGGGTCACGATGATGATCTTCGCCCTGTTCATGGGCCGTGCGCCGATCGAACCTTCCGTCTACCCCCTCTTCCTGAAGGGCCTGCGGGCCGCGTTCACCCTCTTCGCCCTGATCTGCGCGGGAGGCATCTTCGCCTCCCTGGCCCGCGGCGACCGCGGCCCCTCCGGCGACGCCGGCGGCGGCCCGGCTTGAAATGCCGGCCCCTGGGTACTAGAATGGAGACAAGGAGGCCCCATGAGCCTGTCCCGGAACCAATTCCTGAAAATGTTCGGCCTGGGCGCTCTGGCCGCCGGCTCCAAGGCCTACGCACTCCCTCCCGCCGCCGCCGAAACCCAGCGTGCCGCCGCCGGCAAGCTCAAGATCAAAGCGGTCGACATCTTTCTTTTCGACATCCCCCTCGCCGTGCCCTTCCGCATCGCCATCGGCGAGATGAAGGCCGCCAACCTCCTCCTCGTCCGCATCCATACGGACCAGGGCCTCGTCGGGCTGGGTGAGGCCTGTCCGTTCCCCCCGATCACGGGAGAGACCCAGGCCACCAACGCCGCCGCCGCCCGCGCCGTCCGCGACGTGATCGTCGGGAAAGACCCCTTGGCCATCGACGGCCTGCTCCGCGGTCTCGGCCCCCTCGTCCACTCCAACCCGAGCGCCGTGGCCGCGTTCGACATGGCCCTCCACGACATCCTGGGCAAGGTCGCCGGCCTGCCGCTCTTCCGTCTCTTCGGCGGGTCCGAGCGGTCCTTCGAGACCGACATCACGGCCGGGCTCGACACGCCCGCGGCCATGGCCGAGCGCATCCGGGGCTTCGTCCGCGACGGATACCGGACCGTCAAGGTCAAGGTCGGCCTGGACCCCGACGAGGACGTCGCCCGGCTCCAGGCCATCCGCGACGCCGTCGGATACGAGGTCGGCATCCGCATCGACGCCAACCAGGGCTGGTCGGTCCCTCAGGCCGTCTACGCCCTCCGGAAAATGGAGAAGCTGCGCATCGAGTTCTGCGAGCAGCCCGTCCGGGCCTCCGACACGGCCGGCCTGCGGGCCGTCCGGGCCCAGAGCCCGATCTCGATCATGGCCGACGAGTCGCTCTTCGTGCCGGCCGACGCCGTCCGGCTCATCATGGCCGAGGCCTGCGACTCCTTCAACATCAAGGTCATGAAGGCCGGCGGCCTGCTGAACTCCATCCGCATCGCTCACGTCGCCGACGCCGCCAACATGCGCTGCATGGTCGGCTGCATGCTCGACTCGAAGCTGGCCCTGACGGCGGCCGCCCACGTCGCCGCCTCCCAGGCCAACATCGTCTACGCCGACCTCGACGGCAACTCCGAGCACGTCACCGACCCCGTCGTCGGCGGGATGACGGTCAAAGGCGGCATGATCACCCTGCCCGAATCGCCCGGGCTTGGCTGCGACATCGATCCGGCCTTTTTGAAGAAGCTGACGAAGATCTGATGACTATGGACCGCAAGGTCAGATGGGGCATCCTGGGCTGCGCGAGCATCGCCGGGAAGGCCCTCATCCCGGCCATCATCGGCTCGCGCAACGGCGTCCTCCACTCGATCGCCTCCCGCGACGCGGACCGGGCCTCCGAATGGGCCGCGAAATTCGGCTTCACGAGGTCCCACCGCGACTACCTGTCCCTTGTCGAAGACCCCGAGGTCGACGCCGTCTACAACCCGCTCCCCAACGACCTCCACGCCGAATGGTCCATCAGGGCCGCCCGGGCCGGCAAGCACGTCCTCTGCGAGAAGCCCATGGCCATGAACGCCGCGGAGGTCCGGGACATGATCGCCGCGGCCGAGGGGTCCGGCGTCCTCCTCATGGAAGCCTTCATGTACAGGTTCCACCCCCAGATCGACCAGGCCCTCGAGCTGGTCCGTTCGGGCGCGGTCGGCGAGGTCCGCTCGGTCAAGTCCTCGTTCACCTTCCAGTTCGCGCTCGGCGGCGAAAATTACCGCTGGTTCCCGGGGATGGGCGGCGGGGCCCTCTACGACGTCGGGTGCTACACGATAAGCGCCGCCCGGCTCGTGTTCGCCGACGAGCCTCTCACGGTCTTCGCCCGGGCCCGGCTCGACCCCGGAACGGGCGTCGACATGACGACCGCCGTCCTGCTCGAGTTCCCGGGCGGCCGCTTCGCGATGTGCGACTGCAGCTTCGAATCCCACTTCCAGAGCCGCCTGCTGGCCGTGGGGACGGAGGGCACCCTTTACCTCGACCGGGCCTTTTCGGCCAAGGACTTCGAGGCCCGCGTCCAGATCATCCGCGGCGAGCGGAGCGAAGCGCTCGCCGTTCCCCAGGCCGACATGTTCGCCCTGATGGTCGAGCACTTCGGGGATGGCGTTCTGGCCGGGACGCCGCTTCGCTACCCCGCCTCGGACGCCGAGAAGAACATGCTGGCGATCGACGCCGCGATCGATTCCATCCGGACCGGGCATCCTGTCAAGGTCCGGCCGGGAGAACCGGCATAACCCGAATAAAGGAGGCTTTTCATGAAATTCCTTAAAACCGTCCTGCCTTTGGCCGCCCTGCTCCTCGCCGTCGCCTGCGCGTCGTCGTTCTACGAGTCCAGACCCAAGCTCAACTACTACCGCGGCCCGAACGTCCCGGAGGGGTACATCAAGGTCCTGCGGGCCTCGGTCTCCGAGATCGAGTTCGAGATCCGGGTCGAGTTCGCCGAAAGGCAGCTCTATCACCTGGTGCTCGAAGGCAACGAGCCGGTGGCCGAGGGCTGGTTCCCGACCATCCGAGCCGGCATGCAGTACTACACGGTGACCATGAAACCCCGCAAAGGGCTCCAGTTCGAGGTCGGCAAGACCTACCGGCTGTGCATCGGCAGCCAGAACCCCGAGCAGCTCCAGCTGACCTCCGTCAACTATCCGTGCCGGGCCGATTTCGAGTTCGTCTTCGAGGAAAAGCTCTGAAAGGCCTCGAGCTTCGCGCCGCCCTGGCCCTGTGCCTGGCGCTTTCCGCGGCGGCGGCCCAGAGGACGAAGCTTCCCGAGCCCTACGCGAAATGGCTCGAGGAGGAGGTCGTCGCCATCATCTCCCCGGCGGAGCGGGAGGTCTTCCTCAAGCTCCAGAACGACCGGGAACGCGACCTGTTCATCGAGGCCTTCTGGAAGCAGCGCGATCCGACGCCGGGCTCCCCGACGAACGAATTCAAGGACGAGCACGCCCGCCGCTTGGCCCACGCCGACCGGGTCCTGGGCCGGGAGACGATCCGCCCCGGCCGGCGGACGGACCGCGGCCGGATGTACATCATCCTGGGAGAGCCCCAGGAGGTCCAGAGGTTCGAGGGCCGTTCCGGCGTCTACGACACCGAGGTCTGGTTCTACCAGGGCAAGACCGAGCAAGGGCTTCCCCCGGGCTTCAACCTGCTTTTCTTCAAGCCGGGCGGGCACGGCGAGTACCGGCTCTACAGCCCGTCCGGCGACGGCCCCCAGGCCCTGCTGGCCGGATATCTCGGCGGCGCCGGCGATTATCAGGCGGCCTACCGGAAGCTCAGGGAGATCGAGCCGAGCCTGGCCTCCCTTTCGTTGTCCCTCGTCCCGGGCGAAGAAGGCGCCGCCTACGGCCGTCCGTCCATGAGCTCCGACCTGCTCATCCAGCGGGTCGAGGCCTCCCCGGCCCGCTCCGTTTCGAGCCAGTACGCCCGGAAGTTCCTGGAGTACAAGGACCTCGTGGAGGTCGAATACACGGCCAACTACATCGCGAGCGACAGCCTGATCAAGGTCTTCCGGGGCCCCATGGGGCTGTATTTCGTCCATTACGCGGTCGAGCCCTCGCGACTCTCCGTCAACCGCTACGGCGACGGCTATTACACGACCCTCAAGGTCAACGGCCGGGTCACGGCCATGGACGGCCGTCTGGTCTATCAGTACGACAAGTCCGTGTCCCTGGAGATGACCGAAGAGCAGATGCGCGGCGCCAGCCGGGCGCCCTTCAGCTACCAGGACCTGTTCCCCCTCGTCGCCGGCGATTACCGGCTGTCGGTCCTCATCAAGAACGAGGTCTCCAAGGAGTTCACCTCCGTGGAGCAGGCCGTTCGCGTCCCCCCGGGCGGACCGGACCTCCAGTTGACCCAGCCCCTCCTCGGCTACCGGACGGCCCGTCTGGAGCCCGGCCAGAGGAGCATGAAGGCCTTCCGGCTCGGCTCCGTGCAGGTCTATTGCCAGCCCAACCGCGTCTTCGCGCGGACGGACACGCTGGCGGTCGCTTTTCAGGTCAACAACCTGACCGACGAGCTCATGAGGGAGGGCGAGGTCCGGATCGAGCTCTCGAAAGACGATCAGCCGGTCCGGGACATACGCCGCCAAGCCGCCGATATCGAGGGCTTCCCGGACGTCCTCGAGGAGGTCCCCCTCGCCGATCTCCCGCCCGCCCACTACAAGGTTCGGGTCTCGTTCAGGCACCGGGGAGCCGAGGTCGTCGGCGCCGCCGAGGAGTTCGACCTGACCTTCGCCGAGGTCGTGGTCCGGCCCTGGTTCTCGTCCCACGTGCTGCCCGCCGCGGGCGACCCGGTCTATTCCGAGGTCGTCGGGGCCCAGCTCTTCCATCTCGGACGCTTCGCGGAGGCCCGGGTCTTCCTGGAGCGGGCTTTCGCCGGGAAGCCCGGCTCGCCGGAAACGGCGATCGGTTTAGGGCGGGTCTACCTGGCCCTCGACGAGCCCGCGTCCGCCCTAAAGGTCGTCGTGCCCTTCCTGAGCCGGGCCGAGGCGGCGAAATACGAGCTCTATCTCCTGGCCGGAGAGGCCTACAGAAGGACGGGGAGCTACGCCGAAGCCGCGGAGGTCCTCGACCGGGCCGTCTCCCACTACGGGGTCAACGCCGTGCTCCTCAACGCGATCGGGGATTCCTACGCCGGCATGGGGGACCGCGACCAGGCTCTGGCGGCCTATGAAAGATCGCTCGAGCTCAGCGCCGACCAGCCGGAGATCCGCAAAAGGGTCGAAGCCCTCAAAAAGAAGCGCCCGTAGGTCAGGCCGTCTTTCCCGGCGCGGTCCGGCCGACGACGACATCCTCGCGGGCGTAGACGATCCCCATCTTGCGCAACAGGACCTGGAACTCCCCCTCGTCGGGATCGGGCAGGATCTCGGCCGAGACGCGCTTGCCGACATAGAGCTTGCTGTTCATCTCCTCGATGAGGGCCGTTGTCCGGATGTAGTCCTTGGCCGGCGCCTTGTCCATGACGACCGTCATCCGGTCCTCCCCGCTGAAGACGGCCCGGACGGAAGTCACCTTGGCGGCTTTCTTGATGAAGGCCGCGATCAGCCGTTTCTTCCGGTTCCGGGCGAACCGGTAGCCGAAGAGGGCGATGAAAGCCGGGCCGATCAGGCCCCCCCAGTTGATCCTCAGGGCGACCAGGGCCGCGGTCAGGACGACCGCGGCGCCGAGGATGACCAGCCCTTTGGTCCCGAAGGGGAACGATGTCCGGAGCCAGTCGATCCAGCCGCGAAGGCGCTCGCCGGCGGGCAGGCGCGTCCGGGTGCCGGATTCGACGTCGCGCTTCAGGCGGCGGAGGTCCTCGGCCAGGGCCCTGGCGTCCGGATAGCGGTCCTCGGGCCGCTTTCGGAGGCAGCGGAAAACGATGCGGTGGAGCTCGGGGGTCAGGTTCCGGCGGACGATGGTCACCGGCCGGGCCTCCTCGTAGGCGATGGCGTGCATCGTGTCGAGCGGCGAGTCGCCTTTGAACGGAAGCTCCGACGTGACCATCTCGTAGAGGACGATGCCGAGCGAGAAGATGTCGCTCCGGGGGTCGAGCTCCTTGCCGCGGGCCTGCTCGGGGCTCATGTAGCTGATGGTGCCCATGACCGCCCCCGGGACGGTCAGGCCGCGGCCGCGGGTCAGGGTCCGGCTGAGGTCCTCCGGCGCGACCTCGGGCGGCTCCTCGGCTTCCGGCTCGAGCAGCTTGGCCAGTCCGAAGTCGAGCAGCTTGGCGTGGCCGTCCCTGGTGACCATGATGTTGTCGGACTTGATGTCCCGGTGGAGGATGCCCGCGTCGTGGGCCTTGGCCAGGCCGTCGGCGACCTGGAGCGCGACCTCGACGGCCCCGAGCAGGTCCAGCTCGCCCTCGGCGACCAGGCGGCTGACGGTCCGGCCGTCGACGAACTCCATGGCGATGTACATGTTCCCGTCGATCTCGTCGATGTCGTAGACCTGGGCGATGGCCGGGTGAGAGACGGCGGCGGCCGAGCGGGCCTCGAGCAGGAAGCGCTTCCGGCGGTTGGGGTTCGATACGAGGTCCGGGGTCAGCATCTTAAGGGCCACCGGGCGGTCGAGCCGGGTGTCCCGGGCCTTGTAGACAACACCCATCCCGCCCTTGCCGAGCTGGGACTCGACCCGGTAATGCTTCAGCGTCTGTCCGACGATCATGCGGTCCAAACTGTCGCTCCGTCCCCTCCTGAGATCATACGGATTCGGAGAGGGGTCCGTTCACGGCTAGTCTAAGCTCCGGGGCCGTCGAGGTCAAGCCGCCCGGGCCTTCAGCCAATTTTCGGCCAGCTCCCGCAGCCGGGTGTCGGCGTGCTCGAAGAACATCTCGAAAGCCCGGCAGAAGTGGTTGAGGCCTCCGTCGCGCCGGTCCTGCAGCCGGTCCTTGGGACATCCCCCGCGGCAGAGAGAGAGCCAGCGGCAGGAGCGGCATTTTTCGGGAAGGGCGGCTTTTCGTTGGCCGAACTCCCTCTGGCGGGCCGAGTTCAGCATGTGGTCGAGCCGGCCCGACAGGACGCTGCCCAGCTTCCCCCCGTCCTCGACGAAAAAATCGCAGCTGTAAACGTCGCCGTTGTGTTCGACGACCAGGTACCCGCCGCACTCGGGGAGGAGGGTGCATTCCGGCGGGGCCAGGCCCACGTAAGAATGGAACACGGAGTCGAAAAAGCGGACCGAGGTCGTCTCGACGCTGTCTTTGATGTCGCCGGCCCAGAGGTCGAAGAGGACGCCTAGGAAACGCCCGAGGTCCTGGCCTTCGACCGAGAACGGGGCGGCCCGCCCGGGATCTTCCGGGTCCGTCTCCACACAGGGAATGAACTGCATATGGGAGAGGCCCAGGTCCTTGAGAAACCCGTAGATCTCGCTCGCGAACTTGACCGAGTAGTCGTTGACGACGACCAGAGCGTTGGTCATGACCCCTTCCTCGAGGAGCATGCGGGCCCTGGCGACGACGGTTTCCCACGTTCCCCGCCCGCCCGCCGCCCGGCGGTAGCGGTCGTGGATGTGCTCGGGGCCGTCGAGCGACAGGCCGACGAGGAATCCGTTCTCCCGGAGGAACCGGGCCCACTCCCGGTCCAGGAGAAGCCCGTTCGTCTGGAGGCCGTTGGCCGCCCGCTTCCCGCTCCCGTAACGGGCTTGGAGCTCGACGGCCTTGCGGAAGAAGTCGAGCCCCATCAAGGTCGGCTCTCCGCCCTGCCAGCCGAAGTTGACCTGGCGGCCGCCGTGGGCCAGGGCCTGCCGGACGGTCTCCTCGAGGACCTCGAGGCTCATCCTGTGGACCGGTGTTTCGGGGAAGATCAGGTCCTTCCCGCGGTAGAAGCAGTAGCCGCAGGCCAGATTGCAGTCCGGGCCGGCCGGCTTGATCAGCAGGGAATCGAGGGTTTTCCGCCTGAAAGGTACGCGCTCCGCCATGTTTTTGGGGCCTCTCCGGGCTTCATCATACCACGTAAGAGGGCCGTCCATAATCGCAAAAAAAAGCTTGATTTCCACACTGATATCTGATATATTACGAGCGGGTTTTAGATATTATCAGGCGTAGGGAGGAGCTTTTCCCCTTGACCGGCCGGGTTTTCGACATCAAACGCTACTCGATCCACGACGGACCGGGGATCCGGACGACCGTCTTTCTCAAGGGCTGCTCCCTGCATTGCCTGTGGTGTCACAATCCGGAGAGCATCTCCCCCGATCCCGAGCTCATGCACCGGCCGTCCCGCTGTTCCCGCTGTTATGCCTGCATCGAGGCCTGCCCCCCGGGAGCCATCTCCAAGGGCCCCGGAGGGACCATCGTCATCGACCGGGCCAGCTGCGACCTCTGCGGCCAGTGCGCCGAGGCCTGTCTCTATGACGCCATGCAGGTCGTCGGCCGCGCAATGTCCGTGGACGAGGTCGTCGGCGAGGTCGAAAGGGACCGCATCTTCTTCGAACAGTCCGGCGGCGGGGTCACCTTCTCGGGCGGAGACCCGCTGGCCCAGCCGGCCTTCCTCGAAGCCCTGCTCGACGCCTGCCGCGGCCGCAATCTGCGCACGGCGATCGACACGGCCGGGGCCTCGTCCAACGGGGCCCTGGAGAGGGCCGCGGCCAAGACCGACCTCGTCCTTTTCGACCTCAAGCACATGGACGACGGGAAGCACATCGAAATGACCGGGATCTCGAATCGGCCCATCCTGGAGAATCTCGAGAAGCTCGCCGCCGGCCCCGCCGAAGTCTGGGTCCGCATCCCCGTCGTCGCCGGGGTCAACGACGACGACGAGAGCGCGGCCCGCATGATCGCGTTCCTCTCGCCGCTCGGGACGGTCCGCCGGGTCGGGCTGCTGCCCTACCACGCGGGCGGGCTCGAAAAGGCCGCCCGGATCGGACGGGGAGAGGATTTCCGGAAATTCGAGAGCCCCTCCGGGGAGCGCCTGGCCGCCGTCGAGGCCGCCTTCCGCCGGGCGGGCTTCGAAGTCCACAGAGGAGGATGACCGTGAACGACCGCGTCAAGAAACTGAGAAAGCAAACGCTCGAGGCCCGGCCGTCCATCAGCGCCGAACGGGCCCTGCTCCTCACCGAAGCCTACAAGCGGCCCGAGGTCCAGAAGGCCTCCTATCCCATGCAGCACGCCTTGGCCTTCAAGCACGTCATGGAGCGCAAGACCGTCTGCGTCAACGACGGCGAGCTGATCGTCGGCGAGCGCGGCCCGGCGCCCAAGGCCACCCCGACCTACCCCGAGGTCTGCATCCACTCCCTCCAGGACCTCCATTACCTCAACGACCGCAAGAAGACGGCCTTCGCCGTCGACGAAACGACGCGCAAGGTCTATGAAGAAAAGATCATCCCGTTCTGGACCGGCCGCTCCCAGCGCGAGCGGATCTTCGAGGAGATGACCCCGGAGTGGAAGGACGCCTACGAGGCCGGCGTCTTCACCGAGTTCATGGAGCAGCGGGCCCCCGGTCACACCGTCCTCGACGGCAAGATCTACAGCAAGGGCTTGCTCGATCTCAAGAAAGACATCGAGGCCTCCCTGGCCGCTCTCGACTTCATGGGCGACCCCGAGGCTTACGACAAGCAGGAGGAGCTCAAGGCCATGGCCGTGGCCGTCGAAGGCGTCGTGGCCTTCGGCCGCCGGCACGCCGAAAAGGCCCGGGAGCTGGCCAAGGGAGAAAAAGACGCGGCCCGCCGCGCGGAGCTCGGGCGGATCGCCGAGGTCTGCGACCGGGTCCCGGCCGCGGCCCCGCGCGACTTCTGGGAAGCCCTCCAGTATTACTGGTTCGTCCACCTCGGCGTCATCACCGAATACAACACCTGGGACTCGTTCAACCCGGGGCGGCTCGACCAGCACCTTTGGCCGTTTTATGAAAAGGGGCTGGCCGACGGCACGCTGACCAAGGAGAGCGCCCGCGAGCTCCTGCAGGCCTTCTGGGTCAAGTTCAACAACCAGCCCGCGCCCCCCAAGGTCGGGGTCACGGCCGAGGAGAGCGGGACCTACACGGATTTCGCCCTCATCAACGTCGGCGGCCTCAAGGAGGACGGCACGGATGGGGTCAACGAGCTGAGCTTCCTCCTGCTCGACGTCATCGAGGAGATGCGCATCCTCCAGCCGAGCTCGATGGTCCAGATCAGCGCCAAGGGCCCGGACGAGTTCCTCCTGCGGGCCCTGCGGATCGTCAAGACCGGCTTCGGCCAGCCGTCGATCTTCAACACCGACGCCATCGTCCAGGAGCTCGTCCGCCAGGGCAAGAGCGTCGCCGACGCCCGAAACGGCGGGGCCAGCGGTTGCGTCGAGTCCGGGGCCTTCGGCAAGGAGGCCTACATCCTGACCGGCTACTTCAACCTGCCGAAGATCTTCGAGCTCACCCTGAACGACGGGGTCGACCCGAGGACGGGCAAGCGGATCGGCCTCGAAACGGGAGACCCGGCCTCGTTCGGGACCTTCGACGAGCTGTTCGAGGCTTTCCGCAAACAGGTCCGGCATTTCGTCGACATCAAGGTCCGGGGCAGCAACGTCATCGAGCGGCTCTACGCGACCTACCTGCCGGCCCCGTTCCTGTCGGTCCTGGTCGACGATTGCATAGCCAAGGGCAAGGACTATCACGCCGGCGGAGCCCGCTACAACACGAACTACATCCAGGGCGTCGGCGTCGGCACGATGACCGATATCCTGAGCGCCATCCGCTATAACGTCTATGACCACGGGCACTTCACGATGGCCGAGCTGCTCGCGGCCCTGCGGGCCGACTTCGCCGGCCACGAGAAGCTCCGGCAACGGGTCCTCAACCGGACGCCCAAGTTCGGCAACGACGACGACTACGCCGACAGCCTGATGAAACGGACGTTCGAGGCCTACTTCGAGGCCGTCGACGGCCGGCCGACGCCGCGCGGCGGGACCTACCGCATCAACCTTCTGCCGACGACCGTCCACGTCTACTTCGGCAAGATGACCGGGGCGACGCCCGACGGGCGCCTGGCAGGGGAGGCCGTCTCGGAAGGCGTTTCGCCGGTCCAGGGCGCCGACCGCAAGGGTCCAACGGCGGTCATCAAGTCCCTGGGCAAGATGGACCATATCCGCACGGGCGGCACGCTCCTCAACCAGAAGTTCACGCCGCAGCTGCTGGCCGACGAGGCCGGGATGCGCGGGCTCAAGGACCTCGTCCGGTCCTATTTCCGGATGATGGGCCACCACATCCAGTTCAACGTCGTCACGGCGGACCTTTTACGGGAGGCCAAGGCCCACCCGGAAAAGCACCGCGACCTCATCGTCCGGGTGGCCGGCTACAGCGACTACTTCGTCGACTGCAGCGCGGAGCTGCAGGACGAGATCATCCGCCGCACGGAACATCAGGAGATGTAGGTCCGGTAAGCCGTTCTGGATATCGACACGAGGAGAACTGCCATGGCCAAGGAAGTCCGCGCCGAGATCGTCTTTCACGGGGGGATGAAGTTCCGGGGGATGCCGGACCGGTCCGGCATGACCGTTGAGATCGATTTCACGCCCGATGGCCAGCCCCTGGCCGGGTTCACGCCGCTCGAGCTGCTTCTTACCAGCCTCTGCGGCTGCAGCGGACAGGTCGTCACCGGTCTCCTCGGCCGGATGGGCCAGGTCGTCGAAGGACTGACCGTCCGGGCCCGCGGCGAGAAGCGCGAGGTCCACCCAACCGTCCTGACGTCGATTGAACTGGAGTTCGAGTTCCGGGGCGGGAAGGTCGACGCGGCCTCGGTCGAGAAGGCCATGGAGCTGTCCGAGGACCGCTACTGCCCCGTCTGGGTCATGCTCAAGGCCTCGGCGCCCATCAAGGCGAGCTACAAGATCCTCGCCGGATAAGCTCGCAGCTCTCCCGATTCCGGGGTCTATAGGCCATGAGGTTCGCCAATAGGCATCCCCCTTTTGGCCCCCGGGAACCAGTCCCGACGGTTCCCTCTCCGTTAAAGATTCCTGGCAGTGAGATATACCTCTATATGAGCGGCGTCTATTCAATACGAAGGCATGAGCAGGAAACGCTAATTGACATATCTGCTATATGTATGTAATATATGTATAGGAGATATGCATGAGGACAACATTGATCATTCCCGATGACTTAATGAAGGACCTGATGGCCGAAACCGGGGAAACAAGTAAAACCGAGCTCGTCCGCCGCTCCCTCGAGGAAATGCTGAAGAGGGTGCGCCGCGAGAACCTGAAGCGCCTCCGGGGGAAGGTCGGGCTGGACCTCGACCTGGACGCCCTTCGGAAGAAGGACCTCCTGTGAAGCCCGAGTACTTCGTCGACACGAGCGTCTGGATCCCTTATTTCCGGGAGGCAGGCTCAACCATGGGCGACCGCCTCGACGAGCTCATCGATGACGATCGGGTCCATATCAACGGCGTCGTCCTTGTCGAGCTTCTGACGGGGGCCCGGAGCGAAGCCGAGCTCGACCGCCTGGCTTCGGCTTTGGCCGGGCTGAAGTTCGTTCCGAGCGACGCGGGGTCCTCGCTGTCCGCCGGGCGGAACGGTTGCGCGCTGAAGCGCAAAGGTATCTCCGTCCCGTTGAGCGACATGATCATCGCCACCGATTGCATCGACTGCGGCCTCGTCCTCATCGCCGCGGACCGGCACTTCGAGACGATCGCCGCGCATCTGCCGTTGAAAAGGCTCAGCGGCGTAGAGGAGATCTGAAGAAGAATTTGAAGGCGCGGATGAGCCCCCGCGGGGAGGAAAAATCCAGGTCGAAGATGGGGATGACGGCTAGGGCGTGACGATGGCCTTGATGACGCCGTCGCGGCGCTCGGCCGCGACCTCGTAGGCCTCCCGGGCCTCCTCGAGCTTGAAGAAGTGGGTGGCCAGGAAGTCGATCTCGATCCGCCCGGCGTGGATCATGCCCACGGCCCGCTCCAGGCACTTGTTCTGGCGACGGACGCTCTGGACCCGGATCTCCTTGCGGCGCAGGCGCCCGCTGTCGAAAGAGACCCGCGGCTCGATGGGGATGCCGACGACGACCAGCGTGCCGCCCGGCTTGAGGAGCGAGACGGCCTGGTCGAGGGCCGCCTGTTCGCCGCAGCACTCGAAGACGAGGTCGAGGCCGAGCGGCTCGCGGGCCAGGATCCCGGCGACGATGTCCTCGCGATCGGGATCGCCGGTCCAATCGGCCCCGGCCTTCTTCGCCGCGGCCTCGCGGGCCTCGACCTTCTCCGTGGCGAACAGCGTCCCGGCGCCGTCGGCCTTGAGGGCCATGATCGCGCACAGCCCGATGGGCCCGGCGCCGAGCACGGCCGCCGATCTTCCGCGCGCCGAACCGGCCAGCCCGGCCGCGTAGAGGGCGATCGACAGGGGCTCGGCCAGGGCGCCGCGGACGACGCTCATCCCGTCAGGAAGCGGGACGCAGTTCCGCTCGGGTGCGAGGGCGAGCTCGGCCATCCCGCCGGTGAGCTCGCCGTAATGGCCGAGAAAGAGCAGCTTGCGGCAGGTGTGGGGCCGGCCGGCCCGGCACTGGTCGCACATTCCGCAGGAGACGGCCGGCTCGATGACCACGGCGTCGCCCGGCTTGACCCGCTTGACGGCCGAGCCGACGGCCTCGACTATGCCCGCGCACTCGTGCCCCGGGATGAAGGGATAGGACACGCGGTCCGTGCCCACCGAATCCGAGAGATAGTAATGAAGGTCGCTGCCGCAGACGCCCACGGCCCGGCTGCGGACCAGGACGTCGTCGTCGCGGGCGATCTCGGGCGCCGGGACCTCGCGGATCTCGAGGCTCCGGACGCCGGTCAGCAGGGCGGCTTTCATCGTCTTGGCCATGGGAGAGGAAGCATAAGTCACGCCCCCGGCGAAGTCAATCGCCGAGTCGACCGATCATTAGGCTCTTCTCCAATTTCCGGAGATCCTCTGTTGCCGTGTTTTGCCGATTGATATCCCCCTTTGCCCCCCAAACCCCCGGGAACCTGTCCCGACGGTTCCCCCGTCGGAGGCCGCCGGGTCCCCCTCCGCTATGGGGGTCTTCAGGGGGACATCAATCGCCGTATCTTGAATTAATGATCTTCGTTAATTGGAGAAGAGCCAAAATCGGATGGTTACTCCGCGGATCCGATGACGCCGCCGCCGACAACGATATCGCCGTCGTAGAAGACGGCCGATTGGCCCGGGGTCACGGCCGCGACGGGCTCGGCGAAGCGGACGAGCGTCCGGCCGCCATCGAGGGGTGAGATCGCGGCGGGGACGAGCCTGCCGGCCGAGCGGACTTTGACCTCGACGCTCATCTCGGCCTCGATTCCATCGAACGCGATCCAGTTGCCGTCCGCAACGACGCACGAGCGCTTGAACGTCTCGGCCTCCGAGCCGACGACGAGCCTGTTCCGCGCGGCGTCGATCTCCAGGACGTAGAGCGGCACGGGATGGGCGATGCCCAGGCCCTTGCGCTGGCCGAGGGTGTAGTTCCAGTAGCCGCGGTGCTTCCCCAGGACCCGCCCTTGGCGATCGACGATGTCGCCCTCGCGGTCCTCGCGGCCGATGAGGTCCGCGGGATCGCCGCTATAGAAATCCTGGCTCTCTTTTCTGTCGACAACGGGCAGGCCGGCCTCGGCCGCCATCCGGCGCACGTCGATCTTGGTGAACCCCCCGAGCGGGAAGAGGGTCGATGCAAGCTGGTCCTGTGAGAGCCGGTAGAGGAAATAGGACTGGTCCTTGCGGGCGTCGACGGCCTTTTTCAGAAGGAAGCGCCCCGTTGGGGCGTCCAGCTCGACCCGGGCGTAGTGGCCGGTGGCGAACCGGTCGAAGAGAAGGCCCGCCTCCTTGGCCAAACGCGGCAGCATTCCGAACTTGACCAGCTGGTTGCAGCGGACGCAGGGATTCGGCGTCCTGCCGGCCAGATATTCCTCGCGGAAATAGCGGAGGACGAGGTCCTCGTATTCGGCCGAGCAGTCCAGGACGCGATGAGGGATGCCAATATGATCACAGACCCGGCGTGCTGACTCGATATCCCCGGCCTCGTCCGGCCCGAAACAGGCGCTCTTCCGTACGGCCTCGGCGGGCCCGCCGGTCCACAGCTTCATGGTGACGCCGGTGACATCGTGCCCGTCCCGCCTGAGGAGCCAGGCGGCCACCGAGGAATCGATCCCTCCGCTCATCCCGACGGCGACTTTCATGTCTTCTCCGATTTGCGCTGATCCGCGGCCTCGGCGGAGGGGCCCCTTGGCGAAGCGCGCCGCCGCAGCAAATCCTGAAAGGAACCGAACTTCTCCTTCATCCCCTCCTTGACCGACCATCGTTCCATTTCTCTCAGATCGACAGACCTGGCCAAACAGACAAGGATCGCCTGCTCCAGGGACTGCCGGTCGTTCCAGTGATAATAGGCGGCCAAGCGGTCCTTGACGCAATCGGTGGGAGAGAGAAGCTTGAGGACCATGCGCCCTTTCCGGATCTCCTCGATCCTTCCGATCGGTTCTTCACCCACGGAAGGGGGAGGCGCCAGGAATTCTATGATGAATGGCGTGTCGGCATGACGGAAGTGTCTTCCGTCTTCTCGAAATCCGACGCTCTGGAGGGCCGATGCGATCTTCTTTCGGCTGACATAATTCAGCAGAACGAAATCGAGATCGTAGGACAGATACTTGTTTTGCGTATAGATCGATACACAGGCTCCGCCGGACAGGACCGTGTCGATCCCCTGTTTCGCCAGATGGTCCGATAGGAAAAGGGCAAGGTCTTCGAGCGAGAGGCCTTTGAACGTCATGGGATCAAGGCTTGCCGGTCCGTCGCGGTCTCAGTCGGGGGGTATAGTATCTCTCCTTTTCCGCTTCGGGGATGAACTGGAGGGCTTTGGCCAGCAGGGTTTCCAGTTCTTTTTTGAAAGCGTACCTCGGATTCATGCCGAACAAGCGGACCTTTCCCTTGAGCCGGCTGTAGAGAACGCCCCCGTTCTCCAGCTTCTGCAGCTGGTTCTGCACCGTATTGACGTAGTACTCGAATGCCCGGGCGATCTCCATCGGATAGGCCTCGCCGTGGACATGGATATAGAGGAGGACCTTCTCCTTCTTTTCCGATTCCAGAAGCGGTTCCAACATCGGATGCCTCCTTGGTCCTGTGTTCGGGCCAATTACCAACTCCATTGGTTATATAACCAATCTGATTGGTATCATAGTGCCACTTGATCTGGCCTAAGTCAATAATGGAGTTTGCCGCAGCGCCTCCGCAGTGGCCAATGACGTTCTGTAATAAGCTTTTCTCCAAAAGACGTAAAGTACGAAGGGTGAAACCTTGACGTTGTCAAGGCTTTTTAGTATCAATAATTACTTGAGGAGGGGTTTTAGCCAATAAACTGCCCATGCCATATAGAAGCCGCTGTAAGCCAGAAAAACTTGCGTTTGCAAAAAAGCTGAGGAGAAATCCAAGTAGGGCTGAAGCCATCTTGTGGAGCTATCTTCGAAATAAACAACTTGGATTTCATTTTAGGCGACGGGAGGTTATTCTAGGCTGGATAGTTGGATTCTACTGTGCCAAGGCGAAAATTGCCATTCAGGTCGACGGCCCTTCGCATGACATGCTTATGAAAGAATATGATTATTACCGAGATCGACAAATGTGGGAGAAAGGCATTCTTACTTTACGTGTTGATAATAAATCTGCAGAAAAGACACCTGAAGCAGTTGCCGAATGGATAAAATATCACGTAATTAATAGATTGCAGCAGAACCCGTCCTCCCCAAAAATACAATCCGTTTATGCCGGACAGTTCAAGAGATCGACCGTATCCTTTTTTTAGTTCCTCGATGGAAAAGACGTCGTTGCCGAGCCATCTCACAACTTCTGGCCGGCCGGGAGGATGAAATGAAGATCGAAGGTGTCGGGTTCGACGTCACCGATTGGAGCGCGGTCGTTCCCGAGGAACACAAGGGGGAGACGGGGACCTCGTACTGGCGGGTGTACAGCCAAGGGAACGTTCGCGCGAGGATCGTTGACTACTCGCCCGGCTTCCGCTCCGACCACTGGTGCGGACGCGGCCACGTGCTCCTGGTGCTCGAGGGACGGCTGTCGATCGCCCTCGAGGACGGCAGCGTCCACGAACTCGGGCCGAGGATGAGCTTCCAGGCCGGCGACGACGAGGGGAACCGGCACCTGGCCTACACGGCGGAGGGCGCCAAGGTCTTCCTCGTCGATTGACGCCCGCGCCCCGATGTCAGAACCGGACGACGAACCGGCAGTCCGGCGCGCCGGTCTTGATCGAACGGACGAGCTCGACGTGCACCGGCCGTCCGGTCACGGTCTCGAACATCTCCTGGACCCAGCCCGCCGAGCAGAGGCAGTAGGTCGCGGGCAGGCGCTCCGGCCCCTCGTCGACCATCTCGCAGTAGCAGCGCGGGTAGCCCCAGTGGACGACGTCGCCTTCGACGCGGATGAAGTCCCCGCCGATCATGGCCGCGACCTTCGCGGCGAAGGCGGGCACGTCGCCCCGGCAGGCCTCGGCTGTCTTGTGGAGCGAGCTTCGCCGGGCGCAATCCCGGCCGCAGGCGTTCATCAGCCGGGCCCGGGTCTCGGCGTCGACGACCTCCTCCATGTTCTTCATGAGGGTCGCGACCCAGGCCTCGCGGAACTTTCTGCGGGCCATTTCTTCTTGGGTCGTCTGGCCGCTCGCGGCCCGGCCCTCGGCGGCCGCGCCCGGACAGGCGAAGGCCGTCGCCCCGCCCGCGACGCCGAGCGCACAAGCCTTCTTAAGAAAATCCTTGCGCTTCATGCCCGTCCTCCGCGCCGCCCCGGCAGCTCTCGGCCGTCTTGTGGAGCGAGCTTCGCCGGGGCTACCTGATCTTGTCCATCGGGTTCGAGCTGGGGTCGCCCTCCACGAGCTGGAATTCGATGGTCTTGATATTGTTGTCCCGGAACATGGGCTCCTCGGGGATGACCCTCTTCGGATCGACCGAGACTTCGAGGAGATATCTCCCGGCCTTGAAGAGGGGGCCGCTCGTCTTGAAGGTCTGCCGGCAGATGTAGTGCGGGTCCCGTCCCGAAAGCCGGGATTCGCAGGCCATGACCTCGACCGGCGCCCGGCTCGGCAGCTCCAGGACAGTGATCCGGGTGTGGACGCGCTCGTTGATCGTCCGCGTGCCTAACTGCATCACGGCGAATCCGACGACGATGTCGGTCCCCCGCTTGAGGCGCGATCCCTCGTCCTTGTCGTCCTTGACGTAGTCGATGGTCTCCTTGACCTCGGACATTCCGACCGTGGCGATGGCCTTGAGGGTCCTCAGCGCCCAATTCTGCTTTTTTTCCGGGTTGCGGACCGTGATCTCCCCTATTACCAATTCGATGTAGGGGGCGATAGTGATCGGTCCGTCGCTCTCGTCGCGGGCGTTCGGCCCGGAGAGCTCGAGCTTCCATTTCGACGGCGGCCCCCCCGTGCGGGTCGCGGTCCAGCTGAGCTCCCCTGTGTTCGGGAAATCGCGAGCAACGACGATCTTCTGCGATTTCTGTTGAGAGCCTTTAGGAGCCGATCCCCATCCGGTCGTGTGGTGGACAATGGAAAGCGTCAGCGGCCCGGGGTCCCCCGTGCTCCGCCACAGGACCTTATAGGCGTGCCCGGAGATGAGCTCCTCGCCGCCGTTCGGCGAGAGGAGCGTCAGGCTGGCCGGGCCCGCGGCCGCGGCCGGCTCGCCGCCCGCCGGTGTTTGCTGCTGGCCCGCTGCCCCCGTCTGTTGGGCCTGCTTCTCCGCAGGCGGCTGGGTCTGCGGCTTGGCCTTGCTGACCTCTCTTTGCGTTTTGGCCGTTGACGTGGACAGCCCGGGGGCCGAGGCCTTGCCGGGCGCGGCCGGTTCCGGGGGGCGCGGCAGATGGATCTCGATTTTGCCGCGGGCGGTGCCCTCGCCGAAAAAGGCCACGCTCACCTTCCAGTCCTTCCCTTTCGCCAGATGGCTCTGGTTGAAATCGAAGGACAACGCGAGAGGGCTTTGACCGTCCTGGCGGGCATAGTACTGGACCCGGTCCGGCCCGTTGAGGATGAGGGCCAGCTTGGCGGCCGAGCCCGTCCATTGGGCCTTGACCTCGAGCCGGCCGGGCGAGATCACCTCGATCTCGACGGTCTCCCGGCTCTGCCCCGAGAAGTTGAAGGACCGGGTGACGAGGGCGCTCTTTTCTATGGACTGCGTCCCGGCGCTCTTGGCGCCGATCTGGGCCAGGCCGGCCCCGGCGGCCGCGAGGACGATGAGGATGCTGACGATGACGAGAGATCGACGGAAGATCATGCTAACCCCTTTCGATGGAATTGGGAGTCGGCGGCCCCAGAGACGTCTCGATCCTGCGCTTCGCCATTGCCGCCGCTACCCCTGGGCCGTTAATATCACAAGCCCGGAGCGGGCGTCAAGCGAACGGGTTCTCCTCCGGATAGAGCATCCCCGCCGGGCGGTTGAAGGACACGTCCTCGCGGCCTCTAGGAACGCTTGACGGCCTTGACTTTCTTATAACCCGCGGGGATGTCGTAGGTCCCGGCCGGGGAGCTCTGGTCCGAGCACTCGAGGACCTCGGTCGTCGAGTTGACTTCGGCGCCCATCATCTTGGTCGTCGCCGTCTGGTAGACAACGATCCCCTTGATCTTCTTCATCTCCTGGAGGACCTTGTCGAAGCCGGGCTGGGAGGCCATCATGGCGTTGGACATCGCGAAGGCCCAGGTGTAGTCGATCTTGAGGTCCTCGGTGGCCCAGGCCTCCGATCTCATCTCGCCGCTCATAAGGGTCATGTCGATGAGGTACTTCCGGCACTCCCAGTCCCCGATCGTCTTGGTCTCGCCTGTCTCGGTGACCTTGGCCGACATGCTGCCCATAACGTTCTTCATCATGTTCTTCATGAAGCCGGGCATCTTCTTCATGGCCTCGGCTTCTTCCGCGTCCTTGGGTTCCACGGCCGCGGCGGTTTCTTCGAACATCTTGTCGAAGTCGAGGGGCATCTCCGAGTACTGCTTCTTAAGGTGGTCGAGCGTATAGAGGAGCTTCTTATCGGCTAGGAAGATCACCGAGGTGTTGTCGCTTTGGCTGTCCGTCCTGGCTTTGCCCTCGGCCAGCCAAAAGACCATGATCTCGTCCTTCTCCGGCTGGCTCCGGCCCATCACCTTGAAGGCGTCCGTGTGGGTCTTCTGCTTCATGTAGATGTCGGCCCAAACCGGCGCCGCGGCGAACGCCAGGGCGACGATCGTCGCGAGACCTAGAATGAGCACAGCTCGTTTGCGTGTCATGCGGTCCTCCTTTAGATCGGCTGCGGATCCATGCAACCCTTGGGTCTCTTATAGCCCCCCCGTCCGTCTCATGTCAAGTCGGGCCGACGGCGGCCCCGGGCCTCGCCGGTCACTTCATCAAGGGGCCGAGGAGCGCCTCAAAGGCCTTGCGGTCGATCTTCTTCTTGAGGGCCAGGAGTTCGACCCGGTTGGGGGCGCTGATCTCGAGGCTGATGCTCATGACGGGGGCCAGGTTGGCGGAGGGCTTCCCGACCCTGATGGTTTGCTCCTCCT
>Ga0194126_10002770_pt1 | contig 28246 bp, 22 predicted proteins | sample TA2KigC150mmetaG_FD_148641 | JGI IMG/M metagenome (GOLD analysis project Ga0194126, IMG submission 148641) | Freshwater microbial communities from Lake Tanganyika, Tanzania - TA2015035 Kigoma Deep Cast 150m | ecosystem: Environmental > Aquatic > Freshwater > Lake | place: Tanzania: Lake... | reverse complement strand
AAATCAGGCTCTCAGCGCCATCCTCTTCCTCTACCGTGAAGTCCTCCACCAGGAGATCGAACCCATCCTTCTCTCCAGCGCCAAACGCCCCGAACGCCTCCCCACTGTTCTCGCCCGTGATGAAGTCCTGCGCGTCATCAACCTGCTCACTGGCGCGCATAAACTCATGGCCCAACTTCTCTACGGCTCCGGCCTGCGCCTCATGGATTGCCTCCGCCTGCGCATCCAGGATATTGATTTCGAATACAAGACCATCACTGTCCGCGATAGCAAAGGGGAAAAGGACCGCGTCACCCCCATGCCCGATGCCGTCCTCCCCGACCTCCGCCGTCAGATCGAGCGCGCCCGGCTTCTCCACGAAGAGGACCTGGAGGCCGGTTTCGGCGAAGTCTACCTCCCCGACGCCCTCGAAATAAAATACCCCAACGCTGCTCGTGAACTGATCTGGCAATACCTCTTTCCCGCTCCCAGACGCTCGCTCGATCCTCGCAGCGGAAAAGAGCGTCGTCACCACCTGGATGCCTCCGGTTTGCAGCGCGCTGTCAAAGCGGCTGCCCGCAAAGCCGGCATTCAGAAACGCGTCAGTTGCCACACCTTCCGCCACTCCTTCGCCACCCACCTCCTCCAGAATGGGTATGACATTCGCACCATCCAGGAACTCCTCGGTCACAAGGACCTCCGCACCACCATGGTCTATACCCACGTCCTTCAACGCGGAGGAATGGCCGTCAAGAGCCCATTGGACGATTGACACTTTTCGCATCCGCTTCCCATCCATTAATCACACACCTGCTCCAGATTGCCTACCCCCTACCCCATCCTCCCCATTCCCTCGCCGCCTCCTCCGCCTGCCGGAATTCTTCGGGGGTGTTGAGATTCATGAAGGCGTATCCGGCGGGGTCGTGATGACGGAGGATGTCTTCGGATAGATAGCAGATGTTCGCATCGTCATGCCAGTCGGTCATCCGCCACTGGCCGGCTCGAATGGCGGCCTCGACGGCTGGCAGGCAGGCCTCGCGCCGATAGACGGCATGCAGGGGTTCTAATCCGCGCCCGGTTTGGGGGATGACCGCGTCGGCGTCGGTTCGATCCAGGATGTCTCGCGCTGCGATCAGGATTTCTGCAGAGACGAAGGGCATGTCGCAGGCGACCACGGCGACCTTTGGGTTGGCAGCCACTTTCAGGGCGGTGTACAATCCCCCGAGGGGGCCGCGCTCAGGGATCACGTCTGGGAACAGGGGAATCCCCAAATAACGGTACCCTCCTGGGTGGTTGGCAACGATCACCACTTCATCGGCGATGGGGGTCACCCTCGCCAGGACGCGCTCGATCAACGGGCGTCCCAGGAAAGGCGTCAAAGCCTTATCCTGACCCATGCGATTGGATCGGCCGCCAGCCTGGATCACGACACTGAGCATAATTGCGATTATAATGGATGTATGGTCACGGTTGCCGATCAATTGGATGCGATGACGCGGCGGGGGGAACTCTATGAGCGTCTGGCGGACGATGCGGTGCGCTGTTACGCCTGCGGGCATCGCTGCCTGATCCGCGCGGGGCGGCGTGGAATCTGCAAGGTGCGCTTCAATCAGGGCGGGGAGCTGATGGCGCCCTGGGGATACGTAGCCGGCCTGCAGGTTGATCCGATCGAGAAGAAGCCCTATTATCACCTGCTTTCGGGGGAGGACGCGCTCAGCTTTGGGATGCTGGGTTGCGATTTCCACTGCATGTTCTGCCAAAACTGGCTCAGCTCGCAAACTCTTCGTGACCCGGCCTCGGAGTCGTCGGGACGGTATATCCGGCGGATCACCCCGGAAGAGGTCGTCGCGTATGGCGTGCGCGGGGGCGCGTCGGTGGTCGCCTCGACCTACAACGAACCGCTAATCACCTCGGAGTGGGCAGTCTCGATTTTCGAACTGGCGCAGGCCGCCGGGATGAAATGTGTGTATGTCTCCAATGGCAACGCCACGCCCGAAGTGTTGGAGTACCTGCGGCCCTATCTGACAGGCTACAAGATTGACTTGAAGACCATGCAGGATAGACAATACAGGCGGCTGGGCGGCGTCTTGCAGCACGTGTTGGATAGCATCCAGCGGGCGCACGACCTGGGGTTGTGGGTGGAGGTCGTGACGCTAGTCGTCCCCGGCTTCAATGACTCGACCGAGGAGTTGATGGATACAGCCCGTTTCGTGGCCTCTGTCTCCCCCGACATGCCGTGGCATGTTTCGGCTTTCCACCCGGATTATCAGATGACCGATGCGCCGCGCACCCCGGCCCGGACTCTGCTGCAGGCGGCGGAGATCGGCCAGGAAGCTGGTTTGCGCTATGTCTACACTGGAAATCTGCCGGGGAGTTTCCCCGAATACGAACATACTTATTGCCATCACTGCCGGGCGCGTTTGATCGAGCGCTACGGCTACGTGATCCGCGCTTATCATCTGACCGCCGAAGGAAAGTGCCCGCAATGCGGCGCGAAAATCCCCGGCGTATGGACGGATCGTCCGGAGCAGGTTCGCCTGGGCGGCCCGGGATTCCCTAGACCTGTGAGGTGAACAACAATGAACGACAATCCCTATCAACGCCTGGCACAGCGACTCGATGCGCTACCCAACGGGTTCCCTCCCACGGAGGATGGCGCGGAGCTGCGCCTTTTGGAAAAGATCTTCCTGCCGGAAGAAGCTGCTCTGGCTTCTCGATTGCGCCTGACGAAGGAAACCCCCGAGCAGCTTGCCGAACGCCTCGGCGGCGACGTGGAGGCCTTGAAAACCCAACTCAAGGCGATGGCCCGTAAGGGGCTGATTGCAGCCGGCAAGGCGGAAGGCGGGGTGGGATACGGCCTGCTGCCTTTCGTCGTCGGCATCTATGAATATCAGATCAGCCGCATGGATGGCGAACTGGCCCAACTCTTCGAGGATTATTACCGGCAGGCGTTCAAGAACATATTGGCTGCCGCGCCCTCGGTTCACCGCGTGATCCCGGTGGAAGAGACGGTGAAGACCGGCATGGAAATCCGCCCCTTCGAGAGCGCGGCCGATATCGTGGCCGGCGCCAGCGCCTGGGGCGTGCAGGATTGCATCTGCCGAAAACAGAAGGCTCTGATCAACGATCCCTGCAATCACCCGCGAGATAACTGCATGGTCTTCAGCAGGCGTCCTGGAGCGTTCGATCATGTCTCGTTCATCCAGACCCTGACGCGAGAGGAAGCCATGACAAAGCTGAAAGAGGCCGCCGGCGCCGGGCTGGTACATTCGGTGAGCAATTCACAGGAGGATATGTTCTACATTTGCAACTGCTGCACCTGTTCTTGCGGCATCCTGCGGGGGATGGCGGAAATGGGCATTGCCAACGTGGTGGCGCGCTCGGCCTTCGTCAATACAGTGGACGAGGAGTTATGCCAGGGCTGTGAGATCTGCGTTGATTATTGTCAATTCGATGCGCTTTCGATGGCCGGGGATGCCCTGTTGGTCGAGATCAACCAGACGAGTTGTGTGGGCTGCGGCGTTTGCGTCCCGACCTGCCCGGACGGGGCCCTGGCGTTGGTCCGCAGACCCGAGGAAGAGGTGCTGCCCGTCCCGATCACGGAGGGCGATTGGCTCCGCCAACGCGCCGCGGCGCGCGGGCTGGACATGAATGTGGTTTTGTAGGTTGCCCGAAAAAAGATCAGGGTGCAGCGTATGCCGCACCCTGATCTTTTTTCGGCTTATCGTGTTATCCGCGCCCGCATGACGAAGCGATCAACACCCCCGAAATGGTATTTATAGACTTCGTCGCCGCGCATCATATCGAAGTGCTCGCGGCCGTGTTCGATAGCCCATTGGATCAGATGCGCCAGCAGGACCCAGCCTGGGGAGAGTTCCTGAAACTTGAAATTGATCCCGGAATTGTAAACCCAGATCTGATTGGCGTAGTCGAAGTTGAGATAGGCGGCGGCCTTCTCGTTTCCGATGGTGATGAAGGCCAATTGCAGCCAGCCGGCTTGAAATGCGCTATGCAGCGAGGCGCGCAGTTGTGAACTCATGGCCGCGGAGAGAAAGGCTTCTTTCTGGGGGTCGTAAGCCATCAGATCGAGCAGGGCATCAATTTCGTCATCGAGCGTCCCTTCATCTTCGACGATGTACCAGTTCACCGGAGCGTAGAAGCCCTCCGCCCGGCGCATCTTGCGGCGGATCTCGCGGCGCTGTTTGCCATCGAGGCCCGTCAGGTAGGTTTCCCAATCGCCGGCAAGGGCGATGCGGGGAGCGGGTTGGAGTCGCTCCAGGGTGCAGGTCAAACCCAATTTTCGCGCGCCAGCCTCTAAGGCCGGCAAGGTGGGCGAGTCCTCCAGAATGTTGTACCAGTCTAAGACCTCCCAGGGAGGCGCTTCCGGCCCGGTCAGATGTTCCAGCAGGCCCTCCGCAAAAGCGGGCAATTCATCCTCGAGGGCGATCAAATCCAAATAATCGGAGATCTCGATGCTCCCGATCAGCATCAGCGCCGGCCCGCCGGACAGGTTTTGGGTGAGGAACAACGGCGCAACGCCGATCAGTTCACCCACATCGTTCCAGGCGGTAACAATGTACAATTCCCCGCTCTGCCATTCTCCGCCGCCTAATGATTTCCACCAGGTGACCAGGTACTCGTGGCGCAGAAATGGCACGTTGACCGCGCTTTTCTCCAGCAAGCGGTTCCACTCGTCAGCGATATTTTCTAATTCGGGCAGTGTGCGTAGTATTCTAAATTGCATGGCGTTTTCCAATATCCCCCAGACCTTCGGCCGTCCCCCCATTTTCGCCATCAATAACCTGAGTCCACTGAAAAAACAACGAATAGAGAATAGGGGGTGGCATATATGGGGGTGCGTGTGCAGCACGCACCCCCATATATGCCACCCCGCCCTCTCATGCGTGAGTTTTTTCAGTGAACACATCGAATACCATTTTACCAGTATAATGGTAGTGATGACGAACGTAGCGCAGGTTCTAGGGTGTTGAGATATGGCGACATCCCTTGATTTGGTCTTACTTCCCCTGGTTCGGCATGCCGGTAAAGACCGCCCGAAGCTGCCAGGTTTGTATATTGCCAATCCTCCCCGAAGGGCTGCCCGGGGACGGACTTCTGATCGTCTCTTCATTTATCTGTCTTTGGAAGGGAATTTACCCTTATCGCCAAAAGAATTGGACAAACTGCTGGCCCAGATGGCGGAAACCTATTACAAATCCTCAGGCTCATCCACCGCGGCCATGCGCTCGGTGGCAGAAGAGCTGAACGAGTTATTGCTGAAACGCAACCTGAATTCCGTCAACCGTGGACGGCAGGCCATCGGCGTCCTGGCCCTTGGCGTGGCGCGAGATAGTCATCTCTACCTGCTGCAAAGCGGCTCATCCCATGCTTATTTGATCAAAAACGAAAGCACGCAACAATTCTATGATCCTTCGGATGCCGGCCGCGGATTGGGCCTCAGCCGGGCGACGACGCTTCATTTCCACCAGGCGGAACTCGATCCCGGCGATGTGTTGCTGATTTCTCCGAACCCGCCCATGACCTGGAATACGACCACGCTGCGCAACATGCATGGCCTTTCCCTTGGCGATCTGTATCGCCGCCTGATTCGGCGCGCAGCCGGCGATTTGGATGCCGTGTTGTTGCTGACCAAGAAGGGCAAAGGGAATTTGCAGCTCATTACCCCGAAGCTTCCCCATGAACAACGCGAGGCGGGGGTCGAGGAGACGCAACCCCGGAGAGATATTCCTCCGCACGGCGTAGGTCAGGTTGACAACCTGACCCACATTCCCCAACCCTCGTCCCCTCCTGCTGCGGCCCCCATATCCAGCGTGGCCGAGGTTTCGGGCGTGGAAGTCTCTCTCATAAAGAGGCCTCAACCTTCACCCATCGAACCCGCATCTCCTGCCCCCAGGCGTGAAATCATAAAAGAACATCGGAAAGACAGCCTTCGCCAGGCATGGTCATCGGCGATCAGCCCGCGATTGCGGGCGCTTGGGCGCGAGATCGGTTCTGCGCTCCGGCAGGCCGCTCAGGCCGCCCGGACTCTGATCGAACGCATGTTGCCTGAGGAGAATTTGGTAGCCCTGCCGGGTTCGACGATGGCGTTCATGGCAGTAGCTGTTCCATTGGTTGTCGTGGCTGTGGCTGCGGTAGTGTATTTCCAAACCGGCCGTGGAAGATATTACGAGGGATATCTTCTCGAAGCTCAACGCGCCGCCCAGCAAGCTCTGCAATTCGAACATGTCAACGAACAGCGCATCGCCTGGCAGGCCACTTTGCAATACCTGGATCTGGCTGAGGGCTATCAAACGACAGAAGATACTCAGGCCTTGCGTGATGCTGCCGCAGTTGCTTTGGATACTTTGGATAAGGTAGTGCGCCTCAGTTACCAACCGGCTCTCGTTGATCCATTGCCCTCGAATGTGAAGATCACCCGCATCGTTGTTACGATAGAAAACGACATATATATGCTCGATAGGCCGGAGGGAGTTGTGTACCGGGCGGTCTTCACCGGAAACGGATTCGAATTGGATACCGAATTCTCCTGCGGGCCGGCGCCAGGGCCGCTCATTGTCGGCCCACTGGTAGATATCGAGGTGCTGCCTCCTGGTTATCCGCAGGGCGCAACGGTCATCGGAATGGATGGCAATGGCAACCTGGTGGATTGCATCCCCGGCGGCGATCAGCTCTCGTATCCCATGGCGCCTCCTGATTCGAATTGGGGCACGCCGCAGGCCTTCGCATTGGATAGCGGCGATTTGTACCTGCTCGATCCGCTGACGAGTTCGGTCTGGATTTATGATGGGGAAAACGAATTTCGAGATCGCCCAAATTTCTTCTTCGGCGACCAGGTTCCTTCGATGAAGGATGTGGTAGACCTGACGGTCAGTGGTGGAAAATTGTATCTGCTTTACGCAGATGGGCATCTGATGACCAGCTATGTCGAGGGAGATAGTTTCACTGACCCTGCCATGTACCAGGATCCTCGCGATGGATATGTGGAAAGCCCCACGATCGCAGGCGCCGTCTTCCGTGAGATCCAATTTGCGCCTCCGCCCGATCCGTCCATCTACATGTTGGATTCAGGGGGACGTTCCATCTATCATTTCAGCATGCAACTGGTTTATCAGCGCCAGTACCAATCTCGATCAGCGCTGCCGCAAGGGGAGGCGACGGCCTTCGCGGTTGGTCCCAATCATCAGGTGTTCCTGGCGATTGGGAATCGGGTGTATTATGCTCTGTTGCCTTGACCTTTAGGGATGTGTGCACGCTAGACTTGTCAGGGTATCACCCGAAAAAGGGGTGTGGGGCGTGCTTCGCACGCCCCACACCCCTTTTTCGGAAATTCCTATGACAACTTTTGCGAGCACACTTAGGGACTCGGCGTATTGGTAGGCCAGACCGTGTATGTTGCCTGTGGAGGGGGCGCTTGAGTCGGCGGAAGGATCGCCGGGGTCTCTGTGACGATATCGGCGGGGGGCAGGCTGGTTTCGATGATCGCCGGGGGAGCTGGCTGCGAGGTGGGCGCACTGGTTACCTCAGGGCGGGTAAACCGCCAGGCAAAAAAACCAATCACAACCACGATGATCAGAGCAAGAATAGCCGCGATCACGCCAACCCCCCACACAGCTTTGGCAGAAGATCGCTTTTTCTGATCTGGCTGGCGCTTTTCGTCAGGGACTTGGAGAACCACGATGGTGATATTATCGTGCCCGCCGCGCTGGTTGGCCAGGTCAACTAATCTCTGAAGCCCGGCCTCGACCCCGCTTTCTTCGATGGCGGTTTGGATCTCCCCATCCTCGACCAGGTCGGTCAGGCCGTCGCTGCATAGGATGAGTTGATCGTCTGGTAACAGCGTCATGCCCTGGTTGGCGGCGGCCTGTTCGTCGGTCTCCTCGGAATCCAGCCGCAAGCGGAAATCCGCCTCGGCTGGCTTTTCCGATCCCAGATACCGGCGGATGATGTGAGATTGAGGATGCCCTTGCGCTTGGTCTGGCGTGATGATGCCATATTGAATGGCCTCCTGCACCCAGGTGTGGTCGGTCGAGATTTGTCTGATCTTCCCCCCGCGCAACAGGTAAATCCGAGAATCGCCAACCGAGGCCGTATATATCTTATCCCCAATGATCCAGGCGCACACACAAGTGGAACCCATGCCATGTTGCGCCAGATCGGATTTGGATTGCTTGTGCACAGCCCGACCAGCCTGGGAGATGGCATCCTTTAGGGTGACCAACGGATCGCTGGCGTCGCTGGCGGCAACCGCATGGCTGATCGTTTCGACGGCTAACTCAGCGGCGATTTCCCCTGCCTGATGACCGCCGATGCCATCTGCAACGATGGCAAATAAAGCCGGCGTTGGGTCGGTTTCACTGAGTGTGTACGCCGAAACGCCGTAGCGGTCTTCGTTGTTTTTGCCGCTCATCCCCTCATGGGTGATTGCTGTGACATTGATATGGGCGCGCGCTTTTGGGATCACGATGACTCCTGGGAAGTAATTCTCGGTTTGGGGATTTTCTGGATATCGTTGTAGGCAAAACGCAATCCGATCCTTCCAATGTGGATGGTATCTCCATGGTCGAGCCTGACCCCATTCGGCGGAACCGGCGTATAGTTCACCCAGGTTCCAGCTATCGAACCTTCATCCGATATGATGAAATCGCCATTCTCATCCTTGCGCAGGCGGGCATGAAGCGCCTCCAAAGAAGGATCATGAAATTCTATCGTAGCAAGCGTAGGGTCGTTACCAAAGGTCATTTCGCCCTGGGTGATGGGGATGCGTTCTTCCTGATGCCCATTCCCATTCCTGGCAGGGAGGATCTCCAGATAGGCTTCTTCTACGGTGTGTTCGGGACGCCTGGCAGGCCAGGAAAACCGGTCTATCCAATGGGAAAGTCGTTCGCGGGTGGGTTGCGGTTTTGGGGGGAGAGGCCTGGCGACGGGTTTGGGCTTTTCTGCGCGCTGGCTGGGCTTTCTCCTGCTGAGTTGGCCGGTCGTTTTTGGCTGTATCTTGCCCCCGAGGATCAACGCCAGAAGCGCAACACTGACCGTGATCGCTGCGCCGATTCCAATGAGGGCGGGGACATTTCGTTCGAATAGATTCAGAAAGTCGAACGGCGCGCGCCGAATGGCAATATTGACCTGGTGCTCGATGCTTGCGCCGACCAACCCCAACTCGTCCACGGCTTCCACCTGGATCAAATAGGAGCCATCGTTGACGAACTCCTCCAGCGACCAGGCGAATCGGTCGAAAGGCGGCGAGGTGTTTTCGGCGACGATCTTACCGTCCACATAGAGCGTTGTGCGCTCGAGGGCGCGCGAAAGGTTGTCGGGGAATTCGATCAGGATTTCGATAAGCTGTTCGCCTGGCGTAAATTCGGCGCTTTCGGCAGAGGAGTCATCAGGGTTTGGTTGTTCTTCGCGGATGATCTCCAGCGGCGGGGCGACGAATATCGGATTGGGCGGCTGAACCTGCAATTCGATCTCGACGGGTTCGCTGGTGATTTCCAGACCCGGGGAGCTGATATGCGCAGCGACTTGATGTACTTCACCGCTTGAGATTTGCGACTGGTATGCCAGGTAGTAAAGATAGCGTAATTGGTCTACATACGGATCCACCGCGGGCAAAGTTTCTTCCCCCGAGTATAGGAACAACTGGCCCCCCGTTCGAGCCGCGAACTCCGCCAACAGGTTTACCCCCATGCTGTCGAAATATGCCCGGGAGGAGATCATCCAGATGTAGACGCGCACGTTAGCTTGTCGAGCGATCGATTCCAGGCTCGGCAAGGCTGCCAAACTATCCTCGCCCGGTAAGGGAGTGATCAGCAGCACCCCGCGCCCCGCATAGAACTGGGTTGCCCGGTCAGCGGCCGTCGAGATGGCGCTCGCCAGCACATCCAGATTGGGAATCGCCGTATCTATGTCAGGCTCATAAGCTCGAAATTCGGAGAGCAAGGCCGCTGGACGATCGAAGTGTAGGCCTTCTACTCCATCGTTGGTCACTATGCTGAGATCATCTCTGCTTTCGAGGCCAAAGGCATCGATCCAGGAGATCAAGGCTTGTTGGATGTGTTCGAAGCGAGTCGCGCCCAGGCTGTCTTTGATGGCATAAGCCGGCCCGATGTTGATCGCAACGACGAACTGTGCTCCCGTGTGTAGTTCTTTGATTTCACTGACGGGGATCGTGCGTTGGTTCTCTATGATGCTGACATCTGACGGTTTCAGATCATGCACAAAATTTCCTTCAGCATCATATACATTCAGGTAGGTCGTGATGAGCGGAAATTGATCTGTGTTCGGGGGAGATAGCTTTGCCCAGGCTGCCTCTTGCGCTCCCACTGGCAGAGAGACAAGAGACAGCAAAAGGCAGAGCAGGATAACCCTGCTAGTGTGTTTGAGCATAGTTAAATTCTAGCACAACTACGTCCGAGCTTCGAACTCCTTGAGAGAGCAAACTCTATATAAACAGAGCAAGATTCCGGACACGGATCAACACGGATTGAACGGACTGTTTTAATTTTTTCAGGCGAAGCTTCGTTAGACATTTACTCAGTTGTCAATGAGATTGGCTTTGGCCCCTCGGATTCATCCTGTGGAATTTGCGTCAGTTTCATATAGGTCAGCGTCCAGGCGGATTGGATATAGGCGCGCAGAATGCCGCCCAGCACAATTAGAATGGGCAAATACACAACGAAGCATAGACCTGCTACGGCAAGCCCGCTGCCAATCGGCGCGGTCGAATCGGTAACGCTTCCCAGGATGCCGCCGAAGACCGCTGGGAAGACCAGGAAGAACAAGGGGAGCGCAATAATGACGCCAACGATCCCTCCGCCGATCCCCAGGATCAAGCCCATCACGAGGATGTTGACCAGATTCTCCTTGAAGACTTCCCAACCGCGCTGGATGCCTGAGATGATGTTCAAATCTTCCAAGACGATGGCGATGTTGACCTGCTCCAGGAGGATGGTGATTCCCCAGCTCACAGGGATCAACAGACAGATCAGTGGGATGAGGCAAAAGAGTCCAACGTCGAAGGTCAGGGCGGTGATCCCAACCGCAGGCAGCACCAATGCCATCACCAGGATGAAAATCGCTAATCCAACCAGAACATTCAACCCCAAGACCCGCCAGAAGAAGGGCTTGCCTTCGTTGAACAGTTCCGTGAAGTTGAGTTTCTCGACCCTACTTTCGACCTGCGCCGTCCCTTGAATCAGCCCCAGGCGACCGATCGTGCTCAACGCAAGCATGATGAACCAAAGCGCCAGGAAGATGAGCATCAGAATGACGACGAAAGCGACGATTTGCCAGACCTCGACCTGTTGGAAAAAGCGCTCGAGGCCGAAGAAGAATCGCTCTACTTGCGGGGGTACATTAAGCTCATCTTCCGAAAAACGAAAACCGGTGTTTCCGCCTCCTCCCCCGCCGCCCCCCTGGCCGCAACTGGCCAAGATGCCGAATATCCAGAGCACTTTGTGCTTCCAGATGATCTCCCAGGCCCGTGAGAGCACTTTGCCGATATTCATGTCTGCCTCCTGTTATCGAACATTGTTCACTGCTTGGCACTCCAGAAGCTAAACTTCTCGGAGAAGTATAGCTTGTATCATCGTAACTACTCAGCCAAACGGGGAAGTTCCCGAAAAAAGGGTGTGCGAAGGGGGCGCAGCCGCTTTGCGTTCGCACACCCTTTTTTCGGGCTAATCCGTTCGATGGCTGAGCAGTTACGTATCATCTCAAAAAGAAGGGGGAACGTCCCGAAGGTTTCCTCGAAAAACATGTTCGAACCGCTCGAACCTTCGGGACGGTGTGTTGCCATCCCCAAGTTATCGAGAAGATACTTTAGGCGCTTAGCTTCTGAGTGGACTCAATTGTACAATGAGCTTGTTATTTGGGGTAGAGTTGTTGTGATACAATCCAACGAGTCGTGTGTAAGCTGCGCTTTTGCTCAGGTAGAAGCTCCTCGAACGAATTGCCTTGGATCTACTTCTTGCTTCGAACTCGCCGCGGCGAAAATATTTGATGGGCCTGCTGAGCCTGGAATTTGGCGTGGTACCTGCCGATGTGGATGAGACTGCTCTCCCGGGCGAAACGCCGCCGAATTATGTGCTGCGTCTGGCGGAGTCGAAAGCTCGCGCCGCTGGCGGGCTGTTCGGCGCGGACGCCCTGATCGTTTCTGCTGACACCACCGTTGCCATTGGCGACGAGATCTTGGGCAAACCCTTCGACGCCGAAGACGCAGCTTGCATGCTGCGCCGCTTGCGTGGGCGCATCCATCAGGTTTATACTGGCATCGCGGTTCATCACCCCGCCGATATTCTGTTGACCGATCTGGCGGCTACCCATGTACCGATGCGGAATTATACCGACGAAGAAATGTGGGCCTATATTGCCAGCGGCGATCCGTTGGATAAAGCCGGGGCATATGGCATCCAACATGATGGCTTTCACCCTGTCGTGGGGCTGCAAGGGTGTTATGCGAATGTGGTCGGTTTGCCCTTATGCCACCTGACGCGCCTCCTCAGAAAGACCGGTGTGACGCCTGACGTGAATATGCCGGAAGTATGTCGAATATCCCTGGGTTATCCGTGCCTGGTTTATCATTCGATCTTGTGAGAAAAGCTATGAAAGTTCGATTTCTGCTCTTTGCGCTTTTGTTTCTTGCCATTGCGGGATGTCGCCCTGCCGCGCCCGAAGCGACTGAGGCGGCCTTGCCCGAAGTTGTTGCGCCATCCCCGTCGCTGGCGGAACTTCCGACGGTGGCGCCTCAAGTGACGCCTGTCCCCGATGTGGAGACCCCTGTCAGGGCTTATTTGGATGCCTGGAAGGCCGATGATTACGCCACCATGTATGCCATGCTGACCTCTGTGAGTCAGGATGCCATCTCATTCGAAGATTTTTCGAACCGCTATCGCACGGTGGCAGCGGAGGTCGCGCTCGCCAATCTGGATTACGAGATCCTGTCTTCGCTTGTGCGCAATGCGGAGAGCGCCCAGGTGAGTTATCGCGTGACGATGGAAAGTGTGCTGGTGAAGGAGCTTCAGCGCGATACCGTGATGAACCTCAGCATGGAGAACGGCGCATGGCGAGTCCAATGGGCCGATGAGCTGATCCTGCCTGAACTCGCGGGAGGAAATACCCTTTGGATGGAGCGCCATGTTCCCTCGCGCGCCAATATCTATGATCGAAATGGGGATCCCATTGTGGCCTATGCTCAGGCAGTATCGGTGGGCATTGTTCCAGGACACATAAGCCCTGGATACGAAACTGATTTTCTCGAAGATCTGCAATGGCTTACGGAGCTGCATCCTAATGCCATTGCAGCCATGTACGAGGATTTCCCCATCGGGGTTGATTGGTATCTGCCTCTGGGGGAAGTGCTGCGCGAGCGAGCCGAACGTTATTACAATGTCGAGAACGGATACAATGATGGCGTTTTGTTCATGTATCCTTTCGAATCGCGTTTCTACTTCGATATGGGCATTGCTCCCCAGGCCATTGGTTATGTCTCACGCATCCAGGCTGAAGAACAAGAAGAGTTTCTCCGCAAAGGCTTCCGGCGTGATGAAATGGTCGGCCGTCAGGGGATCGAGAAGTGGGGCGAACCCTATCTGACAGGAGGCCGCGGCGGCAGCCTGTATGTGCTTGGGCCTGATAGCCAGGTCGTCACACAACTCGCTGATGTCGAGGCGCAGCCTGCGCAATCCATTTACACGACTCTCGATACCAACCTCCAACAAGCTGCTCAACTCACCTTGATGAAATACGCCGGGGCTGTCGTGGTAATTGAGGTCAATACCGGGCGCGTGTTGGCAATGGCCTCCTCGCCCTGGTTCGATCCCAATGCCTTCGAGCCAAACAACTATAACTACAGTTACCAGTTAGAAGATATCTATTCGCCCTTCAGCGGACAGCCGCTGCTCAACCGCGCCACGCAAGGCCAGTACCCTTTGGGTTCCGTCTTCAAGATCATCACCATGGCCGCGGCTATGGAGAGCGGGCTTTACACGGTCGAGTCCACTTATGATTGCCAGTACTCCTTTACAGAGATCCCCAGCATCGCGCCGCGCTACGATTGGACCTGGGATCACTGCCAGGATGAGTTAGCTTCCCAGGGTGAATGCGAGACCATGCCAAGCGGCATGCTGACCCTCCCTGAGGGGCTGATGCGTTCCTGTAATCCCTTCTTCTGGCATATCGGCCTGGATTTATACCGCCAGGGTTTGACGGATGCGGTCTCCGGGATGGCGCGCGCTTTTGGGCTGGGCAGCCCGACTGGAATCGAAGGCGTCGAGGAGGAAGCGGGCAATATACCTGACCCCGGGGATGAGGTTGCTGCAATCAATAATGCGATTGGACAGGGCGATACATTAGTGACGCCGATACAAGTAGCCCAATTCATCGCTGCGATTGCCAACGGCGGTATGATCTATCAGCCGCAAATCATCGAGAGCATCGGTGTGCAGGGCGAAGAGCCGGTTTTCCAATTCGAACCCATCGAAAAGGGCAACCTTCCTCTCAGCGATGAAACATTAGAGGCGCTCCAGTGGGCGATGAAAAATGTCGTGGGCAACCGACGTGGGACTGCCTATCATATTTTGGGCGCATATAGCTCCAATTTCGTCCCTCTGTCTGGCAAAACCGGCACGGCTGAAACGGGCCTCGAATATTCTCATGCCTGGTTTGCAGGGTATACCCGTTGGAATCGCGAAGACAAACCCGACATCGCCATCGTGGTGATCGCCGAACATGCCGGAGAGGGTTCCGACATCGCTGCGCCGATCTTCCGGGCGCTCGTCCAGCAATACTTCGAAGGACGACGGAATTACCTGTTGCCATGGGAGTCCTCTGTTGGTGTGTTGGCGACGCCTGAACCGACAGAAGAACCCACGCCGGAACCGTGAAGTCAGTGAACAGTATGTTGTTTAGTGCGGGCGACCCGAGGACGGGTCTTTGATCCGAAATTCGTGAACCGTGAAGTCAGTGAACTGTGAACAGTATGTTTTTTAGCGCGTGTAGGAGGAGTGACTGGAAGAGAAAGAAGAGATGCTGCGCGGTCTAATCGTCCGTTTGCAATCGGGTTTCTACACCGTTGATACCGATGCTGGCCCTGTCGTTTGCCGCCTCAGGGGGCGTCTGAAACAGGGACGCCGTGCCGGGGATATCCTCGCGGTGGGGGATTGGGTACAGATTACCCTTCTCGAAGATGACACCGGCATGATCGAGGAAATCGAGGAACGTCACTCGATGCTTTCGAGAATGGCGCCCACCCCACGGGGGGAATACCAACAAATCCTGATTGCCAATCCCGACCGGGCTGTTTTTGTTTTTGCCTGCGCCGACCCGGAGCCGCACCTGCGCATGTTAGATCGCTTACTGATCGTCGCCGAGAAGGCGAAAATTCCCTCGTTGATCGTTTTCAACAAAGTTGATTTGATCGGTTGGTGGTACGCCCGCAGATGGTACGGTCATTATAAAAATATTGGTTATTCGATGTTGTTCACTTCAGCGACTACCGGGCGCGGCGTGGCGGCGTTGCGAAGCTGCCTGGCGGGGAAAATTTCTGTGCTGGCGGGTCCCTCGGGGGCAGGGAAATCCAGTTTGTTGAACGCCGTTCAGCCCGAATTGGGTCTGGCCGTCCGCGATGTCAGCAAGTTGACCGGAAAAGGGCGTCACACCACGGCGGTGCGCGCCATGTTCCCCCTCGAAGGGGGCGGCTATGTCGCCGATACGCCGGGCCTGAAAGCCATGGCGCTTTGGGATATCGAGCCTGAGGAAGTGGATGGCTATTTTCCCGAATTGCGGGATTTGGTGGCTGATTGTAAGTTCAGCAACTGTATGCATCTACATGAGCCGGGATGCGCCGTCAAAGCCGCAGTGGAAAAAGGCCGCGTGCATGAAGAACGTTACGAATCTTATATTCGTATGCGCTATGAGGAGGGGAGTGAAGAAGAAGAGTGGTAAAATCAGAGCGAGTTTTGGCCTTGTCGAAACGGATACTTGATCTATAATAGTTTGGTAACTACTCAGCCAAACGGAGAAATTCCCGAAAAAAGGGTGTGCGCAGGGGGCGTAGCCCCCTTCGCACACCCTTTTTTCGGGTAAATCCGTTCGATGGCTGAGCAGTTACATAGTTTGAACCTAATCGAACCAAAAGAGTATTAAAAGCAAAGATCAAGAGGAAGTATATTCGTGTCCAGCGATCGCGACTTGGTTTTACAGCTTCAGAGGGGAAACCTGGATGCTCTTGGTGAGCTATATGACCGCTACCACCAGAAAGTGTACTGTACAGCCTTGGCAGTCACTGGTGATGACTCCGCGGCTGCTGATTTGCTGCAGGACGTATTCATACGAGTGTACCGCTTTGCCAGGCGCATCGATCCGGATCGCCCCCTCGAACCCTGGTTGTATCGTGTGACGACGAATCTGACGTATACCTGGCTCAAACGTCGCAAACGCTGGCTGCTCCAACCGATCGAGGAGATGGCCGAATGGTTGACAAGCAGCAAGAAAAATTCCCCAGCTTATCGTCTCGAAAGGGACGAGCAGTGGAAGGAAATCCATCAAGCCGTTGCCACTCTGCCTTTGCGTCATCGCGTTGTGGTTGTTTTACATTATTTCAACGATCTTTCTTTACAGGAAATTTCGGAGATATTGGATATCCCTGTTGGTACTGTTAAATCACGCTTGCACTACGGACGTCGGGCTTTGAAGATGCAATTGGAAGCAACCGATGGCGCCAGCTTATGGGAGGTGCAGTATGAATTCACATGAAGTATCCGACAAAGACCTGTTCGATCTCAGGCTTCGTCGTGAGATCAAAAAATGGATTCAACGTCAATCCCCTCCTGCAAACCTTCGTGGACGATTGTTATTCGCTGCAGCCAGAGAGACGACATCGAGAGAGTCATGGCTTGATCGTCTGGCAACTCTTTCCCGGGGCCGTGAAAATAACGCCCCATCATTCGAGCTTTTTGCAAAAACGATAGCATATTCCCTGCAAATTGGCGTTTTGACTGCAAGATAGAAATGCTGGTATCATCTCAATAATAAGGGGGGCGGGGGGTGTGCGGGCGGCGAAGCTGCCCGCACACCCCCCATCTTCCCCGCCCCCTCGTTCATGAGTTTTTTCATTGAACTCTGTATTGTTTTCGTCGGTTGATAATGTGAAATCGTTAAAAACCTTCATCGCTGCCATAATTATCGGAACCTTAACAGCATGTGCGCCTCGATCAGGCATCTCTGGTGAAGAGAGTCTGACGCTTACGATTCGAGCCGCCCTGACCGCTCTCCCCACGCCTACGCCGATTCCTTCTCCTACGCCAGAGCCGCCTCAGGTGCTGACGATTTGCATGGGGAGGGAGCCGAATTCTTTGTTCCTCTATGCGGATAGATCCTCAGCCGCCCGCGGGGTGTTGCAGGCAGTTTACGATGGGCCGGTGGATATCCTCGATGGCGAAATCCAACCGGTCATCCTGGAGATCATCCCATCCCTGGAAAATGGCGACGTCGAGTTGCGACCCGTCGAAGCGCAGGCAGGCGATATTATCATAGATGCCCAAGGGAATTGGACCAGCCTGCAAGATGGGGTTAGCTATCGCCCAAGTGGCTGTACCAGCGTAGATTGCGCCCAGGTTTTCGAGACCGGTCAGCCAGCGACTATGGACGAATTGGTGGTCCGCTTTCGTTTGATTCCGGCCATCCTGTGGTCGGATGGGATTCCCCTTACCGCCTCAGACTCGGTTTTCTCCTTCTCTGTTGCACAATCGTTCTACGGTAATACATCGGAGGTTTTGCGCTTCACTCGATCCTACACCGCCGTGGATGAGCGGACTGTCGAATGGGTCAGTATCCCCGGCTACCAGGGTGAGTATGCAGATCATTTCTTCTCCCCGCTGCCCCAACATCTGTTGGATGGCATGACCATCGAAGAAATGCTCACCTCGGAGATCTCGACTCGTACACCTTTGGGGTGGGGGCCGTATAAGGTTGACGAGTGGATTGCGGGTGATCACATCACCCTGAGCAGAAACGAAAACTACTTCCGTAATGGAGAAGGTCTGCCGGGCGCCGATCACGTGGTGTTTCGTTTTGTGAACGATGCGGCGGCAGCCGTAGACGCCCTCCTGGTGGGTGAGTGCGATTACCTGGAGAGCGCCAGCCTCGATTTGTCGCTAGCGCCTCGTTTGCTCGAGGCGCAGGAAGATGGTCGAATTCAAGTCGAATTTCGACAAAGCGCCTCATGGGAGCAGATTGCCATTGGAATCGATTCGCTGGATACCGATCGCCCGGATTTCTTCGAAACCAGGGAAATTCGCCAGGCGATTGCGATGTGTATAGACCGACAGAGAATGGTTGACGAACTCCTTTTGGGTGGGTCTGTTGTCGCCGATGGTTATCTATTCCCGGGGCATCAGCTCCACAGTGCAGAAATCGCCCAATATGAGTTCGATCCCCAGGCTGCGCTCGAACTCCTGGCGTCCATTGGCTGGGCAGATTTCGATCAGGATCCCAGCACGCCCCTGACATCCCTTGGCGTAACCGGCGTTCCCGATGATACGCCCTTCGAGTTTAGCTATCTTATTCCCGAAGATTCCGAGCGTCAGGCGGCAGCCCGGATCGTTCAGGAGTCTCTCACTCGTTGCGACATCCACGCCAATGTGCAGACTCAACCCTGGGATCAATTCTTAGCCCCCGGTCCAGAGGGCCAAGTTTTTGGCCGAACCTTCGATATGGCCCAGTTTGCCTGGTCTGAATCAGAGATCCCGCCTTGTTACTTGTATCTGAGCGAAGAAATCCCCGGCCCTTACCCCGACTACCCAAAGGGTTGGGGAGGCGGAAATCTGGCAGGATATCACAACCCTGAATTCGACCAGGCCTGCCGAACCGCTATGCATACCTTGCCCGATACGGATGAATATGCGGCTGCTCATCGCAAGGCCCAGGCTATCTTCGCGGAAGAATTACCTGGCATTCCATTATATTGGCGTTTGGAGCTTATCGCGATGCGAGCAGACCTATGTGCTCGCGGCAGCACAGACCAGTCAATCTATGATTTGACGAAAATCGAAACCTTCGATTACGGAAAGGGTTGTTCTGATTAATCAGAAACGCTTTGTCGGAAATTCGATAGCTATTGCACCCTTTTCGATATTGATTATGTTATAATTTACTTCATTACGTTACAGGCGTTTCATCATTCATAGCAAAGTGCGCCTGGTGTAAGATTTGGATAACTGTTCTTTTCTAAAGGAGGTGATGCCCGGCAAGATGAATCTCGAAACAAAGACAAACCCTGTTTACGGAAAAATGTAAAACCCTTTTACCCTAATCCATTGGAGGAGTAAGGAAAATGTCTAAAAAATTGTTCATCTTAGTTGGCTTGTTGGTCATCGCCAGCATGGCGTTAGCGGCTTGCAAGCCAGAGACAATCACCGTTGTCGAAACCGTTGTTGTCGAGAAAGAAGGCGAGACGATCATCGAGACGGTCGAGGTTGTCAAAGAGGTCGTTGTCGAGGCCGCGCCAGAAGTCGAAGGCCCCCTCATGGCAGAAGGGCTGGTAGCCTGCAATCCCATTCCAGAATTGGCTGGTATTCCCAGTCAAGGCGGTTTTGCAGCTAGCGCTCCTGCTACCGGTGGAGCTCGTTTAGCCTCTCAGGCTTCTGTAAAGCCCGCTACCGTTCCTGCTGCTAACATTGCTCAACAGGAAGGCAAGATCTACCGGGTGGGCGTCTTCGAGGATGCTACTTCCGTGAACTTCTTTGCTGCCAACGGCCCCGATAACACGGTCTGGAACAGCTATATGCTGCCCCCACGCCTGACCCTGTACGGCTTGTCCGAGAAGTATTTCACCTTCGTTCCAGGTCTTGCGGCTGATCCAGTACCCGCAGCGCTCGCTCAAGAAGGCGATTTTTGGGTAACCCAAATCGCCCTTCGCCAGGATGTTACCTGGAGTGATGGCGAGGCTTTCACGGCTGCCGATGTGGCCTTTACAGCCAACGCAGTGCTGGATATGGGTTTGATCTCTGGCAACTGGGCAAGCTGGTATGATGGCAACTTCCTCGATCACGTCGAGGCTGTGGGTGACTACACGGTCAAATACTACTTCCACACCAAGCCTGGACTGGCGCGCTTCGAGTACGGCGTGCTGCAATCCCCGGTTGTGGCTGAGCACTATTGGGCGCCTGTGTTCGAACAGGCTATGGCTCCCGTCCTTGCTCTGGCCGCAAACGCCAGCGATGAGGACAAGGCTGCCGCTCAGGCTGAGGCCGCTGACCTTCTCTTTGCCCACGTGCCGGATGGCGAGCCGCTGGCCGGAACGTTCCTGTTCGGCAAATGGGAAAAAGGCGCCTTCCTGGAGAATTCTGCCAATGCTGACTTCTACCAGAGCGGATTGGTCGTCGAGCAGTGGGCCAACGCTGCCTATTCGGATAGCGAAGGCGTGACAGTTGGCACCCCAGAGGGTGATGTCGAGACCACGATCACAGTCGGCCCGAACGTCGAGTCTGTAGTCTACACCATCTATGGCGCCCAGGATGCTGCTATCCTGGCGTTGCAGAATGGCGAAGTGGATTTCGTCATCAATCCGTTGGGTCTGCAGCGCGGTCTCACCGATCGCGTCAAGACCGACCCGAACCTGAAAGTCATCGAGAACAGCGTCAACGGTTTCCGCTACCTGAGCTTCAATAACCGTCGTCGCCCAATGAACGACTGCGCATTCCGCCAGGCGGTGGCCGTGCTGATTGACAAAGAATTCGTCACGAAAACCATCCTGCAGGGTGTGGCGTTCCCGAACTATACCTTCGTGCCCCCGGGCAATGCTTTCTGGTACAATCCCGATATTCCTTTGCTTGGACAGGGGTTGACCCGCGAGCAGCGCACCAACCTTGCTGTGGCCATCCTCGAGCAGGCTGGCTTCACCTGGGAAGGCGATGTGAAGCCGACCTGGGATGCTGACAACCGCCAGGTTACTCAAGCTGGACGTCTGATCATGCCGGATGGCACCGCTGTGCCCCCGCTCGTCATGCCCGCTCCCAGCCCTGGCTACGATCCCCTGCGCTCGACCTTCGCTATCTGGATCGAAACCTGGCTCAACGAGTTTGGTATTCCTCTGGAAGCGAAGTTGGCCGGCTTCAACGTGATCGTGCCGATCATCTTCACCGAGCAGAACTTCGACATGTACATCCTGGGTTGGAGCCTGGGTATCTTCCCTGACTACCTGCGGGACTTCTTTGCCGAAGAACAAGCCGCTCAGGATGGAAACAACGCCGGTGGTTACATCAATCCCGAGGTTGAGGCGCGGTTGAACGAAATCCTGACTTGCGAGACCTTCGATACCTGCAAGGCAATTGCGAACGAGCTTCAGGTCATCCTGGCTACCGAGTTGCCTTACGTCTTACTCTTCGACACCGGGATCATCGAAGCCTATCGCAGCGCCTCGGTCGAATATCCATTCACGAAGGCGCTTAGCGGTCTCCAGTATTATCACCAGGGAGGCGGCGGCCTTCAGGCTGAGGTGAATGTCAAGTAACAAAGCGTTCGAATAACGACGCTTTGCAAGCAATGGATGGCAAGGGTCCCTATCCCTTGCCATCCAACTTGTTAGGATAAACATGAGGTAAGCATTCGAAGAAGGCTGAAGAGAATAGAAAACGTTGACGCGATTATTGTTGCTATTATCATGTTATGTTAGAATTGGCCGACATTTTCATTTCGAATAGAGGCTGTTCATGAGACGCTACTTACTTAGACGCATATTTCAAAACATCTTAACGTTCTTCCTCTTCTTAACGGCAGTTTATTTGCTACTCGACGCCGTGCCAGGTGACTTTGGCGATTTGTATCTCTCCGATCCTCGACTGACGCCCGATGAACGCCAGGTTTTGCGTGCTCGCTTAGGCCTGGATAAGCCCGTCCTCGAGCGTTTCGGCATCTGGCTTGTTAATTTGCTTCAGGGAGATATGGGGATATCCTTTTCGAACTACCCGCGGAAAGTGTTGGATGTGATCGTGGAACGCGCGCCGCGAACCATATTGTTGTTTCTCAGTTCTACGGTTATATCTTATTATGTGGGGTTTCTCTCCGGAAAAGTATTGGCCTGGCGCAGAGGAGGACCTCTGGAGTATACGACCACCATTGCGGGGATCGCTCTCTATACCGTCTTTCTACCCTGGTTTGCCCTGATGATGGTATGGTTGTTTGCTTTCACTTTGGATATCTTTCCGATTGGTAAGTTTCTCGACCCGGTGCTTTGGCGGGCAGCCCCTGTTGATGCCAATTATGTTTTCCATCGCATACTCCTCACTGCAGTCATCGGCGGCCTGGTGTTGTTTGTCTGGCTCTATTTCGCCCAACGGCTCGATCCAGCCAAGCGCCGTCCGGTAGGCTGGGCGGGTTTGGTCGTCGTTATAGTTGGCGCCTTCTTGTATTGGAATACCAGTGGAGTTGGGAAGTATGCTCTCGACATCTCGCATCATCTGCTCCTTCCTATAATGACCCTCACCGTGGTCAACTTTGCCGGGGTCATGCTCCTGACGCGCAACAGTATGCTGGAAACCCTGCGCGAAGACTACATCATGGCGGCACGCGCCAAGGGATTGAAAGATGCTGTGATCCGCGATAAGCATGCCTCGCGGAATGCTATGCTGCCTGTTGCCACATCCTTTATTCTTGCCCTGGCCTTCGTCTTGGACGGCGGCGTGATTACAGAATCCACTTTTTCCTGGCCTGGGATGGGATTGACATTGCTCACCGCTGCCCAAACTCAGGATGTCCCCATGGTCATCGGAGCGCTGGTTTTTACTGGCGTACTGGCTCTAACGGGTCACCTGGTGGCGGACGTTCTATACGCCTTCCTCGATCCCCGAATTCGCTATTCCTAGTTTCGAAGGAGAATCCGTAAGGTGACTGATATCATTACCAAATCTCCCGCTTTACAAACGACGCCTCTCGCTACAGACATACCAGTCTGGAGGGTGAGATTAAGACTTCTTTGGCGAGGAATCAGAACCAACGTTGCGCTGTTTACCGAAAACCCCATCGGATTGGTCGGATTGGCAATCATCGTAGTATTTGCCTCGTTGATCGTCATTCATCCTATCCTGATGAAATCAGTTTGGGATCGGAATGTATATGACCCGGTTTTAGGCATTGATCTGGCAATCCCTTTTCACCCGGCGCCTCCTTCACCGGAGCATCTGTTGGGTACTGACCCGTTAGGTAGGGATGTGCTCAGCCAATTGATGCATGGCACAAGGTCCGCCTTTATCCTCGGCTCTTTAGCTGCCATAGTTAACTTCATCGTTGCAACCACTATTGGGGCCATTGCAGCATATTTTAGTGGGGTCGTTGATTCCATTTTCATGCGGATAGCTGATTTAGTCCTCATGATGCCTGTGATAACTATCCTGATCGTGCTTGGGTCGCTCCTTAATCTCGAAATGCTCCATCTGGCGATCGTGATAGGTATCTTATCGGGCTTGGGCGGAACCACCATCATCATAAAATCTCAAGCCTTGACGATCAAGGTGCGCACATATATCGAGGCAGCTCGAGTAGCTGGTGGGAACGATTTCCATATCATCTTCAAGCATATCGTCCCGAACCTGTTGCCACTTTCGTTTCTTTATATGACGTTCACCGTCTCGGCGGCCATAGCCATCGAAGCCGTGCTGTCGTTCTTTGGTATCCTGAATATTCGTATGTCTTGGGGCGTCATGATTCATACCACACAATACGCGGGGTACCTGCTCGACATGAGTAAGTGGTGGTTGATTTTCCCATCTAGCGTTTCGATCAGCTTGCTCACGGCTGCCTTCTACCTGGTGGGCCGCGCCCTCGACGAGATCGTCAATCCGAGATTGCGGAAGCGATAAGTGTTTCTTGTTATGTAAGGAGAGAACTCTTGACAGATTACTTACTCAAGGTCGAAGATTTGACCATGCATTATATGACTCGGACGGGAGAGGTGTCTGCGGTTGACAATGTTTCCTTTGCCCTGAGGAAGGGAGAATCCATGGGCCTTGTCGGTGAGTCAGGCTGCGGCAAGACCTCGATTGCTGCAACATTGCTCAAACTGCTCCCTGAGAACGCAAAAGTAAAGAGTGGAAAGGTTCTTGTCAATGGAACCGAACTGCTCAGCTTGAGTGAAGAGGAAATGCGTTCGATCCGCTGGAAGCGCATTTCTATGGTCTTTCAGGCAGCGATGAATTCCCTCAACCCCGTTTACAAAGTTGGCGACCAGATCATTGAAGCCCTCGAAAACCATAACATGATCTCTTCGAACGAAGAAGCACGCAAGCGAGTAGAAGATCTTTTCCTTTTGGTTGATCTGGATCCCAAAATGATGGATCAATATCCCCACGAATATAGCGGCGGGATGCGACAACGGGCAGTCATTGCCATGGCCATGGCCTGTCACCCCGATCTGATCATCGCTGATGAGCCAACCACAGCCCTGGACGTGATCGTGCAAGATAACTTACTGCGCGAGATGACTGCCATCCAAAAGAAGCTCGGCATGAGCATGATTTACATTTCTCACGATATTGCCGTAATTGCCGAAGTGAGCGACCGGATCGGCGTCATGTACGCTGGACGGCTTGTAGAGTACGGATCGGCCAAGCAGATCTTCAAACGTCCTCTCCATCCCTACACACATGGATTGATGTCCACCTTTCCGAGCATTGTCGGGCCAAAGCGAGAGCTAAAGACGATGCCAGGAGAGCCGCCAGATCTCATCAACCCACCCAGCGGTTGCCGGTTCCATCCCAGATGCCCAAAAGCTCAGCAAATTTGCAGCCAACAAGCTCCGGAGTTTAGGGATTTGAGCGGTGACCATTACGTTGGTTGCTATTTCCCCATGGAGGTAACTTTTGATGGCGGCTAAGATCTCCCAAATGAATATAAATAACCCAGAGAACAGATCAGCCCTGATTACAGAGAGTGACGAAACGATAGTCAAAGTCGAGGGCTTGAAAAAACTGTTCCCACTGACAACTAGTATGTTCAAACGATCGACCTCGTTTATTCACGCTGTAGATGACGTTGATTTTTATATTCGGGAAGGCGAGAGCCTGGGTTTGGTGGGCGAATCCGGTTCGGGAAAAACTACCGTTGGGAAGCTTCTTGTCCGGCTGTTGGAGCCAACCAATGGTCACATCCGAATGTTGCTTGATGTTGCGGACCAGGACATTGCTCGCCTGCGTGGGCGTTCGCTGAAGCGCTTTCGCTGGCATGTTCAGATGATTTTCCAGGATCCGTACGAATCACTTAACCCTCGCCGTACCATCTTCGATACAGTTTCCGAGCCTTTATCGGTTCAGGGTATTGGTGATATTGCGCAGCGAGAAGATCGGGTTGCGGAACTTCTGACAATGGTGGGCCTTGCCCCTGCAGAGACTTTTATGTTTCGGTTCCCGCATGAACTCTCCGGTGGACAGCGTCAACGAATTGCCATCGCGCGTGCGCTGATAGTCTCGCCTTCTTTCGTGGTGGCGGATGAGCCTACTTCGATGCTCGATGTTTCCATCCGAACCGGCGTTATGAATTTGATGCGGGATTTGGCAGATCAGTTAGGCGTCACCTATTTATACATCACGCATGATCTAGCCGTAGCGCGGTATATGACCGAACGTCTGGCTGTGATGTATCTAGGGAAGATCGTCGAGATGGGTGAGACTGAAGATGTGTTGGCTAACCCCTTACACCCGTACACCCGGGCGCTTCTCTCTGCGGTGCCAGTACCGGACCCAACGCTAAAACGTGAGCCGCCCAATATCAAGGGGAGTATCGCCAAAGCCATTGACCCGATCCCTCGCTGCCGCTTTTACGACCGTTGCCCGTTGGCATCCAGGGTTTGCGAAGACAATGATCACCCACCTTTGGAGGAGAAAGGCCCTGATCATTGGACTGCCTGTTACATGGTGTAATCGAACTCAGCCTTGGATGCATTGCAGCCGATTGGCATTCGCAGGCCATTTAATGCTCTATAAAGATTGGTTTTCTTGGATCGAAAGGATAAAAGGATGGAAATTTGTTTCCATCCTTTTATGTTCTTAGATGATATAGAGATGGCAAGGTATATCGTTCGCCGTCTGATCAGAGCTGCGATCACCTTATTGGTGTTTCAGACGATCTTGTTTCTGCTGATCCATGCCTTGCCCTGGGATGCCGTTGACCTCATACGTGTGCCATCAGCCTACAAGCCAGGCCTGCGCCGGGCGTTAGGGCTTGATTTGCCCTTGTGGGAACAATACTCGATCTGGATGAGGAGTTTCTTCACTGGGGATCTGGGCAAATCCTTCCAACTGGGGAGGACTCCGGTGATGAGTCTATTTGAAGCCCGAGCCCCTCGTACGTTGCTTCTCTTTCTACCGGGCGCGTTCATGGGCTTTGGCTTAGGGCTTTGGTTGGGAAAGTACATTGCCTGGTTGCGAAAAGGCTGGCTCGAGTTGAGCGCCTCGGTTACAGGGGTGATATTCTACACCGCCTTCGCCCCATGGTTGGCTTTCGTCATCGTTGCTGTTTTTGCCCTTGGATTGAAGTGGATGCCCCCAGAAAACATCATCAACCCAAATATCTGGGCAGGGACCACTGTATTGACAGAAACGATTGCCTGGTATCTCCTGTCTACTGTTGCTATTGGTTTTCTCATTGCTCTAGTTGTCTGGCGCGTAACTCAACGGAAAGCAATGCGGCATCTGTTCAGGCTTGGCGGCTTTTCGCTGATCGTCGCTCTTACCGCATATCTGTGGCTGGTTTCAGGGTTGGCTTTATTTGCCCTCGACATGCTTCACCATCTGGTGCTGCCTTTGGTTACCCTCATCCTGCTCACGTTTGGCGAAACGATGTTGCTGATGAGAGCCACCATGATTGATGTTCTGGCGGATGACCATGTCCTGACAGCACGCGCCAAGGGCCTCAGTAGTCATCAAGTGATGGAGAGACATGTTGCCCGATTGGCGATTTTTCCTGTCTTCGCTCGATTCATCGTTCAATTACCGCTAGTGATTGTGGGCAGCTTTGTCATCGAGAAGGCGTTCTTTTGGCAAGGCATGGGAGAGCTGCTATTTCGCGCAGTCGATACATACGATGTGCCGGTTGTTATGGGAATCCTGTCAGTCGTTGGAGCATTGATCCTGGTATTTCATGTGATGTTGGACATCATAGCGGCATGGCTTGATCCTCGCCTTCGCGTCTCATTCTCGCTGTCCTCACCCCAGAAAAGTTGATGTATGTCTACTGAAAAAACCCCAAGAGCAGGATACAGGGCGGCGCAAAACTTCCAGTTTTTCCTCAGCCATAGTTCATTGGCAGTGTTGGGGCTAAGCATTATTGTTCTTTTCGCTCTCATGGCGCTTGCACACCCAATATTGATGGCAACCGTTTGGGATCGAGTCACTTATCACCCTCTGGTTGGTTTTGACTATGAAGGGATTCCCCACCCAAATCTCCCCTCTTGGAAACATCTGTTAGGCACTGACGCTTTAGGTCGTGACGTGCTTAGTCAATTGATGTTTGCGACGCGTACGTCGTTTGGGCTGGGTTTAGTCGCCGCTACGATAGCAACCACTCTGGCCACGCTCATCGGTATGATCTCCGCTCATTACGGGGGCGCTATTGATACGTTGTTAATGGGGATGAGCGACGCGTTCGTGCTCATGCCGCCTCCCATTGTGCTCCTCGTGATCGGTTTGCTGGTTGATATGAACTGGTTGGCGATGGGCCTGGTTTTTGGCATATTTGCTGGTTTAGGTTCGCCAGCGATTATTGCCAAATCATACGGTCAATCAATCAAGGTCAAACCTTACATAGAAGCTGCACGGATTGCCGGTGGAAGCAACTGGTATATCATCCGAGTGCACTACTTGCCCAATATGATCTCATTCATTCTTGTGAATTTCATGTTTATTGTCACGCAATCTGTGTTGATCGAGGCTCTGCTGTCGTTCTTTGGGCGAACGCAGATGCGCATGAGCTGGGGAACGATGGTTTGGTTCATGCAATACACTTTCCGGATCTCTCCCTTTAGAGATCAATGGCATGCAATCATCCCACCCGCGCTCGCCATTATGCTCTTCTGCGGCGCATTCTACATGGTTGGACGCGCCCTGGATGAGGTGGTCAATCCACGGCTTCGTAAGCGTTAGTACCTTAACAGTGAAATCCTTGTTTTTTGTGCAAGAATGTTGAGTCCGCTAATCTGCGCTAAGAGACTGTTTTAAAAGTCGCCAGAAACCACAGATAAACACAGATGAACACCGATTTTCTT
>Ga0194126_10002768_pt1 | contig 28254 bp, 24 predicted proteins | sample TA2KigC150mmetaG_FD_148641 | JGI IMG/M metagenome (GOLD analysis project Ga0194126, IMG submission 148641) | Freshwater microbial communities from Lake Tanganyika, Tanzania - TA2015035 Kigoma Deep Cast 150m | ecosystem: Environmental > Aquatic > Freshwater > Lake | place: Tanzania: Lake... | reverse complement strand
GGCCTTTCACCATAGCCGTAAATCGGCTGTAGGTAAATAAGCTCGGAGCCTGCTATGTATTTATGCGCCAATTATATCATACTCTATATATGTTGACCATTTCTGTCATATAAATACGATCGAAACTAACCGATCCAGATCGAACATGAAAATATTCCTTGAAGTATAAAATTAAATTTATTGTTGAGATATGAAGCTCGGGAAAGTTTGGCTCGGTGGTATCAGCATGTTGGTCAGCAGGGAAAGGTTTTTTCAGTTATAATGGTTCTTAGCGGATTAAGCGGAGGGTTATATATGCAAATAGTTTTTCGAAACCGGTTATTGCCTCTTATAATTGTTGCGCTCATAATTATTACGATTAATGGTTGTATCTTTTCCCCGGAAATAGTGACAGAAGACCTCGAACTGACCCGGGTCAGAGTAACCAGGATTGTTGATGGCGATACAGTCTATGTGCGCTTCAGCACTGGCCTGGAAGAGAAAGTGCGTTTGATTGGGGTTGACGCCCCTGAAATAAACCATCCTACCAAGGGCGAGGAGCCTTTCGGGGTTGAGTCTGCCGAATATGCTTATAATCTGCTTGATAATAGTGTGGCCTGGCTTGAGTTTGACGAAGGTGAACGAGATCAGTATGGCAGGATGTTGGCTTACCTCTGGTTGGAAAAACCGGAGGCGGCCAGTGAAGCAGAAATAAGGGCTAAAATGTTTAATGCCCGCCTGTTGCTCGACGGCTTTGCCAGGCAGGTAATTTTTCAGCCCAATGTTAAATATGTAGAATACTTCTCGGCTTTTGTAAATGAGGCCCGCAGGGATAAAAGAGGTCTCTGGGCAGAAGAATAGATCTTTTCCGGAGGCAGGAATTTAGCGGCCGTACAATAAATATTAACATAAATCAAACTACTGCCTGCCTGTTTTTAAAGACACAGGTATTTCTGGTGGAGGCTTAAAAATCACAGATAGCAGTCAGGCTGCATGATTAAAAAGGGAGGTAAGTAAATGAAAATTGAAGATGTGAAGAAAATCTGTGTCGCCGGTGCCGGGAATATGGGGCACCAGATAGCCCTGCTCTCAGCCCTGTCGGGTTATGAAACATTCTGCTTTGACCTTAGTGCGGAGCAAATTACCAAAGCAGAGGCATTTGCACAAGGGTACCTGCCGGAAAGAGTTGCCAAGGGAAAGCTGAGCCAGGAACAGGCTGATGCTGCGGCCTCCCGGATCAAATTTACCACCGTTTTAGAGCACGCTGCTTCGGGTGCTGACGTTGTGATCGAAGCGATCATTGAGAAGCTGCAGCCCAAGCGGGAACTCTTTGAAAAACTGGGGCAGTTATGTCCGCCCCACGCTATTCTGGTCACTAACAGCTCATTCATCGTCAGTTCGCAGCTTGCTGATCTAACCGGGCGTCCCGGTCAGGTCTGCAATATGCACTTTTTTAACCCGGCCCTGGTGATGAAATGTGTCGAAGTGGTAAAAGGGCCCCACACCACAGCAGAAACAGCGAACTTAACAATGGAGCTTGCCCACCGGTTGGGCAAGGTACCGGTGCTTCTTCAGAAAGAAATCTACGGCTTTCTGGTTAACCGCATTCTGGCTAAAATTACTGAGGAGGCTCTATTTCTACTCGACACAGGCGTTGCTTCGGCAGAGGACATTGACAGCGCAGTGGTCAATGCCCTCGGTCATCCACTCGGGCCTTTCCGGTTGATGGACCTGACCGGGGTTGACCTGGCCTACCATATCGGGATGGAACGTTACATGGAAACCTCTGATCCCAAAGAAAAACCTTCGCCCACAGTGGTCGAAAAATATATTAAGGGCGAATGGGGTCGGAAAAAGGGTAAAGGTTTTTACCAATACTAAGCTAAAGGGAAAAAATATGACACGCTCACTAAAAAAGGCTCTTAAAGCCTATAAGAACATGGACTTTTTAAATAGCCGCGATGCCCGGGTAATTCGCATTCTGGCCGAGTATCTCGAACCACTGCAGCGTTTAAAGACGGAAAGGGTAGAGGATACAGTGGTTTTTTTCGGTTCCGCCCGCACCAAACCGTTGCAGGAGGCTAAAACAAAGCTGGACGAACTGGAGAAAATGGCTGCGGGTAAAAATACAGTTCCCGAAGCTGAACTACATCATAGAATTGATAAAGCACGCAACGAGCTCTTTATTTCCCGTTACTACCAGGATGCCGTAGAGCTGGCGGCCAGGATTACAACCTGGTCAAAAGAGCTTGGTGGGAACAAACGTTTCATTATCTGTTCAGGAGGCGGTTTCGGGATGATGGAGGCGGCTAACAGGGGGGCAGCTGAGGCTGGAGGCAGATCGATCGGTTTTAATATCAGTATTCCCCATGAGCAGTTGCCTAACCATTATATAACCCCAGAACTAAATTTTGAGTTTCACTATTTTTTCATGCGCAAATACTGGTTTATCTACATGGCTAAGGCCCTGGTTATTTTCCCGGGTGGATTTGGCACTTTTGATGAGCTGTTCGAAGGCCTGACCCTGATTCAGACCAAGAAGCTGGAAAAGGAGCTGCCCATCGTAGTGTACGGCACAGAGTACTGGAACGAGGTGCTTAATTTAAAGGCGATGGTCAAATACGGCACGATTAGCAGTGAAGACTTAAAACTGCTGCATTTTAGCGACTCAGTGGATGATGCCTTTAACTTTCTGAAGAAGGAGCTGACTCGAATCTGTCTTTAAGGGCTGTGCAGGCTCTTCAGGCCCGGTTGTTATCGCTGTAGAAAAACCTCTTAAGCTCCCTGCTTTATCGGATTAAAGCAGGGAGCTTGTTGCTGAATGAATGTATTGATCTTTATATGGTTGCATGGAATAATTAAGCAAAGTATCGAAGAAAAGAATAGGAGAATTGCTGTGGAGTATGTACTCAGCCTTTTAATCGGCATTAGCTTAAGTGCCACCAGCGGTTTCAGGATCTTTGTGCCGCTGCTGGTGATCAGTATCGCCTCCCTGGCCGGCTGGATTGAGTTGACCCCAGCGTTTGCCTGGGTTGGAACCTACCCGGCCCTGGTTGCTCTTGGCGTGGCTGCTGTTTTAGAGCTGATTGGTTACTATATACCTTTCGTCGACAACCTGCTCAGTAGCTTCGCCGTTCCGGTCAGCCTGATAGCGGGCACCCTGATTACAGCAGCGGTGCTGGTTGATTTCCCCCCGGTTCTGGCCTGGGCCCTGGCGATCATTACCGGCGGTGGCGCTGCCCTGGGCAGCAGTATGGTTAGCAACACGGTGCATACCGGGTCAACGGTTAGTACGGCCGGAACCGTAAATCCGGTGATTTCTTTTTTCGAATCGCTGTTTTCCCTGTTGATGTCTTTTCTGGCCGTTTTGTTGCCGGTTATTGCTTTTTTAGTTTTCGCCTTTATGCTCTTAATAATATACAAGCTTTTCAGTAAAAGAAGATTGCCAGAACGGGAAAACGCTTGATCTTGATTTACCTCCACAGACAGATGTGTCATATCGTTTAATCTCTTAAATATATTTCAAATAATCAAGGGTTTAAGCATTATAAATAATAACTACAGGCTAGATTATCTTGATTCCCGCTTCTTAGCGTAAAGAGCAGCCCCTAAAGCCCCGATTATCTGAGGATCAACGGAAAGAGGCGCTATCTTCTCTTGCAGAGCCTTCTCCAAGGCCTTAATAAGACCCCTGTTTTTAGCACAGCCCCCTGTGATTGTCACTTTTGGTATGATGCCAACCCGTTTAAGCAGCATAAAACATCGCTTGGCCACTGCGTTTTGCACTCCGGCAGCGATACTCTCAGGCGGATTTTTCCCCGCGAGAAGACTGATGACCTCGGTTTCAGCAAAAACGCTGCACTGGGCAGTAACAGGAATCAGGTCTCTTGCGTTCAGCGAAAGATCCGAAAAATCAGCTAGATCCATCCGAAAAATACGGGCCATAGCTTCAAAGAAACGCCCTGTGCCTGCAGCGCACTTGTCATTCATCGCAAACTCTTTCACTGTGCCGTCATCATTAATTGATATGCCTTTAACATCCTGGCCGCCGATATCAACAATGGTTTTAATTGATCTGTCGCAGAAAAAAGCCCCCATAGCATGACAGCTGATCTCGGATATGTTTTCACTGGCAAAAGAGATCTCGCTCCGACCGTAACCGGTGCCTACAAGATAGGCAAGGTCTTTAATGGAGTTGATCTCAGGTATGTTTTTGAGGGCCTGCTCAAGGGCCAGAGCTGCGGTTACTTCAGGATCGATCTCTCTGTGTACTATGGATGAACCCAGTATTATACCGGTATTTTCTATGATCACCGCTTTGCCTGTAGTTGAACCTATATCGCAGCCGCCATAATATTTTTGAATCACAAAAATCTCCTCTCAGCCTTCATAACATTCTCCATAAAATGATCCACCTGCAAGAATATCCCCTCCCGGGAGGTTATCCGTGGATCGGCAAGATCATAGTCAATGATGAGGACCGGGATTCCCTCGGCTCTGCATTTTTCTCTCATTATATTGTTCAAGGCCTGGGTGTTTTTGCATCCGATATGCCCAGCCATCCATAACATATCAATGCCAAAGCGTTTTATTATATAAAAGATATCATCAAAATAATTTTCCATCGGCCCCCTGGTATGCCGGGCCATTGGGCCGTTCATAATATAACGGCCGATACCCTGAAGCATAGACTCTCTGGAGGAGGTGTCGATAAAAGGCAGACGGTTGAAGCTCATACTGTCCATTATACATGTTACCCCGTAGCGTTTCTCTGCAATGGCAAAAAGATCGATTACATGCATGGTGGGCGGGTTCCAAAGCAGGGCCCGGTATTTTTCGTCAGGCACGGCGGCAACCCCGTTTTTCAGATTCTCCTCTGCCAGCATAACCAGCCTGCGGAAAACCTCTGTTGACGACTTAAGCCCGGAGCAGACATTATAAAACCAGAGGTGGGACAGATAAACAGCATCAGCTGCTAGAGGAGCCGGCCTCGCCGCGATCATCTCCCAGAGCTGCAGTTCATAATCCATCATCCGGTTACGCTCTTCGCAGATCTCTTGAAGCAGGTTCCAGTCCATACGGCCTGTCGTATGCTCTTCAAGCCATGCGATCATCCTTTTCAGTTCACCGGAAAAATATACTTCAGCTCGTTCATCTTTAAAATGATGGGGGATGTCCAGGCGGAAAACAGGCGCCTTGAGCTGTTTTTCAACATAGATGTAGGATGACATTCCTCCGTCACAGGGAAGGTTGGATGTGACAACAGCCTTTGCGTAAGGCAGCCTGTCTTTTACTGTCAGGCCGATAACAGTCTTAGGCAGGCTGCAGACATCCGCGGGAATGCCCTCATTCTCAGCAGCATCAATATACTCTTCCATCACATTGGGCACGATCATGGGCAGAAGAATCCCCAGCATTTCTGGCATCCAGGGTGAAAGCCCCATAGCTCTCAGGATCTCAGGGGGCACCATATCTTCATGCAATACCAGTTTTTCCTGCCGGTGAAAGATCCCCTCGATCTGGTGAACCATCTCCTTGACAATTCCGTGTAAAACCATCCCTACAGCTTTGCGGTAGTTGCCCCTGCGGCTCCGGGATAGCTTTGTTACAAGCCGGTTGACTTTCGCTAAATCAAGAAGCCAGGGGTAGCGTCTGATATCCCTGATCAGATCGAAAGGCCCGTGTTTGATGCCCATCTTAGTTATTGCCATAAGATTAAGCATCTTATAGCCGGATGTAACTGCTGTGTCTTTCAGATCTGATATTTTCATAAAATATTTTACTCCGACTATAATGACATTTTACAGCTAGTAAGGTCTGGCTATTTCACAAATTCTAACCTGACTAAAATTCTAGTGGCCAATGCTTTCGATAAAAGCCTGGACCCTGGTGCGAAGCTGGCCCTCGCCGCTCTGGCGGTATTCCCTTTCAACACGGAGCACAGGTATCCCCTTTGCCCGCAGCTGATCAGTGAGAGCAGCAGACTCTAAACCCCAGGTGTCGCAGAATTTAATTGATTCAATGATAACTCCATCGGCTGAATACTCCTCTGCGATCTGTGCGATATATTCAGCCCGGGAGTTGAAGCCCTCCATCATTCTGGGGCAGCGGGTTACTTCAAGGGTACGTCGGGCAAGGGCCTCAAAGGGATTGCTTGAACTGTCAAGAGGTTCAAGGCCCGGAAAAGATCCGCTGCAGTACCGGTCAGCTACCACCAGAGCCCCCTGGGATTCAATAATATTTGTGTATTCAGGATCATCCAGCCCGCTTCCCGTAATCATCAGCCGGGCCCTGTATTCTGATCTGCCCTCAGAATCTTCTGCTGTTTTACGAAATTTTTCGATCAGAGGCATCATATATTCAGCAGGGGAGACTCGGGATGCCATGATCAGACGGTGGTACTGTGTGCCTGTAAAGGGAGGGTGTTTTGATTTTCGCAGAGTACCGATGGCGCTCAGGGCCCGATTAAGGGCGTTGGTTTTTTCAATAGCCTTATTTATCGACTCCCGGCTCATGTCAGTATCAAACTGTTTTTCCAGGGCTGAGGCCAGACGGGTTATCTCTTCAATAGTCCACTCAAGGGCAGCACCGCCGGTTTTGTGGGGGATATCAAGAATGTAGCTGAAACCGGGTTTTTTCAGATAATCGAGATTATCGTGAAGCCGCCTCAGGTGGTCGCACCCTGCTGTAAAAACATAGCCGCCCAGAAACTTGTAACGGTCATCCAGGGCGAATTCCAGAAGACTGCGGGCATAGGTGCAGATCACGCTTGAGAGATAAAGGTCGGCCATCTCTGTGCCTTCGGAGCCGGGCGCCCGCATGCTTACCGGAAAAAGTTTTCCCACTGAGATAAGGGCCTCAGGCACCATGCTGCACGCATAGCCAATAGGGATCATCCCTTCATTGATAGCCCTTTCTACTAAATGGTTCAGAGGCTTCTCAAGAAGGATTTTTAGTTCAGAGTCTATTGCGGTCATGAACCCTCTCCAGGCAGAGTAGTCGTGTTAAAACCGGCAACACCCAAAGCTCGCATGGCTCTTTTAACTGCTTCATAGGCCGGGGTGCTTTCAATGGTGAGAAAATTATTTTCTTCAATATCAGCGTTTCTGATCACGCTGTCTTCAGGTATCGATCCAAGAAAAGCGATATTTGAAGGCAGGGTGATCCTCTTCATCTCTTCCTGATCCCTGACCCGGTTGATAATAAGCCCGGCTTTATCAAATCCCACAGCCTTAACAGCAACACTGAATATTGTTTCTGCTGCTTTTATCCCCTTTGTTGAGAGGTCGCTAATCAGTATCAGATGGGTTACCTTTTCCAGAACCCTGCGGTTAACCTGTTCAACCCCTGCTTCAGCATCAATGACCAGATAGTCAAAGTTCTCCGCTATTGCGCCTATAATATCTTTAAGCAGATCGTTAACTTGACAGTAGCAGCCGTCAGTCTCCGACCTGCCGATGCTTAAGAAAGCCAGATTGTCCTTTTCATGGAGAGCGCCTGTCATCTCATAATCAAGAAGGCCCAGCACCTGATCTCTGTCTCCGGCGCCGCCCTTTTCAAGAAGCTCTATAAACTGGTTGCGGATATCGTCAACTGTTGTTTTGACATTAATCTTAAGAGCTGTGGCCAGCCCTACAGCCGGATCAGCATCAATAGCCAGAACCCGCTTTGAAGGGTCTTCAATAAGGGCTTTGACAATCAGGGCTGAGACGGTTGTTTTGCCAACCCCTCCCTTGCCGCAGAGGGAAATTATAGCTTTAGTTTTTTTGCCGCTCATTTGTTCCTCTCAGCTCATTAATCTGGATTTATTCTTTTGCATACTCCTTAGACCCTCAACCGCGGCGCATATTTCAGTGTAATCACAGCTGTTGCAGTCAAAAGCAAGCTCTGTTGCCATTTTATTCATGGCGTTGATCCGTTTTTCCACAGTTGTTCCTAGCGAAGCAAGACTCCGGACATCAGCTGTGGATGAAGTGACAAAGATATATTCAACCCCTGTAACAAACTCAACCCTGCTGTAGATTGCTGAAAGAGCGCCTGCAAGGTGGGCAAAACTAAACCCGCTGCGGGCAGCCTCTCTGCTTACTCTGCTCCACTCCCTCATATACTGGGAGGCGGCCCGCATCATATAGCCCTTAAGATTTAGGTCATAGCGGGCCATATCTATCTGCCGGTGGCGCTCATAGCTGTTGTTTTCATCCATGCCCTTCAATTTAAGAAGAACAACTTTTCCAAAGGGGAGGCTTCGCATCATGCCAGAATATTTTTTTTCTGAAATATCAGGGCCGATCAGGTTTATCCGGTTGTTTTTGATGAGGCCACATTTTTCTGTCCAGACCATAAAAGATACGGACTCCTGCTCAGGGCTTCCCAGTTCAACTGCTGTGTCGGAAGCCAGCACAATATTGCCCCTCTCCCCAGCAGGCCACGTTTTATGGCTGACTATAAGTTCATGGAGAGAGTCTGCGGCTCTTTTGCGTTCAAGAAAAGAGCGCAGCTTCTCTATGCTGTCATCAAAGAGGTTCATCTTTTACTTTTTCCGGTAAGGTTATCTTCCGCTATCAGGGCAGCGCCCAGGGCGCCGTTTATCTGGGGGTCTGAAACAGCTTTTAAATCAATACCCAGAGCCCCTGCCAGGGCGCTAAACATGCCTTGGTTTTTCGCCACACCTCCGGTCATTAAAACCTCCTCTTCAACCCCGATTCCACGGGCAAGAGAAGCAGCCCTGTTGGCAAAAGCCCGGTGGAGAGCGCTTATTATATCCGGTACTTCCCGGCCTTCGTTGATCAGGGAAATTATTTCTGTTTCGGCGAATACTACACACTGGTTCGATATTGTCAGTGTTGCTGTGGATTCCTGAGAGAGGTCTCCCAGTTCTTCGAGGGGCACATCAAGAGCCTCAGCAATGATTTCAAGAAAGCGTCCTGTGCCGGAAGCGCATTTGTCATTATACACATAGCGGATAACTTCACCCTTGTCATCAATCTTTATCGCCTTGGCATCCTGACCGCCGATATCAATCACTGTTCGGGTGCCGGGAGCCTGATAAATTGCTCCCCTGGCGTGACAGACAATCTCAGACTCAACTGAGTTCACAAAGGGGATATGTTTACGGCCATAGCCTGTGGCGACCAGCTGATCAATATTTTCCAGATTAATGCCCGCCGCTCCGCAAACAAGCTCCATAATTGTCAGGGCAGACTGTTCAGGTCGGGCGCTTACCCCCATAATCTCTTTTGCTATAATCTCTCTGTCTTTCAGGATCACAGCCTTTGCCGTGAGAGAACCTAGATCGCATCCGGCGGTTATCATATTTTACCCCCGTTTAATAATGTTTCAGCGTAGTTGGCGGCGCCGATGGCTCCTGCCAGCTGAGGGTCATCTCTTCTTATTTTTTTGATGCGAATGCCCAGGGTCTTTTCAAGGGAGCTGACAACGCCGCTGTTCTTGGCCACCCCTCCGGTCATGCAGACCTCTTTTTCAATGCCGATGCTGCTCACAAGGGTTGCAACTCTAGAAGCCATAGCGTTGTTTATGCCAGCGGCGATATCCTCTATGGGGATCATCTCGTTCAGGTGTTGGATAACATCCGCCTGGGCCCACACCGTGCAGGCTGAAGCCAGGGTTACGGGATTCTTTGAACGGGCCGAAAGCTCTCCCAACTCAGAAAGTTCAACGCCCATAGCTTTTGCCATAACTTCAAGAAAGCGACCGGTGCCTGAGGCGCATTTGTCATTGGTTATAAATTTAACCATCTCGCCCTTTTCATCCAGCTTCATGACCTTGCAGTCCTGGCCGCCGATATCTATTACTGTGCGGGCTGAGGGCATAAGCCAGCGGGCGCCTTTAGCGTGGCAGGCTATCTCTGATCTAGCCTGGTGGATAAATGGTATTTTGTCCCTGCCGTAGCCGGTGCCTACACAGCAGTTGATATCCTTCATTGATAAACCGGTTTTTTCAAGGACGCCATTTATTGCCAGATCAGCTGATTCCCAGGGTCTCGGTTTTGATTTTAAGATTATTGAGGATAAAATTTTACCATCTTTCATAATAACTGCCTTTGAGGTAAGGGAACCCACATCAATGCCTGCCGTAATCATATTATTCTCCTGACTTTAAGAAACTCGAGAAAGCGCTCTTCTGTTGCCTCCCATGACTGGACCCTTTCGTCAAAGGCGTCCGAGTACATGATATAGGTGGGATACCCCGCTGCTTCAGTGTCTCTGGCCAGCAGCTTTACCATACCCCAGGTGTTTCTGCATCCGGGGGTGCCGTTGTATACTATGACATCTGTGCTGTACATCTTTGCCAGAGCAAGGGTATCCTCAAGCCACATGTTAGGGGCATCATAGGGACCCCTAATGGATTTGATCATCGGCATGCGGGAGTTGATGCCTGCCAGGGTATTGATCATTGAATCGATACTTGCAGTGTCAACGCTATAGGCGGCCTCTTCTTTACCGTACTCTTTAACATGAGGAACATTTTCAGCCCAGAGGCGGCTTAATATATTTCCGCAATAGCTTATCTCCTCCCGCTCAAGCATCTGCCATAGCTGAAGGTTCTGGGCATAGTGGTCGATGTAGCAGAAAAAGGCTCTGATCTTTTCCCGGCCGCTTTTAAGACCAGGCCTTTTCAGTGCAGCGTTTTCTGAAGCATTCTTCAGCATAGATTCGAGAACTAAAGTGCATTCGGGCATTCCGGCAAAAAGAAACCGGGAAGCGTATACAAATAGGTTATAGACAACGGGTATGGGGCTTGGTATGATTCGGGCCATCTCTTCCAGCTCAGCAATAATGTTATCCTGTTTTTGAAGCTCATCTAGACAGGCTTTCAGTTTCTCAGGTTCAAGCTTTTTGCCGGTGTGCTCTTCGAGAAATTTGATCAGGGCTTTGTAGTCTTCACGGTGGTACTCGTCAGAGCGCTCTCCTGTAAGGTCAGGGGGCATATCAAGCTGAAAGAAGGGTTTATCAAGATAGGCTGAGGCGAAGGCAAAGGCGTTGGCGTTAGTGTCGCAGACTCCCGGCGAGTCGGTTACGATCAGATCGATCTCAGCGCCCACTCCCGCAAGATATGCACCGATGGTACCCCGCTGTGATGAACAGGATGTTTCAGTAAAGCCCGCCTCGTTGCAGAAATCGAGAAAATCAGCTGTGCCTCTTTTGTAGGTAAAGGTCATCATTACAGAAATCACTTCAAGGCCCACGGGGATGATATCCATGGCATAAAAGATCGCCGGTGAAAAACAGAAGGTAGTAACAGCAGTTTTAAAGCCCCGTTCTTTTGCGTGAACGATGTTTTCAAGATATTTCGCGCTCATCTCAAGAAACTTTCTGCCGGGCTCGCCGCATTCCATAATCGGTTCAACAACCCCTTTAAAATAGGGGATATACTTCAGGGTATTCTGGTACTCCTTTTCAGTTCCTGATTTCAGCCGGGCAGCGGAAGCAAAAGCGTTCCAGAGCATCCAGTCAAAGTTATATTCCTTCAACTCTTTTCTCATGGGGCTACCACCCTTCTCCCAAGTCTCTCCAGAAAGGCATCAATACGCATCTTCATTCTGCCTGTTTCGACAAGGGGGCCGTACTCTCTTTCAAGGCGCATGCAGGGTATGCCCTCTTTTTCGAGGTCTCTTTCGAACAGGCCGTTTTCTGAGCCGTGAAGGTCGCAGAAGCGGATATTTTGTAAGATCACGCCGTCTATAGCAGCGCTCTCAATTTTTTCTTTAAGGGAGAGCAGGCGGTTTTTGTAATCGCCGTACATCCTGGGGCATTCATTATGGCTGAGATAACGGGTGACAAGGGCCTCTACCGGCTCACTGTTTTCATCAACAGAGTCGCTGTAGAGCCGTGAACCGAAACAGAGATTGTCAGCGGCAACCAGGCCGCCGCTGCCTTCGATAATGCGCACCAGCTCCAGGTCATCATTGGCGCTGCCTACCAGCATAATACGGCTGCGACCGGCTATGCCAGGAGCATCATTCATCTCTGCCAGATACTCTTCAAGCATGGCGTTATAAATCTCCTTTGGTAGGGCGGTTCCCGCCAGGACCACCGCTAAGGCTTCAATTCCGGTAAAAGGGGGATCTTTCCGGGTTCTCAGGCTGTCAAACCGGGCCAGAAGGACCCTGGTTCGATTGTAGAGTCTTATTGATTCAGAAAGCTGTTCATTATTAATATCAGCCCCGAAATGAGAGTTAAGGGCGTTGATCAGCCTTTTTGTTTCCTCTGTGAACCATTTCAGAGTGTAGTCTGTAAATTTATGAGGCACCCCAAAGTGGAAGAAAAATCCGGGCACAATCCCCTCAATATCTTCTCCCGCTTTTCTCCAGCACTCGTCAAGCCTGCGCATTGAGTCGCAGCCGGGCGTAATTATAATGCCGTCAAGAAAATTAAAGTTTCCCTCCCCCGCAAGCTGAAGCATACATTTAGGCAGACTGCAGATAAACGGGCCGAAGTAGGTATCCCCGATTGTGGTATCAGCCGCGCTAAAACCCCGCACCCTGAAGGGGAAAAGTCCGGCGGCATGAAGAATCTCATCAGGGACATAGGAACAGGTGTAGCCAACAACCCTGCCGCCCCGGCTTTTCCAGTCTTTAATATACCTGTTTTCAAGTGTTGATACAGCTTCAACAAATCTATTCATAGCCCGCCACCTTTCCCTTAAGAGATTGGTTCAGATAATCAAGTGCTTCAGTCATCTCCTCAGGGTTTTCTGCTCTGGCAGATGAGATGATATCGCCGATTCCTTTCAGGATTGGTGGAAGAAGCACCGGTGCAACAGGTTTAACAGATTCAGCAATATCAGCTGCGAACAGGCTCGCGGTTTCCGCGGTTTCATGGGAATCAAGGGCTGAAAAAAATTGAGAGAGAAGACCTTTAATAATATCAGGATTAATATCATATATTCGGTTAGTGATCTCGCAAAAGCGGCTCACAGTAGAGGCAAGCTCCTGAAAGTCTATTTCAGCAAGAGCGCCGGAGATTAACGCTTCAAGGTCGTTATCGCTGAAACCCCTTTCCAAAGAATCAAGGGTATTTTCAATCCGGGCCGCTGATGAGGCGGTCTTGTTGAACTCTCTCTTCAGTTTTTCTTTGATCAGATCCGGGCTGCTGTTAAAAGCTCCGGTTATGGCTCTGTCAAGCTGTTCCCTTATTTCTCCCAGCATCAGAGAAGCTTTTATAAACAGAGGAAGATCAATCGACTCTGTTATCTCGCTGCTTATTTTTTCAAAGAGCTCAGGTAGGGCCGGGCTTCCCGGCTCACCGATCAGCGCGCTTCCGGTATGGATCTTTCTTACCAGCTCAGCAAGTTCATTAACAATGCCGCTAATCTCTTTCGTGTCAACATTTCGGATGAGAGAAATAACTACATCAGTTAGCAGGTCAGGTGCCATTCGGTTAAGGGGTGCTGCTGTTTCCCGTACTCCCCGCAGGGCAGTATTTGAAAGCGCCGGCAGCATAGAAAGAATGCAGACAACCTTTGCCGGATAGCTCCACAGCTCTTCATTTACCATTTGGATATAGGGGCCACTTTGGGCGGATGATCTGTCAAGGGCCTCTTTCAGTTCTCCAAAATCAACCGTTTCGATCAAACGCCTGAAGTTTTCCCTGGCCTCATTGCTGACTTTGTTATTGTGATCAGGGGGAGCTAACCTGGTCTCTTTTAAAGTAAAGCTTTTTATAATACTGCGGGAAACAAACCTCGCGACAAGCCGTTTAAAGGGATTGGAGCCCGCCCATGAGTCAATGAAAGCGGGAGCCGCGCCTCTGATTACTGCACGGCAGAGGTCCGTGTCAGCGGCAGAGCGGGCTATATCTTCAATCAGGTCTTTATGATCCACTTGAGTTCTCCTTGATAAAGGGCTGATTTCTGTCTGTTGGCCCCGGCTTTTTACACCTGGCTGTTATCTAATTCACTTCTTAAAGAATATCAGGTATCCGCTATTAAACTGTTTTTTCGGCTTTTGGGGTGCGCCGCAATAAACCTCTCAGAGTGCCACAAGTTATCCTGACTACAGCTTTAAACAGCGAGCGGGCCAGTACCGGGTTTTCGGCGAGGGTAAGAGAGAATCTGCCCGAGGCAATTTGCAGCGCTTTCGAAAACTGATCGTGATCCAGGTTTTCTAAGTAAACATTTATAGCATCGCCACCAAACGCTTTGTTGGTCCGGGGCAGGCAGTTGTAGCCAGTAACTAAGGTGTTGCTAAGAGCGGCTAAATATTCAGGTTTGATCAGTTCCGGCAAATTGCTAGTCCTGAACAATATCAGCCATTCCTGCAGCAGCGCTATGATCGCCTCACGGTCCATATGGCTCGCCATTTCAGCGGTAAATGCCTTGAACAGTTCCGGCGGCACATTTTGCAGCTCTTTGCCCAGCTGATCGAGAAAGGCAACGAAGAAGTTAAGCCCGGGCGGGATTTGCCCGGCCAGGCCGAAGGAGAAGACCGAGTCGCTCCAAAGCAGTACCCGGGCCAGTTCTCGCCCCTTTTCCGGTTCGAGCTGATTGATGATAGCCAGCACCCGATCCTTAAAGTCAGGATCCTGCAGCAGTTTTTTAAGCTCTCCGTCGAGCGGTTTAAAAGAATTTAGATGATGGTCGCTTTCTGTCAAAGAAGCTTCCTCCTAAAGCGTTTCGCACTCGTAAAACCAGCGGGCAGTCTCCATTTGGCAGAGCTGTTTTCCGCCCATCCAGAGCTGGACAATTTTTAGATCGCGCCAGTGTTTTTCAATATCCCAGCGGCGATCGCTGCCGCTAGCTTCCATCAGATTCATAACTTTGCCGATTATATCAAGAGCCCGGTCGCAGGCAAAGTACTTGTAAACCCGCCCTTTGGTTACCAGTTCTTCATTCCAGCGTTCACCGTAGAGATCGGGGCGATCGAGCATCCGTGCATACTGGTAACCGAGAATGCGGATAATTTCAGTATCCCGGGCCAGATCAGCAAGAACCCCGGCCAGGGCGTCGTTCTCTTTCAGCGGCAGGTTGCGGTGGTAATTGGTTTCGCTAAAGTTTTTTATGATCTCAAAAACATTGAGCAGCGCCCCGCTGACGAAGGCGATACTGCCCAGGTTGCCAAAAGAGATCACTTCCTTAAAATATTTAAAATCGTCGCCGGGGCCGCAGGCGCGGTAATGGCTCGGCACGCGGACCTGATCGAACCAGATGTCGCCGTTCTTATCGGCCGCCATTCCGGCTTTTTGATAGGGTTTGCCCTGGGTAACACCGGGACGGTCAGCAGGCACAAAGATAAAGGCGAAATCATTTAAATCAGTGGAACCCGGCTTTGTTGTGCAGACTACGCCAAAGAGGCTGCAGATTCCTCCGCTGTTGGTCGGCCAGAGTTTGTGACCGTTGATCACCCACTCGTCGCCTTCAAGGCGGGCGGTGGTCTGGATGGTAGCCCCTTTGATGATCTCCATATTTTCAATATCGGCGCCGCCCTGAGGTTCGGTCATGGCGTTAGCGGCAAAAACTGCTTTTTCGGTTTGGCAGAAAAGGGGGGCGAATTCTTCGCAGAGACGACGGTTCAGATGCGGCTCGTTGCAGATCATGATCAGCGGCCAGAAGGTGACGCCAAAGGCCACAGCCATTCCGGTATCGGCCCTGGCTACTTCTTCCATCAGGCGAAAAGAGGCGCTGCCGATGTAATGTGAATGCCCCAGGCCCCAGCCGCCTAAATCTTCGGGGAAGAGCACCCGCTGCAGGCCAAGTTTGCCCATCAGCTGATCAAAGGCCGGCTCAATCAGCAGGTGTTCCTGCCAGTCCTCATCGTAGCGCCGGCGGTTGGGAATTACTTCTTCATCAGCCCACCGGCGAACTATTCTCCCAAAATAATCGTCGATCGGCGAGACAAACTCCCGTGGCCTGGTAAAGTCATCGATGGTTCGCATCGCTGCAGACCTCTCTCTCCTTAAAGGTTTGCTGACCGGTAGAAAAACCTGGCCAGATCCATTTTATTTAGTTCCCAGCTGCCGAGGTGAAGCTGCATGGTCTTGATATCGCGCCAGTAACGTTCCAGGTTCCACTCCGTGGCATAACCGGCTGAACCCATCAATTCCATGGTCTGGTTGATCGCTTTTTCGGCGGAGTGGGTAACTTGTGATACTACGCTGAGGGCGGCAACAGAGGTTTTTTTAGCACGGGCCGGCTCTTCAAGGCTGCGGCTGGCGATGATCCCAGCCAGTTGGTGTAGTAGGAGCCGATCAAGTAGTAACTCCTGGCTGACTTCAGCCATTACAGAGGCAGTAAGCGGATTGTCTTTCAGAAGGGAATTCTTACCTTTAATAACCCGGTTTTCCCCCCACTCCCGCAAGATTTCGAAAGCGGCAAAGAGTGAGCCGACGGTTACAGCAGCAACGCCTAAATAAAACCAGGATAAGAGCTGCTGCCAGCTGGTTTCTCCTCTAGATATCAGGCAGGTTTCCGGCACTGCTACCTGATCGAGTGTAAGCTTGCAGTTTAAGCTGGCAGCTAAGCCGGTCCTGGTCTGCGGTTCACCGCGGCTGAGGCCGGGGGTGTTGGCCGGTATGACGACCAGGGCCGGCTCATTTGAGCCTTCCAGCAGACAGAAGATCCCGAAGATTTCGGCATCACAACCGGCATTGAGAGGTTGCAAATTGCTTCCCTTGATGATCAAGCGATCATCAAGCTGCTTCGCAGCGGCTGGATAAGTTCTGCCCTGAAAGAGGATTTGCGGACCGGTTTTTATTTCTGAAGCGTAAGAGGGGAGGACCAGCGAACCGACGGCGCTTTTTCCCGAATCACAAAAAAGCGGCGACAGCAGCTTGCATAGCTCATCATTTAAGTTGTAATCCATGGCGAAACTGCTGCAGAGAGCAAATGTTGCGGCATATAGGTAGCCGATTCCTGTATCAGCCCGGCCGATCTGTTCCAAGGAGAGCGCTAAGGTTTGGGCCACTTCCGGCTTATTTAATCCGACGCCGCCGTATTGTTCGGGGAAAATCATCTTCTGCATTTCCAGATCCACGAAAAGCTTATGCAGTGCCGGTTTAATCAACAGATCCAGATCTTCGCGGTTTTCTAGCCTCTTGGCCATTACTTCGGTTTCAGCCCAGCGCTTTAAAGTCTGGGTCAGCAAAATATCAGATTCATGGGGCTGATCTGAAGAGCAGGGTATCAAACTGAAACAGTCCACCCTTTCCACCTCTTTCCCGGTGGTAATTAAAAACAGCTTTGCATTTATTAATGCGGATCGTAACTTGAGTATTTTTAGATATTCAACATTATTTTGTTTCTCCCTGCACTTTGCGGATAAAAAAGTATTCTTAATCTGCTTAACCTCATGCAGGTTATGTAGATTATTAAATTAAATAATGGAGGGATATCGACAGTTACGGAGAAAAACTGTAAACATATAAAAGCAGATCAACGATACTATTGTGTTATGGTTTGAATTATAATTCTGGGTTTAAGGAGGTAGATGGGAGATGCCGCAGGTTGAGCTGAGCAGGGAGGCGCCGGATTTTACGCTTAAAGATTTCACTGGTGCAGAGTTTAAGCTTTCCGACCACCGGGGTAAAAAGAATGTTTTGCTGGTCTTAAACCGTGGGTTTGTCTGACCATTTTGCCGTGAGCATCTGGCGCAGTTGCGCAGGGATAATGAACTTTTTGTTGAGCGTGATACCCTGGTTGTTTCGATCGGCCCGGAGGACGGGAAAGTTTTTCGCCGTTACTGGGAGAAAAACGCCTTGCCCTTTAGCGGACTACCCGATCTGCATCACAGCGTGTTAAAACTCTACGGACAGCAGGTGAAGATTTTTAAACTGGGCCGCCAGCCGGCACAGATGCTGATTGATAAAAAAGGCATCTTGCGTTATGTGCATTATGGCCGTTCAATGAAAGATATTCCTTCAACCGTAGAGATGATTGCGCTGCTGGATCAGCTGCAGCAGGAGTCTGTCTGAAAAATTGTGGTTCAAGTAGAACCACAAGGGTAAAAAAAGTGATTAATTGGGGGAGTTAAGATGAAAATAGCTAAACTGATTGCCTGGCTCGGTCTGCTGGGAATGACCGCTGTACTATTGAATGGTTTTATTAATGGCAATTTCGGGGCTGATGGCGCCGCTTTGCTGGCCAACCCCTGGGGTGTGGTGTCGCTGGTTGATCTTTATGCTGGTTTTGCCCTCTTTTCAATCTGGATTGCCTTCCGTGAGCGCAGCTTTGTGGCGATCATCATTTGGGTGATCCTGATGATCGTTTTAGGTTTCTTTACCGGCAGCCTCTACGTTTTAATCAACCTCTATCGCTCAAAAGGCGACTGGCTCGAGTTTTTCCTCGGCTGGCGCAAAGAAAGTTTAATCGCCGCAAAGCGCTGAAAGCAGGTGCTGATTGATGGGGGCGGGTGCATAGTCTTGACTGGCGGGTTATGATAGTATTTAGATCAGAATAGGCGGTTATAAGTGAGGAGTGAAGAGATGGCACAGGTAGCAATAGTTTGCGATAGCTCAGCCAGTATCCCGGAAAAGGTTCGGGCAGAGCTTGACATCAGGGTGGTGCCGATTTACATTCACCACGGTGACCAGGTTTGGCGGGACATGGTTGACATCAGCCAGGAAGATTTTTATGCCTGGCTGCCCACGGTTGAAACCCTGCCGACGACGGCTTATCCCGGCCCGGGAGATTTTATGAGCCTTTATGAAGAGCTGGTAGGGAAGGGCAATAAAGAGATCGTCAGTATCCATATTTCATCAAAGAGTAGTGGGACATTTGAAGGGGCCAGGGTTGCCGCCGGAATGCTGATGGAGAAAATGGATGATGTAAAAATAGAGGTAATCGATACCCTTAGTGTGGCAATGGCCCATGGCTGGATGGTTATTGAAGCGGCCCGCGCCGCCCGGGATGGTGCCAGACCCGCAGAGATTAAGGCCCTGGTCAATAAAATGATCCCGGTGACCGAGATGATCCAGACTGCCGACACCCTAAAATATTTGCAGATGGGTGGGCGGATCGGCCAGGCTCAATATCTGGTTGGTAATTTACTGAACATCAAACCACTGATTGGTATGCGCGATGGTGTGATCGTGCCCCTGGGGCGGGAGCGCAGCCGCGCCAAGGCCTATCAGCAGATGGTCACTCTGGTGGTAGAGAAGGTCGGCAGCGGCAGCAAGATTAAAGTTGCCTATGTGCATACAGCGGCGGCAGCTGAAACAGATAAGATCCGGGCCCTGCTCGAAGATCAGGTTATATGTGTGGAGACAATCGTAGCTGAACTTTCGCCAGCCTTGGGCGTTCACTCGGGCCCCGGCGCAACCGGTATCTGCTATTTTCCGCTGGAAGCGCTCGGGTAAGTCTTACCCTGGTTAAATGAGCAGGAGAGCTTAGTTGCTGCATTTTCGCCTGATAATCGAGCCTGCGCTAACTGGTTTGTTTAATGGTGTTTCCAGTTCCAATTCGACCGTGTAGCCGTTGTGTGCCTCTTTAAGTTCAGATGAGCTTTTCCTATCGATGATCTTATCGATCCTGACCGGGATAGGTTCATCTCCGGCAGGGTCGAGTATTTCCAACAGATCTCCGACAGTAAAATAGTTGCGGGCGCTGACCCTAATCTGCTTTACTTCAGCGCTTAGTTCGTCAACGGTGCCCACAAAGTCGTAACCCCTTATATAAGCAGAGTCCTGTGTAAATTCGGTCTTGTCCCCTTTTTCCGGCAGGTAAAACCCGCTGGTGTATGGCCGGTGTGACACCTTTTCCAGCTCAGCCAGCCAGTCAGGGTTAAAGAGGTAGGTTTTCTGTGAGTGGTAAAAGTTGTCAAGTGCTTTACGGTAGATGCGGGTAACGGCGGCTACGTAATATGCTGTTTTCATCCGGCCTTCGATTTTCAGGCTGTTCACACCGGAGGCAGCCAGCTCGGGGATATGCTTGATCAGGCATAAATCCCGTGAATTCAGGATGTAGGTGCCCCGGTTATCCTCATGAATGCTAAGTTCTTCCGAGCGTTTTACCTCCCGGATTTTGTATTCCCAGCGGCAGGGTTGGGTGCAGAGTCCGCGGTTGGCTGAGCGGTCGGTTAACAACTGCGACAACAGGCAGCGGCCGGAATAGGAGATGCACATTGCTCCGTGGATGAAGATTTCCAACTCCGTAGCTGGGTTATTTTGCTTTATTCGTTTAACCTGATCGAGGCTCAGTTCGCGGGCCAGAACAATCCTTGTCACACCCTGATCATGCCAGAATTTTACGCTCTCACTGTTGGTGGTATTAGCCTGGGTGCTTAAATGTACCTTTGCCCGGGGATCCATGGCGTGTAGCATAGCAAGTACGCCGGGGTCGGAAACTATAAAGGCATCCACACCGAGCTCCAGCGCCCGTACGGCTATGGCTTTCATCTCGTCTAAGTCTTCATCAAAGGCAAAGATATTTAGAGCCAGGTAAACCCGGCGGTTGAGGTCGTGGGCAAATTTAAGGCCTTCTGCCAAATCTTCCAAAGTAAAAGAGGTTTCGGGGGCACGCAGAGAATAGGAGCCGACACCGCAGTAAACTGCATCGGCCCCAAAGCGTACTGCAGTTTTCAGTTTTTCCAGATTACCGGCCGGCGCTAAAAGTTCCATGCCCTGATTATACCGCATCCCCCCCATCAGCGCACCCCAATGCGTTCTAGGGACGGTTCTCTTGACGCATTGTAGTCAAAAATAACTTCTTCTTGCAAGGTTTTAGTAGATGTAACTTTAAGAATGCATCAGGAGAACCGTCCCTAGAACGCATGAATGCGTCAGGAGAACCGTCCCTAGAACGCACTAGAACGCATTTAGTGTGGGTGGCTTTGCCAGGGTAGATTGTCGAGGTCAACGTTACCGCCAGAGAGGATTATGCCAGCCTTCAGGCCACTTAGGGCGATCTTCTTTTCCAGCAGTAGACCGACTGCGACGGCGGCTGAGGGTTCGATAATTAGCTTGGTTCTTTCCCAGATCAAGCGCATCGCCTTAATTATTGCCTGCTCGCTGACCGTTACGATCTGCTCAACATGGTCGCGGATAATCGGAAAAGTCAGTTCCCCTAACGAGGTGAGCAGCCCGTCGGCAATAGTCTGCGGGTTTAGGGAGGGGATGATCTTTCCCGCTTGCAGCGAGCGGTAAGCATCATCAGCCATTTCCGGTTCAGCACCGATTACGCGGACCCCGGGAGAAATTCCGGTGGCAGCCAGGGCGGTGCCACTAAGCAAACCTCCTCCTCCGACCGGGGCGATTATAGCGTCCAGATCTAGGTGGTCTTCCAGCAGTTCAAGCGCAGCGGTGCCCTGTCCGACGATTACCAGCGCGTTATCGTAGGGGTGAATCATTATCGCCCCTGTTTCGGCAATAATCCGGGCCAGAGTAGCTTCACGGGCCTGCTGGTTTGGCTCGCAAAAAGTAATCCGGCCGCCGTAGTCTTTGACGGCTGACTTTTTCACCGCCGGGGCGTTATCGGGCATTACGATGTAGGCGGGGATATTCCTCAACCTGGCCGCCAAAGCCAGGGCTTGAGCATGGTTGCCAGAGGAATGAGTGGCCACTCCCCGGGCTGCTTCGGCCTCGGAGAGGGCGTAAACGGCGTTGGTAGCACCCCGAAATTTAAAAGCTCCTACTTTTTGTAGGTTTTCACACTTCATCATCACTTGGGTTTCAGTTAATCGGTTAAGGCTTTCACTGGTCAGGACCGGAGTGCGGTGAGCATAAGGTTTGATTCTTTCTGCTGCTTTAAGGATTTGATTAAAGTCAGGTTTAATAATCGTGATCACCTGTTTCTAATAAATAATCTGCCTGAGGTTGTTCAACAGCTTTTAATCAATTAGAATATATTCATAGTATCCGACCACTTCCTGGTTGGCAAGCAGACTCAATACGCCTGCCTGTATTGTTCAGCAAGCAACTCTGTTATTTAGATGGGGGCTGCCGGTTTTGATCGAACTGATCTACTCCAACCGCACCGAAAGATTGCTGCTCAGCCTGGTCTCTGATCTGGATAGAAGACGGTGCGAGGGGGCCCACCCGCTTGACCCGGTCGAGATTGTTGTCCCCAACCGCAATATGGAAGCCTGGGTAACACTTGGGCTGGCCCGGGCCACCGGTGTGGCGGCCAATATTCGCTTTCGCCGCCTGGAGCGCTTTATCGGCGATCTGGTTGAGCTGGCTCTACCCGGTTACTTTAAGCTGGTAGATCTTGATCTGATAGAGGCGGCCCTGCTTGCTGCTTTGCACGATGATCAAATCCTGACGCTGCCCGAACTGCAGCCGGTACGCAACTATCTGGAGAGCGGTGCCGGGGTGGTCGAGGGTTCTGCTTTCGATCGTCATCTCGCTGCGGACAGCTTTGATCTGCGCCGCATTCAGCTGGCATCGCGCATGGCTTATCTTTTCCAGGAATATTCTTTCTCACGGCCGGAGATGATTGCTGCCTGGCGTGAAGGGTTTGACTCTACTGCTGCAACTGGCCGTTTCGGTCGTTTTGGTTTAACAGGTTCAGCATATCTTGATCCGGCCCTGGCCGATTCTTCTTTCGCTGCCGCCGCAAAATGGCAAAAGTTTCTCTGGCAGGCTGTATTTGGTCAAGGTGGAGCGCTCGCTAAAAACCCGCCCGCCTCAGGCGGCCACTGGAACACTCTTGATCAGCTGGTGCTTGATCACGGTTTTTTCAGGCAGCTTGCCAGAACAGATCTGCCGGTGGTGCACATCTTTGGTATTTCCTACGTAGCCCGTATTTTTCAGCTCCTTTTTGGCCGTCTTGGCGATAGCAAAACAATCAGAATCTACACCCTGAACCCCTGTGCCGAATTCTGGGAAGATATTGAAACAGACCGGGAACTTTTTTACCGGCTCGACCATGAAGAGAACAGACGATCAAAGCTGCTCTGGTCGTCCACCGGGGAACCGGATGTCGAAGATCCTTTTGGTTTGGAAGAAGCCAGTACACCGGCTCTTCGACACTGGGGCAAACCGGGGCGGGAATATATTCGCCTGCTGGGTGAACTAACGGATTGTGATTTTGACAGCGAGTTCGAAGACCCCCTTGACCAGGATCCGCCAACCCTGCTGCACCGCTTGCAACGCGATATTCTCTACCGTGAACCGGAGCGAGTATTTAATCCAAATAGCCCAACTCCTTGTGAACCGGACCGATCGATCCGGCTGGTGGCTGCTCCTTCAGTGCGTCGCGAAATAGAATGGGTGGCCGATGAAATCTGGCGGCTGCTACGCGAGGATCGTCCGCCCTCTGGAATGCCGCGCTTAAGACTCAGTGATATTGCAGTGATCGTCAACAGTGCAGCACGAGATCTCTATCTGCCCCAGATCGAAGCGGTCTTTTCCGCCAGCCACAATCTGCCCGGTAGTTTTTCTGACCTGCCCGGTTCAGCAGGCAGTAGGCTAATCGAAGCAACGAGTATGCTGCTTAAACTGCCCTTCGGCCGCTTTACGCGGGCAGAGATTCTCAGCCTGCTCAGCCATCCGGCCTTAAGCGCCAAGCTGGAAGGACTGACACCTGGCGACCTGGCGGTGCTCGCGGATAAACTGGGCATTATCTATGGCGCCGATCGCACCGATCATCAGGGCACCTATGTTGATGAAGATGTTTTTAACTGGGACCAGGGGGTGCGCCGTCTGGCACTGGGTGCTTTCATGCTCGGTGAAAAAAGCGGTGATGAGCGGATTTTTACCACTGCTGAAGGCCGCTGGTTGGTTGAAGAGGTGGCGGGTAACGCTTTTGCCGCGGCGGCACGCTTTGGAATGCTGGTTCGCTCGCTGCTGGCCGATGCCCGTTATGTGAGACAGCAGCAGCTTACACTTAGCCAGTGGGCCACCTTTTTTACGGGCCAGGTCGAACGCTATTTTGAATCAACCGAGGCGCGGGACGAACACGATCGCTATAGGATTAGCGGGGCTCTCAACCGGCTTGAGCAGATGGACTGGGGCATTAAAGTCAGCGGTCGCACCGCCGCCGCAATTGCCGAGAAGACCCTGGCTGAGCTGCCCGGCGGCCGCGGCCGCTACCTGGCAGAGGGTGTGGTGGTATCATCTTTCCTGCCGATGCGGGCTATCCCTTTTAAAGTTGTCTTTCTGCTTGGTCTTGGAGAAGGTCTATTCCCGGCTACGGGACGCAGAGATGCCCTCGATCTGCGGGCGGCAAAGCGCCGTGCGGGAGATGTGGACCCCTCCGAGCGTGATCGCTACATGTTCCTGGAAACACTGCTCTGCACCCGTAATAAACTCTATCTCTCTTATATTCGCAGGGACGAACAGACTGGTGATCCCCTTCAGCCTTCAGCGGTGGTTCAGGAGCTGTTACATACCCTTAAAAATGGCTACCTGGGTGAAGAAGGGGTGGAACAGCTGAAAGTCGAGCCCGCCTTAAGGCGCTACGCTGATCAGTTCTCACTAACCGATACATTTATTGATGAGGCTAAAGTTGAAGCGCAGGTTCTGGCGGTTGCTGCCTCCTGGCAAAAACACAGTGGGACGGTGGCAGCTGAAGATCCCATCTCCGGTTTAAACGGGATCAAAAAATATGCCGCCCCCGGCGAGTGGGAAAAACTTAGCAAAATGCTTAAACTCCCCGCCGAACCACCCAATCCTGAAGCAAATTCACCAGAACCCTTTGCCGAAGTAGGGTTGCCCGGCCGTGAAGCTGAAGCTGTTCTGACCACGGCGGCGCTGCGCCGCTTTTTAGAGTGCCCGCTGCAGGGGTGGGCCTCAGCTATGCTTGGCCTGGCTGAGACCGAAGATGATCAGGCCGACCGGGAAGAAGAAGATTTTGAAATGGCGCGGCTGGCCGAAACTACCCTGTTGCGTTCCGCATTTTATCATGCGATGGTAAAAGATCTGGAGCCCGCTTCAGTATACACTCCGATGGCTGATCGGTTTAAACTGGCTGGACATTTCCCGGTTGGTGAACCCGGCCGGGTGCTGTCAGCAAAACACCTGCAAATCCTTAATGGCTGGCAGAGTGTGCTGCTGGCAATGAACAGCGGTGGAACCGGCTCGGGCCTGGAAAGGTTACGGTTAGGGCGCTCTTACGCTGCTGAAAGCGCCGAAATAGCGCTGGATCCGCTGCTGCTAGCGGCCCCAAAAGTAAACTGTCACGGCGCGGTCACCAGGGTGCCGGTCCGCATCAGTGGACTCAGTGAAGGGCTGCTTGCGAAGAGGCGGATTTCAATCAGCCTGCAGCCTGCCCCAGTGCCAGTAAACCCGGGCGGGGATCAAAGTGCTGCCAAAGTTTTTCGCCTGTTGTTGCGCGGCTTAATAGATCATCTAGCTCTTTCGGCAGCAGGAGTCATCCAGTTCGAAAAAAGGGCAGTTCGGATTATCTACGCTGATGGTGTTGGAGTAGCGGGCTATCTTGGCCTTAAACTGGCTCCGATTGCCGCTGAAGAAGCCCGGCACTGGCTGGCCGCCCTGGCCGGAGATCTGCTTTCCGGCCCTCACGCTTACCTGCTGCCCTGCGAAGCGGTATTCATTGATTTTCACCGCTATTTTAAAACAGCGGTCGCCGGTGAAGAAAAATCAAAAAATAGCGCTGTTGACGTCGGCAAAGTCGGTCCACCCGGTTTGCTGTACCGATCTGACAGCTTGAGAATCGCTTCGACGATCAAAGATATGGTCAACGACGATTTTGCATCATTTAGTAGTCTCTACGGCCCGGTGCCCAAACCACGTAACTACCGACCGCCTGCTGTAGAAGATCTGGCAGCCATAATTGAGCGCCGCTTCAAGCTGCTTTTTGCCCTGATCCTGGAGAAGGAGAACTTTTGATGATCCCAGCTGCCTATAAAAAGCCGCGTATTTTGTGCGATTCGGCCCTTCATCAAAGCCATCTTCTGATTGAAGCTTCTGCCGGCACGGGAAAAACCTTTACGATCGAGCACCTGGTGCTTGATCTGGTGATCAGCGGCCGGGCTTCGATCGAGCAGATTTTGGTAGTAACTTTCACTGATGCGGCCACCCGGGAACTGAGGGAGCGGATCAGAAGGTTAATCCAGGCGGTTTGCGACTGCTCTACAGCTCTGCCACCGGAAGCAGCCGACAGCGATTACTGGCTGATTGATGACGAAAGCAGGTCCCGGCTGCGTGAAGCACTATTCCGTTTTGATGGGGCATCGATCTCAACTATTCATGGTTTCTGCCACGGAGTGTTGACCGAGCAGGCTTTTCTTGGCGGGCGTTTATTTGAACAGGTTCATGCCGATGGGCGGGAAGTTTTCGGGCAGGCCTTTCGGGAGGAGCTACGGGTGGCACTTGCCGAAGCGGGGCCAGTTGGCGAAAGCTTGCGATCATGGATTGGGGAAGAAAAAAAGATTGCCGATCTCGAAGATTTTCTCTTTTCCTGTTACCGCGAAGGCAGTCCGCAGCGCTGCCCGGTTACTCCGCTTTGGGAACCTGAAGAGCTGCTGAAGTCTTTGACGTCACTTCCGGTTCCTGAAGAGCTCAAAGCAGCCGGGCGCTCCATTTATGATAAGAGTCAGGCCTTAAAGAGCTTTGAAGCCATGATCGACGATCTTTTTGCCCTGGTTGAACTTGTGACACTGGAATATGATCCTTTAGCTGCTGCCGCAGAATTTACCAAGTGGGCGAGCAAAGAAAGGACCATTGAAAAAAACAAAGCCTCTGTGATTGAGCACCTCTACAGGGCAGGATCGGCAACAGAGGCACCGTTAGTATTAAAGAAGCTGGCAGCGCTGCTGCGCTGTATTGAAGAGCGCTGCCTGAATGCTGAAAGTTTTATGGTCTACCGCTTTCTGCCGCGAGTCAGAAAACGCTTGCAGCTGCGTAAAAAGGCGCTCGGCCTTCTCGATTACGACGATATGCTGCTTGGCGTCCTTGAAGCCTTGCAGGGCAAAGATGCCGCAGTTCTCAGGGCGGCCTTAAGGAGACGCTGGACCCACGCTCTGGTTGACGAATTCCAGGATACCGATCCGGTGCAGTGGGAAATCTTCCGCCGCATCTTTGTCGACGAAGCCGAAAAGCACCGCCTATTTCTGATCGGCGACCCGAAACAGGCTATTTATGGCTTTAGAGGCGCAGATCTGCATACCTATGACCTGGCCCGCCGCTATCTGCAAAAGACAGCTCGAGCCGCGTTCTTGCCGCTGACCGAAAGCTATCGCTCCACCGGACCGTTGATCGAAGCATTAAATCGGATTTTTTTAGCTGCAGATGAAGAGGGAGCTAGTTTTTTCAGCGGTCTTAACCGCTATGATAATCCTGTCAAGTGTGGCGATCAGACTCGCTGTGCCTTTGAAGAAGGCAGGGCGGCGGTACCGGTTCAACTGCTGCATCTTTATACTACAGGGAGTAAACTGAATGCTGCGGCAGTGCGGGAGGGCCTGACCCGTTTTATTGCTGAAGAAATTCACAGACTGATCGACGAAAATAAAGGGTTGAAAACAACAGTGGGAGGTAAAGAGCCGCGGCCCCTTAAGCCCAGCGACATCTTTATCCTGACCCGCACTGCCCGCGAGGGTCTGGCTATAGGGCGTGCCTTAAGGAACTTCGGTATTCCCCACGCCTATTACAAACTGGATGGTCTTTTCCAGACTGACGAAGCCTTAGATCTCTACTGCCTGCTGGCGGCGATTGACCGGCCGGGTGAACCGTCAACCAGGATGGCCGCCTGGCTGACTCCTTTTTTCGGTATACCCTTAGAAGAGCTGCCTGCCTGGCATGAGGCAGGTATCAACCACCCGCTCTATAGCTTACTCTTGCGTTGGCAGCAGTTGGCCGACAACCAGCAGTGGTCCACCTTTTTTGATCTCATCCTGACCGAATCGGGTCTGGTCAGGCGCCTTATTTTCCGGGGCGAAGAGCGCTCGCTTACCAATTACCTGCACCTCTTTGAGTTGCTCCAGGCAGAGGCTCATCGAAAGCCGGTTACCCTGCGCGAGCTGGCCCGGGAACTGAAGGCCAAGATCGATGGCCGCAGCCTGGCCGAAGGACGTGAAGGGAATATCCAGCGGTTGGAATCTGATCAGGAAGCGGTGCAGATTCTGACCATGCACAAAGCCAAGGGGTTGGAGGCCGAGGTCGTTTTCATCGGCGGTGGCTTTACTGATAACCGCAGCAGCAGTAACGATACGGCAATTTACCATCTCGGCAACGAACGGCGCTTGCATGTCGGTAAAGCAATTGGCGCCCTGGCTTCACTGATTAAAGAAGAAATCCGGCAGGAGAATGAGCGGCTTCTTTACGTGGCCCTGACCCGGGCCCGGTCGAGACTCTACCTGCCTTTCTTTGGCGCCTCAGGCGATCGGGAGAAGACCGAGGTTGAGAGAGATTATAAGTTTTCGAG
>Ga0194126_10002767_pt1 | contig 28255 bp, 26 predicted proteins | sample TA2KigC150mmetaG_FD_148641 | JGI IMG/M metagenome (GOLD analysis project Ga0194126, IMG submission 148641) | Freshwater microbial communities from Lake Tanganyika, Tanzania - TA2015035 Kigoma Deep Cast 150m | ecosystem: Environmental > Aquatic > Freshwater > Lake | place: Tanzania: Lake... | reverse complement strand
GAAGAGCCGATTCTCCCACCTTTCCCGTCCTCCTATACTCCTTCATCATCTTCCTCACTTGAGCGTCCGTCGTCTGCACCAGATGCCCCCTCCCAGTGAAAACTTCCGGGCATCTCTACCAGACAACCACACCCTGATGGATGCACAAGTCTAATTGTCGCTGACGCTCAAGTGTAATTGTCGCCGATCAGGCTTTCTCATCAATTCCGTGATCTTGAGCCTGGAGGCCCTTAGGCAGAGATCCGGAAGCGGACCGGTCCACAGTGCGAACTTGTCACGGATCGCATCCCAGAACTCTTTGGGCGCGTCTGTGCCGGAAAGCGCTCGCAAGCCCCCCATGCGCTTGTATCCTGGTTCTAGAGCCTGCAAGAGTTCAAAGTGCCTCACGGTTCCGACGATCCGAATGTCCTCGTCATGGACAAGCGCCAGTCGGGGGTGATAGTCCCACCGCTGGTACAAGCGCCGCATTGCCTCCATAGCCACTACTGCGTCATACAGCGTCTCGTCTTGAGAGATGGTCGCACATTGTGACAGTGGGATAATGAAATCCCTCGGTTGCGGCTCCGACATGGAGACCCCCTGAGAATCACGGCGTGTTCATAAACTATTCTATCACTTTGTTCCGCACGCGCTTATTTTTTTGCGCGGAATCAAACCATGAATCCACGACGCGCATCCCCGCGTCTATTACAAAATAAAGGTTGGCGCGTGATGGAGGGGAGGGTCTGTCGCGGGGAAAGAGTGTATGGAAGCCAATTTGATACTCGGATCCGCGCTGCTGGCGATTGCATGCGTCATCGGAGCCGTCATGATGCTCGGATGGCTCGCAGCCATGAGGTCTCGCGAGCAGCCCCGGACGCGGATGCGCGCGCGTCCGGCAGCGCAACTCGAAGCTGCGCAATGTGTCTACGATTGTTTGATATGGTTTCACAAAAGGCCGGATTTGGTGGGCCATTGCAGCCGGGCCTGCGGCATGGCGAAGAAGTGATCGGAATTCGCTTTCAAGCGCCGGATACGCGCCGCTCCGTAAGAAACAAACATGCGCCAAGGCGCTATGGTTTGTCCGTCCTCTTCCCTTGTGAGGCGGCTTGCTGTTCCTCCCTCCGGAGGCTCTCCAGAAAATCGGTATCTTTGAGCTCTTTGTCATAGATCTCGATGAGTTTCTCTCGATTGCCCAGGTCCGTTACTTCGAAGAGGAAAGGCGCGTTTTCTCCAGTCCCGTATACGAACATCTCCTTGTCTTGCGCCTGGAGCCGTCCGGGGCGTTCTTTCGGCACGTTAAACCTGGCAAGGAGCGCGTTCCTGATTGCCGTAGCTGTTTCTCCCACCTCGTCTTTGAGCGCCAGACGAATGAGGTAGAGCTGGTCCTGACCTGAAAAGTCGAACTCCACTCGTTTGAAGGACCGGTTTTTTGCCGGCTTCCAGGTAATGCGCTTCCAATTCTTGAGTTTTGGGGGCTCACCGATCGAATGCTCTCCTGCGTCCTTGATCTTCTCTATCACCCATGTGGAGGGCGCTCCCATTTTTATGTCGGCAATTTCAGGCGGAAGGGCGTCTTGACCCGCAACAGCTTTCGGGACGACAAGCGCGGCGAGAAACGCAGCTATGAAAAAAAAGGCGTGAATGCTTAAGGACCGCGGGTTACTCATGGCACAGATTCCTTGTTTGCTTGCCGATCAGGAGATGCTCAGAAAGAACGGCGCAGAGAGTTCGGCGGTCAAAGCGGCGCATTCAGTCTGATTCCTTTCCGGTCGGGGTGGTTCGCGTAAATGAGCTCTTCCAGAACTTTTACCAGGGACAGGTTCAGGTACTGCTCCGGTATTCGTTTCTTTTCGAAGATAAGCAAGGGCGTGCCGACCAGTTTCAACTCCCGGCCCTGCTTTATGTCCCTTTCCAGCAGCCGATCCGCGGGTGAGCCTTCCTTGAGCAGTTCCTGGAAGCGGGCTGTGTCCAGATTCAGCTTTGATGCGAAATCGAGCCAAGGCGCCTTGCTAAAGAGTCTTTGGTTCTTGAATAGAAGCTCCGCGTACGCGCAAAAAGCCTGGTTTCCGCCCAGGAGGTATGCGGCCTGGGCAGCTCTCGCGGCCTGACAGCTCATGGGATGCAAGTTGCTGACAATAAAATCGTTACAATCCGTGGAGAGCGGATAGGTCTTGTAAACCAACTTCAACGCTTCTCTGTTCTTGACCACCAACTGCCGAAAGAGATACTCGTGTTTAGCGCAGGCCGAACATGAGAAGTCGGTGAAGACAATCATGGCAAATGGCGCCTTGGGATCGCCGAAAACCGGGTCATCGGGTGATATGGGCGCTTCCTCCGAAGGAGAAGATTTCAGAAGCGCCATGGTCACCGCCGGATCGTTGATCAATGCTTCGTATTTCGATGTCCTGTCCTGGACCGTGAGCGCCTGCTCCACCATTCCGGCCACGAAAAAAGTCAGCAAAGAGATCAGAACGCCTCCGGCGACAAAATAGATCCTCTCCGCCAACGAGGATATTTCCGGCAGCAGGAAATCGTCACGCTTCTTGATCGCGACCGCCATGAGGATCGCCACTGATGCAAAATTGACCGCGTGAGTCACCAGACACCAGGGACACACGTTGTCCACCTCATAAGCCATCAGGTAGAGGAAATATAAGCTCACGCCCAGCGCGGTGAAGAAATAGAGCACGAGGAATATCCATGCAATCTTCCTCATTCGCTGATTCAGCAATGCGTTTAGCACGCACCAGAGGACAAACACAAAACCCATGAGCCCCAAGGTGGATGAAGAGACATAGCTTGTCACCAATGCGTATTCGTTCAGGAGAATCGCATCGCAATTGATCGCGCCCTGCGCCCTGCACAACGCGGATTCAGGCACACCACCGGTGTGGGAATAGAGCAAAATGTGACGATAGGTCAGGAATGCCGTCGCGAAGGTCCCCAGCAGCGCAAGCGCTAGAAGGGCCACCAGAGGCCAAGGCCCCACAAAGTAAGGACCGTTTGGAGGTTGCGGAGCAGAATTCGATTCCTTCAACCGAGAGCGCCCGCGAGCTTTTCCACGCATAGACCAAGTGCGAGGGGCTGAATCGTTGTTCGACTCCATGAAGTCACGGATCCTTGTGCGAGAATCAAACAGCTCTCAATATGAATGAGAGGAGTTCGGCGGGGTCAAGTGAACGAATGTCCGCTATTGCGCCTCCGAGCCTTTGGCTTTCTTGTTGGTCTGCGCTTCTGCGCGGGAATTGCGCTGGTATAGGTCCACCCAACGATTGTGCTCCTTGAGGGTGGATGAAAACTGGTGAGTGCCGTCGTTCTTTGCCACGAAATACAGATAATCCACGTCCGCCGGCTGCACGGCCGCAGTGAGTGAGTCCTTGCCCGGGTTGGCTATGGGTCCCGGGGGGAGTCCCGCGTGCTGATAGGTGTTGTACGAATGGGGGTTATCCAGATCACGTCGCGTGATCCGTGAGCCCATTGGTTTGATGCCATAAATCACCGTGGGATCGCACTGGAGCCTCATACCTTTCCGGAGCCGGTTGTGGAAGACGGCCGACACGAACGCATGCTCGGACTGCCTGGCCTCTTTCTCGATGAGGGAGGCCAGCGTCACTACTTGATTCGTCTTCCAGTTGTGGGCTTCTGCGATGGAGCGCACTTCTTTGTCGTACACCTCGAAAAACCGTTTTACCATTCTGCGCACGAGCAGCTTGCCATCCTTCTTCTCGGAGGGTCGCATGAAATACGTGTCAGGAAATAGGTATCCTTCCAGTGAGTCCCCCTCCACCCCCAGCTCTTTCAGGGTCGGTTTGTCTTGCGCCATGTTCAGGAACTCGTTGCGCGGCATGATGCCGGACTGGTGAAAGAGATCCGCCACCTGAAAGATATTGTACCCTTCAGGAACCGTGAACGTGAACATGAGGGTCTTGCCGGAAATGAGCAGGTCCAGCACGTCACCTGCGTCGCTCCCTGTCTTTAAGCTGTAATCTCCCGCCTGTATCTTTCGTTGCTCACCGCGGATGGCCGCTACGACTTTGAACACGAGCCTACTGGAGATCACACCTTGTTCCTCGAGCAACGCAGCCACCTGAGACAGAGTGGCGCCCTTTGGAACAGACACGATGACTTCCTGTCCCGGCCGGACCTTTGGCGCTCGACTCGAAGCCGTAAGATCTTCCAAGATCGCTGGCAATCGGCTGTACACCGCAAGACCCGCGACCACGATTCCTGTCAACAGCGCCAGGATGGCCAACCCTTTGAGCACGCTCAAGAAGGATATTCTCATGAGCCGAGGAGCTCTCCTCTCCTTTTATCCAGAAAGCCCTGGAGTATGATCGCGGCGGCCAACTTGTCCACCACCTTGCGGCGCTTGGCTCGGCTCATGTCAGCCTCCAGGAGGACACGTTCCGCGGCCACTGTGGAGAGCCGCTCGTCCCACTCGCGGACCGGCAGACCCGAGCGGACGGCGATTTCCGCCATGAACCGCCTTACCTGCTGTGCCTGAGGCCCTTCCGAGCCGTCCATATTATATGGGACACCTACCACGATTTCTGTGGCGCGATATTCTTCAACCAGCGCAACGATACGCTCCAGATCCTTCTCCGAGCCCTTGCATTCGACAACACTCACCGACTGCGCGGTAATACCCAGTGGATCGCTCACCGCCACGCCAATGCGCTTGGTTCCTATATCCAGACCGAGAATTCTCACAGCGCCTGCCGAAGTCAGCGATAAAACCGGATTGCGCGCGGCCTGCCGCAATTGGGAAAGCTTATTAATGAAGATCCGGGATTATGTCAAGCCGGCCTTTGAATGGCCTCTGCGAAGGATTTTTGTTGCATCCGGCTCTCATGTTCCTTATTCTTGACCCGATAGGGCGCAACTTCCGGACCGAGCCGAAGCCTCCGGTATCCGACCATGAGCTTCTCTCGCGCCCGAACACGCGCCCCTCAAGCAGGAATTGACTGAAACGCCTTAAGACGTATCCGCAGAAGGACTCTTACCCATCGCGGCCCGTCAAGAACATGGGATCGGAGGACTCCACGCCTTGTCGGGGGTGAGAGGACAGCTACAGAGTATCGCGGTGACCGTTGAGTGGCGCGGTTCCGCGCGTCAACAAGCCTAAGGCGTGGTTGGGCAATCCAGGACTGAACGGGACGGGAGGAATGGATGGACATCCTTCCCCAGATTATCGTGAGCGGTCTCGCGGCTGGCGGGGTGTACGGGCTGGTGGCCCTGGGATTCGTGCTTATTTACAAGGCAACGAGCATCCTGAACCTGGCCACGGGCGAATTTATGACCCTGGGCGCTTTTGTCTGCCTCACCGTCATGACTCAGGCCCATGTTCCTTTTTCGCTTGCAATGGTGGCCACCCTTGTCTTTGCGGCTCTGCTGGGAATTGTGTTGGAGCGGGTCCTTCTCAGGCCGCTGATCGGCGAGCCCATTATTTCGGTCATCATGGTGACCATAGGACTGGCAAGCATACTCAAGGGATTGACGCACATAATCTGGTCGCCCGAACATCGAGCCTTCCCACCCATCTTCCCGCCTGAGCCGCTCGATCTCGGTTTCGCCATCGTCCCATCAGGCCTTCTGTGGGGGTTCATTTCCGCTATGGTTTGCATGTTCATCTTCACTGCGGTTTTCCGGTATACCCGCACGGGCCTGGCCATGAGGGCAACGGCCAGCAATCAACAGGCGGCCCTTTCTATGGGCATCAGCGTGAAAGGCGTATTCGCGCTCTCCTGGAGCTTTGCAGCCATAACCGCCGCCATCGGTGGCGTGATTATCGGCAACATTAGCGGGATAAGCATCTACCTCGGTAATATCGGCCTCAAAGTGCTCTCCGTAATCATCCTTGGAGGACTGGACAGCATTGTGGGAGCGATTCTCGGGGGATTCATCATAGGAATCCTGGAGAATCTCGCGGGGGTGTACCTTGGCAGCGGCACGAAGGAAGTGGTTCCTTTTGTCATCCTGGTCATTATCATCATGATCCGGCCATACGGCATGTTCGGAAAGGAAATCATCGAACGGGTCTGATCCATCCGGCGATCGGACCTTTCCGTGGTTTCAAGCTCCGGGCCGGACGTTCCGTAAGCAAGGTGTGGAATGCGCTGCGGTGATTTTAGGGAATCGTACCTCGAAGACGAAAAGATTTTCCAATCGACTTTTGTGAAAGTCTGGCTGGTGATTCTCCTGGTAGGCCTGGTTACGTTGCCGCTGTTTGCCAATGATTACGTGATGTACGTGGCGAACCAGATCGGTTTCGCGGTGATCGCGGCGGTCGGCCTGAATTTGCTCACAGGCTGCACAGGGCAAATTTCCCTCGGTCATGCGGCGTTCATCGGAGTGGGCGGATACGCAACCGCGGTCTTGATCACGCGCTTCGGGATCCCTTTCTGGTTCGCTCTACCGTTGGCGGGTCTGATATCAGCGGGCGTCGGCATGGTGATCGGCATCCCGTCGCTCCGGGTTAAGGGGCTGTACCTGTGCATTGCAACATTGGCGGCCCAGTTCATCCTTGAATACGTCTTTATAAACTGGGAAGGGGTAACGCAGGGGATTCGAGGCATCAATGTTCCACCCCCAAGGATCGGGAGCTTCGTGTTTGCCACCGAGAAGAGCTTCTATTACCTCACGCTGGTTGTGGTGGTGGCCGCGGTGGGATTCGCGCGGAATATCTTGCGCACAAAATGGGGGAGAGCCTTCGTAGCCATACGGGACCGCGACCTGGCGGCTGAGATGATGGGCATTGATTTGTTCCGGCACAAGTTGATCGCGTTTGCGCTGAGCTCCTTCTATGCGGGAGTGGCCGGAGGGCTCTGGGTCAGCTTCATGAAGATAGTGACGCCTGAACATTTCCCTTTCTCCAGATCCATCGAATACCTTGCCATGATCATCGTGGGCGGCCTGGGAAGCGTCCTGGGATCCATATTCGGCGCAATATTCATGGTGCTGGTTCCGGAGCTGCTCAATGTGGCCACAGGATCGCTCAAAGGTTTCTTTCCCAACCTGACCCAGATCTTCATCCCGATGAAAGAGGTGATATTCGGCTTTTTGATCGTAGGGTTCCTCATTTTCGAGCCTCACGGGCTCGCAGAGATATGGCATCGGATCAAGAATTTTTTCTCGTTGTGGCCGTTCTCCTATTGAGCGCCGGGCCGCCGAGAGGCGAGCATATCCTCATGAGGTGAACATCGCATGCTTATGAAAGTTCCCGGCCAGAGGCGCCCATGTTCGCGTTGATGTATGGGGTGGTTTGGAGAAGAGATAAGTCTCCCCTCCAAACTATTGCGCAACGATGCGCTCTTGTCGCAGATCTCCGAGGCGAAGCCCCGGGGCGCCTTCCCAAGCCGAGGGTTTTCATTATTCATTGTAGCTTCTTAGCTATGGGAGTTGGTTTCAACCGATAACGCTCAGAGTGGGCAGCTCGCTCTTCCCACTGTGAAGCCCGAAAAGGAGGTTCGAGGGATGAAAGGGAGGCTATTAAGTCTGGGGTTCATGATTGTTTGCGTCAGCCTCGTTGCGGGGCTCAACTTGCCTGCATTCGCGCAGGACGTGATTAAGATCGGAGCCGTGCAGCCCATCACCGGCCGGTTCTCGTTTGCGGGAGTCAACATCGACGCGGGTCTCAAAGATGCGTTGATGATGGCGAACGAAGCCGGCGGCATCAACGGTAAGAAGATTCAGTACATTATGGAAGACGGCGAATACAAGATGGATGCGGCCAGCGCGGCCTTCAAGAGGATCATGTCCAGGGACAATCCTATGATCATGTACGGGGAGAGCACCGGCCTTGGCAAGGCCATGGCGCCGGAGATCAAGGACCGGTACAAAATTCTGTACAGCTCCACGTCGTTCTCCGGCGAACTCGCTGATGTGAAGGCGAACCCCTACGTCTTTGTCCCCGGGCCGACGTACGCGGACCAGTTCGGTATCCTGCTCAAGCACATTGCCAAGGAAAAGCCCGGGGCAAAGGTAGCGTTCTTTTACAGCGACACCGAATTCGGGAAAGACCCGGTCCCGTACGGCAAAGAGATGTGCAAGAAGCTCAATCTCAACCTGGTGGCTGAAGAAGTCGCTAAGGTGGGCGATGTGGATGTGACTTCCCAGGTGCTCGACCTGAAGAGGAAAGAGCCGGACTACGTCATATTTCAAGGTTTCGTCACCTCTCCCGTTCCCACGGTGATCAAGCAGTGCAAGGACTTCGGCATGAAGGCCAAGTACATGGGAACCTTCTGGGGCATGGATAAGATGATGCTCGACCAACTGGGGCCGTTGGCGGAAGGTTACCTTGGCGTGAATCCGTACAACTACTGGTGGGCGGAAGAGATCCCCATGATCAAGAAGATCCGGGAATACACCAAGAAAAACTATCCCACCGTAGATTACAGGCCCAACTCTTATTTCCAAGGCTTTGTCACCGGCCTGATCTTCGTGGAATGCCTCAAAGCCGCGGACAAGGCCGGGCAACTCAACGGAGACGGCCTGGTTAAGGCTCTCCAGGCCATCAAGAACATGGACACAGGCGGCTTGACCGCGCCCCTGACCTGGAGAGACAACAAGTTCCCGGTCGCGAGGGTCTGGAAAGCCAACGTAGACAAAAAGATCTTCGAACCTGCGTCGGACTGGATGGAGATCGAATAGAAGGGGCTGTTGGTGGATCAAGCCTTTGCTTGACCCACCAACCTCACCGGAAAATCCCCTCAGCCCCCTTTAGTAAAGGGGGGCGGTATGTGACGCCTTTCCCCCTTTTCTAAAGGGGGATACAGGGGGATTTTGGAGCGCCCGCGCGAAATCGTTTCCCAAACTCAACTCAGGGATATTTCCCCATCAGGTTATGTGCGCAACAAGAAAAACAGGACTTGTCGATGGCTGAGACACTGCCCCACCTTCTCATCGAAAACGCCCGCAAATACGCGAATCAAAAGGTTGCTCTGCGAGAAAAGCAGTTTGGCATCTGGCAGTCCGTGACCTGGCAGGAGTACCTGGAGAATGTGCGGGACCTTGCTCTGGGGTTGGTGGAACTGGGATACGAGCCGGGAGACAAGCTTGCGATTCTGGGCGATAATCGGCCGGAATGGCTTTATTGCGAGTTAGCGATCCAGTGCTTGGGGGGGGCGTCGGTCGGCATATTCCCGGACAGCCATATCGAGCAGGTCCGGTATATCATTGATCATTCAGACGCAGTCTTCCTGATGGTCGAAGATCAGGAGCAGGCCGACAAGTTCTTGCAGATCAAGGACCACTGCCCCAAGGTGCGCCACGTGATCGTGGATGACATGAAAGGGATGCGTTACTACGACGATCCTTTGCTGATCCCGCTCAAGTCCGTTCAGATAAAGGGCCGGGAGCTTGGGCTGAAAGAGCCCGGCTTGTTCGAGCGACGCGTGCAGGGCCTGGACCGACAGACCGTTGCGATTCTCGCGTACACATCCGGAACCACAGGACTGCCCAAAGGGGCGATGTTGACGCATAGCAACATGCTCAGCATGGCCCGGAATCACGACCAGACCGATCCAGCCTACCCCGAAGACAACCATGTCTCGTTTCTGCCGCTCCCTTGGGTGGGTGAGCAGATGACCGCGGTCTCCTGGAACCTGTGCAAGGGCTTTACCGTCAATTTTCCCGAGAAAGTGGAGACCGTCCCGGAGAACATTCGTGAAATCGGCCCCGAGATTCTTTTCGCGCCTCCCCGGTACTGGGAGAAGGTCTGTTCCGACATTCAGGTGAAGATTCAGGACGCGGCGTGGATCAAGCGGCTCTTTTACAAGCTTTGTATGCCCATCGGTTACAAGTTGGCCGACTACAGACTCGGAAATCGGAACTCTTGGTATCTCGGTCCGCTGGAACGGCTCGGTTATCTGCTGATGTTCCGATCTCTGAAGAACTACTTCGGCATGGGCAATCTGCGCAACGTCTACACGGGCGGAGCTGCTCTAGGTCCGGAAATTTTCAATCTCTTCCAAGCCTTGGGCGTCAACATCAAGCAAGTCTACGGACAGACCGAAACAGCCGGGATAGCAGTGGGACACCGCAACGGCCGCATAAAACTCACCACGGTCGGGGAGCCCATTCCGGGAATGGAAATCCGCATATCCGACTCGGGGGAGATTCTTACCCGAGGCCCCACCGTCTTCGCCGGTTATTACAAGAACGAGGACGCCACCCACAACGCGTTCGTCGATGGTTGGCTCAAGACCGGAGATCAGGGGCTCTTGGACGAAGACGGCCACCTCATCATGATCGATCGGATGAAAGATGTGATGGAACTTACCGATGGAACGAAGTTCTCTCCTCAACTGATAGAGAACAAGCTCAAGTTCAGCATGTATGTTTCCGAAGCGGTTGTGGTCGGCAAGGACAGGCCGTACGTTGCGGCCATGATCAATATGGACATGGCCAATGTGGGCAAATGGGCTGAGAATCGCAATCTGACCTACACAACGTACACCGATCTTTCGCAAAAGGATGAGGTGTACGACCTGATCGCGGGTGAGGTCGCGGAAGCCAATCGGTCCCTTCCCAAGGCCGCGCGGGTTACTAAGTTCGTCATGCTCCATAAAGAACTGGATGCGGATGATGATGAAATGACCAGGACACGAAAGGTGCGAAGGTCTTTCGTCGAAGAACGCTACGCTCAGCTCGTGGAAGCGCTCTACGGCGCCAGGGAAAGGCTCCAGGTAACCTCAGACATCCGATATCGAGACGGCAAAGGGTTCCGTATGGAAACCAACGTGCAAATACGGACCGTTCCGGAAGCGTAGGGGCTTTGGGAAGAGTTGCCGGGGAGGGCCCTTCTTGCAAAAAGGGCCCTCCCCGGACCTCTCCCCCAAAAATTCCTATCCTTTGCGACCCCGCGTCCCGCGATGCGCAGGAAGGGATTCCAGCGCTTGCGGAGCACAGTTCCACACAGGGATTCAGGCGATCATCTCCTTTGCAAAACGGAGCTGATCCGAGGACACACATATGGGCACGACCAGCCATCTCAATCAACCAAATCAGGCGGCCGATCAACTGCTCAGGGTGGATGACATATCTCTGCGTTTCGGCGGGGTAAACGTTCTTGCCAACGTTTCCACTTCCGTGGCCGAGGGTGAGATCTTCGCGATCATCGGGCCCAACGGCGCGGGTAAGACGTGTCTGCTCAACTGTATCAATCGGTTTTATCAGCCTGTTTCCGGAAGGATTTACTTTGAGGGGCGTGACATAACGCCTCTGAGGCCACACCAGATCCCCGAACTCGGCATTGCTCGAACCTTCCAGAATGTCGAGCTATTCAAGGGCATGACGGTTATCGACAACATAAAACTCGGGCGCCACGTGCACCTGGACACAGGGCTCATCGCAGCCGGCTGCTATTTTGGCAAAGCGCGGAAAACCGAGCTCGCGCTGCGCAAGGAGATTGAGGAACGGATCATTGACCTTCTGGAAATCGAGCACATTCGCAAGAAACGGGTGGGCGCCCTCCCCTACGGCCTCCAGAAGCGGGTTGAGCTGGCACGGGCCCTTGCCATGAAACCCAAGCTGCTCCTCCTCGACGAGCCTGTCACCGGGATGAATCTGGAAGAAACGGAAGATATCGCACGATTCATTCTCGATATCCATGACGAATGGGGCGTAACCATCGTGCTGATCGAGCACGACATGGGAGTGGTTATGGACATCTCGGATCGGGTGTGCGTGCTCGATTTCGGCGTCAAGATCGCGGAAGGCAGTCCCGATGATGTCCGCCACAACGAACAGGTGATCAAGGCTTACCTTGGAGAGCAAGACCTCACGTATTCTCGGCTGGGAGCGTAATCGTTTATGGGCGCGATGCTGGAAGTCAACAATATCGAGGTCATCTACAACCAGGTGATCTTAGTCCTCAAGGGCCTTTCGCTCCAAGTGCAAACAGGACAGATCGCTACCATTCTCGGAAATAATGGAGCGGGAAAAAGCACGACCCTCAAAGCCATATCAGGTCTCCTCAAGTCCGAGGACGGTGAAGTGACCGACGGCTCTATCGCGTTCATGGGCGAGCGTATCGACAGAGTCGATCCTGAAAAGATCGTCCGCAAGGGGATTTTCCAGGTCATGGAGGGACGCCAGGCTTTCGAGGACCTCACCGTGGAGGAGAACCTCCTGGTGGGCGCTCACACCGTTAAGAACCGGGAGCAGATCAAGAAGGATCTCGATGTGGTCTATCACTATTTTCCCAGATTAACGCAGCGGCGCAACTTCCTGGCAGGCTATATCAGCGGCGGCGAACAGCAGATGCTGGTCATCGGTCGCGGACTCATGGCCCATCCAAGGCTGATGCTCCTGGACGAGCCGTCCATGGGACTGAGCCCCATGCTCGTGGGAGAGATCTTCGAAATCATCCAGCGCATAAACAAAGAAGAGAACGTCACCATCTTGCTGGTGGAACAGAATGCGCGCATGGCGCTGACCATAGCCCACCACGGGTATGTGATGGAGAGCGGCAGGATCGTGCTCGACGACGATGTGGATAAGCTCCGTGAAAACGAAGACATAAAGGAGTTCTATCTGGGCCTTACCGCTATGGGGTCCAAGAAGAGTTATCGCGATGTGAAGCACTACAAACGCCGAAAAAGGTGGCTCACCTGAGGGCGCGCGTGTTAGAGGCCACTTTCGCGGTTCGGATTGACATTTCCGACAAAATGAGTAAATAAAGATAGGTAAAGGCCGTCATCCTTCAGTATCATGACTCCCCCCCGTGATACCATACCGGATACGGTCTTTATTTTTGGCTTTTTTGCTCATTCGGAGGGTTTTCTCTTGACTGAGGTTGGTGATTCCCTGTGGCGAGCGCGGCCAACGAATTGACCTTGCGGGCTATTCTCATTCTGCATCCATGGTGGGTATTCTTGAGCCCAGACGTGTAGAATATCCATCGGACTCACGACTGGGGAGCGCTTTGGCGAACCGCGGGCCAGGACCAACAAGCGAACGGCCTCCGGAGATTCCTCTGGAGGCCGCGGCGCATGCGGAATAGTAAGCAGCTTAGCCTTTGCTCTTGGCTCGTTCCTCGTCCTTGAGCACGCGTCTGAGCACTTTGCCGATCACCGAAGTGGGCAGGGTCTCACGGAACTCGATGGATCGGGGCCGCTTATAACCTGCCATCTTGTCTTTGCAGAATTCGAGGAACTCCTCTTCCGTGGCTTGCTCGCCAGGTTTGAGCTGAATGTACGCCTTGGGGGCTTCCCCGCTCTTCGGGTCCGGCACGCCCACCACCGCGGCCAGCGCTACTTTTGGATGCGTGTACAGGATCTCTTCCACATCGCGTGGATACACATTGAAGCCGCCCACCAGAATCAGGTCTTTCTTGCGATCGGTGATCAGCAGGAATCCGTCTTCGTCAAAATGTCCGACATCGCCGGTTAAGAAATACCGCTTGCCGTCGAGCAGCCGGAAGACGTTCGCGGTCTCTTCGGGCTTATTCCAGTAACCTTTCATAACCTGAGGCCCGAAAATAGCTATTTCACCGTCTTCTCCCGGGGGTAATTCCGTCATTCCGGTATCGATATCGACTATCTTGATGTCTGTGCCGCAAATAGGGAAACCCACCGATCCAAACTTCCGGTTATCCTTCTCTGTGGGATTGGTGGTCACGATGGGGGAGGTTTCACTGAGCCCGTATCCTTCGAAGATAACCGCGCCGGTCTTGGCTTCGAACCGCTTTGCCACTTCAACCGGCATAGGCGCTCCACCGGACGCGCACGCGACAATCGAGGTCAGATCGAACTTGTCAAGCAACGGGTGATTGGTGAACGCGACAAAAATCGTGGGCACCGCAGGCACCACCGTAGCCTTGTAATGCTGAACCGCTTTGAGAACCTCGGTAAACGGCGGGTTGCCCGCACGGGGATCGGGAATGCACACGAGGCGGTTCCCTGACGAGCACGCGGCCAACATGCAGACAGTGAGCCCGAAGCTATGATACCAGGGCAGCACTCCCAGGTAGCAATGGAAGCCGCCGCGCCTGGCCTTCTCCAAGGGCGCGCCCGGTTCGTTCTGGATGCGTGTCCATTCGTCGAGCATGGTCAGGTTTGACGCAATGTTCGCGTGGGTAAGCGCCGCGCCCTTTGGCACGCCGGTGGTCCCGCCCGTATAGATGAGCACTGCAAGATCTTCCAATGGCTCGATGTCCACCGGACCGGGCGCGTGCTGCGCTGATTTCATGATATCGTCGAAGAACACATGCCCCGGCTCGTGCTTCCCCGCCTTGGGGATCTTGCCCAGGAGACCTCCTAAGAAACCTTTAATTGGTGGAAGGAATGATTTTACGTTGCAGATCACCACGGTTTCCACCTGAGTCCCCTTGATCGCTTCCAGGGTGGTGGGATAAAACGCGGGATGATCCATGCAAAAAACCGCTTTCGCGCCCGCGTCATTGAGCTGGAAGTTCAGTTCGTGGGCTGTGTACAGCGGATTGCACGTCACACACACACCGCCTGCTTTGAGTATTCCGAAAAAGACTATGGGAAAATGCGGAAGATTGGGCAGAAATATCGCCACCCGGTCCCCCTTCCGGATTCCCCGGGAAGCCAGAAAGCCCGCGACCTTGTCCGCGGCCTGCTTCACCTGGGCATAGGTGCGTGTGGCGTCGTTGAAGATCGTGAATACCTGGTTCGGGTAATCTCTTGCGGAATCGTCCAGGACCGAATAGAGCGGTTTCTCGTATCCGGAAATCTCATGCGGAACGTCAGCGGGCCACTTGGGACTCTCCCAGGGTTTATTTGCCATATTTGACTCTCCCTTTCATTCTGTATGTTCGTATCGCGCTGGATTGAAGTGAGTCGGCCGGTTAAATACCGACATTATCATAGCACGGCTCTGGTCTCAAGCGCCTATGGCAAGGAAGTAAGGGGATTTTGAATGAGGCTGGGGACCGAATGCAGGGTCAATGGGAAATCGCCCGGCGCTATCGCTGAGGGAACGGAGGGTGCGCTTCACGTAGCCTGCGCCACGCCTTCAAAGAACTCCTCTTGCTGGGGCCGCGCCTATCCGCCGCCCTCCGGCGGGTTGGCCGTGTCACCATTGCTCTTGGCCACGTGCTCGATTACTTCCACCAGGAAACGCAGGTCCTTGTCGTCCGCGAAGGGTATGCATTTATCCGTCTTCAGAGGCAACGGGTGATCGCGCAAATGCGGCGGCAATGACTGAATCTTTCCGCCCTTGGACAGAGGGCTCGGGAGCCTCTCCACCGCCTCTCTCGATATCAGAAGCACGTTCTCCGCATCTGAGACAAGGGCGAGTCCCTTTGACGCGGGGCTCCTCTTACCAAAGATTTTCTTGAGAACACTCTTGAGCTCGGAATTGATCGTCCTTACTCTGGCCCTGATCTCACCAATGATGGCGATCCCCTCCAGCGCCTGCCCGCGCTGTCGGTCGGTTCCCATCATGAGGGCTTCCTCAAAGCACTCCAGCGCGTCCACGTAATGCTTGCGAGAAAGGTGAGAGCGGGCCTCGATCAGCATGGCCCTGGCTTCGGCTTCATCCAGAACATCCGGATCGAAAGCCTTCTCGTACTGCGTCAGAGCCGAGGAGATGTCGCCTTGTTCGAGGAGTCGTCGCCCCTTTTCTACCGACGAGTAGTCTTGAACCTTTGCGTTGCTTTCAATCATGTATCGCCCAATCAGGTGGTGTTTTTCAGGAAAGGCGGGTTGCCGCCTTTGCCCATGCGCGGCGTTGATGTTTCAAGCGTCGGGCCGGGGGCGCTCCTATCGTTGATATACTGTAATAACAAGCAGTTTCACCATATTTGGTAAAAAAGCTAAAGCGATGATTAACATATTCGGCCCAACTTTTCAACCAAGATTTGCACGCTCCCACCTTTTTACTCCCTTGGACCTCCAACCCTTCCGTTGGTTCGCCCAGCTCCCTTCGGAAGGCGCCCCGGTGTCGGTTTCTGAAACGAATCGGCCCTCGCCGCCGTCTCATGACGAACTGCCTCACACTGCGGCTCTCCTTTGCGCGGCGCTTGAAGTCATTAGGAGAAGGTGGTAGGACTGCGCAGGAACACGCGCGGCCGCCTCTGTGGAAATTGCGCGGACCGGGGGCGCGAGCCTGTTGAACCCGGTCGAGATTGGGTATACTGGGATGCGCCGGTTCCGGTGGCGCCGTGTTTCGGGATTTCTCCATGTCCTACGCGCTTTCCGAAGGCTACGCGCGGTCGATATCGAGCGAGTAAGGGCGAGATGCAGATCAGCTCCCTCAGGAAGTACTTGCCGGTCCTTTCTATTGTGCTGGTGGCGGGTACGCTTCTCGTGATCGTGGTGCTCTTCACCTTGAGAACGGTGAACTATCAGAACCAACGGGTGGACGAATTCGCAGCCCGCCAAGGTGTATCCGTCATTCGCACGCTTGAGGCGGGCACCCGCACAGGTTTTATGGAAGGCGATTGGGGAGTGGAGAACTTGCAGATGCTCATCGAGCAGGCAGCGAAGGATCCGGACGTTGCGTGGGTCGGCCTTATCGATGATGAAGGCGCGATCTTGGCGCACAGCGAACCTCAGAATATCGGGCTGCGCCTCCTCATGGGCAAAGACATGGAAGCCTTGAGGACTGTGATCCGAACCGGCGAACCCATCTCCTTCAAACGTGAGATGGAACACGGGAGTGAGGTCCTTGAGATCTGGAAACCTTTTACCCCCTTCAGCGATCAGCTCGCGCAGGCTGAGGTGGTGTCGCGTCACACTGCGATTGGAAAAGAACTTCTGGACGTGTTCGACCGGGACCCCAAGCAGGTGCTCTTCCTGGGCCTGAAGTTGGACCGGTTCAAACAAATCCAGCAACAGGATATTCTCTACGCGATCTTTATGGGGGCAATTCTTTTCATTATTGGGTCCGCGAGCATCTACTTCATATTCGTAGTCCAGAATTCGTACCTGGTGCGCAGAACCCTTGACGAAATGCGCACATACACCCGTAACGTGGTGGAGAGCATGGCGAACGGATTGATCACCGTGAGCCCGTCGCTCAAGGTGGCGACTTTCAATCCGTCCGCGCTGGAGATTCTGGACAGGTCCAAGGAAGAGGTGGATGGACGCCCGATCGCGGAGCTCCTGCCGCTTGAAGAGGAGGTTCGCCACGTCCTTGCGGACCCCGGCGGGGCGCTGGAGAAGGAAGTGAACCTCGCGGATGGGGTTCGTGGCAAGCGATTCCTGGCCGTATCGGTCTCCGCGCTGAAAGAGCCTGATTCGAGTGTGAGCCGCGGCGCGGTGATTATTCTCCGAGATATGACCATGATCCGGGAGTTGGAACAAAAGGTCGCGGTCAACGAGAAATTCGCCGCGCTCGGACGGCTCTCCGCAGGTGTAGCGCATGAGATCCGCAACCCGCTCAATTCGATCCGCGGCTTCATACAATATTTTCAGAAAAAGCTGCCGTTGGAGGAAGAGGATTATCGATACACGGATCTTATGGTCACCGAAGTAGACAGGCTCAACCGCGTCATATCCAAGCTGCTCGCCTACTCCAAGCCCAGGGAGCCGCGCCTGGCGGTTCGTTCCGCGGACGAGATACTGGACCATTGCGTGCGGGTGCTCCAGCGTGAAGCTACTGAAGCCGGCGTAGACATAGTGCGACAGTTCACGGCGGAAGCTGGTGAACCGCCCCTGGTGCTCATGGATACGGACCAGATTACCCAGGTCTTTCTCAATATCCTTCTCAATGCCATCGAGTCCACTCCGAGGGACGGAAGAGTCACGATCAGTCATGGAAACGAGCGGGACGGCAAACTCACCATCGTGGTCGAAGACTCGGGTGAAGGCATCCCCCGCGAAAATCAAGACAAACTCTTTGATCCGTTCTTCACTACAAAAAAGAAAGGGACCGGATTGGGGCTGGCAATTGTCAAGTCCATCGTGGAAGGTCACGGCGGCGATATAGAAGTGGAATCGGAGCCGGGAAGAGGTTCCCGATTCATCGTGACGCTGCAATCGTACCGTATGGATCAGGTTCAAGCTGCGGACGGAACGTCTTCCGAACAGGAGGAAACGTTAGCCGGCGCGGGACAGGCATGACCGCGGCTCCGACAACTTTCCGCATACTACGGGTTTTGAGTGTGATCGGATAATGGTTGAAAACAAAGGGAAAATACTCGTTGTAGACGACGAACCGTCTCAGCGGAAAATGCTTAAAGCCAATCTCTCTTTGGACGGGTACGAGGTGTACGAGGCTGAAGACGGCTCCGACGCGATCGGCAAGGTGTCCGCGGGCTTCTACGATCTCATCCTCATGGACAACCGCATGTCCCAAATGGACGGCATAGATGCGCTCAAAGAGATCAAGAAGATCTCGCCGGCAATCCCTGTGATCATCATCACCGCGCACGCGTCGGTCGAGACCGCGGTGGAAGCTCTCCAGGCCGGCGCGCACGACTATTTGACCAAGCCGCTGGATGTGGACGAGCTGCGGATCAAGATCAGGCAGACGCTGGAATTCTGGAGACTCAAGGCGGAGAACATCCTCCAGCGAAGAAGGTTGGAAAGCCTTTTTGAAGCGTCCCGGATCGTGGGCAAGTCACCCGTGATGAGGGAGATCCTGGAGACCGTGGCTATGGTGGCGCCCACGGAGGCGTCCGTGCTTATCCTGGGCGAATCCGGCACGGGCAAGGAACTCATTGCCAACGCTCTTCATCAGGGGTCCGCGAGATCGGACAAACGCTTCATCAAGGTCAATTGCGCCGCGCTCCCTGAGACCCTCCTGGAAAGTGAACTTTTCGGCCACGAAAAAGGCGCGTTCACCGGCGCGGTCAATCGCCGCCCAGGACGATTCGAGCTGGCGGATGGCGGCGCGATCTTCCTGGACGAGATCGGTGAGATGTCCCTTGCCACGCAGGCCAAGCTCCTCCGAGTCCTCCAAGAGCGTGAATTTGAGCCCTTGGGGTCCACACGCACCGTCAAGGTGGACATCCGCATTATTGCCGCTTCCAATAAGGTGCTGCTGGACGAAGTCAAGAAAGGCGCCTTCAGAGAGGATCTCTTCTATAGGCTTAACGTGGTCCCCATCCTCCTGCCTCCGCTGAGAGACCGGAAAGAGGACATTCCCCTGCTCGCAGAGCATTTCCTTAAGATCTACAACGAAAAGAACAACAAGAATGTCCAAGGCTTCCACCCAAGGGCTCTAGACGCGCTCATGCGCTATTCCTGGCCGGGAAACATCAGAGAGCTGGAAAACATCGTGGAACGGTCCGTCATATTCAGCCGCGAGGACTACGTGCTTTTTTCCGAGCTCCCTGAGGTGATCCGCGAAGCATCGGGAGACACCCTTTCACAGGAAGTTCGGGAAGGCTTCAAGCCCGGCATGACCATCAGAGAGATGGAACGAGAACTTATCATCCGCACCCTGGAAGACAACGACGGGAACCGCACACGCAGCGCTCGCATCCTGGGCATCACGCGGCGCACCCTCCAACATAAGCTCAAAGAATATGACCTCGACCAGCAAGACGCTCACCCGGCAGACTCGGACAATTGAAGAGATGATCGACATGTGCCGTTAGTCGGATCCATCAGCCCACGCACCCCTTCAGAACAGCGCTCTGACCGAGTCAGCCTCTCCGATTCGGATAAGATGCTCCGGCTCCGATACCCACGAGAGTGTTCAGTTTCTGGAGGACTTGCGCCACTGCAGTCTGAGGCAAGGTGCAGATAAGCTCTGCCTTTCGCGCCCGCCAGTCCAGGCTCTTGACTTGATCCGACAATATGGCGCCTGTGACGGGCAATCCGGCAGGTAGCATCACCTCAAACGGATACCCTTTGATCTGATTCGTGATCGGACAGAAGACAGCCAGCCCAACCTTGCCGTTGTACGCGGCTGGGGAAAGCGCCATCGCGGGTCGGCGCCCTGCGTGCGGATTGAGAGTGATCCACACCACATCCCCACGATCCGGCACGTACGACATGATTACCACGCCTCACGCCCAACCGAAGGCCCGGTGTCTACTTCCTCGTGCATATTTTCTTCGGTGATTCCGGCAAGTAGGTGCTCAAGCGTGACCGATGGTACGGGAAGAGGCGTTATCACAAGCCGCTCGTCAACTAGAGACACATCGACCAAGCTATCTTGGCTGATCCCCACCTCCGCTGCAAACGCCTTTGGGATGCGAAGCGCCAGGCTGTTTCCCCACTTCTGGATTCGCATCTTCATGAGTATTCTCCTTCTAGTTTCTACAATGAAGATACATAAGTCTCATCCATTTTGCAAGGATTTCCAGTCAACGGCCGAGCGCGAAGCAATGGGCCCGGTGTCCGGTCGTTAGCCCTTCGCAGAAAAACCTTGGTGAAACGCCACAGCTCCCTTAGGGCTGTTCTTATCGAACGGCAAGGCGAGACAGAACTCTTGCGGAACACCATCCAGGATTAAATCCGGGAGGTTGTCGAAGCCGAAGCGTTGGTAGTATTTGGGGTCGCCTACAAGAAGACAGCCTTTCGCTCCCAAGGTTTTCAGCAAGGATAAACCCTCCTGGATGAGCGAGCTTCCGACACCTGGTTTTTGGCATTCCGGCAATACGGATACAGGGCCGACACCGTACCAATCTTGGCTTCCGTCAGAAACGGTTACGGGCGAAAAAGCTATATGGCCTACCACCCTTCCGCCAACCTCCGCAACCAATGAAACAGTAAGCGCATTGGCAGCTCGCAATGCGTTAACGATGAAATGTTCGGTCTGATTGCTATGAGGATGATTTGCGAAGGCCGCTTTCGTGACCTCGGTAATCATTTCGACATCAGACTCCACTTCTCTGCGGATGATCATCTTCATCTCCAAGACTGGGGATATCTCAGACTCAATCATTAAAGGCCTTCTTGTCAAGGAAACAGCTCCCACGGCAAGGAAACGTACGATTGCCTCGCTGCGGCCAGGTCGCCGAAGTGTCACGGACCTCAGTTTTGGCGGGTCCGTGTCTGGCTCAGAGGACTTTTCATCGTTTGACCGCGCATAGATGTGACATGCGACCGGTCGCTCCGGCTCGCGCCCACCTGAGCAGCGATCCCTTCCGTCATTCCCGCGAACGCGGGAATCCAGGAAAGGCGCATGGCCAGGCACCCTGCGCGATTGTTAGTGGGACTGGGATTCCCGGATCGGGGTGCGGGGCAGACTGCCGGTCTTCCCTAATGGACAGGCTGGAAGCCTGTCCCACCGTTCACTCCTGGCAACGACACGGTTGAGGCAATTGACCCCCTATAGAGTGAACGCTTGTCCCAAAACGTGATTTTGGTCTGGCATTTCACGCGACTTTGGGATAGAGCAGTCCGCAATCCACGCTCGACTCTCGTTGCCTCGACTCTGTGGGACTGTCGCCTGATACGCGATCTACAACTCAGGAATCGCAGGCAAGGGGGCTGTGACCAGGAGGCTTGCGTCCAGGAAGAACGCAAGTTGACTGTGGAAGAGGAGAGGACGCCATGACACTGATCTCCGATCTTCACGACCACCAGTTGCTCTTAGACTACAAGCGATTGCGAAAAGTATCTTCTCATCTCAACAACTCCCTTGTCCTACACCTTCCCAGGCGTGCCGTTACGGAGAGTGCAAGAAAACTCGGGCTCCGAAGTGGCAAATTCGTAGTCCTTGATGACCTGGATGAACTTGCAGTGTTGCTGGATTACTGCCTATACAATTTCAGACGTCGAGGGAAAACGCTTATTGAAGAGTGCCTCGGCAATGACACATATCCGGAAGGATCAGATGAAAGACTTCTCCTGGAAGCCATGGCGCAGTCTCATTATTCAGTCTTCATCGTCCGCGAAACTCTGCCTGGGACCGGCGCCTACCTCTATGACGTACTCCTAGATGACGATCTTTTTTTGATGGACGTAGGACTCTCCTCCACTGCCCGCCTAAACAGATTTTTCGCTGGAAGAGTACTGCCTATGCCTGCTTTTTGGATGACCTCCGGGACATTCATACCCCTCGGCCCGGACGTCCTTGAATGGGAAGTCACACCCACTTTGGAGAAGCTCGTGCGAATCGTGCCCGAAAACGAGAAAGCGCTGGTCTTGTCCGCTTCGCAGGAAGCCTCATTTTCCGCGCGAATCATCCGTGCCGCACTGCGAGAAGGGGCCATGGAACACGTGCAATATCAGAATTGCCCCGCATAAGTAGTCGTGTCGTCAAGGAGTTGTTCGTCTCAGATAAGAGACAGGGCTCCTTCCGGAGCATTGCGCTTAGCGCCGGGCAAGAGCGCTCACAAGTCGAAGACGATTTCTCTGCACACGTCCTTGTTGCTCAGAAGCGCCTCCTTCTGATTGGTCGATGCGTGAATCCTTACACCTTTCAAGTCGCTCGGCATGGGATCCATGATATACAGCGCCGTCACCGGCGAAATCATCTCCCCCACCGGACCGGTCGGCGCAGTCGCCACAAAGCTGAAGTCATAGATCCCATCGGGAGGAGGCTGAATATAAACAAACGGGACCAGCCGAGGGTTGGTGTAGCCCAAGGTGCGTACGACGCCGAAAGCCGTGATTGCCAACTGCGGTGGATTGCTCTTCAGGATAGCAAGAACCACTTCTTTTACTTCAAGCGCCATCTCGTCCATTACTTCCCCCATACTTTGTGTTGAGGCGTTGTAGGGTCCTGAGTTGCATCATCGCGGCTAATCCCGGCCAGATCTGGTGTGACTCTTTCACAGCCTGGCCGTCGGCAAAGAGCTATGCGCGTTTCAAGTATTTCTGGATGCAGTGTACTGCCCAAAGGTTTTTAGCAAAGGGACAATGCCAATGGCGTCTAGTGGTCGCGGCGCACGAGTCGCTCGCGTCCTAGATTATGAAGCCCTCCCCAATGTTTTCCTTTGCGTTACGGAAGTCCGCTCTTGCAGATTTCTCCCCTGGTCGAGAGATGCGTTTGTGGAGTTAACTCACGAGAGAAGAGGGTGAAGGAGCAGAGAAAATGCGCTGTGAGACAGAGGAAGTTCTCTCAAGAGGAAAGTATCAAACGGAACATCCCCCTGTCAAGGCAGTTGTGCGCTCGCCGTGGGTGATCATCGAGCAAGACACGCCCTCCGTCCTGGAAGTCTCCGAATGGTGAGAGGCTGAGAAGAGCTTTGGCCGCGGCTAAGAGAGCGGAATGTATGGTAGAGAAGGCTCGCGACGCAAAATTTTTTAATGTACCTCGTCTTCTTCGCTCTTGACAAGAAAAAAGCATGTGATATGTCCCCACCCCAATATCCAACGGGATTTACATGCAACGTCCCTTAAATCCAGCATCGGCCCCGGGTTCCTCTCCCTAAGACCGGTTCCCGTGAGCCACGGAGCGACAGATGAAAACAGGTCTTTGTGAAAAGTGCGGACGCCCGGCAGACGCGGCGTACGAAATCCGTGACAATAAGGCGTACTTGGCAAAATTCTGCAGGGAATGCGGACGGAGCGCAACTCTGGTGAGCAAAGACGCGCGCAAATGGCGTTGGAAGAGGCTGGTCGCCGACTATCACGAGCCGACCTCACAGGCCTGCGCCCTCGATTGCGCCCAGTGCGACCATCAGGCTCACACGCAACCCAACACGGTTGCCATCGACGTGACCAACCTGTGCAATCAACGTTGCCCTATCTGCCTGGCGTATATCGACGCTATGGGGTTCACGTTCCATCCGCCGTTGGAGTACTTTGAAAAAATTCTCCGCCACTTTCAGCGCAACGACCCCAAGCCGAATATCTGCTTTTTCGGGGGCGAGCCCACGGTTCACGATCGGTTCCTGGATATTGTGCGGATGACTCGTTCCTACGGCTTTCAGGCGCAGCTCTTCACCAACGGCCTGAAACTGGCGGATCTAGATTATTGCCGCAAGCTCTGCTCCATGGGCGTGCAACTGAACTTCGGGTTTGACGGGACGCGGCCCGAGGTGTACCACACTCTGAGAGGCGACAATTCACTCGCGGTGAAACGCAAAGCGCTGGAAAACGTCATCGAATGCGGTGTAAACAAACTCGTGATCGTCACCACCGTGGCAACGGGCGTGAATGACACGAACTTGGCCGAACTCATGGAATTTATCCACCAATATCGAGAGCACGTTTCCGTCTGGGCTTTTGTCCCGCTTACTCCCTGTTGGGATTCGACCGCGGTCAAGCTGGAACCCACCACGACCGAATGCGTGGAAGGAATCTTCGAGCGGATGCTCTCCGGCATCGAGTTTGTGCCGACGGGCATGATGAAATTCAAGGTCCTGTCCCGCTTTTTTGGCAAGCAGACTCTTGGAGGCTCACATCCGAACTGCGAGAGCGCCACGTTGCTCGTTTCAGACGGTGAGCGTTACCAGCCGATCTCCCGATACTTGACAAAGCCGCTCTCCGCGCTGCTGGTTTCGCTCCGGGAGCTTGACACGCGGCTCCTCGGGAAATCCGCTACTTTGCCCACGCGCGGGCTGAGGCGGAGACTCTTTGACATGGAAACACTGCTCCTCATGGTGAAATTGATGGCTTCCGCGTTGAATCTGAAAGCAGTATTCGGCGAGCGCGCGTTCCGAAACGCGGCCGCCGCGATCCTCGACCTTATTCGAGGGCGCAAGATGGACGGCATTTTGAGCCGACGAACTGCGTTCAAGCGAGCGCTTACTCTGATGACGATTCCGTACGAGGACCAAGGAGGGATTGAAGACGCGCGAATGAAGGATTGTCCCGCGGTCTTCGCGTATGAAGACGTGGACACGGGACGGATCAGGACCGCGGCGTTCTGCACCTGGCAGACCGTTAAGGATGAGGCGTGCAGGAAAATTCAGGCCCACTACGACTCAAGACCATCCCAGGAAGCGACAAAACGCGCCCGGGGCGGATGCGGCCGAACCTCATTCGGAATGTAGGAACGCTTGCAAAGCCTGTGGGCTTTTGCAAGAGTTGCCGGAGGGAACCCCTTCGCGCCGAGAAAAGGGGCTTCCCCGGAATCTCTTGCGGACAGACCTATAGGCAGCCGTCATGCCTCTTGTATCGGCGATCATACCTACGCACAATCGAGCTTCAGTGTTGGAGCGGGCCATAGGCTCGGTTTTTGCGCAAACGTTTCAGGACTACGAGCTGATCGTGGTGGATGACGGTTCCACGGACTCCACGCAGGACCTGCTTGCCGGGTATCAAGGGCGGCTGGTCGCTCTCCGCCAAGAGAACAGAGGCGCGGCCGCGGCTCGTAATCTCGGCGTACGGCATGCCGGAGGCGAGTTGGTCAGTTTCCTCGATTCGGACGACGAATGGCTGCCTGAGAAGCTCCGGCGGCAGATCGATCTTTTCCGGGCCGGAGATGACACCTTTGTCTGTCATACGGATGAGATCTGGCACCGCGACGGCAAGAACGTTTCCCAAAAAGTCAAACACGCCAAGCAGGGCGGTCGATTCTTCGAACGAGCATTGGAGCTTTGCTTGATCAGCCCCTCTTCCGTTATCATTTCGAGGGCGTTGCTGGACCGGGTGGGATGGTTTGATGAATCGCTCCCCGCGGCTGAAGATTACGATCTATGGCTAAGGCTCACCGCTTTCTACCCCGTCCATTTCGTTGCCGAACCTCTGGTAATTAAACACGGCGGCCATGAGGATCAGCTTTCCCGTGTCACTCCGGCAATAGATCGGTTTAGGATCAAGGCCATACTCAAGCTCTTGGATAGGGACGACCTGCGGTCTGATTACCGGCAAGCCGCGATTCGGGAGCTTGCCCGCAAATGCGAAATTGTCGCGTCAGGTTGCGAAAAGAAAGGTAAGATTGACGAAGCGGAGTGGTATCGTGGATTGGCGGCCTCGCACACGAAAGCTCACGATGGGGCTTGATCGGATCGATCTTGACGACCGGACATACCTCGTTCCCTGTTATGACGATTTGCAGCCTCTCACGCAGTCTATTCGCACCGTGGGCATCATCAATCCTCCGGTCGTTCAGGAGCGGCCTGATCGTCGATTTCAGCCTGTGCTGGGGCGGCGGCGGCTCAAGGCAGCATCGCAAGCCCGGATCGATTCAGTTGAAGTGAAGGCCCTCGCACTGGACGTTCCCGAATCCGAAGCGTACGCTCTGGCCTTTTGGGACAACGTGGCGCAGCGGCCTCTGGATAAGGCAGCCACCGCGTACGTGGTGATGCGGTTGCTCCAGTTGTTTCCAAGAGACGTGGCGGCCCGTCAGTTCTTCCCTGCTTTGGGAATTCCCGCGATGGGCCCGAAGATCGATCGGCTCCAGGCCATAGGCTCCTTGGAAAAGAACGTGCTGGAGCGCCTTGCGCTCGGTCGAATCAATGAGAAAACCGCTGCGTTACTGGCGCTCATGAAGCCGGAAGAGCGGCAACGCCTGGTAAAGCTCGCTCAGGACCTCGGACTGAACGTGAATAAGACCGAAGAAGCGCTGACCGCGCTCTTTGATGTTTCAGCGCACACCGGCCGTGAAATCGAGGCATTACTTGACGAGGAGCAGGCCAGGCGAATCCTTGAGAATCGGGAGCTGCCGGTTCCGGAAAAGGCCGCGCAATTCCGAGCTCTGCTTCAAGAGTGGAAATTTCCGGAGATAGCCGAACGCGAAGCGGAATTCCGTCGCCGTTTCTCTAGCCTGGCCGACCGTTCGCACGTATCCATTCGTCCGAGCCCTGGTTTTGAGAACGAACGGTGCTCGATTCAGGTGGATGTGGACTCGTGGGAGCAGGCGGAAAAGATCCTCGTACTTGTCAAAAGGGAGCTCTGATGCCTCCGTTGCACCTGATGTCAATGAGTATTCAGACAAGTAAAACACGCCGCTGAAGCCCCAACGGGGCGATTGATAGTAGCCCGGCAATTCATTGCCGGGTGGCCGATGAGCAAGAATCCATCTCTTCTTCCCCAGGTGACGCCCGAAGGATTAATCCTTCGGGCGTCACCTGGGGACAAAGAACCTTTTCTGGACCGCTCATTCCCGGCGATCAATCGCCGGGCTACTATCGGGGCGTCCATCCTGGACGCAGGCAGCCTTAAGCTGAAGAAGTAACCTCTGGAAGGTTGCGGAGGAAAAGAAACAATGTTTATTAACAAAAGTTTACCGTCTTACTTTCTTGAAGGGCATTGGCATGAATGGCCACGCGCACATGGGCTTTCCTATTGACGAAGTCTGGATAGACGAGGATGCGAGGGATGAGCCGCTCACCGGCGAAATCCTCCGCAGGCTGCCCTCATGCCGCGTGCGGACCGGGCAGGATGCAATTGACGCGTATGAGCGACTGATCTTGGAATCGGATCCTTTCCGCCACGGCAAGCGAATCCTGCGCCTGATACGGCATCGCGGCGCATTTGTGAAGCCATGTCCCGGCACTAAGGAGCATGTTTGCTGCGGCTTGCAGATCCTTCACATCGGGCAAGGCTGCCCTATGGATTGCCGTTATTGCGCGCTCCAGGCGTATTTCAATCGGCCGGCGCTGGAAGTCTTCGTCAATGTGGATGAGATGCTCGATGGACTCCGGCAAAGACTGACAACGGACCCCAATCGTCTTCATCGCATCTGCACCGGCGAATTCACCGATTCCCTGGCTCTGGATCCCATCACGGATCTGGCTTCCAAACTGGTTCATTTCTTTTGCCAGCAACAAAATGCGTCCCTGGAAATCAAGACCAAGACCGACTTCGTGGAACCGCTCCTCGACCTGGATCCACGCGGCAGGGTCGTGCTCAGCTTTTCCATGAATGCCGCGGAGATCGCGTCAAATGAAGAACGAGGCGCCGCGAGCCTCAAGAGAAGGCTCCAAGCAGCCGCTCAGGCGCAGAAGAAGGGGTATCTGCTTGGGTTTCACTTTGATCCGATCATCCCCTTTCCCGGGTGGGAACAAGGTTATGGCCGCACAATCGATCGGATCTTTCGCGCGGTAGATCCGCAAGGGATCTCATGGATTTCGCTGGGGATCCTGCGCTTTGTGCCTGAACTAAAGGAAATCGCTCGGGCCCGATTCGGGCCGCTGCCATATTTCCACGACGGGTTTGTGCGAGGACTGGACGGCAAACAACGATTGCCCGCGCAGCGACGCATAGAGATCTATCAAAAGCTCGGAGACCGCATCCGGACACACGCGCCGGAGACACGCATCTACCTCTGCATGGAATCGCCATATGTCTGGAAACGAGCTCTGGACATGAAGATAGGCAAGGATCAAGACCTCATCGAATATCTCGATCAGGCAATGCGGGATGGTTGAAGAAAGATCCGGGGAAGCCCTTTTTGTGTAAAAAGGGCTTCCCCGCTAGAGTTTCGCGCATTTTGTGTACTCCTGTTGGCGCGTGGAGCGCGCGGGATGGTTTTTGTGTAACTCGTTGTTATGGCCAGCTTCCCTCAA
>Ga0194126_10002762_pt1 | contig 28282 bp, 21 predicted proteins | sample TA2KigC150mmetaG_FD_148641 | JGI IMG/M metagenome (GOLD analysis project Ga0194126, IMG submission 148641) | Freshwater microbial communities from Lake Tanganyika, Tanzania - TA2015035 Kigoma Deep Cast 150m | ecosystem: Environmental > Aquatic > Freshwater > Lake | place: Tanzania: Lake... | reverse complement strand
GGGGAGACAGGAGACAGGAGACAGGAGACAGGGGACAGGGGACAGGAGACAGGAGACAGGGGACAGGAGACAGGGGACAGGAGACAGGAGACAGGAGACAGGAGACAGGAGACAGGAGACAGGAGACAGGAGACAGGAGACAGGAGACAGGGGACAGGAGACAGGGGACAGGAGACAGGAGACAGGAGACAGGGGACAGGAGACAGGGGACAGGGGACAGGAGACAGGAGACAGGAGACAGGAGACAGGAGACAGGCGTCAAACGTCAGGCGCGAGCAGGACCCTCTCCTTGCGCGCTTGACGTTTGACGTTTGACGTTTGACGCCTCACCTCTCGCACGCCACAGCCCGCGTCATGCTCGTGTGATATTCGTAGTTTCGGCCGTTGGCCCGGAGCACGACCCGATAGCCGGGCGTGATCACCTGCGCGTACATCATGCCGGGCCGCGGGCAGCCGAGGCTGGCGTCGGGCCATTCGACCGCCTCGATCTTCACCACGGTGATCGCGCTCTTGGCGACCCCCAGCCGTTGCGCCAGATCGTGCATGGCCAGGCTCTGGGCCTGAAACTCCGCGGTGTTGCTGCCCTGGATCAGGAGCGGCTCGCGGCCGCCGGGAAACGCAATGGGCGAGCAGGGCGCCAGCTGCAGCCCATCGCTGCGATAGGTGTACTCTTGCCCGCCAACGCGCAGGACGATCTCGTCGCCCATGACGATCCCCTGGGGCTGAGCGCCCTTGTCGTCTCCGCAGCCAAGCGAGCCGGCCGGCATCTCGCGCTGCGTCACAGAGACGATCTGCACGGCCTGAGTGGCCGCGTTCAAGCGTCGGGCCAGATCTGCCTGCGCCTGGACCTCGAGCGACGCGCCAGCCGTCATGTCTGCCGCCGGGACGGGGGATGCCGCGGCCGTGGCCTGGGGCGCGCGCGTGGTCGCGGCAGGCGCAGCGGTCGGCTGCGGTCGAGTGGTTGGCGTCGGGTCTGTCGCGGCGGCCGGCCGTGCGACGGGCGACGTCGTCGCAGGCTGGCTGGCCGGTCCTTCGACTACGCTCAGGACAGGCTCCAACGCGCAGCCTGTAAGCAGGGCGGTCATGGTTGCGCCAACGATGAGCGTCTGGATCAATCTGTAACGTCCGAGCATCTGTGTCCCTCCTACTCAGTGTGCAGTACCAGTAATTCACAATTGCTCAAGCCAGAGCCGTGATCCTGCGGGTCATTGACCCGCTTGGAGCATGAATCTGCGATCTGCTGAGTATTCCTATGACGCCCGCGCCGGCCGCCAGGTTCCCCCCTTCATCTCACCGCAGGCTGAACAGCAGCCCCACCACCAGCCGCCGCACCAAATCCAACAGCAACAGCGCGATCAGCGGCGAGAAATCCAGCCCGCCGATGGACGGCACGAGCCGGCGGATCGGATCGAGCACCGGCCGGGTGACGCTGTGAATCGTCTGGAGTCCGTCGTAGGCCCAGCCCGGCAACCGCACGCGCGCGGCCAGCACAAACGAGCCGATGACCTGCACCAGGATCAGGACGTTGAAGATCTCGAACAGCACGTTGATGAGGTTGATCAGAGCAATCACTTTTCTGGCAACTCCCCTAGGGCTTTGGATCGTTGATAGGCCGCCCAGATCGCCTTAGAAATCACAGTGCGCAGGCTGCCTTTTTCCAGTTGGTAGAGCGCCTCGGCCGAAGTGCCGCCCGGCGAGGTGACCTGGTTGCGCAGTTCGGTCGGGTGCAGACCGCTGGCGCGCGCAATCGCGACCGAGCCTTCGATGGTCTGATAGACGAGTTCTTGGGCCACGTGCCGGCTGAATCCCATGTGCACCCCAGCGTCAATCAGCGCCTCCATGAACAGGAAGACGTAGGCCGGCCCGGTACCGCTGAGCGCGGTCGCCATGTCCAGATAGCCTTCGTCCTCGACGTAGATCTCTTTGCCGAGCGCAGCCAGGATCGCTTGCGCCTGGCGACGTTGGGTCTCGTTCACCGCTGAGGTGGCGGTCCACACCGTCATGCCCAGCCCCACCTGCGCGGGCGTGTTGGGCATCGAGCGCACGATCGCCTCCGCGCCCAGGCCCCGGCGGATCACATTGATCCTCATGCCAGCCACGATGCTCAGCACCAGCGTGTCATCCGCCAGGCGGCCCTTGAGCTCGGCCATCACCTTTGGGAGGGTCTGCGGCTTGACGCTGAGCACGACGATTCTGCCTGCCTGGGCCGCCGCGATGTTGTCGGCGGTGGTCTGCACGGCATAGCGTCCGCGCAGCTCTTGCCGGCGCTCTGGTCGCGGCTCGCTGGCCGTGATGCGCTCCGGGTCGAGCAGATGATGGCCCAAGATCCCTTTGATCATCGCCTCGGCCATCGCGCCGGAACCGATGAAAGAAAGTGTTGTATCGCGTAGCATGTCCTCACTTATCTCCAGTTTGAGTCTGGCCAGGCCCATGGAACGCGGCCAGTATCTTCTCAATAAGTGGAGGCGACGGGGGTCACAGACCCCCTGAGAGCAGGCTCATAGGCGGTCTGCGACCGCCGTTCCCCGGATTATTGAGAGGATACCGCGGCCAGTCTCCCTCACGTCTGTTCTCCCACCATCTGGCCGCCCTCCGGGAAAATGGCCCGGCCGATGCGCACCAGCGTCGCACCTTCTTCGACCGCCACCTCGAAATCGTCCGTCATCCCCATGGAGAGATGCCAGCAGTCCACCTCGGGGAAACGCCGGACGAGATCGTCGCGCAGGCGACGCAGGCCCGCGAACACGGGCCGCGTCTCTTCCGGGTCGGCCGCGATGGGCGCCATCGTCATCAAGCCCGCGATGCGCAGGCCGGGCAGGGCGGCGATCGCCTCGACGGCCCGGCCGGCGTCATCCGGGGCCAGACCGTATTTGCTCGCTTCGGCCGCCACGTTGATCTCCAGGAGGACGGGCAGCGTCACGCCGGCCTCCGCGCAGAAGCGGCTCAGACGCCGCGCCAGTTTTTCGCTGTCCACCGAGTGGACCATGCTCGCCCACGGCAGCACGTCGGCCGCCTTGCGGCTCTGCACGTGGCCGATCATGTGCCATGCGGGCGGCGGGTCCGGCGCCAACAGCCCGGCGACCTCTGTTGCCTTCGGGCCAGCCTCTTCTACCCGGTTCTCGCCGAGGATCCTCAGCCCGGCCCGATAGGCCGCGACGACCACGCCGGCCGGCTGCGTCTTGGTTACAGCCACCAGCGTGACCTCCGCGGGATCGCGGCCTGCTTGTCGCGCGGCGGCCGCAATGCGCGCCTGGACCGCCGCGATGCGATCTTGTAGGATAGTCGCCCATGCCGCGGCCGGCGCCGGTGCGAAGTCTCCCTGTGGGACGGCGGATGAAAACATCCCTCGCTGCTCGGGCCGGTCTCCTGACCGTGCCCGCTGTGGCATGGTACGAGGTGGCTCGGTCGCAGACCGGCCACAGCAGAGGCGGGTCACGGACCCGCCAAGAGCAAGGAGAGGGGCGATTTTCAGGACAGCGTCGGGAACCGTATTCATGCGTCAGTCCTCTTTGCCGGATTCCGTCATCTGCTCGCGCAGCATCATCAGCGCGCCGAAGTGTCCGGTGCGGCCTTGCTCCGCGCGATACGAGTAGAATTCGTCGTTGCGGCAGACGGTGCACAGCCCGGCCAGCTCGATCCGGCGCACGCCGGCCTCGCTCAGCCAGCGATGGTTGGCGGCCCAGAGATCGAAGCGACGCCGGCCGTTCGATCCGGCAGGCAGCAAGTCGTCCGGTCGCGCGAAGGTCGCGCGCACCGCGGCGATCACATCTTCGCCCACTTCGTAGCAGCACGGCCCGATGCACGGCCCGATCCCCGCGATCATGTCGGCCGGCCGGCTGCCGTATTCGTGCGCCAACGTCTCGACCGCTGCGCGGGCCGCGGCCTGAACCGTGCCGCGCCAGCCGCTGTGAACCACGCCGATCGCCCCGCGGCAGGGATCGTAGATCAGGATCGGCGTGCAATCGGCGTAGCGCAGCAAGAGCGGCACGCCGGGCTGATCGGTGATGAAGACATCGTAGCCGGTGTACACCTGGCCGCGGTCCATGGCCTCGATGCGGCGGACGTTGGCGGTGTGGCGTTGGTTCGGGCTGACCACGTCGCCACGGCGCAGTCCGAGCGTTGCGCAGACCCGGTCGAGGTTCTCGCGCACGGCCTGCGGCTCATCGCCTGTGCCGGTCGTCAGATTCAGGGAGGCGTAGCGGCCCTGGCTGACGCCGCCGTGCCGCGTGGTGATCGCATGGGTCAGCTCGCCAAAGTCATCCAGCGACTCGAAGGTGAAATAGGCTACGCTAGCGGGTTGGCGACGATTCAACGATCCACCTCTTGCGGAACGCACACCCCGCACGCGCGACATGGCGTGGTGTTGGGCGGACAGCGATGCCCCGGCCGTCCTGCGCCGGCCAACCGATCCTCGCGGAGTAGATAGCTCGTGCTGACGCCGGGGTCCACGATCTCCCACGGCTGGAAGCTGCCGGCATCGCGCGCAGCCACGAACTCGGAGGCCGTCAGGCCGTGGCGCGCCAGGCTGGCGTGAAAATCGCGCACGGTGGGCCGGCCGGCCAGGTCGAGCAACGGCCACGCCAGGCGGCGATCGCCGCGCGCCAGGACCCCTTGCACCTCGGCCCACTGCGGCGAGTCTGCGTCCACGGCGACGCCATGCCTGCCCAGACGGCGTTTCAGCGCGGTCTGCCGGGCTTGCAGCGTTTTCACCGGGGCCTGCGCCTGCCACTGGAAGGGCGTGTGGGGCTTGGGTACGAAAGGCGTGGCGTTGATCGCCAGATTGCGCTTGAAGATCGCCCTGGCCTTCAGCGTCAGGTCCACGATGGCCTGCACGTCGTCATCGCTCTCGGTTGGGTGCCCCACCATGAAGTACAGCTTGAGCTGTGGGAAGTCCAGCGTCTGCGCCAGCTCGACCGCGGCCAGCAGGTCATCCTCGGTCTGCGTCTTGCCGATCAACCGGCGCAGCCGCTCGGCGCCGGCTTCGGGCGCAAGGGTGAGGGTCTGGCTGCCGCTTGCGCGCAACGCCCGCACAAGCGGGACGCTGATCGGATCAGCGCGCATCGAGCTGGCGCTCAGCCGCGCGCCCAGGCCGTGCAGCTCGGTCGCCAACTCGTCAATCCGACTGTGATCCGAGACGGCCGCGGAGACCAGGCCGATGCCGGGCGGCTGTTCTGAAAATCGGCTATCAAGTGCCTGGCACTTGATGGGTTTCATGCGCCGTCCCACAGGGAGGCTTCGCACCGGCGCGACACCCGGCATGGGCGACTGTCCTGTAGATCGCCCACCAGTCGCCTGGCGCTTGGTGGGTTTCAGCGCGTCTTTGGCCCACGCTACGATGCGCTCCAACGGCTGTTCACGCGGCGGCCGATAGACATAACCTGCCAGGCAGAAACGACAGCCACGGCCGCACCCGCGCGCGATCTCGATCAGGTGCATGTCGCCGAACTCGGTGTCGGCCGTGTAGAGCGACGAGACAGGCTCCTGCCGATCCAGGTCAGCCACCCACAGCCGCTCGATGCGCCGGCTGGCCGGGGCAGGCGCAGCGCGGCTGGGCACGTAGACGCCGGGCAGCCGATCCAGGGCCTCCAAGAGCTGCTGCCGGTCGGCCTCCGCGCTCTTGAGCAGTTCGATGAGCCTGGGCAACAGCTCCTCGGCCTCGCCGATCACCATGGCATCGAAAAAAGGCGCCAAAGGTTCGGGATTCATGGTCACTGCCGGACCGCCGGCGATCAACAGCGGCCGCGTCGATCCTCCGAGCATCGAGCCATCGGCCTGCGCCGGCCCGCCTTGCACGAGAAGGGGGGCAGGGAAAAACACCGGCGGATCGGCTGCGATGCTGGCCTGGCGCAGCATGGCGACGACATTGAAGTAGTCGAGCTCGAACGAGACAGTGAACGCCCACACGTCGAACTCGGCGACGGGGGTCTGCGACTCCAGCGTGACGAGCGGCTGCCCGGCCTGCCACGCCTGAGCGTCCCAGAAGACGCGCTCGCATACCACATCTGGCTCGGCGTTGAACATCCGGTAGAGGATCTGCAGCGCCAGGCTGGACATGCCGACGTAGTAGCTGTTCGGATAGGCGAGCGCGACTCTGAGCTTGCCGCCGTGATCTTTGTGGATGGCGCCGGTCTCGCGAGACAGGATCTCTCGCGCGGCGGCGGCCTGTTGCCAGGAAGTGGTCATGGCGATAGGTATGGTCGCTTCACGGCGCGGCGTAGGTCAATGCGCGCAGCCGCGATCTGACGCTCGGCGGCAGCGCGCCCAGGCTGTCCAGCGTGGATAGCGCCACGCCGCCCGCCTCGCGCACGGCATAATAGATGCGCGCAGGCAAAAAGATGGCTGCGGTGTCGGTCGTCGTGGGACTGGTCACCGCCTCGATGCCCACCCTGCGAAAGAGCCAGCGCGCCCGGTAGACGTGCAGCGGATGGCTGACGAGGATCGCGCTGCGCCAGCCATGCGCGGCCATCACGGCTGCGGCGGCGCGCGCATCGCCCAGTGAATCGCTGGTCCCATCGGCAAGCCAGACCTGGCCGGCCGGCGCGCCCAGCCGCACCGCAAACCGCTTGCAGACTGCCGCGGCCGACAGCGGCTCGTTCTCGTAGCCGCCCGCGCAGATGATGTGCTGCGCCAGGCCAGCCTGCCACAGGTCTACCGCATGATAGGTGCGGCTGATGAGATCGGAGCCGGGTGTGCCGTCCGCGTTGACGCGCGCGCCCATGACCACGATCACATCGGCCGGCCGCGCCTCATCGCGACCGCCCAGCCGATCCACCTGCCAGGCGAGATACGCCAGACCCAGCAGCGCCGTCGCGATCAGCAGGCCGCAGAAAATCAGAATGCCCCGCAAGACAACTCTCACGGGGCATGATTATAACACCGGAGTGGCGGAGGAAGAAAAGAGGACGCGGAGGTCCCCTACTCAACACTCACTATACCCACACGCATAGCACTTGCGACACCCTTCGGTCGCGATGAACGCGGCCTGGCCGCAGTCGGGGCACAGATCGCCGATCGGCCGGTCGGCGATGGGCAGCGCCAACTGTTCAGGGGCGGGCGCGGCCGGGCCGTCCTCCTCGTCGGCTGCGAAGGCGCCGTTGACGTGCTCTCGCAGGACCTGGGCGATGGCATCGGGCAGCGAGCGCACACGATTGACGCCGAAGCCGAGCGACCGGCCGCCGCCGATCCCGGCCAATTGGTCAATCACCTGCGCCAGCCGCTCGTTCGGATCGAGGGGCGAGGGCAGGCGCAGCACCAGCGAGATCAACCGGCCCAACGCCTCGGACACGGCCTGCACGTCGCTGCCGGCCTTGCCGACGTTGAGGAACACCTCGAAGGGTTGCTGGTGGCCGTTGACATTGACCGTGATATACGCGGCGCCCAGCGGCGTCTCTTTGCGATAGGTGACGCCTGGCAAGACGCCCGGCCGCGGCCGTTTGACGGTGGCCGGCGTCGGGAGGGCCGAGGGCCGGCCTTGAGCCGCGCCTGGCCGCGCTTCCGCGCCGCTGTCCTGGATCGCCTCAGACTCGCGCAAGTCTTCCATCCTCGTGCTCCTTTGTTGCCCGGTTCCCCCGCTCTCCTGCGCCTTTCCACCCTTCACATCTGCGGTCGCCTTTGTCTCCAGCACCACATCCTGGCGGCTGCCGGTCACGTAGACCGTGAGCCCTTTGCAGCCCAGCCGCCAGGCGAGCTGGTAGGCGCGTTTCACGTCGTCAACGGTCGCAGCCGCAGGGCAGTTCACGGTCTTCGAAATGGAGTTGTCCACGAATGCCTGCAGAGCCGCCTGCATGTACACATGCTCTTCCACGGTGATGTCCTGCGCTGTCACGAACACGCGGCGAATGCCGGCCGGCGTCTCGACCACATCCTGGCAACTGCCGGTCCTGCTGACCTGCTCGCTGATGCGGTCGCGGTCAGCCTTGGCCAGCCCGGCGCCGGTCAGCGCGGCCTCGAACAGGGGGCTGGTGTAGGTCAACTTGAGGTCGCGCTCGCCATCTTTGACTGTGCGCGTGTAGGCCAGGGCGAAGACCGGCTCGCAGCCGTAGCCTTCACAGCCGGCCACGGTGCCAATCGTGCCGGTGGGCGCCACGGTGGTCTGCGCGGCGTTGCGAATGCCGTGCCGGCGGATGCCGGCGACGATCGCCTCCCAGTCGAGCGCGGGGCGGCCCCAATTACGCGTGTAGGGGGCGAGGGGTTGGGGCGGTCGCCACTTCAGGTCTTCCGGATCATAGATGCTGCCGCGGATGGCTGGGAAGGGACCGCGCTCCGCGGCCAGCTCGATGCTGGTTGCCATGCAATGATAGCGCACGAACTCCATCACCTGCGCCGCGAACTCCTGCCCGTCCTCGGCGCCATAGCGCACCCGCAGCCGATACATCATGTCGCCCAGACCCATGATTCCCAGCCCGATCCGGCGGCCGCGCAGCGCGGCCTCTTTGAGCTGGGGCACGGCCGGCACGTACTTGTTGGCATCCACCACGTTGTCCAGGAAGCGCGTGGCGACGATCGTGCTGATGCGCAGCTTCTCCCAGTCCACGCGGTCGTCTTCGGTGACGTGGAGGGCCAGGTTGATGGAGCCGAGGCAGCAGCTTTCGTAATCTCCGAGCCATTGTTCACCGCAATTGTGAACGACCAAGCCATTGCCAACAAAGGAGTGCGTATCAGGCTGGTGCAGGTCATAGACTGTCTCCACGCCATCCGGTTCAACGGCCATGACTGTTGCAAGGAACGGCTCTTTGTATGGCCCACGCACCATGCGGCTCAGGCAACCTGCTAACTTGGTCTGCTTTCTTTCGGTCAGGAAACCGATTTCATTGGCGAAACGCGTCAGGTTGCTCTTGCTGATTGCCAGGTCGTGCTGCGGTTGGTGGGAATACGCCTTTGTTCCACCTTTTCCGTCTGGCATCGGTCGAGAGCCTCCTGTACGACGGTTCTCATAGATGCGGCTGGCAATCCCAAAGTTCAAGAGCAAACGTTGTACATCTCGCAGCAATGACAAATGACAGGAACTCAAACGCACCGAGCAGCCTTTTTCACCACCATCGTTGACCTGTCCATCGGCTGTGAAGAGCGCCTGCATGAATCCGCGTTGGATACTTTCGGTACCCGCGAATACGGCAGGTGGAACGATATGTTTCTGATCTTGTGTGGTTCCATCACCGACCAACCAGCCAAGAACGTGGCCTTGTTCCAGCGTACCGGTGTTTCCAAACCCACCTCGGCGGTTCAGGATGTGTATCCGGTCGCCTGGGATCAGGTCGCGTGCTTTCACCCAGCCGTGCGGAGTCATCACGCGGTGGTCTTCCGTCAGGCGCACTTCGTAGCCCTGGCGCGTCTTCAAGCGGTAAACGGGCCTTCTCCCGGTCTGGAAGACATGCGTGGCAGGGAGGAAGGTCCTCGCACCAAAGCGGGCATCCGTAGCGATGGTGATCGCCGTGCCTTTCGCGGCCAGTTCATCCGCGCGGAACAAACCATGCTCTGTGTAGATCAATGTCTCACCCACTACACATGGGTTGGTCGCCTCCAATACGTACAGGTGGGGCACGGGGTTGCTGCGATTGGCTGTATCCAGGAAGAGCGCGCCTGGCTCGCCGTTGTGGTGCGCGTGCTTCACGATCTCGTCGAACAGCTCGCGCGCGGGAACGGTGCGCCACACCTTGCCATCGCGCGGGTTGACCAGTGGGAACGCCTCGTCATTTCCCACCGCCTGCATGAACGCGTCCGTGATGCCGACCGAGATGTTGAAGTTGCTGATCTGCCCTTCGACCGTCTTGCAGCGGATGAAGTCGAGGATGTCGGGGTGGTCGACGCGCAATACGGCCATGTTGGCGCCACGCCTTGTCCCGCCTTGAGCCACCTCTCCAAAGGCCGTGTCGTACACGCGCAGGAAGCCGACCGGGCCGCTGGCCACCCCCGCGCTGGATGCCACGCTATCGGTGCGCGGGCGCAGCCGCGAAAAGGAGAAGCCGTTGCCGCCGCCCGTCTGCTGGATCAGCGCGGCGTCGCGCAAGGTCTGGAAGATGCCGGCCGACGCCTTGCCCAGGTCGTCGGCGATGGGGATGACGAAACAGGCGGCCAGTTGGCCGAGCGGCGTGCCCGCGCCGGTGAAGGTCGGCGAATTGGGGAAGAAACGGAAGCTGGCGAGCAGCCCGTAGAAGCTTTCTTCGGTTGATGCCGCATCATAGCCGTGCGCCGCGTCCGGTTCAGCGACGGTGTGGGCCACACGGCGGAACATTCCTTCGACAGTCTCGATCGAGCTGCCATCCAATCCCTTGCGCAGGTAGCGTTTCTGCAACACCTGGCGGCTGTTCTCGGACAAGACGATCGCGGCCGGGGCGGGAATCGCCGGCCGGAAGGGTCTTGGGCTTCTGGCGGACACGACATAACTCCTCTAGGGATGCCGGCGGGGCGCAACTGCCCATCATCGCCGGTCAGTCATCAAACGATCCAGCTCTCGGCGCAGCGCCTCGACGTCTTCCAGTTCCAGGTAGACAATGGCGAACCGTATGTAGGCCAGGGGATCGAGCGCCTTCAGCTTCTCCAACAACTGTTGGCCGATCACCTCGCTGCGCAGCTCGGCCTTGCCCAGGCTGAAGATGTGCTCCTCGATCTGGTCCACAATGCGCTCGATGTCGGCCATGGCGATGGGGCGCTTGGCGCAGGCCAGACGGATGCTCTGCAGCAGCTTGTGACGGTCGAATGGCTCGCGGCGACCATCGCGTTTGACGATCAGCAGCGCCTCGGAGATCTGCTCGGAGGTGGTAAAACGTTTGCGGCAGGTCTGGCATTCGCGACGCCGACGGATGCCGTCGCCGGTCGCGCGGGTATCTACGACGCGCGACTCGGCACGTCCACAATATGGACACTGCATAGTGTCAACCTCTCTCGTGTCATGGACTACAATATATAGTAGATTCGCTTGCTGCGCCTACTATCTGTAGTGGCGTCGAAGTGCGCAGAGTATACCACACATCCCAGGGGCCGCGGAGCAGATGGGCATCGAAGGGGTGGAACTTTAAGGTTAGAGTTGCGTGAGACGGGAAACGTGAAACGTCAAACGTGAAACGTCAAACGTGAAACGTCAAACGTGAAACGTCAAGCATCCAGCGCCAGGCGCGGAACGCGATCGTGCAGTTCGCGCCTCGCGCCTGACGTCTGACTCCTGACGCCTCACTGTTGCCGGGCGCGGCGCAGGAAGGCCGGGATGTCCAGGTCGTCGCGGTTGTAGGTGCGCTGCGGGAAGGGGATCGTGCCGGCGGCCTCAGCCGCAGTGGGCTTCCGTTCCTCTTTGACAGCGTCGAAACCGGTGGCGATGACTGTGATGCGGATGCCATCCTTCAGGTCTGGGTCTACGACCGCGCCGAAGATGATGTTGGCATCGGGATCGGCCGTGCGGCGGATGATCTCCGCGGCCTCGTTGACCTCGTACAGGCTCAGGTCGGGGCCGCCGGTGACGTTGAAGAGAATGCCCTGCGCGCCGTCAATGCTGACGTCTAGCAGCGCGCTGTGGATGGCTTGCTCGGCCGCGTTCTGGGCCCGGTTCTCGCCGCTGGCCTGACCGATAGCCATCAACGCGGAGCCGCCCTCGCTCATGATGGTGCGCACGTCGGCGAAGTCCAGGTTGATCAGGCCGGGGATCGTGATCAGCTCCGAGATGCCCTGGATGCCCTGGCGCAGCACATCATCCGCCACCCGGAAGGCCTGCTGGATGCTGGCCTTCTTGTCCACCACCTGCAGCAGGCGGTCATTGGGAATGACGATCAGCGTGTCTACGCTCTCCCGCAACCGGGCGATGCCGTCATCGGCCACCTTGCGCCGGCGGCTGCCCTCGAAGGTGAACGGCTTGGTCACGACCCCAATCGTCAGCGCGCCCGACTCTTTGGCGAGCCTGCAGACTACTGACGCCGCGCCGGTGCCGGTGCCGCCGCCCATGCCGCAGGTGACGAAGATCATGTCCGCGCCTTTGAGGAGCGCCTTCATCTCTTCGGCTGACTCTGTCGCGGCCTTCTCGCCGACCTCGGGATGACCGCCGGAGCCGAGGCCCTTGGTCAGCTTGTCGCCGATCCGCAGGCGCTGCGGGGCGTTGGAGAGCATCAAGGCCTGGGCGTCGGTGTTGATGGCGACGAATTCGACGCCCTGGATGCCTTGCTCGATCATGCGGTTGACCGCGTTGGAGCCACCGCCGCCGATGCCCAAGACCTTGATCTGGGCGGGGTTTTCGACGTAAGTGGGTTGTGGCGCTCTCGGATTCATGCTCACGCTCCTTGTGTGTTTACGTGACTCTGATGTCCTATGGATGTAAAGAGTGTCAGGTTGTCACAACGGTCCTGGGATCGGCAACAAGCCTTTCAGCCATTTTACCACACGTTCCAGAAAGGGCGAAGTGGGCGGGGGCGGCGGGCCTTCGACCGCGCCGAAGCGCGCGCCCCAACGCAGCAGACCGACGGCTGTGGCATACTCCGGGCTGCTCAGATCCAGCACCGACCCGACCACGGCGGTCGGCCGCCCCACGCGGACGGGCCATTGCAGACGCTCGCGGCTCAGCTCGGCCAGACCCGGCAGTTGGGCCATGCCGCCGGTCAGGACGATGCCGGCCGGCAACAGGCCATCGTACCCGCTCCGTTTGACCTCGCGCAGGATGATCTCGATCGCTTCCTCGGCGCGCGCGTTCAAGACCTGCGCCAGGACACGCTGACTGATCACCTGCTGGCCCTCCTGGCCGAAGGCGCCGCTGCGCACCTCCGCGTCAGGCGCCACGCGCGCTGGCAGCGCGTGGCCGAATTGTTTCATCAACGCCTCGGCCTTGGCATATGGCATGCGCAGGCCGGTCGCCACGTCGCGCACGAAATGGTCGCCGCCCAACTCCAGGACGACCGTGAACCACGGCGCCGCATCGAGATAGATGGCGATGTCGGTCGTGCCGCCGCCCATGTCCACCAGCGCCACGCCGAGCTGGCGTTCATCTTCGGTCAGCACGGCCTCGGCCGAGGCTAACGGCTGTAATACCAGATCCTGGATCGCGACGCCGTTAGCTTGCACGCAATTGACCAGATTCGTGATCGCTGATGCCGCGCCGGTGATGATGCTGGCATCCACCTCCAGGCGATAGCCGAACATGCCGACCGGGTTCTGGATGCCCTTCTGATCGTCCAGGCTGTAGTTGCGCGCCACGGTGTGGATGATGTCCCGGTTGTGCGGCAGCGCGATATTGCGCGCCTGGTCGAGCGCGCGACCGGTATCCTCTTTGGAGACGGTGCGGCCGTTGCGGCCGACCGCCACGATGCCCTTGCTGCTGACCGCGCTGACGTGGCTGCCGGCGATGCCCACGAAGGCCGTCTCCATCGTCTGGCCAGCGACCCGCTCCGCCTCGGCGATGGCCTGGCCGATGCCGGCCGTGGCCTCGGTCGTGTTGACGACCACGCCCCGGCGCAGCCCCTGCGCGGGCACGCGGCCCGCGCCGATGATGCGCAGCTCGTTCTGGTCGTCCACCTCAGCCATCAGTGCGACGACCTTGGTGGTGCCGACGTCCAGGGCGCTGATCAGCTCGTTGGCGCCGTCTTCGGTGCGTCTCTTAGAATCGCGGTTTCCAAAGTCAAACATCTGTAAACCACCCTGTGATCATCTCACAACCATGCGTACTGGTTCAGGCGGGCGGAGCGCCCGGCTCCAGCACAATCGTATCCGCGCTGACGAAACGGGCCAGGCGGGCGTCATACCACCTGGCGTTGTAGTAGTACAACCCCTCGCCGCCCGGCAGGCTTGACTCCTGATACTGCCCGGTGAACCGTTTCGTCGTCAGGCCAGAGAACGCGCCGTTGCGGTTGCCGCTCCTTCGACAGGCTCAGGACAGGCTCCGGGAAGTAGTAGTTGCGGCTGTTGACCGTGCCATTCTGGTTCACCAGTGCACTCGTACTACGCAGGTGATCGCTCAAGGTGTAAAAGACGCCGTTGTCACCAGCATAGCCCGTCCGGCGAATCGCGCCGCCTTCGTAATACTTGGTCACCGCGCCGTTCTGGTACTCGTAGAGACCGGCGATGTAGACGGTCGTCACGCCGCCCACAATTCTCTTGACGCGGTTGCCATCGACGTCATGTAGACGAAGAAAGCCAGGAAGGCAACCCCTTGCCTCATTTCGGTCAAGTGACTCTCATACTCAAAGGCCGGGGTAACCAAACGCATGGTGATCTTATCGCGCAACGCGCGTGAAGATCGGATTTCTCACGGTCAGGTTGTCGGGGTCCCCGCCGCCGAAGACCATCTGCAACAGCGATAACTTGCCTGTGCAGAGTCTAGGGAATAAATACACGAATCCGATATCAGGATATACGAATCCGGTATCGCGATGCGTGATACCTGAGGTCGTAGTCTGCTCGACCGGGTGCTTCTGGTAATAGTCTTGGGCACGTAATTGATCTGCCATCTGCGCTCCAAGAGATAGGTGAATTGGACTGTCTGCCAACACTATACCGGCCGCGAAGTATTTCATGCCGTCCATCTGCAGCATCGGGCCGGCTGCTGGATCGATGATCAGATGCCACGTATTCAGCGGACCCGTAAAAGTGTATGAACCAGACGAGAATGTCTGGCGGTAGGTACCGTCGCGGTTGATCACAACCTGCTCTTCGCCAGTTATCCGGACTTCTTCACCTTGGAGAACAGGACACCTCACAGAGTAGTCAACCGCTGGTTCAGCGGCGCTCCCGCACTGGCCCAGATCGAACAGCGCACCATCCGGTAACATCCGATAGATCGCTGTCTCACTGACCACCAGTGTGTTGGTGATAGGATTCTTAACATAGTAGTTAGAGTATACGGCCCGCCATTCTCCAACGACATCGGCCTCAGTCACGCGTCTGGGCACAGCACATGGACCATTGGGAGCGATCATAGGCAAGCAGGCCCATATGAGCACGTAAGCCAACGCCAACCCGGCTACCGTCAGGCCGCAACCTTGCACCAGTCGTCTGTGTTTCATAGCATTCTCCGCTTGAACATATCCGTCGAGCCTTGTCAAGGCAGGGAGATCTCCTCTTGCCAAACATACCACTGCGTCATATCACCTCCCGGGCCTGGGTCCGACCGTGGTCGGCCTGACCAGATATAAATGGAAGTTAATGGGATGTGCGTGGCCGAGGGCCAGTCTGTCACATTCCTCACCCTCATCTCAACTAGGCTCGCATGGAAGGAACGTTGGAGGTTTTTGATCTCTACCTGATATCCTCCGAGGAACGATCCTGTCCAATCATCCTTCGTCACGGCTTTCCACGTTTCTTTCACAAATGCTCGTGGCCAGAATTTGTAATCCCACCACCCTTCATCACGACGCCCTGGTGGTGGTGGACCAACCATGTCTCGACCGCCCCGCTTGATGTATTCAGCGCGGGCCTGTTGAACTCCCCAGTCGGTTATCAGAAAGTTGGCGATCTCGTGATGTAGACGGTGGTGACGCCGCCCACCGTTCCCTTGACGCGGTTGCCGTCCGCATCGTAGAGGAACGTCGCGCTCACGCTGCCGCCGGCCACACCCACCAGGCGATTATCATAGTCGAAGGTTTGCGCGTACGCAACCCCACCGACCGTGCGGCCGGTCTGGTTGCCCACCGCGTCATAGCTGTAGCTGGCGCCGAACGCGGCGGTGACCGCGTGCGGCTGCGTGCCGTAGGTGTAACTATTGCCGTTGTAGCTGGTGATGTTCCCGATGGCGTTGTACGCGTAGGTGTGACTATACTGGCCGACGCCGGCTGCCGTCGTCGTCGCGCTGGTCAGCCGGTTGAGCCAGTCGTAGCCGAAGCTCTGCGCCTGGCCGCTGTTGACCGTGTCGGTGATGGCGCGCACGTTGCCGGCGTTGTCGTAGCCGTAGGTCAGCTTCTGCAGGTTCTCCCACGGGCTGGCCGTGCCGGCCTTGAGCACGCTCAGGCGCAGGGTGTTGGTCTCGTAGACGTACTGCCGCGTCAGGCCGTTGGGGCTTACGTCGAGCTGTTGGCTGGTCACCTGCCCCGCAGGGTTGTAGGTGGTGGCGGCCACGTACTGCACGCCCAGGTCGCTGGTCACGCCGTTGAATTGGCCGCCCATTCTTGTCAATGGCACTGCCAATGAAACGGCTGCGTGTACAGTTAGTCATCACCTATCGTAGCAGTCATCTGGAAGACTACCCCATTGTTTCTGTACCAAATCACAATGGGGAACACTCGATCACCGTTGAGGTCGTAACTGCATCGATAGTAGGTGATTCCCAGACTTGGCACATAGGTGGGCATCTCGCATCCATACTCATATCGTCCCAGCTTTGCCTTCACATCGTCGCGTGTAGATCTGCCACGCTCAAACGCTGCCAGGATAGTTGGGAAGAAATCAGGGGCATATACTTGATTGTCTAGGATACAACGACGATCATCCTTCAGGTCAAACTGCTTACAGATATCCTGAATCGTCTGCTGATTCAACGGTGTCGTGTATTTCGACAGATCTGGCTTTCTGAGTTTAGCTATTGAGATCGGCGGGTCACCGCCACACGCCGTAGCTACGATCAGAATTAGTGCAAGGATCGCGGGACACTTATTTGTCATCTGAAACTTTCTCCGATCAGTTGCTCAATCGTGTCATGGTGAACCACGCAACTTGCCGTTTGTCGCTTCGAGCCACTGCAGTTTGCCATGGCTGCCTGGGCCGTTTGATCCCAAATCACGCCTGAGGTGATCCGCTAACTCGGCGGGAGACGCAATGAGACCATAGGTGATCTTAAACCCAATGTTCACCGCGGCCTCTGAGAGAACCCAATCTTGCCAACTCGTACCCCATCCAGAGTCCCAGTTGAGAAAGCTCTGGCCAACCTCATGCACAAGGTTGCCCCATTGGGATAGTATCTGGTTCAATTCGAATGCCAAGATGTTCCCGGGTGTCGCAGTCTGGGCGATGTACCCCCACGTATGATACGGTTGGTTATGCCCATCTTGGAAATCGAGATGAAAACCCGTATCCTTAAAGTAAACACCATTGTCTGGACAGTCATGTGGCTCTCGACCCAGGCCAGCGCAACCGCCCTCACCCAAACCAAGCATGGACGAGACACCTGGCGCAATCAAGCCCAAGGCGCCGTACTGAGGTGATCCCGTGAAGATCTCCCCCATCGCCGGCAAGAACTGATCCCAACTCGGATACAGCCTGGCACCGAGTTCGACGATCCTCGCCATGGCCTCAAGGTCATTAACGCCTCCAAGAGCCTCCAAGATCCATTTTGCCCTTGTGACAAAACTGGGCGGCTTAATCACGACCGGCCCAGTATGCAGACAATCCACGTCCTCGCACTCTCGGTGGCCCGTGGGGTCTTGGTACCGCAGGGGATTGCCGAGGACGTAGGAGTATCTATTGAGTGCCTGGGGATTGCCTGGGTTGGGGACGACCGTATCGGCGCTAACGAAACGCGCTAAACGGGCGTCATACCAACGTGCGTTGTAGTAGTACAACCCTTCTCCGCCCGGTAAGCCTTGTTCGTGGTACTGCCCGGTGAACCGCTTCGTCGTCAGCGAGCTGAACGCACCGTTGCGGTTGCCGCCATACGGGTAGTAGTAGTCCCGGCTGTTGACCGTGCCGTTCTGGTTCACCAGCACGCTCGTACTGTGCAGATGATCGCTCAGAGTGTAGAAGACGCCGTTGTCACCGGCGTAGCCCGTCCTGCGGATCGCGCCGCCTTCGTAATACTTGGTCACCGCGCCGTTCTGGTACTCGTAGAGGTCCGCGATGTAGACGGCGGTGGTCATGCCAATCGTCTCCTTAATGCGGTGGCTGTCGGTGTCGTAGAGAAACGTCGCGTTGACACTGCCGCCGGTCATTGCGTTCAAGTAATTTTGGTCGCTGCCCCAGAGAATGTAGCGCCAGAAAGCTGCCGAAGTCAGGGACGCTAGCGCCTATGCTCAAGAGTACACCCAGCTCGGGGGCAGCAATTCCAAAAGCCTATCTCGCTTCAGAAGCATCATGGTGGAGGAATCGCCGACGTCATCGCAGCTTCCCATCTGTCGTCAAGTTTGGCGAGCAGCTCGGCCAACGCAGCCGCATCCAGCGCTGGCGCTGCCGATGGTGCGATCTCGGCCGAGAATCGGACGACAAACTCGCCATACCGGGCCAGCATACCGCAGAGTTTACCCCCGTTCACCTGCGGGGCATGGTAACTGGCGCACGCCACGTAAGCTTCGTCGGCGAAGTCCAGTTGTCTTGCCAGCTCGGGTTTTTCCTCCCATGCGCCGTAATACCGCGCATCGGGATACCAAACGTCTAGTTGGCGATGATACTCACGCTGCGCCGATCGCACCCGCTCATACCGATAGATCTCATGCACTACCGTGCCAAGTCCTTCCATATCGCGTGATATATGCTCAACAGCGCCGTGAGAGTCGGCAGTCGGGATGATGGATCGGTTGCGCCATCCTGATGGGAACAGCGCAGCATCCATCAACATGGACTCAGTAGAGAATGGTCGTTGCGGTGCAAGGCTTTCAGATGTGCAGGCAACAGTGGCGCACGTTATGAGTAGAAACACCCAAAGCGTTCCGTAGACAACCCTTCGAGCCTTCATGCCATCACCTCCCGTCGTTGTCAAAATATCCAGCGCCATAGCGCGTCGGGGGCAGTCCTGGCAGGGCGCTGCCCGGCTTGCAGCGGAACCAGTTGAGGTTGAAGCCGGTGTTCCTGAACACCAGGTACAGGTCGTGAATACCGGCGGCGCCGGTCAAGGTGGTCGTAATGGTCGTCCAGTTCTGCCAGCCGCCTGTGTTGGGCACGGCGGCCTGGCCGATCTGCGTCCCCGCGGTGCTATCCAGCCGGAACTCGATCACACCGCCGGTGTTGGGACTGGCGACGCGCGCCAACACCTCGTTAGCGCCGCTGCCGAAATCTACCTGCTTGTAGAGCAAGTAGTCGCCCGGATCAATCCAGCCCACGTTTTGGCCCCGTCCGACATCCTGGGCCTCTTGAGTGCCGATCGTCGCCTGCGCGTCGTAGTATTCCGCCTCGATCTGTTGAAAAGCGGTGCGGCTGAAGCTGCCGCCCGGTCGTTGCGTCAGGCTGTCCAGCCAAAGCTTCTTCTCACTGGTGTCCCCCTGGGCGTCGGCCGGTGGGTTGGGAAAACCCTGTGCCAGGTCATAGATGGCGGCCGTCTTCCAGGTAGCGCCAGTCTGGTCGTAGGTCTGGGTTTGGACGCTGTCCAGCCGACGCTGGCTCCAAAAGGTAGGCGCAATCTGAGTACAACTGCCGGTCGCCTCGCAGGCCAGGTCTCCCGGCGTGTCAAGGAAGGCCGCAGGCCAGGCGCAGCCGCTCGCGGTGGTCGGATCGGTGCAGCGCAGCTCGGTGTGGAAAAGCACGCGGGCGTGCGCTTGCACCATCTGATCACTGCGTTTGGTGTATTCGATCCGCCAGGGACTGCCGGCCCGCACGTAGGGTCGGCGCAGAAAGGTGCGCGCATTGTAGTAGTTGATCTCCCGCTCGTAGTAGAACGAGACTACGTTGCCGTTCGGGTCTTCGATGCGATCCAGGTTCCACTGCCAGGCCTTCTGGCACACGCGGTAGGTATCCGAAGTACACAGGTTCAGATCGTAAATCGGTGTGTAGTAGACGGAATTCTGGGGCCACTGGCTTTCCGGCTCGATCTCACCGCCAAAGCGATACTTCGTGCCGTCAGGCGTCGTCACCCACCAGTACTCCCGCTGCGTATCTGGATGGCCGCTGGGTCCGTCCGTCTTTAGCTCGATTTTCCAGTACGGATCGTTTTGCAGCCGATAGGTGTTGCCGCTGACCTTCACCAGGCGGGAACTGACGCCATTGAGGGTGAGGCTATAGTTGTCGCCGGTCAGACACAGGTCGCCCGGCGCTTCGGTGCTGCGACACGTCTTCAGATGACGCACGATGGCGCCGCTCTGCAAGCTCCAGCCGATTCCCGCCCAGCCCGGCTGATTGTTCTTGCTGGTGTTCATGCCGTCTACGCCGCCGCTGTTGTAAACCAGCCGCACGTCTGGCGCCGGCCCGGCTGCGGCCGGCGGCGCCGGGATCGGATAGCCGGTTGAGCCAGTCGTAGTCGAAGGTCTGCGCCTGGCCGCCGTTGACCGTGTCGGTGATGGCGCGGACGTTGCCGACGTTGTCGTAGCCGTAGGTCAGCTTCTGCAGGTTCTCCCACGGGCTGGCCGTGCCAGCACGTAGCGTATTGAGCTGCAACGTATTGGTTCGCGGTCGTCATTGCCGGGGGCTGCAAGTAGCTTCATTGGTCTGTCAGATGGAAACTTCGCATCATGGCGCACAGGAGTTCGCTCATCGTCAGTACAGCCTCCGATTCGCCCACGGCCGATCCAGTCAGCATGTACACTTCTTCGTTCGAGGCGACCGTCATCGTGGAGATGATACCCATGCCGCTGTCAACCGGGACCGTGGAGATAATCTGCACAGCTTCCGCACCGTCGTCCAACTGTATTCTTTGGCCAACGACCCAGATCAGACCCGGCGTAGCCTGTGCCCCATCCTGCCAAGCCTTGACGGCCACGTCCGATAGCGACTGTCCCGCGGGACGCGACTTGGAGGTCAGAGTTAAAATGCCTTCAACATCTTGGTCTCGCCGGGCCAGCGCGAGCAGACAGTGGATGCCGCTGCCCGGTCGGCAATAATTCATCTGTGACAAGCGCTGGTCTTCGCGCCAACCGGCCGGGTACCTCAAGGCGATCCTGTCCCCTGACCATTGCTTCCAGATGCCTTCACCCGGGGGGTTCCACGCCACCGTCCGCAGATGATCCGCCGTGAGACGGAGAGCTGCACAATCCGTCGAGAGCGTGACGAGGTTTTTGTCACCGGCAGCAGGGTCATTGGCGGTTGTCGCCAGGATGCAGACCGCTTGTGGTGCCTTTCCGAACAGCAGAAAAACCGCGCGGCCTGCGAAGCGCGTTTGCTCTGCCCACAACTGCTCGAACAAGGTCCAAGAGGGCTGTAAGCGCTGCTGATAGAAAGTGACAACGGCTTCCAGGGTAGCTGATGTCTCAAGCGCAATGAATTCCTCTTGTTGTGCGACCTGCGCCGTGTTGGGAAGATCGATGGGAAATCCACGCCATTGCTCGGAAGACGCGGCCAAGCGCGACACCTCCGTTGGGAGTGTCGCGCGTGGTCGCGTTGGTTCGGGAGTCGCCGAAGGGCGCGATGTGTTTGCGGGATGCGGTATTGGGCTGCTCGGATACACCGGCACGATTTCCGCCGTGGGTGTAGACGTTGCCGGGAGCACAGTTGGCGTTGATTCGGGATAAGACACGATCGGTGCACAACCGAGCAACATGCCACACAGAGCAACCAAGACCCCCCAGAGGGTAACGTGCCTCATGGCTGTGCCCTTGGAGTGAGCAGAGCATTCTTCCCGAGACAGCTCGCCATCCGTTCGTCGATGGCCGACACTACCCGCTCAAAGTCCTCATACCACATAGTGTCGCGCGCCATATGCGCAAAGAACAGAACGTAGTACTCCTCATATCGCGCCAGCATCTCACACAGATAGATATTGCCGCTCATGCCGCAGGCCACATAGTACTCATCAGCGATTGGACTACGATAGTCCAACGCATCTGGAGTCGTCCATGTCCCCGCAGGCAAAAACCGCGTCTCTTTTTCGTCCTCGAATTTGCGAGCAGCGATGCGAGCCGATTGATAACGATACACATCGTGATCGGCAAATCCTTTTTCCAAGCTGATCGTGCGGCCGGCTGACTCTGTGGGTGCGTCGCGATAAACAGGCGAGTATACCTTGTCGGCTCTTGCGCCTTGTGGAAAAGGAGCCTCATCCAAAACGAGCTCGCGGATGGGGCAGTCTCGCTTCGGCCGGTCCGATAGAAGGCTACAACCCCTTAGCAGCAGCAGCGCCGCGAGCATTGTCAAGCCGCCCAACACCAGACCTTTACGCATACACCTCCTCAGCATCACGGTTAGTGGAAACTCGGGAACAGCTCCGCTGGCTCCGGCGCATTCGGGCCGTTGAAGTAGCCAGCCCCATACGGCCAGTTGGCGTTTGGCGCGCTTGGCATCGGTTCATCGCGCAGCGCCATCTGGCTCCTGTGGGCATATTCGGCCAATGAGGTGGTGAACACAGCTTCGGTCAACGCCCATCCCTGGCCAACAGTTTTCTCATAGAGTTGGTAGCCGAATTCCACCGCCCAAAAGTCATCCGTCGTATCGAAGTAGGTCCGGGGTGGCCCCAACCTGGCATCGGGCTTCCCTTTCAGTATATCGTTCACCTGGGCGATACCGGCGCCGGCACGAAGTTCAAAGCGCGAGAATCCGGCCGCCGCGCCCAGGAACCCATACGTGATATTACCCGTGGTTGACCATTCGTGCCAATCACCGCCAAGTTGTACCGTCTTACCGATTTCACGCTCGATCCGGGCCTTGAAGTCCCAGGGACCATCGCTCTTCACCAACGGTGTGAATGTCTGGTATGCTTGAGCTTTGGCGCAAGTTGCCGGCCCGTACAACTTGCGTGCCATGAATGCCGTCGCCAGCCCATTGTACATCTATTGAGTGCCTGGGGATTGCCTGGGTTGGGGACGACCGTATCGGCGCTAACGAAACGCGCTAAACGGGCGTCATACCAACGTGCGTTGTAGTAGTACAGTCCTTCCCCGCCCGGCAGACTCGATTCCTGATATTGCTCCGTGAACCGCTTCGTCGTCAGCGAGCTGAACGCGCCATTACGGTTACCGCCGTAGGGGTAGAAGTAATTGCGGCTGTTCACCGTCCCGTTCTGATTCACCAGTATGCTGGTGGAGCGCAGATGATCGCTCAAGGTGTAGAACACGCCGTTGTCACTGGCGTAGCCCGTCCGGCGGATCGCGCGCCGCCAGCCCGCCCGCCCTGAGCGCTGTAGATACTCGCAGGGTGCCTTTTATCTGATTCTCGTACGCGGCATCAGACGATGTAGTTCCCTATGGTGATGTGCGATAGAAGGTCACAATTTGGGGCGCATCTGGATCACCAGCTTCAAGATGCTCTAGGACAATCCCGCCAGGAGCATTCCGATCCGGCTTAACGCAGAGTATCAGTTTTGACCCATTAATCTCTACATTCTTTCCATGACAATCGTTGGCTATCGCTCTCGCTTCCCTCCGTGCAAGGGCCTCCGCGAATTCTAGCCCATAGATATAAATTCTTGCACCTCTCAAGTGAAGTGTGTCGCCATTCTCAAGTGTCCACGCGCCCTGGGTCAGTTCATTTCCGTTCCCGCTAAAGGATTGTCTGAAAGTTCCATTCAGCTCCAAGATTACCGTCTCAATGCCCCTCATGGGTTTGCCAAGTTGGGACATATCCGGCACTCCATAGCGAGAGTAGTCTGCCTGCCACGTGCCTGCGATCTCCTCTACTGTGAATATTCGTTGCCGCTCAAGTAACCTGCTGCACGATGCTAATACTAGCATAAGCGGGCATGCTAACACGCCAATCATCAGTACAACTCGTTTCATTGGGCGCCTCCCGTGCGAACCAGTTGACCATCGACCCGCAAGGGTTCACTCCAAATGAAAACGGTTGTTATGCTGCCCCCCCATCCCCTCAAAGAGAACGGTATCAGACTCAGGGATGTCTCTTCTCGCGATTTGTCTTCGAAGACGGATTTGGGCCAGTAGTCTCGGATACCTTGCGGATTCTTCGGGCGTTCTCCACGCATATATCCTTCAATACTTGGCCCTGCTCCGAGCAAACGGCTGCCCGATTCGCGTCCCATGACATTGTACACGATGAATCGTGCTTCCGCGGCGCCTTGCTTGGTGCGGGTCGGTTGAACATACACAGTGTATCCCCCCAGCACCCGTCCCATGCCGCTCTGATCAAGTCCGAGTCGGAATTCTACTTCCTCACGAATCGGCTGATAGGGCGTGTTGAAGGAATAGGGGAATCTAAATTGGCGCGTGGGATTTTGGTAGAACGCGGTGCGTGCAGCTTGGACACCTTCGTCCTTCATCAGGTCGCGGGTCATGGCGGCGCTGGGCCCGTAGATGCGCAGCGTGTCGCCGCGTTCATAGAGCCAATCCGAGACCAACTCCATGCCGGTTTGAGATGAACTCCAGTATGACCAAGGCGAGATGTGGCTGGGTTTCGGTATCCACCAAACAAAATCCGTGCTGAACCGGTTGCTGCCACCGCCACTCCCTGCGCCGCCGAGGCTTCCCGTGCTGCCTACGCCGCATTCATCGGCCTCTCTTCCCGGGCAGCCCACATCATGGCCTGTGGGATCATTGTAGCGCAGAGGATTTCCGAGGACGTAGGAGTACCGATTGAGTGTCTGGGGGTTTCCTGGATTAGGAACAATCGTATCGGCGCTAACGAAACGCGCCAAGCGGGCATCATACCAGCGTGCGCTGTAGTAGTACAACCCTTCTCCGCCCGGTAAGCCTGATTCGTGATACTGCCCGGTGAACCGCTTTGTCGTCAGGCCGCTGAACGCGCCGTTGCGATTGCCGCCGTAGGGGTAGTAGAAGTTCCGGCTGTTGACCGTGCCGTTCTGGTTGGCGAGCACGCTGGTGGAGTGCAGATGATCGCTCAGGGTGTAGAACACGCCGTTGTCGCTGGCATAGCCCGTCCGGCGGATCGCGCCGCCTTCGTAGTACTTGGTCACCGCGCCGTTCTGGTACTCGTAGAGACCGGCGATGTAGACCGTCGTTACACTGCCGACCGTGCCCTTGACGCGGTTGCCGTCGGCGTCGTAAACAAAGCTGGCGTTCACCGCGCCACCGGTCACGGCGATCAGGCGGTTGTCATAGTCGAAGCTTTGGGTGTAGGCCACCCCGCTGATGGTGCGCGTCGTCTGGTTGCCCACCGCGTCATAGCCGTAGCTGGCGCCGAACGCGGCCGTGACTGCATGCGGCTGCGTGCCGTAGGTGTAACTGTTGCCGTTGTAGCTGGTGATGTTCCCGATGGCGTTGTAAACGTAGGTGTGGCCGTATTGGCCGACGCCGGCCGCGGTCGTCGCCGCGCTCGTCAGCCGGTTGAGCCAGTCGTAATTGAAAGTCTGCGCCTGGCCGCTGTTGACCGTGTCGGTGATGGCGCGCACGTTGCCGACGTTGTCATAGCCGTAGGTCAGCTTCTGCAGGTTCTCCCACGGGCTGGCCGTGCCGGCCTTGAGCACGCTCAGGCGCAGGGTGTTGGTCTCGTAGACGTACTGCCGCGTCAGGCCGTTGGGGCTTACGTCGAGCTGTTGGCTGGTCACCTGACCCGCAGGGTTGTAGGCCGTCGCCGCCACGTACTGCGTGCCCAGGTCGCTCACGGCCTGGTTGAGCTGGCCGACGGCGTTGTAGGCGTAGCTCACCAGCTCGCCCTGCTGCCCGGCGTTGCCGCCCGGATAGCGCAGGCTGGCGCGCTGGTCGGCCGCGTTGTAGCCATAGTCGAAGCGGAACGTCCCGCCGCCGGCGCCCGGCACGCTCCACTGCTGCTGCGTCAGCCGGTTGCGCGCATCGTAGGCCACGCGGTAGACTTCGGTCGTGCCCTGGCTGCTGTAGGCTTTGCTCTTGGAGAGCAGCCCCTTCTGCCCCGCCGCGTCGTAAAGCCACTCCGCGATGAGCGTCCCCGTCGGGCTGTCCTGCCGCTTCTTGACCAGCCGGTTCAGCGCGTCGTATTCCAGGTAGAGCCAGCGGTTCAGGCCATCCCGCTGCGCCGTCAGGTTGCCCGCGCCGTCGTACTGATACTGCCAGCTCCCCATGTCGGGATCGCTCATGGCCGTCTTACGGCCCAACAGGTCATAGGTCATGCCGGTGGCGTTGCCCGCGGCGTCGGTCACGCCGGTCAGGTTGCCCGCCAGGTTGAAGGTGTAGGTTGTGGTGTAGGGGCCGGTGTTGAACTCCACCACCTGCGCGCTTTGGCCGAAGGCGTCCAGGTAGGCATCCTGGCGTTGGCCGTTGGGATCGTAGTGGCGCTGCCACCAGGCATCGAAGACGGTGACGTCGGACCAGAGTGTGTTGGCGTAGGATTTGGTCTCGACCAGCCATTGGCGACCCAATTCCTCGTAGCCGTAGTACTGATAGTTGGCTAACGAGGTCCAGGCTGGCGCCGCATAACCGCCCCCAGCCGCGCCGCTGATCTGATACGGCGGGCTGGTGTGCTGCAGTTGGCCCAGGCTGTTGTAACGCCGGCTGGCGACTATCCGCTGGTTGGCGTCCAGCGCGGGCTGCTGGCTTTGTAGTTTACGGCCCAGGCCGTCGTAGTAGGTCCAACTATCCAGGTAGGTGGGGCCAGCGGCCTGCAGGAGTTGGCGGCTTTGCACCGCGGCCGGCCACGCGCTGAGGGTATACGTGTAGGCGCGGCTGGCCGGGCCATTGGTCGGCTCGGTCGGCAGCCAGACCTGCGCCAGCCGGCCGTAGCCATCGTATTGCAACGTCGTCGTTTGGCCGTTGGGGTCGGTCACGCCGGTCGGCGCGCCCCAGCGCGGATCGTAGACGGAGCTGGCGACGTGGCCCAGGGCGTTGGTGATGGCCTGGGCGTAGCCGTAAAAGCTGTGGTAGGTGGTCGTGATCGGATGATTGAGCGGGTCGGTGACGATCGTCGGCCGGCCCCAGGCATCGTAAACGGTCGTCGTATCGGCAGCCAGGTAGGTTGGCGTCGCCTGGGTGTAGGCGCGCGTCAGAGTCAGGTTGCCTTTGGTCGGCGCCGCGCCGACCGCCTGGCCGTCGTAGGCGTAGGCCGTGTAGGCCAACTCCTGGCCGCTGCTACCCGGCGCGTTGCCGGCCCATAGCTTCTCCCACTGCGGCCGGTTGACAATGTAAGCGGTCGTGTTGTAGACGTAGCTCCGCTTGACGTTGCGGTTATCACTCTCGGTCGCGGTATCGCCCTTGCGGATCTCGCCGTCCACGTTGCCGTAATTGTCGTAGGTGTACTCGGTGCGCGCGGTCTTGCTATAGGTGCCGTATAAGGTATTCTCGGCCGCCTGGAGGCCGACGAAGTAGGCGCCATCCACGCCGCTGCCGGCGGTCAGGGTGGCGGTGTACCAGTTGATGTCCCGACTGACCGCGCTGTTGTCGCTCTTCAGCCGGCGTGTTTCTGGCTCCTGGCCGCGCAACCAGTTCTCGTCAGTGCGCGTACTGCCGTCGCTCAGGGTGATGCTGGCCGCGTAGCTCCCGCCGTTGACGTCCAGGCGGTCGCCGTTCATGCCGCGGTGAAAGCGGTGCTCGGTCTTGGCGCCGCTGGCGTCGGTCACGGTGACGACCGCGTGGCCGCGGAAATCGTTCCAGTGATCGCACGGCTGCCCCGTGGGGCAGTTGTTGATGGGGGGCAGGGCCGGATCGTCGTTGTAGTGCCAGGTGGGCGCGCTGTACGTGTAGGCGTAGGTCTGCGTATCGTTGCCCGAGAAGGTGTCGCCCACTTGCAGTTGCGTCACCTTGTGCTTGCGCCAGAAGACCCATCCGCCGGAGCCAGTGTAGGCATCATAAGCCGGAAAGCAGTCGTAGGGCAGGCGGATGTAAGGGGTCGGCGGGCCGCCCGGCGGGCACGGATGCGATTGCCCGTAGGTAAACGTCACCTGGGCGCCCAAAGTGGCTGTGATGACCTGGACGCGCGGCATATACATGGGGGAGACGCCGGTCACATCGTAGTCCAACCGGTTGGCCAGCATAGTGGGGCCATAACGCGTCGCCGGCAAACCGGGCAGGGCGCTGCTGGGCTTGCAGCGGAACCAGTTGAGGTTGAAGCCGGTGTTCCTGAACACCAGGTACAGGTCGTGAACGCCGACGGCGCCGGTCAGTGTGGCCGTCACGGTCGTCCAGTTCTGCCAACCGGCCGTGTTGGGCACAGCGGCCTGGCCGATCTGCGTCCCCGTGGTGCTATCCAGCCGGAACTCGATCACACCGCCGGTGTTGGGACTGGCGACGCGTGCCAACACCTCGTTAGCGCCGCTGCCGAAGTCCACCTGCTTGTAAAGAAGGTAGTCGCCCGGGTCAATCCAGCCCACGTTTTGGCCCCGCCCGACATCCTGGGCCTCTTGGGTGCCGATCGTCGCCTGCGCGTCGTAGTATTCCGCCTCGATCTGTTGGAAAGCGGTGCGGCTGAAGCTGCCGCCCGGTCGTTGCGTCAGGCTGTCCAGCCAAAGCTTCTTTTCGCTGGTATCTCCCTGCGCGTCGGTCGGTGGATTGGGAAAACTCTGCGCCAGGTCATAAATGGCGGCGGTCTGCCAGGTAGCGCTGGCCTGATCGTAGGTCTGGGTTTGGACGCTGTCCAGCCGCCGCTGGCTCCAAAAGGTGGGAGCATTCTGAGTGCAACTACCGGTCGCCTCGCAGGCCAGGTCTCCCGGCGTGTC
>Ga0194126_10002754_pt1 | contig 28350 bp, 20 predicted proteins | sample TA2KigC150mmetaG_FD_148641 | JGI IMG/M metagenome (GOLD analysis project Ga0194126, IMG submission 148641) | Freshwater microbial communities from Lake Tanganyika, Tanzania - TA2015035 Kigoma Deep Cast 150m | ecosystem: Environmental > Aquatic > Freshwater > Lake | place: Tanzania: Lake... | reverse complement strand
TAATCAAAAAAACAAAAATAATGAAAATTAACCGCGCCTATAAAACAGAATTAGACCCAAACAAAAAACAGCTCGAAGCTCTAAAAAAACACGCGGGAACTGCCAGATTTGCCTTCAACTGGGGGCTTGCCAGAAGGATTGAAGAATACAAGAGAACAGGAAAGTCCCCGAATGCAATAGAACAACATAAACAACTCAATGCTCTAAAAGAGACAGAGTTCCCCTGGATGTATGAAGTGTCGAAATGTGCTCCTCAAGAAGCTCTCAGGAATCTTGACAAAGCGTATGATAATTTTTTTAGACGCTTAAAACTTCTTAAAGAACGGAAACTTACTGGAAAAGTTGGATTTCCCAGGTTCAAATCAAAGAAGAAAGGATTGGGAAGTTTTAGGCTTACTGGTGCTATTCATGTAGAGGAATCTAAAATTCAACTACCGCGCATAGGCAAAGTTTCGCTTAAAGAAAAAGGCTATCTTCCCAGTACGTTACCAAATAATACTTTTTTACACTCGGAAGTACAGCAAGATAGATTTTGTAACGTACCCAATTTTAAAATAAATTCAGCAACGATATCTGAGTGTGCTGGACGATGGTTTGTTTCTCTGTCAGTTGAGCAAGAAATTTCCCTTGAGGCTGGGAAAGGAGAACCAATTGGCGTTGATTTTGGCTTAAAGAAGATGGCAGTTTCTTCTGATTCTACATACTATGAAAACCCTAAGGCACTACGCAAGAGGCTTAGGAAGCTTGCACGAGCGCAAAGAAAAATGTCACGGCAGAAAAAGGGAAGTACAAGAAGAGAGATTACCCGCCTGCAAATAGCCAGGCTTCATTTCCGCATTTCCAACATCCGCAAGGATGCTATCCACAAAGCAACTTCCTCGATAGTGGCGAAATCCAAGCCACTACTTCTTAGACCTTCCGCTTGCGTTATTGAAGATTTGAATGTTGCTGGAATGTTAAAGAACCGACAGTTGAGCAGAGCAATAGCTGATGTTAGTTTTGGTGACATAAGACGGCAACTGAAATATAAATGCTTATGGAATGGAATTGAACTTATAGTCGCAGATAGATTCTTTGCATCAAGCAAAACTTGTTCAGCATGTGACGCGGTAAAATCGGAACTACTGTTGTCAGAGCGTGAATATGTCTGCGAGTCTTGTGGAATTATAATAGATAGAGACTTGAATGCTGCCAAAAACCTTCAAAAACTCGCTGGGAGTTCCTCAGAGAGTATAAACGTACGTGGAGGAGATGTAAGACTCCGATGAATAATCGGAGCAATTTCCCGTGAAGCGTGAACTTGTAATATTTGTTAATATTTAGGAGAACGGTGGTTATGCGTTTCATTTTAATATCCTCCTTGTATAATATGTAGGTCGAGTTTGGAAACTCGACCTACGACTTGGCACGATCTAACAGATCGTGTTACAGCCCATTAGTCTGAAAAGTTTTTTAAGGTTGAGTTTGTTTTGGTATTTCATATAAAATGACAGGAACATCCTGGTAAATTTCCGGTATTTCACCGATTTTCCAACCTGTCCCTGTTGTTTCTGAATAATAGTAACGCCTTTTATTGTGTTCAAAATAATAACCATGAAAATCGCCATTTATCCCAAGGGCAAGATGTCCTTCGGGATTCAAAGCTAAAACATCATAGCCCAAAACTAATAGAATGCTTCCGCTTAGAATTGTTGTATCTTCACAGTCTCCGCCGCCAGCGACCAATGTTTCAAAGGCATAGTATGGAAATTCGTCTGCGCCAGTGGCTACATCGTCCGCTGTGTAAGGCAGACACTGCACAAAAGCGAACGTAAAATTGGCGGTTTGCTCAACAGTCCAGCCCTTCTTATCTGCAAGTTTGCGGAATTCTTCAGCGATAGGTTTTGCTGTATGAACTCCTTCTGCAAGCATCTCCACCCAGGTTGCGCGTGCGCGATTAGTATAACTGTTGTACGCTTCTACTGAAAGCCCTAAAAGCAGAGTATAGGTTTCATCTTCAAAATTCCAGACATATCTTCTGCCCATAGCCTGTGGAACATTGAGCACGCGTTTAGAACTTAGACCTTCATGCAGTTCCACCAGCATCACGCCTCCATTTTCAAACTTCGGCGGCTCTGATAAGAGAGTTGAAGTCGGCGGCGCAGGCACAACAGTTGGCTTTGGTGTCTCTTGAGGTGTTGGTTTGCTTTCGGGTTCCGTCTTTTCAGGCGGTTCAGTCGTGTCAACAGTCAAAGGTGGTTTATCCTCTTCTAACTTTTCAAGCGATTCCTCTTTTTCTTCAGGTACAGGGGTTTTTTCTTTCTCTGGCTCTATCTTTTCTGGCGGTTCAGCCTTTTCAGGAGGTGTAGATGGCTTCTCTTCTTCTGGCTTTTCAGGTTCCTCAACCAATTCCTTTTTTTCAGGCCTGCCCTTGAGCGAAGCGAAGGGTTCGACTTCAGGCGTAGGCGGCTTCTCCTTCTCAGGCTCTATCTTTTCAGATGGTTCAGTCGTTTCAACAGGCGCGGGGGCCTGCTCTTCTTCTGGTTTTTCGGGCTCCTCAATCAATTCCTCTTTCTCAGGTATTTCAATCTTTTCTGGTTGCGTAACTTCAGTTATCTCTGCGGGTTCTTCTTCGACTTGGGGTTTCTCAGGAAATTCCTCCTCTTCAGGTAGAATCTTTTCTGGCGGTTCCGTCGTTTCAGGAGGCGCAGGCGGCTCTTCTGGCTTTTCGGCTATTGGTATCCAGCTTACCCCATCCGCAGGCGCAAATCTTATATTATCTTCTCGTAGTCCTACAATAGCAGTCAGCGATTTCTGATGGAACTCTTTTGGCAATTGCACTAATTGACTGCCTCGAGATTTTAAAATCCATACGCTTTCATCTACTGGCTGATAAACAATGCGAGATGAATAGTCCAATCCCTGCAGTGTGCCGATAAGCGCTCCATCGGCGTCCAATCTGAATGCGGTATTCCTTCCGAGCAAAAAGCAGCCTCCATCTTTAACCGCTATAAGTCCAGAAAGACTTTTCAATCTGCCTTCCGCTAATATATTCCCATCGCCATCTAAGCGCATAACGTGATTATTAACTGTATCCGCAAGCCAGACTTCATTTGTCCCAGGAACACCTGACAGATATTTGGCTTTATGCTTGAGTTCCTTTATCAGGTTTCCTTTAGGGTCAAGCACAATCAATCCCCTATTTGTCGCTATCCACAAACCGCCATCCGCTCTTGAAGCAATACTCCTTGGTGATGCCGAAATCTGTATCCGCTTCTCGAATGTACCGTCAAGTCTCATCTTGACAATTTGGTTCAAAGCGCCATCTGCAACCCATAACACCTTTCTTTCAGCATCCAAGGCTAACGCCATAGGAGCGCCAAAATTGTTTATGGCAAGCGGCTCTCCTTTGCCATAGCGAGTTACCTGTCCCTGAAAAGCCGATGTAACCCAACAGGTGTTATCATTTAGATTAACAACGTAATCGGCGTCTGGTTCAAAGACAGGATACGATTGAACTATTCTTACATCATCCGCACTTATCTCAAGATGCAAAAGACGCTGCATCTCGGACTGCATTATCCAATACGACGCCGCATACACATTGTCGTTTGCCTTGTACTCATTAAATTTGTTTGCAAATAGAGCATTGATGTAGACAACGCAAACAAAAGAAAATATCCCTAAGACAAACAAAGTTATTAAAAGCAAAAATCTTGATTTCATCTTACCACCTAATTTTCACCCCGTTAGAAAACATTACTTTAAAGTTTTGTAACGGGGTACAGTAAAAGTTTTCTAACGGGGTTCACTTTTTATGTCATCCTGGCAAGCTACGTGAAGGAACAGCTCAGAATGACAAGAAATTTATCGATAATTTCGATTTCTATTATCATAGTGTCATTTATCCTTAAAATGTTACCAACTTTTTTTGATTATATTTAGATACCACGGACCTTATGGGCGAACACGGACAGTAGACATAAGTCTTGTCCGCGTCCGTCGATTAGAGCCTGCCCTTGAGCGAAGCGAAGGGTCAGTGGTATCATTTTCACTATCTATCGGGTAGGCTTTTAGACATACCCGACCTATGTTAACATCATCATCCATCGCGGAAAGGAGGGGTGTTAGTTTAGACGCTGATTTACTTTTTATTCCAATTATTTCTTTTGATGGAACTTTTCTTAAAATTCCTCAGTGTTTCTTTTGATCAAACTTTTCTTTTAAAAAGAAAAGTTTGGAAGAAAAGTTTGGTTACCTGCCATCGAGTCCTACCTCTTGAAGGCTCTTTGCCGTCAAGATACGGACGCCCAGTTGGTCAAGTTGTTCCTCTATGGTTATCCCCCGAATTTGCTCTACCATGGCTTCAGGGAGCTTGCCAAATTTGGCGGTTAGTTGTTGGATAAGGAGCGACTGTTTCCCTTGCTGAAGTCCTTGCTGAAGTCCTTGCTGAAGTCCTTGCTGAAGTCCTTGCTGGAGTCCTTGCTGGAGTCCTTGCTGGAGTCCTTGCTGGAGTCCGCGCTGAAGTCCACGCTCACTCGCTTGCGCTTCCGCTTCCTCTATCCAATCGGTGATAAAACCAGACTGACGCATTTGTTCCACCTCCTCTTTGAAAAATTCCCATAACCAAGAAATATCAAAATAACGCGACGCTATCATCACTGCTGTCGCCAAGGAATCTGCCCGTTTATGCGGGTCGCTTTCCTGCAAAATAAGAGTTTTTTCCTGCTGCAAAACCGCTTCGGTTTTCTCTCTTGCCAACATCACCAACAGCGGAGCAAATTCCCGCAGTTGTCCAGAACGGATGGCTTCCTCGTAATCCCACAACTTTAAGACAGGATAGGTGAACCGATGGATGACCAGTTCGCCAATCTTGACGAGGTATTCATGTGGTATTTCTGCTTCACGCCGTTCAAGGTATAAAACAATGGAGATTACCGGTTTTTTATGTTGGTCTGTCAGTCCACCTGAATAAGTAAATACATCACGGGGATAATCGGTTTTGTGTTCAAGCTGAAATTCAAAGTGAAGCAAATATTCTTCATCTCCTGCCTTCAACTGATGCAGAAAGTCGCTGCGGCGGTCTGGTAGCGTGATTTCGACATTCTCAAGCGTCCCAACCAGTTGAAGTTCCTGATTAGGAAAAGCTAACCTGAGAAACGCCTCTGCATAATGCCGTCCCAATATTTTTAGCACGCGGTCGAAAAGATTTATTGCCAAAAGTTACCTCCTTCTTTTGTATAGAGATTTTTTAAATTTGTCGTAGGGTTACTTTAAAATTACCATCCGTCGCATCGCTATAAAATCCCCTGCAGTGAACTGGTAAAAATAGAGTCCGCTGGCGACCTTTTCTCCTAATGCATTTCTTCCGTCCCAGTAAGCGGCGTTGAGTCTATCTACATAATATCCAGCTTTTTGATATCCTAAACTTAGTTGACGCACCAATGCGCCGTTGATGTCGTAAATCGCAATTCTAACAACAGCATCTGAAGCGAGTTTATATGGAATCCACGTTTCAGGGTTAAATGGGTTTGGGTAGTTCGGCAACAACGTTGTTTTTTCAACCCTTGCAGAGATGTGTGCCAGCAAGTAAGCCTGTTCGAGCTCTTTGTGTGAGATGATATATCGTTTGGCTTCTGCCAAAGATACGCCGCTCATTCCGATGAGTTGGATTGTGAACTCATCTCCTTCTGCGATAACGGGACTCCGGTTCATATCGACAAACGCCGCAGTGAACTCGCCTGTAAAACGTGCTGCCAGCTCGTTTTTCTCAAGCACTGTAGAACGTGCTGCCAGCTCGTTCTGTAACAAGCTGGCAGCTTGCTCTACCGATGAAAGTGGCACAACGAGCTTTTCTCCTGTGCGCAAGTTGGTAATACGCAAGCATCCTCCGTCCGGGACTGTTCCTTCGATATGCCCGGCGATGACGAATGCCCACGGCTCACCAGAAACCGAGTTTCTCGAAGAAACTCGGTTTCTGGTAGATGGCGCAGCAGGCACTGGCTCTCCCCAGGGTTTTCCAGTAATCTCGAAGGTTTGCGCTTCCATCAGATTGACGATATATCCTTGCCCCATTTGGATGGGAAAGTCAGTGCCGATTGAACCAGCGCGAACATAGGCGTCAAATCTTCCATTATCTACCTGAATGACAATGGTGGAATTAAGATACGCGGCAAGTGTGGAAGCGGTGTAAGGAGTCTCGGGGCTTAGGGGCAGGGATATCATGTTGATGCCTTTTGTGAGGGAAAATTCGGTTTGGTAGATGACCGGTGATGTCAACGTCAATTCTACTGTAGCAGAAACATTTGCTTTTGTCGCTTTCGCAGTTATGGTTACAGTCCCCGTTTTGTCCCCCGCTGTATAGGTCGCCGTGTATGTGCCATCGCCCTTGTTCGTGACCTCGCTTATCTTGCCGCTGTCATCAACGCTCATTTCGATAATTTCATCCGTTATTGGCTTGCCCTCGGGTGAGGTAACGGTAGCAGTGATGAGAGATGTTGATTTGCCATCGGGTGGCAAACTCGAAGGATGCGCTTCCACCCTAATCAAGGGTGGAGTTCCCACCGTAAATGACTGAACCAAGGAGTTCTTGCTTTTGACGCTTTTATCACGAACGGCAGCCCGCCATTGATAAACGCCTTGAGGCAAATCCTCGGTTGGGGTAAATTCAGCGTCATCGCCTGATTTATAGGAAAATTTTGACCAACCCGATAGAGAGACGTTCTGGTCGTATATCTTGTAAATCGTCGCAAAGTTATCCGTACTCAACTCGACTCTGCAGCCTAAATCGTCGTCTCTATTATCTGTATCTATACTGGCATCAATGACGTTAAACCGAAAAGTCGGTCTGTAATTAGCTAATGAAGCCCCATCCTCCGGCGCAATCAATTCAGGTGGATTCGGTATAGCATCTGTCCAGATAGTTCCGTTTTGACCGGGTTGGGAACTGGGCGCACCTGCAGAACCGCCATTGACACTGAGTTTACCGACTACGCCCTTGATGCCAGTTACATAGAATAATTTAATGCGTCCGCCTCCACCACCACCTCCACCATAACCACTGCCAGCCTTATGTCCTATACCACCATTAACTGCAATGGAGCCAGTGAGTTCGAGATTGGGGCTATAAATCAGCACACTGCCGCCGCTGCCTCCACTGCTGGCGGTACCAGAAGAACCATTGCCACCATTAGCAGTCACCCTGCCATAGATAACAACATCACCTGTTGAAATAATGGATATGCTTCCGCCGCCCTTACCACCTTCATCTGGGAAGAAGAAACTATTACCTCCGCGCGAGCCCATCTCTATTGTCAGGGAAAAATTATCACCATATGTTTTGCCTCCTGTCTCCGAAAAATCTCCATCCCCACCTTTACCGCCATAGCCACCTCCTGCCGGACGATCATGACCATCAGCACCAATCCCGCGCGCGTCCCCACCGGTGCCATCAGCGTTGATTGCTCCATCTGCTTCAATCGTGAGTTGGTTGCATTCAAGGAAGAATGTTCCTGAACCTTCGAGCGAACCAGTACACGGAATGACATAGATGACACCGCTGTTAATCCTCATGTCATTGACAAACCAATTGCCGCAGAGGTGTAGTTCGCCTGATTCGACTATGACACTTTCGATTGGTTGTTCTTTAGAAGAACCGCTTGTGGATACAGTCAAACTTCCTGATTGAATGGTTATTTGTGAGACATCATATAGAGTGCCATTTATAGTTAATGTGCCACCTTCAATCGATATATGGTTAGCGGACACATCTCCATTGACAGTCATCGTTCCTGTCGGATTTGCCTGAACGGTGATATAGTCAGCTACATCCAAATTACCATTTATAATACATTGTCCCCATTGGATGAGTACCGCTTGAGCGGTTGTATCTCCGTTGATAGTCAACTTACCGTCATTCTTTACGAATATGATGCCCTGAAACATCTACCATTAACGGTAACATCTCCTCCATCTACAATGAGATCAAGACACTCTTCTGCTAATGCGGAATCAATAGCCCAACACCACATAACAAGAGTTATAATTAAGGATATATAGTTTATGCTTGATGTTTTGTATTTTATTTTCATAATTGCCTTACTTCCTCCCAAACTTTTTCTTTTTCCTTCGACAAGTTCAGGACAATCTCTAAAAGAAAAAGTTCCATCATAAAGAAAAGAAGAGGAAATTATTCCTCTTTATAATTTTAACTCGTAGGGGCAGACCTATGCGTCTGCCGGCATTCGGGCGCATACATAGGCGCGTCCCTACGATTTGGTTTGACATTATTATCACGAAATTGTCTTTAGATGTCAATACAAAAATTTACATTGCGTCACATATAAAAATATGATATAATTTTTTATGAGGTGTTCGTAGATGCCGAAAAAAGACAAAAATCTTGTTGTCCGCATTGATGAAGAGCGATTGAATGCCATCAAAGAAATTGGAATCCCAGCTTCTTTAATGGTTCGAGCGTTAATTGATTTTTTCATTTCTCAATCGGACGAAGTACAGATGCGACTTATCAAAAATCCAAAGGAGTTGCGATTATAACCTTTTTATCCTTTGTATGAAATTAATGAGGTTCAAATTATGTCCATGATGATGAGACTACCCAACCCTCTTCCTTCCCCACAGGAAGCGAAGAAGGTTTTTAAAAACGTAACGCCGTTTTCTACTGCCCGCATGCTTCTTGAAGATATACTTCAGTTTGAGCGGAAGTATCAGATGTCGAGCGAAGCATTTTTTGATAAATATCCTGACCATAGAGACGCACCTGATGAAATAGATTGGTTTGCTTGGGATACCTCGTATGCCGCTTTCGTCAGAGCGCTTAAAGAAAATCGAATAAGGCGGTATCAATTGTATGGCAATATGGCTGATTGAACGGTATTACTGGGATTTCTATTCGACCATGTACGAGCACGCGGACATCATTAATACAGATAACGTTTTTCTTTCATCACCTGATGTCGCCGTTTATGAAGAGATAATTAAAGCACGGTTGAATTTTATCGATGGCACGCGTCTCGTCGTCGAAATTCTTTTGCAAGTTACCGATGACTATAAAATTTACGAGGAGCGGTATTATTACGGTTATTATTCTGCTGACCGCAGAATTTTCGCCTAAGCCTGTCCTGAGCTTGCGAAGGAACAATCGACCTCATCACGCTCACATTAGCACATTCCCACACCATAAGCATACGGGTGAAGTATTGCATTAAGATACAGCCTACCCAGCGGATATTCACCCTGTGAATTTAGCAACTGTTTTGGCAAAGATTCGGGAGTATATCAATACTCTAAGTCATACCGAACTATAAATCGGGATGACTTAGAAGTAGTATGGGTTGTCAACCCGATTCTCAGTTCATCATGACCATACGCCTGACGAAGGATTGACTTCCTGCTCGCAACTCAATAAAATAGACACCGCTTGCTACTTGCTCGCCTTGTTCGTTTCTACCATCCCAATATCCTGACTTCCCTTTGCTCACATAGCTACCAGCCTCTAATCTGCCCAAAGCCAGTTCTCTCACCAGCCTGCCTTTCAGGTCGTAAATCCGTATTTTAACATCCAGATTCTCAGCCAATCTGAACGGTATCCACGTTTCAGGGTTGAATGGATTGGGGTAGTTCTGCAACAATATTGTTTGTTTGATCTTTGTGGAAAGATATACCAGCAAATAAGCCTGCTCGAGCTCTTTATGTGATATGATATATCGTTTGGCTTCTGTCAAGGATACGCCACCCATTCCGATGAGTTGGATTATGAACTCATCTCCTTCTGCAATAACGGGACGCCGGTTCATATCCACAAACGCCGCAGTAAAACGTGCTGCCAGCTCGTTTTTCTCAAGCACTGTAGAACGTGCTGCCAGCTCGTTCTGTAGCAAGCTGGCGGCTTGCTCTACCGATGGAAGTGGCACAACGAGTTTTTCTCCCGTGCGCAAGTTGGTGATGCGCAGGCGTCCGCCATCCGGGACTGTTCCTTCTATCAACCCGGCGATGACGAATGCCCATGTGCTATTGTTTGGCATTGTCGGCGCGGCTGGAACTTCCGTTCCCCAGGGACGTCCCTTCGCGGGATAGGTTCGATTTTCACGCAGGTTGACGATATACCCTTTGCCGACCTCGATGGGAAAGTCAGTACCTATCTTTCCGTCATGCACGTAAGCGTCGAATTGACCATTTTGAACGCGTATTACAATAGTAGAACCCAAATCCTCTGCAAGCTGCGATGCAGTGATAGGTGTCTCCGGGCGCAACGGCAGGGAAAAGCTATTCACTCCCGTTGTTAAAGCTATATCAATCTGATAGATGCCGGAGCAAGGCGGCGGTCCTTCCACATACACAAATCCCGCCTTTTTTGAGGCGCTCTTACCATCCGGGTTGGTGACGGTGACGTCCGCTGGACCGACGGTTCCAACAGGCACGGTTGCGGTAATCTGCGTCTCCGAATCGACGCTGACCTCCGTTGCAGACTTACTCCCGACAGTTACGGTTGCGCCAGCGACAAAACGGCTTCCCGTCATCGTTATCCGCGTTCCTCCGGAAACACTGCCAGAATCTGGGCTAACAGTTTTAATTGTAGGCGTCGGAGGCATAGGTTCCGTTCGGTATGTTGAGATGGTCACCGGTCCAACTTTTGGGTCATCCTGTTTATCATAAATCGTAGAGAAGTTAGCAACCTTGTTAATCAACTCTGTCGTTGTCGGCTCGCCCCAGTAGTTGTCATTGGCGATGACTTCTCCTTCGCGCGTATTTTTCAGCTCATACATGAGGTTGCCGAATATATCGTTTCCTGTAAGCCCTTCAAGTTTTTCCCAAGATATTTTTTCAACGCCGATTCCATTCTCCGAAATCACGTTCCTTGTAATACCCATCACGCCTGTAACAACGAGGGAAACACCTGTGCTATTGTTTGTGATGATTGAATCGGTTACGGATACAGTCCAACTAGTCACTCCTGCGCCATTGTTGTAATCAATTGTGCAGCCGCTGACGCTGACCGTACTGTAGCTGCCGACCACACTCACCCCTGAACTGCCGTTTCCAGTGATTGTGCAGTTACTGACTGTAGCTGTGGTGTGGTCCCAGCCCACGACGACCCCTGCGCCGCCGTTTCTAACGATGGTGCAGTTCTCCAAGCGTATCGGGCCCTGTCCTGAAACGCCATCTGATGAATTCCCTTTCACCTCGCATCTCTCCAGGCGCACTAAGGTGGTCTCCTTTTCGTAATAAACGCCAATGGAGTTGCCGGCAAAATTACAATCGGTCAACACAGATGACGTTGCAAGCGAGACGCCTTTGTCGCTGTTGTCCTTGAAACTACAATATTCCACTTTTTTAGGTTTGTAGACTTCCGCACGATAGCCGGTGACACCGAAGCTCTCGTCGCAATATTGAAGGGTGACAATTCCTCTGAGATGTCTGATGCCATACCAATCGCCCTTTGCCGGCGTCCCGGCGGCGGAGGTGAAGACGATGCGCTTCTCTTCAGTTCCAGAGGCAATGAGTTCTTCACCGTCAATTATAAGCTCGATGAGGTTTCCATCAGCGCCACTTTTCTGGTCATCAGACTCAGGCTTACATTTGATGACTGTTCCTGGGAGAACAGTTAGTTTTCCAGTTACTGTAACATCCCCAGTCAGGATTACCTCACCTGACCAGGTCTCTTCCTTTGAGATGACGCCAGATGTAGTCAAGGCGTCTGCGTTGAGCATAAAAGAAATGATCAAAATCGTTACCAGTAAAAACGTTTTCATGTTTGTGACCTCCTTGTATAATAGCAAGTAGAACATGCTGCCAACAACGAGCAAGGTCCGATGCTCGGACGAGCACTGCACGTTTTACTGTAGAACATGCTGCCAGCTTGTTCTAAACGAGCAAGGCTGCACGTTCTACTTTATTGCAAAACTCATTTGACAATCACCATCCGCCGTGTTGCTGTAACATCTCCTGCTTTTAGCTGGTAAAAGTAGATTCCGCTGGCGACTTTTTCTCCTGCTTCATTCCTTCCGTTCCAGTAAGCAGCCTTGGATCGATTAACATAGAAGCCCGCGTTCTGCTGTCCAAGCCCAAGCGTGCGAATAAGCTGTCCGTGGGCAGTGCAGATATTTATGGTAACAGCAGCCGGCTCGGCAAGCTGGAACGGTATCCACGTCTCTGGGTTAAACGGATTGGGGTAGTTCTGTAACACGGTTGTTTGTTCAATCTTGGTGGAAAGGTGTGTAATCAAATAAGCTTGGGCTACCTCTTGGTGCGATATGATGTATCGTTTGGCTTCTGTCAAGGATACGCCGCCCATTCCAATGAGCTGAAGGATAATTTCATCTCCTTGAGCGATAACGGGGTGCCGGTTCAGATTAATATAAACCGCCGTGAATTCACCCGACGGCGAGATAGATGCGATGAGTTTTTCTCCTGTGTGCAAGTTGATAATACGCAGCCGTCCGCCATCCGGGACTGTTCCTTCTATCCGCCCGGCGATGACAAATGCCCATGGTTCAACAGAAACCGAGTTTTTGGGAAAAACTCGGTTTCTGGTAGATGGCGCAACGGGAACAGGCTCTCCCCAAGGCTTTCCTGTGATGTTAAAAGTTTTTGCCTCCATCAGATTGACGATATATCCTTGCCCCATTTGAATGGGAAAGTCAGTGCCAATTGAACCGGCGCGGACGTATGCGTCAAAAAGACCATCTTTCACTTGAATAACAATTGTTGCGTTGAGCGCAACAGCCAGCGTGGAGGCGGTGTAAGGGGTATCGGGATTCAAGGGTGGAGAGATTATATTGATTCCCTTTTTGAGAGCAAGTGTTGCTGTATATACATCGTTTCCTGTCAATTTAGTTGTAAAACGCGTTTCCTCAGAGTAGTTTGACCATGCGCCCTTGCTATCCTGATACCTGACATGCCAGTAATACACTGTAACATAATCTAACTTACCTTTTGGCACTGTAATGCTCGTCAGATTTTTAGCGTCCACGCCGCTATCGTAAACAGGACTTGTGTAATCACCGGCTTTAGTCGTAATCTGCCATTGTGACGATTTATGTGTATCGCCCGCATCTTTGTCCGAAAACACCGAGGCATTCAAGGTGGGTGTGACAGAAACATTATCAGAACGGTTAGCTGGCGATATATTTGGGGGAGATGAAGGGGGAGAATTTTCGTCTAAAGAGCCAAAAACGCCCGGAATGATAAAATAGGTATCGTTAAGTACACCCATCTCATCCATTGAATCGAAGTTCTCCAAAGTTAATGTATTCTCTCCCACGTTTAGTAACCCCGAAGGGAGAGAAATTTTCCTATCTATACCGCAAGGGGATTCTTGGTACAATTGTATTCCGTTTACGCTAACCCGATAATCCACAACACAACCAATCGCGTGAAGGCGAAATGTGCCGGCGGCACCTGAATACTTAAGGAGAACAAATTTAATATCCTTACTGGTTTTGGGCTTAACGATAAAGGTTTCTACGTTAATATCTGCAAAGCTGACGCTATCTATTGGCAACGTCACAACCTTAAATTCAAAATAGGTATCATTAAGTACACCCATCTCATCCATTGAATCGAAGTTCTCCAGAGTTAATGTATTCTCTCCCACATTTAGTAATCCTGAAGGGAGAGAAATTTTCCTATCTATACCGCAAGGGGATTCTTGGTACAATTGTATTCCGTTTACGCTAACCCGATAATCCACAACACAACCCACGGCGTGAAGACGGAATGTGCCGGAGAATGATTCCCCTTTAGCAACCGTCAGTTTAACCTCGTGGTTTGCGCCTGCTATTGGGCCAGAAGAGGTATCACCCGACAAAAGCATAATTTGAAAATCCCTCTTTTCCTTTGGTTTCAGGGTGAAAAGGGCAATTCCTAATTCATCAAACGTGATTCTGCCTTCTTGTGCTATGGATGTTACGGGGTGCATTAGCCATACATTCAATAAGAGTAATGTAATTATGAAAAATCTTTTGTACATTTTTTCCCTCCTTCAAAAGGTTATTAATCGTAGGTCGGGTATACGCAAAGCGCTACCCGACCTAACAAGCCAGTCCGATTCTCGGACGAGCACGGCATGTTCTACTTCACCACACACAACTTCCGCACCGCTTGAAATTGTCCCGCGTTCAACACATAGAAATACACTCCGCTTGCCACTTTTTCGCCATGTTCATTTTTCCCGTCCCAATAAGCGGCTCTGTCTCTCTGCACATACATTCCAGCGTCTTGGCGTCCCAAAGAAAGAGAACGCACTTTCCTGCCATATTGACCAAAAATGTGGATAGTCACATCAGCAGGTTCGGCAAGCTGGAACGGTATCCACGTCTCCGGGTTGAACGGATTGGGGTAGTTCTGTAATAACCGGTTTTGCTCTGGTTTGGCGGAAAGATTAGTCAGTAAATAAGCGTTCGCAATCTGTTCGCGAGAGATGATGTGCCTTTTGGCTTCCGTCAGCGGTGTATTGCCTCTGCTAATTATTTGAGTGATGAGCTCGTCACCCGCCACCACCACGCTTTTTCTGCTCATATCCACAAACGCCGCCGTAAATTGCCCTGATGTGGAAATGGGAACGATGATGCTCTCTTTGGTTCGCCGGTTGGTGGCAAGCAATTTTCCACCCTCTGGAACTTCCCCCTCAACTTGCCCGGCAATGACGAATGCCCACGGTTCTGCAGGAATGCTTATGGACGGCGCGACAGGCACAGGCTCTCCCCAGGGTTTTCCAGTAATCTCGAAGATTTGCGCTTCCGTGAGATTGACGATATATCCTTTCCCCATCTGGATATCAAAGTCATTACCGATTCGATTCACGTGAACATAGGCGTCAAAAAGACCATCTTTCACCTGAATGACAATAGTGGAATTGAGCGCGTCAGCCAGTGTGGAAGCGGTGTAAGGAATAGCGGGAGAAAGAGGTAAGGAAATCATGTTGACGCCTTGCGTCAGGGAGATTTTTGCTTTAAATTCTGATGAAACACAGGTTTTTGTGGGTTCTCCGTTTTTAATTACTTGAATTGTGTTTTTTGCCTCACTTTGACCGTCGCTCACCCTTAACTCCTGAGTTCCAAGCTTGACGCCGGGAACCACTACGTCTACAGATAACTCTCCATTGGAGTTTGCCTCACTCCCTTTGAGGACAGAAGTTGACTCACCACCAATCATCACTGATACCCTGGCATTCGGAGCGAATCCATCGCCTATCACCTTGATGGTGCTCCCAACCGGCGCTTCGCTCGGTGTAATGGTCTTCAATCTGCTCTTCACTTCAAACTGCTTCTCAACCTTCTGACCGCTGCTTCCCTCTACACTCAGGACATGCTTCCCTCCATACAACATTGGGACTTTCAATTTCACTGTGAAGCTTCCATCATCCGCTGCCTTGACCAACACCTCTTCAGAACCAAGCTTTACGCTCACCTGCTCGTCTGCTTCGAAACCTGCTCCACTGACTTCAATTTCATCTCCAACGTACCCGCTTTGTTCCTTGATTTTTAGTATCGCCCCAATGACCGGCCAGACGGGCGAATCGAGCCACGGCTTAATCTCCACCATTCCCTTGCTTTGGTCGTTGATGAAGCTGTAAATCTTAGATAGAATTTCAAACTCGTCCGTTATCCCCCAGTAGTTGTTTGTTACATTGAGGAGGGCGCTTGTATTATCGTTGCCGTTATAAAGCTCGTAACCGGCAATGTTTCCATAGATATCGTTTTGGTTGAAGTTAGGATGGCCAGAAATGTAAACAGTGTATGTGGGTTTACTCCCTGTTGTTGTGTTCTGCGTGATAAGGTTTCCTATGAAATCTTTGTCCCCAGAATACCTAATCGCGGCAATATTCCAGGCTGTGTTTCCTTGTATTATGCTGTTGGTTATTGTTGCGCTGGATTGAGAAGTGTATATCCCACCGCCCTCGCCAGACGTTGTGTTACCCTGTATCCTGCTGTTGGTTATTGTTAGCGTGGTGCTGGCAAAGGCGCGGATACCAGCATATATCTCGCCGCCATTGCCAGACGATGTATTTTCCTGTATCACGCTGTCTGTTATCGTTATTATAGTGTTAGACCAGCCGTCACTGTCAGCATATATTCCACCGCCACTGCCAGACAAGGTGTTTCCCTGTATTGTGCTGTTTGTAATCATTATCGTTAACGTAGTACCGGAAAATCCGTCGCTGTCAGCATAAATCCCGCCGCCACTGCCAGACGCCGTGTTCCCCTGTATCGTGCTGTTTATAATCGTTATCGTTGCTGTGGTGTGGTCATGGCCATTGCTGGCATATACCCCACCGCCACTGTCAGACGCCGTATTTCCCTGTATCGTGCAGGTATCAATCTTCACTTCAGAGCTATCCCAGATAGCAATACCTCTGCTTTGATTGTCACGAATGGTGGAATTGTGGATGAACAGACTTGTACTCTCTATTCTGATAGCAGCTTTGTTGCTTACATCCATTCCTCCGGCATACTGCACAATACAGTGTTCCATGATGCCGCCGCCAGTGTAGTTCCCGTCATCGTCGAAAGTGGCGGGTTCACTGGTGGGCGAAAAGTATATATATCCCCAGGCGCCAGGCTCCTGTGAGTCCGCACCGGTAAAAAGTATCGGTTCGCTTTCGGTTCCCTTTGCTATAAGGCACCACTTACCAAAAGGGATGTTCCACTTTTGAACCTCACTTCAACTCCCGGTTCGATAGTGAGCGTAACACCATCAAAAACGACTACGCTGAATCTTATAACTATCGGGCTATCAGCTTTGGTCCAGGCGGTATCCAGGTTGATATTCCCTCCAACATCCTTCGCATTTGAAAAGGATGCAAGGAGGAACGATAATAATACAATGGAAATTAGTAAACATTTTACTTTCATCTTACCTTTCTCCTCCTCTTTAAGCTGTCAGTAGAACATGCTGCCAGCTTGTTTTCTGAACGAGCAAGGCTGCACGTTCTACTTTCGTAATCGTCTGCTGTGTAATCTACTTTAAAATAACCATTCGTCTTGTGAAGGTTTTTTTGTCTGCAACCATCTGGTAAATATAAACTCCGCTTGCTACCTGCTCTCCTTGTTCATTCCGCCCGTCCCAGTGTACAGCTTTATCTCGCTGTTCATAAACTCCAGCCTCTAATCCGCCTAAAGCCAGTTCTCTCACCAGCCTGCCTTGAATGTCGTAAATTCGTATTTTCACCTCCAGATTTTCAGCCAACCTGAACGGTATCCATGTCTCCGGGTTGAACGGATTGGGGAAATTCTGTCCTAACAGGTTCCTATCGGGTGTTATCAGCGGTGAGGTAATTTCGCCAGTGATTTTTGTAACAGTCAGAGTTAGAGTATCGAACCCAAAGACCTGGGTTTCTTGCAATTCTATACGCGTCTTTCTTTCAGAAATCCGTGAGTTTTGCCCTTGGAGCAGTTTGAAGTAAATAGTTGCCAGCACAGGTTCCGCAGACACTTCAAGATTTGCGGTCGCTAACCTAATCTGTCCGGGACTGTTCAAATTCACCGCCCACAAAGCATTCCCATCAGTTTCCACATTAGTGGCTGTCAAAATCGCAGGGTCATAAGCGATGCTAATATCTGCGCTTCCTATTGCGGATGGTTTATCCACTGTGAGTTGGACTCGAACATTGTCATCTGCTACACCTTCTACTTTGCTCAGGCTAATCTTTACCGCTTTTTCCGCCTGCGAACTCAATTCCCCCTTAACAACCCCCTGGCCCCCTTTATTAAGGGGGAAAAAGGAGGTTGGAGGTTTGTCTAATGCCGGCGCTCCTAATCCGGCAGCCTTTCGAAGAATTGCAAAGGCATCATTTGATCTAATTTTGCCATCGCCGTTCATGTCCGCGGCCAAGATTTGTTCAGGCGTTGGTTCCACCAATCCTGCCGCTATCCGCAAAGCAAGGGCGGCGTCGTTGGACTTCACTTTGCCATCGCCGTTCACGTCACCCAGAAGCAAAGAGCCGGGGACTGTTACAGCGGTCCTGGCTGGTATGGCAGTGCCATCAATATTTTCGGCGGTTATCAAGATGGTGTATTCTCCCGGTTCAGTGAAGCCGTCATAGGTGCCTCGATAGCCAGTATTCTCTTCGCCGACCAATTCAATGGTAATCCCTTCCAGTTCTTCCCAGGACTTGACCTCTGCCACGTCACGATGGCCGGGGGGAAAGATAACAGCGCTTGCAGTGACTCCACCGCCTTTGATAAACGCTTCAATTGTGGCTTCGTGTTTCCCTTTTGCCAGAATCCGAGGTTCGCTCCAATTCGTTATATTCGGTTTATCTCCCATCTGGATGCGCGGGTCGCCAAGAAACAGACCATCAAGAGCTTTAATGTCCTCCAAATTATTTGAGACACCATCACTATTTTCATCAACCTGCGGCGTATTGCGGAAATGGGCAAAGCTCATCTCTTTTTTGGTCTCCTCAAAGGCGCTTTTAAAATTTTCTCGACGGTCTAATCGGTTGAAGAACCTTTGCGTGAAAGAATCAGTGCGAATAATATCCGCCTGTTTGCTTGCCTCGGCGCTGGTGATGAAAACGCGACGCGCTTCGGCTTTTTTAGCAGGAACGTGTTGAATATATTCGCCTGAATAACAGCTTTCTAAGACCAGTACCACATTAACTTTTCGGTCACTCAATTCACTCAGCCAATCATGCACATCGCTTTTATCCAGACGCTCAACACCATGTACGCCGCTTTGCAGGATGAAACCTGAGTCTTTGAGATTGTCGGAAAGCATGTAGATATACAGGTTCTCGTTTGGCCCCAGGCCTTTTGCTCCCCAGTTGAGGACAGCATCCTTGAGCGCATCTCTGCTGATAAGTGTATCAGTAGGCGCCTCTGATGGCGCTGGACTGAGAAAGCGGATATTCTCCGCTGGAAAACCGCGTCGGCTAAAGACATCGTAAACATGTCTTCCGAGTTTGAGGAACGTTTCCTTCCAGTATGACTCGCTTGAATTGCCACCTACCGCAATAACAACTTTGCCGGAGGGAAATATCACAGTAACTTCAACAACATTACTTACAGCCGAGTTGTACAATTGCTGTCCATTCTTATCTTTTAACCCATCCCACACCGCGCGGAATTGCCATACGCCGTCTGTGTCAGGGATGAAACTTGCCTCAAAGTATCCTTGCTTGTCAGTCCGAAATTCACCGGGAACCTGTTCCCACGCCCCCACTTCTGGCTTTTGTATCTGCATTTTTATCGGCTGATTCTTTAGCTCATCGGAAGCCGGTTGGCCTGGGAGCATCAGTTGCCCAGTGAAAAGAATCTCCTGCCCTGGTTTGACGTTATCAATCTTTTTTTCAAGCGACAGTTCCGCTTTACCAGGTCCCACTTCGAAACTTCCGGTGCGTTCAGCGTCACGATGGTCTGCATTGCCAGGCCAGGAAATGTTGTATTCCCAATAGCCAAGTACATCTGCCTTAAAGTTCAAGCTACCTGGTTTATCAGGTTTTAGTGACAAAAAGTATTCGCGCTCTGAAGTAATAGGCGGACTTAGCGTGATTTTCACTTCCGCTGATGTAGGCGGTTTTTCTGTAAATCCGATGGTAATTTCAAGGCTGGCGTCTGTTTTATAAGAAATATCCGAAGGCGACAGGCGAACAAACAAAAGCACGGTGTTAGGACGAATGTCTCTAATCACGGTCAAACGAGCAATTCCCCCACCATTTCCAACAGCGTCTGGCGCTTCTGCCGCCTCGAAGCGATATTCTTTTACCTCTTCATTAGTCCAGTTTTTGGTATCTAACGTCCAGGTTACCTGACCATCGTTTCCTGCAACACTGGAGAAATCCCCTATCTTTTTTCCATCCGAAATGTCCGTCACGGTCAAGATGACCTGGCGGCCGGGTGTTGCAGAAGCCATGACAACCGCCTTTGACACATTCTCGCGTGAGATTCCCCCTCCTTCAACCTGTAAATTCTTGGGGGTAGGTGGAGGAACGTTGTCTATGGCGACATGCTGTTCAAGCGTTAGCTCTGCCAGATTTCCCAAATCATCCTCTAAACTTAATGTTACTAGCGCATCAGCCACATCAATTACGACTCCTGTAGGCACAGTATAAGTTCCTTTGTAATTACCTGTGCTTACCTCATCCATTGGGTGGTTTTGAATACCCGGGATATCGCCAATGCTAAAGGTCATATTCCCACTGATGTTAGCCTGGGCAGTAACAGTGAATGTGGTTCCTATCTTTCCAATCAGCGGGGTAATATCTCCTTCTTTGATGCGAGGGTATTTGTAAACCATCAATTGCGCTGTTTTCGATGGACCGCCTTCGATAGAAGCCGTAATCTTTGCTGTTCCTTCTTTTCCTCCTGAACTAAAAGTCGCTGTGTATTTTCCTTCTCCTTTTGATTCTGCGGGGGAAGTTACCGTTCCAAGGTCGGTTTTCATCTTCACGTTGGCATCGGAAATCGGATTGCCGTACTTGTCATAAACGCTCATAGTGAGGACAACCTCTGTTTCGGTTTCAGTTTTTTCGGGGGCTATCATCAGTAAAAAATAATATTGACAAATATTAATAAATATTGTATAATATAACTGGTGATAAAAAATGAAATTATCCGAGTGGGCTGAAAAACAAGGGATTAGCTATATGACTGCGTGGCGTTGGTTTAGGGACGGGAAGCTACCTGTTAAAGCTTCGCAGATGCCGACAAAGACGATTCTGGTTTATGAAAATGAACCAACAGAAGACTCGCCTGTTGTTATCTATGCTCGCGTCTCATCTCAAGACCAATTGTCAGACTTGACTCGTCAGATAGAACGATTAAAACAGTTTGCAACTGCACGAGGATTGAGGATTGAACGTGTAGTAAAGGAAATTGGTTCTGGACTAAATGGTAGGCGAAAGAAACTTACCCAACTATTGGAAGACCCTGAAATTAAAATCATCCTCGTTGAACATAAAGACCGCCTGGCAAGATTTGGTGTCGAGTTTATTGAAGCAACGCTTCGTTCAAACGGGCGAAAGTTGATTGTTGCAGAAGAAACAGAAGAAACCTCCGACTTATGGCAGGATTTTACAGATGTCGTCACTTCAATGTGTGCCAGAATATATGGGAGGAGAGGAGCTAAAAATAGAGCTAAGAAAGCAATGGAGGCGTTAAATGTCTTGTTTTTTTGACAGTCGATGGTCAAAAAAACAAAAATAATGAAAATCAACCGCGCCTATAAAACAGAATTAGACCCAAACAAAAAACAGCTCGAAGCTCTAAAAAAACACGCGGGAACTGCCAGATTTGCCTTCAACTGGGGGCTTGCCAGACGATAGCTAACAACTGACTGGTCAGGGCGTCCTCTAAAATCCATCATTCCATCATAAGATAGGCGCCTGAAGTGTCTGAGGGCTTCGGGAGAACCCGCTTTCATGTCATACGGTTTGTACTCATCTATGCAAATCGGGTAAGAGTTTGTCGAAGTGAACAGTCGCAGGAGTGCAAACCTTGTTTGAGAAGCTGATGGCAGGTCTGAAGCGGTGTAACCGAACATTCTCCAAAGCAGTTTCGCCATTCCTGATTTTCCGCTACCCCTAGTTCCCCAGATATTCAAATGTGGAAAGTGTCGGTAGTCGGGATGATTTAAGAAATGCCCATACGCATCAGTTTAAGGAAAAAAGTGGTGCTTGTCAAGGAAAAATTTAATCTCTCCCCAAAGGGAAGTTCCTATGGTAAAATTACTGAAACATGCCTAACAAAGGAGGAACTTCCCAATGCCAAGAGTATCACACATAGCGGAAGGGATGCAAACGGTATTGACGACGATAGCGAATGCTATCGGACGTGAGATTGGCTTTATTCAACGTGAGAGGAAGCTTAATGGTTCAGGTTATGCCCAAACACTGGTATTGGGTTGGTTCGGAACTCCTTCCGCGACCTTGGAGGAGTGGTGCCAAACGGCGGCTTGCTTGGGAATAGAGATAACACCACAACGTCTGGATGATAGCTTGTCGCTTCAAGCCAGTGAATTGATGATAAAGATACTGGAATCAGGAGTTGAGAAAGTGATAACCAAAGACCCGGTATCTATTCCACTGCTTCAGCGCTTCAACGGAGTTGACATTCAAGACCGCAGCACGATAACGTTACCTGACGAACTCAAAGAGATATGGAAAGGAGGTGGCGGGAGCAGTCCACAAAAGACCTCATCAAGTGTCAAACGGCAAGTTCAGTTAGATCTCCGTTCTGGCACACTTGTAGGGCCAATTCTACAACACGGCAGAGAACACGATAGAAACTCACCCTTGGATAATCAGACTTTGCCTTCTGGCGCGCTTCGTCTCACTGATTTGGGCTATTTCAGTCTGGAGAGGTTTTCTGAATTGAATGATGATGGAGTATATTGGCTAACAAGGGTAAAGTCTCAATGCGATTTTTACACTGACAATGGCAAGCGCTGGGATTTAGCCGAGTTTCTTAAGTTAAACAACGTAGATACAATAGATTTTCCTATCTTTTGGGGAAAAAAGCATCGAATACCGTGTCGTTTACTGGCGGTGAGAGTTCCAGATTATGTTGTCAATTATCGAATAAGAAAAATCAGAGACTATGCCCAGAAAAAAGGAGTAACTCCAAGCCAGAAAACGTTGTTTCTGGCAGGTTGGACGGTTATGGCGACGAACGCTCCTCATGAACTCATGTCCTTGAAAGAAGCACAGATTTTTCTGCGGGCGCGTTGGCAGATAGAACTGCTCTTCAAACTGTGGAAAAAGTACGGTACGGTAGACAAGTCCCGCAGCAGCCAGCCATGGCGGATCTTGACCGAAGTGTCTGCCAAATTACTGGGTATGATTATCCAACACTGGATATTTCTTACAAGCTGTTGGCAATATCCAGATAGAAGTTTGATGAAGGCATCTACCCTGGTGAGAAAACATGCTACCTCTATAGCTTTTGCTTTTGCTATCGGTACAATGGAGCGTTTAATCGAGGCGATAGAGATGATTCAACAATGTCTAAGTAGATGCCGGCTTAACAAGCGAAAGAAGAGATCCAATTCTTATCAATTGCTTCTTGGGATTGAGGAACCTTAAACTGATGCGTATGGGGAAGCGCTAAAAGACCCCTCTATAAAAAAAATTGCGTTGAGCGCTTCACAACACCTGACTGACGAAGGTAAGCAGTTCATCTTAACTATGCTTCAAAAAGCGAAAGAACTAGTTCAAGTTGAGGTGGCATCATGATAAGGGAGTTTCGATTGAAAAAACGAGTAAAGAAGCTGCTTGTGGAATTAAATTTAAGGCATGATTTTGACGCCCCTTTGCTTTTAAAGAAGCTTTGTAAGAAGGGATACAACCTTTTGCTTTGTCCCACGCAAATGCCAGAAGGACTAGAAAGCGCTTGCATTTTACGTGCGAACACCCACGTAATTTTCTACAAAAAAGATGCTAGTCCTTTTCGCCAACACTATCTCATTTTTCATGAGTTAGCTCACATACTCTTGGGACATCGAACACTTCAAACAGACGAGCTTTTTTGGGGCGGAACCCTTTACTCACGTTGGGAAGAACGGGAAGCGGAGATGTTCGCATCTTTGTTGATGGAAGCGGCTTTTTCTTCAAAAGAAAGAGCAGGTATGTTCAGCGAACATTTTCAGCAGGCACTTTCTCTATTTCCCCAAAAATCCCCTCTAAAGGAGGGGCAGGGGTGGGTGGAGGAGATGGAATCACTGAAAAAAATAGCGGCTTTTTTTCAACGTTTCGACGCCCGATAGGCCGGTTTGGATTGATGATTGATGATTGATGATTGTCGATTGTACTTACCTTTTCAATCAACAATCAACAATCAACAATCGACAATCTTTAAAAGTAGTCTTGAGCCTGCGAAGCATCACGAACTTCCCTACAAAACCCGCTTTATTGCCGGAAGGGTTGTAATGGTTTCATTTCTTGATTATCTACTCTGCATCCCATTTTGGGTGGGTGTTTATTATTCCTTACGGTCGTACTGGCGCGATAAAAGCGATGTTCAGGCGAGAGATACATTGCTAATGTTGTTTTTTATGGCGGTAGCTTTGACGCTGACTTCTCCTTTCCTTTTCAGAGCAATAGCTAAACTTTTTGAAATTAAAAACATTACCCGATTAATGGTAGACTTTTCCGCTTCGCTATCAATCTACTATTATTACGCCATGCTTATGGAAGTACACCCACCGTACCGACGCCATCTGGTTTTCATTCGGCTGCATTTGCTTTTGGTTCTTATTATCCTTTCCTTTTGTTTCTTTAGCTCAAAGACTGAACGAGAGTTGCTGTATACTGTCGATGACGGATATGATTTTTTCAACTTTGCTTATAACCTCGCTTTTCTCTCCTTTTTTTCTTGGAGCAGCGGTATCGGTGTAGTTCACTTCAGAAGACAGGTCGCAGCGGCATCTGATTTTTTCCTTAAAGCCAGATTGGGGTTCATCTCTTTTACTTGTTTCCTGGCTTTAATCTACTGCGGTTTCAAGTTTGCCGCGCTAATGATTCAAAGATTTTCACCCAACTATTTTCCAGGTCCATTCTTTTTTGTCACTGTCAAACTCATCACCATTGCCGTAGGGATACTATCCGGTTTGATTTTAAGTATGCCTCAGCGATTGGAACGCCTGATTCTATTCTTTTATGACTTTCTCATTATCCGCTCTCTTCATCATGACCTTTATGTTCTTCTTTCCCTTCTTGGGGTAACGGAAGGGAAGCTGCGATAAGATACGATAAGCTCGAATTAGTGTATCGGAAAATCCTTCATTGCTTGCTCATACTCTGGTGCAACATCTGAGAGAGCTACATCGCGGTAAAGGTGAAGGCTTTTTTCCTCTGAATGCCCCGAAAGCAATTGGAGTTTGGGACTGATAATTGATTTTGGGGTTAAAAAGGTAATCAGTTGATGACGAAATAAATGCGGATAGACCCTTTTTTGAATGTTTGCTTTCTTGGCATATTGTTTGACAATCTGGCGAATCCTACGTGTCGAATACGGTTTTAAGCGATTTGACTCGAAGAGGTATATTGCTTTCTTTTGTCTTTGGCTTTCAAGGTATTGCAACAGTTCCCCTCGAAAGCTTTGTGGAATCAGAACATATCTATCGTTACTTCCTTTCCCCTGTTGTATACGAATGCGCCGGGATTGTATATCCACATCTATTAGTCTGATGTTAGCAAGTTCTGCCTTCCTTACCCCAGTAAAAACAAGTCGCTTAATCTAAACCTACTGCTTGTAAGTACGAGCTAAAAAAACAGCTTCATAGAAGGCTTGTAATTCCTCGTCTGTAAGGAGCTCCGGAAGCCGCTTCTCCTTTTTCTCTGGGATAACCTCCAAGAGTCTTCTTATGTGAAAACATAGATGCTTACGATATTGGTAGTCTGGACGTTGCTTACGGAGTTGTTTAACGATTTTCTGTGCCATTTCCTTGGGTGGTACTCTTTTCATCTAAGCTGCCTCCAAAAAGGAAGCCTTTTCAAGAGAGAGTTCAAAAAGCCCATAAGGATTGACATGTCGATGGAAAAGATTGTCTTCTCCACCTTACCCAACTCAAGAAGCGCTTTATAGGTTGGATGTTTTGAATTAATTGAGCTATAGCGTTTTAAAATGGCGTCGGCGGTGGCATCACCATACTTCATAGCGACAGTAGCTTTCATCATCTCATCATATTGTCTTGTTTTTTTGACCATCGACGGTCAAAAAAACAAAAATATTGCTGGTTCATGATGTCCCCTTGAATTGGACGAGTTAGAACTCCTGCGAGATTTGGAAACTGTTTTGCCCTTCCTCTATCTGGTAGATAAAGCCTCTCACGTTTGATACCTTTGAGTCTTGGCATTAACTTAAAGTCATTGAGCAAACGGCAGAAGGCAAAGGCGACTTCACTCTGACCATGCGAATCAACGAAGTTTTTCTCAACTCTCATGTGTGTATCATGCCGGATTAAACCCTCGATCATCGCTGCTGCTTCAGAGGCAGAGTGCTTTTTCAGTTGGGACTAAATCGACACGGCATTGGTCTCGACATGCCAGTAGACCTTCACTCCGTAACCTTTATAACGCGTTCGCCACTCGGTCATGAGATTCTGGTCCCAAGCTAAAAAGCGCTTCCCATCAGAAGCGCAGGCGTTTCCCTCTCCCCAAATGAGAGGGTTACGGAGAGAGAAGATTTTATTTACAACAGCACTGATGGCGTTGCGTAGAGCTTCGGGTGAAAAATCGGTTTTCCGCACAGACAGAAGTTGTTCATACGACTACTTGGTGTTGGCGTTAGCTATTCGCTTGATTCCGATGTTGGTGCCTTCAGCAAATGAGGCCAGTAGAATCAGTGGGCGTAACACTTCTCGTGAGCGTACCTCCTTAGTTCCTGAATGGGTGAAGAACCGAGTGAAATCCACCAGTCTTAAAGCTTCGACAAGAAGATCAATCAGTTCCAACATACCATAGCGGTCAACAATTGCTTCTTTAAGCATCTCAAGGTTTTGTGGTTCTGGTAGAGTTTCAGGTTGAGCGACTCGAAAGAGTCCGGTTTTGGAAGCAGGATGGGGAACATAGATTTGTACTTCAGGATTGCCAGGCATCGTTCTATTCAACTCGGTTAGGGCTTCCATCATCTCATCCTTTAGCGCGTCGGTAAAAGAGGAAACCACTATTGGTTGATTTAATCGTTGATAGTAGTTTTCTCTTTTTTGCTCATCCGCCCAATCAGCTGGGAGATCTTCACTGGGATTGCGCCACTCGTAAGAACCTTCGACCCAGATTTCCTTGCAGCTTAATGCTCTTTCTAACTGTTGTAAAACGCAAAGTTCGTAGTACTTCCGATTGACTTTCGTATGTTCGAAAACTTGTTCTAAAACGGTCGAAGACCAGGCTCCTGTGACTACGCCCTCAAGAGGTACCTCAACCGGAAAGTACTTATACCTGGTGCCTAAATACTGCTTGATAACGCTTAACGCTTCAATAATGGGCTGAAACCGATTGTCACTTACAAAAGTGATGTTCTCTAAAACCAGAGGGAGCATGCGACGGTAATGGTGGGCCTATTTCTGCCGCATGAAATACTGGTGAAGCAAGCGATATTGTGGCCCAGAAGCTTTCTTTTCGGCAATCAACTGTTCAAATGTTTCTGGCTTGACAACCGGAAAGATGACATCACGAATTGTGCCCTCCGGCTTTGCCATAATTATTTCTGACAGACGGAAAAGAATCTGTGTCTTTCCTTCAACCTGTTTGATATCTTTGAGCAACTCTAAAGAAAGTTTCTTTTCTGAACGTACATCAATACGGTGAATTGCAGACACGAAGATCTCAACGATGTTGTCGATAACCTCCATCGCCTGTATGTCGATAAAACAAGTCATCAAGCCATAGCGAATAAAATCTGGATGACTGCGCATCTCACTGGCGGTCTCATTTTTCGCTCTCCGAAAAAGAAGTTGTTTAACCTTAAAAGGGATACCCATTAGGTGTTCTCCGCCAATTTCTGTGGCACGAAGGGTTTGCAATTTGTGGACTTCTTTCTTCAAACTTTCCACCCCAACTGGACCGGGAGGTGCTTTGACTTTCTCAAAAGTGGAGAAAGATTCACCTTCAGGCACGATTAACAGTGGGTCTATTTTCTGGCGAGTTGGCTCCGATAGTAGTTGGTTAATCTGTTGATGAACATCAGAAAAGAAACCAGAATGTGCGGAATGAACAACTCTTGTTAGTTCATTCTCAGAAGGTAATTCAATACATAATGAGCGCAGTTTTTGAATCGCACAAGAAAACAAATCAGCAAAGGTAATTGCCGATAAAGCACCTTCTTGACGTAACCAATCTGACAGATTCTCTTTATCTTTGGCGGTTGGAAATCGAAAACCTGTATGCTGGCGAATACGCGCAAAATGATCGCCACGAGTTCCCGAATCCCAAGGATATTGGTTCGATAAATCCGAAGGTAAGTTCAACTGTTGAGCTATGAACAACTTAACTGCCACTGGGATTTCACCTACATCTGTTGGAAAGTAACCGAGGTATTGTAACGATTTGAGCAGGACAGCGGCACCATGCCGATTAACATCTCCTCTGAATGGAGCAATGAATTGCTGCTCAGTTTCACTCAAAGTGAAGTGTTCGATGAGTTCTTCTTTACTATAACCTTCAGTAAAGAAAGGATAATCTACTTTCATTAAAAGCCTCCAAAGAATGGAATTAAATTTCCGAAAAGAGGAAGAAGCGGAAATTTTAGGCAGCAACATCGGTTTTTGAGCTCCGATTTGGCTTCATTATAGCAGAAAGTGCCAAGGTAAGATAGAAAAAAGGAAATTAGGGCAGGAACAATAGGTAGGAATAAACATTGTCGGGAGAAAATGTCTTATCGTATCTTATCGCAGCTTCCCTTCCGTTACCCCTAT